>Ga0209536_100003233_pt1 | contig 26237 bp, 18 predicted proteins | sample DeeMarSeWOR28_12_FD_187461 | JGI IMG/M metagenome (GOLD analysis project Ga0209536, IMG submission 187461) | Marine sediment microbial communities from White Oak River estuary, North Carolina - WOR-2-8_12 (SPAdes) (version 2) | ecosystem: Environmental > Aquatic > Marine > Intertidal zone >...
GGCGCGAGAATCGGGAGTCTTCTGCGAGGGCGCGGCCCTGCCCCCTACCTCGAGAGCCCACTCACGCATCGAGAGAGCCCACTCATGCACCGAGCGTTCGAACGAGCCCTGCCGATTGCCGTCGCCCTCCTCCTCGGATGCGGATCCGAACCGGACGCACCGCGGCCGGCAGGCGATGCTGGGGCGCCCAGCCCGTACCTCTTCGTGTGGGCGGGGGCGGAGGAAGGCTCGGAGAGCGACTTCCTGGCGGTCATCGACGCGGACCCGGAGTCCGCGGGGTACGGTCGAGTCCTCGCGAGCGTCGCGGTCGGCGTGAAGGGAGGGGCCCACCACTCCGAGCATGTGATGCCCTCCAACGACTCGCTCTTCGTCAACTCGTTCACGGCGGGCGAGAGCTTCGTGATCGACCTCACCGATCCGCTCTCACCGAGCGTGGCCTCGTCGTTCGGCGCAATGGACGCGTACACCTATCCGCACACCTTCGAGCGGCTTCCGAACGGAAACGTGCTCGCGACGTTTCAGACCAGGGGAGAGGGGAACGAGGTCGCGGGCGGCCTGGTCGAGCTCGATCCGTCAGGCGGATTCGTACGGGCAGTGGACGTGGCGGATCCGGTCGACCCGGAGATCCGGGCGTACAGCGTCACACCGATTCCACGGCTGAACCGGGCGGTGAGCACGACGTCGGACATGAACGCGGAAGCGATCGGGACGTCCTTCCAGGTCTGGAGGCTCGACGACCTCGGTCTCGTGAAGACCGTCGTCCTCGAACCGGGGGAGCTGGGCTACGAGCACCGGGATCCGGCGGAGGTGCGACTGCTGAGCGACAGCGTGACCGCGATGCTGACGACGTTCACCTGCGCGTGGTATCGGCTGCACGACCTGGAGTCGGATGACCCCCGTGCGGAGCTGGTGAGCGTGCTCCCCTGGTCGGATTACGCCACGGACGAATGCGGGATTCCCGCGACCTACGCCGACATTTGGCTGCAGACCTACGCCAACGCCGACGGCTCGTCGCTGATGTCCTTCGACGTTTCCGACCCCTCCAATCCCGTCCTCCTCGATCGGCTCGAGTGGGGTGAGCCGTGGTGGCCGCACTGGATCTCCATTGAGCCGGGCGGGCGTCGTGTCGTGCTGACCTCGAGTACGGGCGCTACGCGTACGAAGGTTCTTCTTGTCGACCTCGATCCGGAGACGGGCGCGATGCGCTTCGACGAGCGCTTTCGCGACGAGATCACCGGAGAGATCGGAGTCGACTTCGATCGGGCCGTCTGGCCTCACGGCGAGACCGGACCTGGAAAGCCCCATGGGGCCGTGTTCTCCCGGACCCCCTGAGGCGCCGGGGTGCGCCGTCGCGCTGGCGGCCCGACTTCATCGGAGCGACGGGCTCACCGGACTTCCGACGTCAGCGTAGCGGCGGGGTCACCGTAGAGGTCGTGGCCGGCGCGCAGGTGTCCGGCCCGGACGCCCAGCCGGCCGAGCAGACGACTCGTTCCGAAGTGCGCTCCACCCACGACGCGATGGCGTCGTGCGGAAGCAGTCCCTCGCCGGCGACGTAGTCGAGCCCCGTGAGGACCTCCGCGTACGGGCCGAATCCCGCCAGGCGCACGGGCACGACCAGCACGCGTCGCCCCTCGTCGGACTGATCGGCGACGAAGCCTCGGATCCGCTGCTCCGCCTCGGCGCGCGGTCCTTCCCAGTCCTCGCGAAGCGTCTCGACCCGGACCGAGGCGAAGCCGTGCGTCTCGATGCGCCGTGCCATGCCCTCCATGACCGAGAGGACCTCGTCGTTCTCACGCTCGTCGCCCATCCCGTGTGCGATGAGGAGCACGCTCTCGGAGGCCGGGTCCCGGCTGAGTCCGAGGGCGCGGGATTCGACGATCGTCGCCGCCTCGGACGAGGGCAGCAGGCCATCCGCGTGCGTCGCGACCTCGAGATCGTGGGAGAGGGGCGCCCGCGCGTCCGGATCGGACGCGGCGGGACCCATGAGCACGAACGCCTCCGGCGCGCGGTCGGAGAGGCCGAGGAAGTAGTGCGTCTGCTGTTCGAACGAACGACCCGACAGGAACATCCGCACGACCGCAACGCGCTCTACGCCCTGCTCGTCGAGGGAGTCCAGGGCCGCCCGGAGCGTATAGGGGTTCGCCATGCCGTACGCCAGCGCCGTCGGACGCGTGGCGCGAAGGCGCTCGACGGCTCCCTCCACCATGGCGTTCCATTCCGGCGTGCCCCCGTGGGCCATGACCAGCGTCCCCACGGGGCGTGAGTCCTCGACAGGAACCGGCGGGTCCGCGACCGGGGGAAGTGCGGACTCCGACCCCGGTGCGGCGACCGGAGGCGTGGGGTTCTGGGGCTGCGCGGCGCATGCCGCAATAGCGAGGGACGTTCCGAAGACGAGGGCAGATCGGATCATGAGCAGGCGAGATTGAGAACCAATCTCATCATGCTACCGCGTAACCGTAGCCGGGTCAATCGAGGCCGTGGTGGGGCAGTCGGATGAGGGCTATGCTGCCGTGACACCACCGCCAAGGAGACTGCCCCATGAGAACTCGGCTCGTACTCGGCCTCGTCGCCTGCCTGGCGTGCCAGGCGCCCGCTTCGGACTCCGAACAGAGCACGAGTCGGCCGCCCGGGTCGGACTTCGAGGGCCCCGCCTTCGAATTCGAGCAGGTGCGGGACGACATCTACCAGGCCCGGGGCACCGGCAACGTGGCGGTTGGGTCGAACGCCGCGATCATCATCAACGAAGACGACGTCCTTCTGGTCGACTCGCACATCTCCCCCGCCGCGGCGGTGGCTCTCATGGACGAGCTGCAGGCCATCACGGACAAGCCCGTCCGGTACGTGGTCAACACCCACTTCCACTTCGACCACGCCCACGGCAACCAGGTGTATCCGCCGGAGGTCGAGGTCATCGGCCACGAATTCACGCGCGAGATGCTGGCCGGCGGGGGCTCCGTCGGGCGCACCTACCAGAGCTTTCAGGAGGCCATGGCGGCCCAGCCCGGTTACGTGGAGGGGCAGGAGGGTCTCGTGCCGACGCCGCCGGGCGTGACGCTCTCCGAAAGGATGACCCTGTTCCGTGGGAGCCGGGAGATCCGGCTCCTGTTCAACGGACGGGGCCACACCGGGGGCGACGTGGTCGTCCACCTGCCGGAGGACCGCGTGCTGATCACCGGGGACCTCCTGCTGCCGGGCATCCCGTTCATGGGCGACGGCTTCCCGGCCGACTGGGTCGCGACGCTGGAGGAGCTCAAGGCGCTGGACTTCGACGTGGTCATCCCGGGCCACGGAGAGCCCTTCTCCGATCGGGCGAGGATCGACCATCTCCAGAGCTACCTGCGGGACCTCTGGGCGCGCGTGGGCGAGGCGTACACGACCGGCCTCACCGCCGAGGAGGTGGCCGAACAAACAGACATGTCCGACCATGCGGACGCCTATCCGTCCATCACGGGGCCCGGTGTGCCGCTTCCGACGGTCGCGCGGATCTACGAGCTGCTGGACGAGGACGGCGGGACCCGGTAACCGACACGTTCTTCGACGGATCCCCGGCGCCGGCCGAAATCATTGCATGCGCGGCGTCCCGCCCGGTAGCGTTGAGTAGCGAACCGACTCGGGGGGGGACGGTAAGCATCATGAGACAAGCAGGCCCGCGAGGCTGCAGCGGTTTGGTCACCTGGTAGAGTCCTGCCGGGTCCGGGCGCTGGAATCACCGTAACGACAGGAAAGGGCATTCCCGTCGAATGCCGTGCCCTGATTCGTCGTACCCGCACGTGTCGTCACGGCGCTCCCGCGCGTCGATTTGCGAGGTCCCGGACGCGACGCGATTATGCCGCGGACTCCAGCCCGGGAGAAAGAGCATGCCGCGCCCCGCCATCGTCGTTCTCACCGCGCTCGTACTGGGTCTCGGTGGCTGTGGGCCCGACCGGGCGGATGCGCCCGAAGAGGGAGCGGCTCCCGTTGTCGGCCTGGACGTGGGCGACGCGCACCTCGTCGCCGCGGACGCCGATCGAGAAGACTGGCTGACCAACGGCCGCACGTATGAGGAGCAGCGCCACAGCCCCCTCGAGCAGATCGACGAGCAGGCCGTGTCGGAGCTCGGCCTCGCGTGGTACGCCGACATGGCCACGATCCGAGGACTGGAAGCCACGCCGATCGTGGTGGACGGCGTCATGTTCGTGACCAGCTCGTGGAGCATCGTGCACGCGTTCGACGCCGCGACGGGAGCACCCCTCTGGACCTACGATCCCCGTGTGAACCGTGCGCACGCGCGCTACGTCTGCTGCGACGTCGTGAATCGCGGCGTGGCGTTCTACCGAGGCAAGGTCTACTCGGGCACCATCGACGGACGGCTGCTCGCCATCTCCGCGGAGTCGGGAGAGCTCGTGTGGGAGGCGCAGACCACGCCGGTCGACGAGGCGTACGCGGTGACCGGAGCTCCTCGGGTGGCGGACGGAAAGGTCCTGATCGGAAACGGCGGGGCCGAGTTCGGCGTTCGGGGCTACGTGTCGGCCTACGACGCAGAGAGCGGCGAGCTGGTCTGGCGAACGTACACCGTGCCCGGCGACCCCGCGGAGGGTCACGAGACGGAGTGGCTCGCCGAGGCGGCCGAGACGTGGTCCGGAGACTGGTGGCAGGCCGGCGGCGGAGGCACGGCGTGGGATGCCATCGTCTACGACCCCGATCTCGAGCTCGTGTACGTGGGCGTGGGCAACGGCTCGCCGTGGTATGCGCGGCTGCGCAGCCCGGGCGGGGGCGACAACCTCTTTCTCTCGTCCATCCTCGCGCTTCGGGTCGAGGACGGATCGTACGCGTGGCACTACCAGACGACGCCCGGCGACAACTGGGACTACACGGCGACGCAGCCGCTCATGCTGGCCGACCTCGAGATCGGCGGCGAGGTCCGACAGGTCATCATGCAGGCGCCGAAGAACGGCTTCTTCTACGTGGTCGACCGCACCACGGGAGCGTTCATCTCGGGTGAGGCCTTCGCGGAGGTCACCTGGGCGACGGGCATCGACGAGAACGGGCGGCCGATCGAGAATCCCGAGGCGCGGGCGCTGGAGGGCGGCGTTCACGTCGCGCCCGGCCCGAACGGCTCACACAACTGGCACCCGATGTCGTTCAACCCGGAGACGGGTCTCGTCTACTTCTCGGTGTACGAGCATTCGCAGCTCCACTCCCCGGACGACGACTGGGTCTACGACCCGCGGACGATCAACATCGCGGGCGACTTCGGCTACGACGGCCCCACCAGGGGCGAGGAGATGCCGATGCGCGGTCACCTCGTCGCGTGGGACCCGGTGGCACAGCGCGAAGCCTGGCGGGTCGATCACCCGCAGCCGCTGAGCGGGGGCACGCTCTCCACGGCGGCCGGCCTGATCTTCCAGGGGCGGGCGGACGGCAGGCTCCGTGCCTATCGCGCTTCGGACGGTGAGGTGCTCTGGGAGTTCGAGCACGAGACCGGGATCGCCGCCGCTCCGATGACGTACGAAGTGGACGGCACCCAGTACGTGGCCGTGCTTTCGGGCTGGGGTGGTCCGGAGGTGCTCATCAACACCGGGCTCGGCATCGGCAAGACGGGTCCGGGTCGGCTCCTGGTGTTCGCACTCGGTGGTGACGCCGAGCTGCCCGCGCCGGTAGAACCGCTTCCGCCGATCGAGGCTCCGACGTTCGAGGTCGTCGCGACGGAGGCCGAGCTGGCTCGAGGCGAGCAGCTGTATGCGGACCGTTGCGTCGGGTGCCATGGACTGGAGGTCGTCAGCGGTGGCATCACGCCGGATCTGCGACGCGCCTCGAACGACGTGCACGCGCAGTTCGCCGACATCGTGCTCGGCGGCATCCGGGCGCCGCTCGGGATGCCCCCGTTCGACGACCTGCTCGACGCCGAAGACGTGCGAATGATTCAGGCGTACGTGCTGGAGCGTGCGCGGGGGTCGGCCGGGGGGTACTGAGACGGGCTCTGCGGCCGCCTCAGAGCTCGAGGCGATTCAGCGCATCGACGGCGTACGCGCAAGCACGCGCGGTCAGAGCCATGTAGGTGAGCGACGGGTTCTGGTTCGCGGACGACACCATGCACGAGCCGTCGACGACGAAGAGGTTCGGCACGTCGTGGCTCTGGTTGAACCCGTTCAGCACGGACGTCGCGGGATCGCGGCCCATCCGAGCGGTGCCCATCTCGTGGATGGTCTTCCCGGGCGGATTGTCCTCGTGGAAAACCTCGACGTTGCGCGCGCCGGCCGCCTCGAGCATCTCGGCGGCGCTGTCGGCCATGTCGTCGAACATGGCCAGCTCGTTCGAGCCCCAGCGGCACGTGATCTTCAGCGCTGGGATCCCCCAGGCATCCACGACGTCCGGGTCCAGCTCCACCCGGTTCGACGCGTCCGGAAGACACTCCCCGAACCCGTACAGGGTCATTCGCCACGGTCCCAGCTGCGTGAGGCCGTGCTTGAAGTCCGCTCCGAGCCCGCGCGTGCCGGCGCCTCGATTCCAGCCGCTCCGTGCGCCGCTGCCCTGGTACGCGAAGCCCCGGAGGAAGTCCGAATGCGGGCGCGACACGTTGCGGAAACGAGGGAGATAGATGCCGTTGATGCGGCGGACACGGTTGGCCTGATCCTCGTAGCCCAGGATGTCTCCCGTGGCGCCGTGGCCCATGGTGTGATCCATGAGGTAGTGGCCGAGCGTGCCGCTGGAGTTCGCCAGCCCGTCGGGGTGGTCGGCGGACGTCGAGTTCAGGAGGATGCGCGTGGACTCGAGCGTCGAGGCTGCGAGGAAGACCACGCGCCCCGTGAATTCCATCGCCTCTCGGGTCTCGCGGTCGATCACGTACACGGACGACACGCGACCGTCGCGGTAGCCGAGGTGCCGCACCACGCTGTTGGGGCGCATCGTCATCCGCCCCGTGGCGCGGGCGGCGGGCAGCGTCGCGCTGAGGCTGCTGAAGTACGAGCCCGTGCGGCACCCTCGCTCGCAGGGCCCGCAGAAGTGGCAGGCCCGCCGGCCACCGTGGTCGCGGGTCAGGACGGCGCACCGACCGATGGTGAGCGTCCGCTCACCGCTGTAGGCGCGAGCGATCCCGTCTCGCACGTGGGCCTCCGCGCACGTCATCTCCATGGGGGGCAGGAAGCGGCTGTCGGGAAGATGAGCCAGTCCGAGCGCCTCCCCGGACACGCCGATGAAGCGCTCCACGTGGTCGTACCAGGGCTCGAGATCCGCGTAGCGGATGGGCCAGTCGATCGCGATCCCGTCGCGCGCATTCGCCTCGAAATCGAGGTCGCTGAGGCGGTAGACCTGGCGGCCCCACATGATGGAGCGGCCCCCGACCTGACGACCCCGCAGGAAGAGGAACGGCGCATCGTCGGGGGTCGTGTACGGATTGTCGACGTCGTCGACGAAGAACGCCGAGCCCAGCTCGTCGCACGCATAGCACTCTCGCTGGATGGCCTGACGCTCCTCCAGCCGGGCCCGGTCGCCGAGGCCGCGGTACTTCATGTCCCAGACCGGCACGTGCTCGGTGTAGTCGCGGCTCGGGACGACGTCGGGGCCGGCCTCCAGCACGAGGGTATCCAGTCCCGCCTCGGTCAGCTCCTTCGCCGCCCAGCCGCCGGTGATTCCGGAGCCGATGACGATCGCGTCGTAGTCGGTCCTCATCGGCCCGTCCCCGGCGCGACGCAGCCACCGAACGTGCCTGGCGTGATTCGGTACCCGGTCTGGGCGGCCCCCACCTCGGTGGTGAAGTAGCCGACCAGCACCAGGCGCTTGAGCGTCGGATAGAAGCCTTCGGGCCTGTCGTCGGCGGAGCCGGGAGGTGGAAGCTGCTCGTCGAGCTCCCGAACGAGCTCCAGCCTTTCGGGAGCGGTGCAGGACGCGAACGGGAGGTCGAAGCGACCGGTCGCGGTGGCGTCGAGCCTGGCGAGGCCCTCACTGAGCTCGCGGGCCTCGTCGGCGTGCATCCACTCGGAGGCGATCAGGTCGATGAAGGCCGGCACCCCGACATCCGTGGCCCCGGGTGTGTCGGTTCGGGGCAGGATGATGTCCGCGACCAGGCCGACGATCTCCAGCTCCCCCTCCGTGAGCGCGGCCGGGACATGCGGCCCTCCGGTCGGGGGCGTCGAGGCAACCAGACGGCGCGCGTCGAGCAGCGCCGTCGCGTCTTCCGGGGCCAGGACCGGCAGTGCGGTCGCCGTGGCCAGGGTCCTGATCGCCGTTCTTCGATCCATGCGCGGTCTCCCGATCGAGGTATCCGCCAACCTACCGCCTGGCAGGTCGACCAGCATCCCCGGTGCGCCTCTGGCTCGGAAGCCCGGGCATCCACAGGTTGTCGGCATGCGCGCACCACCACCGGAGTCGATCCTTCGATGACCAAGCCCCGCGAGATCCGAACCTACGAGTACGTCAACCATCCCTACGAGGGTGTGCGCGACCTGCTGTTGGCCGATCCGCTGGAGACGTTCCGCGCGGCCACGCACGCCGCGACCGACCGGGCGCACGCCGTGGCCGCGGCGTTGCGGGTGAACATCGCGGGGGTCGATCTCGGGAAGGAGGTGCGCATTACGGTCGGTGCGCCGCTCCAACAGGAGGGTGAGCTCGGACGACCGCCGTCGACGCGCATCCCCATCGAATGGGAGGCCGCGAGCCGGCCGGGTCTCTTCCCCCTCATGAGCGGAGAGCTCGCGCTCTATCCGATCACGGGGACCGAGACCCAGCTCGACTTCGGAGGTACGTACCAGCCGCCCATGGGTCCTCTCGGAGGGGTCCTGGACTCGGTCGTGGGCCATCGGATCGCGGACGCTTCCATCCACCGCTTCCTGTCGGACGTCGCCCACCACCTCCGCAGCGCTCTGGGCGGCCCCTAGCCTCGACCGGCTCTCGGTTGCGACGCGGCGTAGGCCGCGTATTCTACCCGGATTCGAGGGCTCCGGCGGAGCCGAGACGACCTCTCGCCTGCGGCGCACGGCGCTGCTTAAGGACGATGCATGGCGACACCACCCACGGCGCTTCCCGTGCGGCGGTCATTCGGCCAGACGATGCGGAAGGATGCCTGGTGGATCCAGCCGCTCGTCGTGTTCACGGTCTTCACCGGGTTCGTGGTCTACAGCACCTGGGCCGCCTTCCAGGGGACCTTCTACTGGCACGAGAATCTCCTGTCGCCCTTCTACTCTCCGGAGATCTGGGGGGGCTCGGAGCACGCCCTCATGCAGAGGACGGGCGCGCCCGGGTGGTGGCCGGCCTTCCTGCCGTACTCCCCGGCGTTCCTCATTCTGTGGGCACCGGTGAGCTTCCGGCTCACGTGCTACTACTACCGGGGGGCGTACTACAAGGCCTACTGGCCGGGCCCGCCTTCGTGTTCGGTAGGAACGCCGAAGAAGGCCTACATGGGTGAGCGGAAGTTCCCGCTGATCATTCAGAACCTTCACCGGTACGCGCTTCCCTTCGCCTTCCTCCTGCTCGTCTTCCTCGCCTACGACGCGTGGAACTCGTTCTGGTTCGAGACGGCCGCCGGCGGTCACGAGCTCGGGATGAGCGTGGGGTCGATCGTCCTGACACTCAACGTGATCTTCCTCGCGGCGTACACCTTCGGGTGCCACTCGCTGCGGCACCTCGTCGGGGGAGGGATCGACATCCTCTCTCGCCGGCCGGTCCGAAAGACCGCGTACCAGTGCGTGTCGTGCCTGAATGCCCGACACATGGCGTTCGCCTGGACGAGCCTTCTCTGGGTCGCGTTCTCGGACATCTATGTGCGGCTCTGTGCCATGGGCATCTGGACCAACGTGAGGTTCTTCTGATGTCTCAGTATCAGGAGTTCGAGCACGACGTCCTGGTCATCGGAGCGGGAGGCGCTGGCCTGAGGGCAGCCATCGAAGCGGCCGCGGCCGGCGTGCGCGTCGGGCTGGTCTGCAAGTCGCTGCTCGGCAAGGCGCACACGGTCATGGCCGAGGGCGGGATGGCCGCGTCGATGGGCAACGTCGACGAGCGCGACGGCTGGCAGACGCACTTCGCGGATACCATGCGTGGCGGCCAGTACCTGAACAGCTGGCGCATGGCCGAGCTGCATGCCAAGGAGTCTCCGGAGCGGGCCCGTGAGCTCGAGGCCTGGGGCGCGCTCTTCGACCGGACGCCGGACGGGAAGATCCTCCAGCGCAACTTCGGGGGCCACAAGTACCCGAGGCTTGCGCACGTGGGGGACCGTACCGGACTGGAGATGATCCGGACGCTCCAGGATCACGGCATCCACCAGGGCATCGACGTTCACATGGAGGTTACCGTCACCCGGCTCCTGAAGGACGGAGACCGATGTGTGGGGGCCTTCGGCTACGACAGGGAGCAGGGCCGCTTCCGCGTCTTCAAGGCCAAGGCGGTCGTGCTCGCCACCGGCGGCCTCGGCCGCGCGTATCTGGTGACCAGCAACAGCTGGGAGGGAACGGGCGACGGCCACTCCCTGGGATACCACGCCGGGGCCGAGCTCAGGGACATGGAGTTCATCCAGTTTCATCCCACGGGCATGATCTGGCCTCCGAGCGTTCGCGGCATCCTCGTGACCGAGGGTGTCCGGGGCGAGGGCGGGATCCTGAAGAACAACGAGGGCACGCGGTTCATGTTCGACGACATCCCGCCCCTGTACGTCGATCAGACCGCGGACACGCCCGAGGAAGGATGGCGCTACGTCACCGGCGACCGGGACGCCCGGCGCCCACCCGAGCTTCTGACGCGTGATCACGTGGCCAGGAAGATCGTGAAGGAGGTCCAGGAAGGCCGGGGGAGTCCGCATGGAGGAGCCTTCCTCGACATCGCGTGGATCAAGGAGCACATCAAGGACTCCGAGGCCCACATCAAGAAGAAGCTTCCGAGCATGTACCACCAGTTCAAGGAGCTGGCGGGCATCGACATCACGAAGGAGCCGATGGAGGTCGGCCCGACGACCCACTACGCCATGGGCGGCATCGCGGTCGATCCCGACACGCAGATGACGACCACGGTGCCGGGCCTCTTCGCCGCGGGAGAGGTGGCGGGCGGGCTTCACGGAGCCAATCGGCTGGGCGGCAACTCGCTGTCCGACCTCGTGGTCTTCGGGCAGCGGGCCGGGGAGCATGCGGCGAGGTTCGCGAAGGAGAACCCGAGCTACTCGGTGTCGGAAGCGGAGATCGAGGGGGCGGCGGTGGAGGCTCTCGCCCCGCTCGAGCGCGGAGCCACGCAGGTGGGGCCGTTCCAGCTGCAGTTCGAGCTGCAGACGATGATGCAGAACAAGGTGGGCATCGCCCGCGAGGAGAAGGCGCTCTCGGAGGCGCTCGGGACGATCCGCCAGATCGCGGAGCAGCTCGCCGAGGTAGGCTCCGGAGGGAATCGCTGGTACAACCCCGGCTGGCACACCGCCCTCGACATGAAGCACCTGCTCACGGTGTCCGAAGCGATCGCGATATCGGCGCGGGAGCGGAAGGAGAGCAGGGGCGCGCACTCCCGGCTCGATCACCCGGAGAAGGACGCGGCGTGGTCCACGTTCAACCACATCGTGCGAAAGGGGGCCGACGGAGAGATGGTCATCGAGCGCAGGGACATCCCCCCGATTCGGCAGGAGCTTCAGGACATCATCGAGGAGGAAGGCTGATGAAGTCCGCGACGTTCAAGGTCTGGCGGGGGGATCAGAAGGGCGGGGACTTCCAGACGTACGAGGTGGAGCTGGAGCCCGGCTACGTCGTGCTCGACGCCATCCACAAGATCCAGGCGGAGCAGGCCAACGACCTCGCGTGCCGCTGGAACTGCAAGGCCGGCAAGTGCGGATCGTGCTCCGCGGAGGTGAATGGATCCCCTCGGCTGATGTGCATGACCCGGGTCGAGGACGTGGCGGGCGACGGACCGATCACGGTCGAGCCGATGCGCACGTTCCCCGTGCTCAAGGATCTGGTGACCGACGTCTCGTGGAACTACGAGGTGAAGGCGTCCATCCAGAAGATGACGCCTCGGAAGCCCGACTTCGAAGACGGCTCCTGGAAGATGCACCAGTACGACGTGGAGCGGCCTCAGGAGTTCCGCAAGTGCATCGAGTGCTTCCTCTGTCAGGACGTCTGTCACGTCCTGCGGGACCATCAGATGCACGGAGAGTTCGCCGGACCGAGGCACTTCGTCTTCGCCGCTCAGGCGGAGATGAACCCCATCGACGTGGGGGATCGGGTGGTCCAGCTGCGCGAGGAGCTGGGCATCGGCTACTGCAACATCACGAAGTGCTGCACCAAGGTCTGCCCCGAGAATATCACCATCACCGACAATGCGATCATCCCGCTCAAGGAGCGCGTGGTCGACCGGTCCTACGATCCCCTGGCGAAGCTCGCCCGGGCGATCTTCGGAGGGTCCGGCGAGGAATGAGGTCAGGAGGGGGCGACCGATGTTCGAGTTGAAGAAGCTGTCTCCGGAAGCAGTCGATGCCGCTCGTGAGAAGGCGGCGCGGTATCGGCTCCTGAACCACCCGTTCCTGGCGGAGAGCATATGCCGGGACATCCTGGCGGTCCGGCCGGACGACCAGGAAACGCTGGTGGCACTCTGCCTCACCCTGTGCGACCAGTTCGGGGTGGAGGGGGGTGCCAGCGCCAGCTCGGTCATGGAGGTCGTGCAGCAGCTCGAAGACGAATACGAGCGCCGTTACTACCAGGGGATCGTCTGCGAGCGCATGGCGTTCTCCCGTCTCCGCCGTGGAGGCCTGGGCGCCGGAGAGGTGGCGTACGACTGGCTCATGAAGGCCATGAGCCATTTCGATTCGGCCGCCGCGATCCGTCCTGAGGGCAACGACGATGCGATCCTGCGCTGGAACACGTGTGCCCGGGTCATCAATGCCCGCTCCGACGTGCATCCCGGGCATCAGGAAGCCGGTCAGTCGATGCTGGAGTAGGGTGGGTCCGGGGTCGCCACGGTGACGGGAGACACGACCCGTGCTGACCAACGAAGACATCGCTGACGCGCTCGAGCGGGTGGGGGATCTGCTCGACGTCCAGGACTCCAACCCGTTTCGGGTGCGCGCCTATCGCGATGCGGCCGAGACGGTGCGGAGACTTCCGGGGCCGGTGCACCGACTGCTCGAAGAGGGTGGCGAGCATGCGCTTCACGAGCTCCCCGGAATCGGTGAGGCGCTGGCCCGGGCCATCGGGGAGATGGTCCGCACGGGCCGACTCGCGCTGCTGGACCGGCTCGAGGGGCAGGTCTGCCCCGAGGATCTCTTCCAGACGGTGCCGGGCATCGGCGCGGAGCTCGCCCGCCGGATCCATCGGGAGCTCGACATCGAGAGCCTCGAGGACCTCGAGCTCGCGGCGCATGACGGGAGGCTGGACCGGGTGCCTGGCTTCGGGCCCCGGCGGGTACGCGGTGTGCGCGAGGCGCTGGCCGGGATGCTCGGTCGGTCCACACGTCGCCGGGCCCACGCGCGCAGGGGTGGAGCGCCCCCTCGGATCGAGGGCGCGCGCGCCCGAGGCGATCGCCCGTCGATCGAGCTGCTCCTCGCGGTGGACGAGGAGTACCGGAGGCGAGCCGAAGCGGGCGCGCTGCCCCGGATCGCTCCGCGACGCTTCAACCCATCGGGTCAGGCCTGGCTGCCGATCATGCACTCCGACCAGGAGGGCTGGCATTTCACTGCGCTGTACTCCAACACGGCCCGCGCGCACGAGCTCGGCCGGACGCACGACTGGGTCGTGATCTACGCCGACAGCCACGACGGGGCCGAGCAGCGGTACACGGTCGTGACGGAGTACCGCGGAGAGCTCACCGGCAGCCGCGTCGTGCGGGGCCGGGAGGACGAGTGCCGAGCGTACTACGTGGGCGTCGGGGGGCCGGTGTGAGCGGCGTCCTCCGCCCGCGTCGCTCGATCCGGAGAGAGAAGCGGGCTTCGTACTGTTCTGTGATCGTCCTCCTGTGGACGCTGGCGTCTGCCTGCGGCGGAGATCCGGCATCGCCGAACACGAAGCCGACGGTGTCGATCTCCTCTCCGACCGCCGGCCCGGCCGGAGTGTCGAGCGAGCCCATCCGGATGGAAGGCTCCGCGAGCGACGCCGAGGACGGTGACCTGGACGAAGCCATCGTGTGGTGGTCCGACCTCGACGGGCGGCTGGGGGCCGGCGCCTCCCTGTCGACGACGTTGTCGGAGGGCTCCCACCTCGTCGAGGCGCGGGTCACCGATTCCGGCGGGGCCTCGGACACGGCCACCGTTCGTCTCGACGTCGAGCCGCTTCCAGACCTGACGGGTGTCTGGGAAGGGGCGCTCACCGCCGACTCGGTCACGTACTTCTCGCTCACGGACGATGGATCGGGTGCGGTCACGGGTACGGTCACGCGTTATTCGTGGGCGGGCGTCGGCACCAACCTCGTCCGATTCGGCGGTACGGGTGTGTACGTCTATCCGGGGCTCGATCTCGACCTGCCGCTGCAGTGCGCCTTCTGCCCGGCCACTCGGGCGCGCTGGACCGGAACGGTGTCCGGCGACACGCTGCGCGGCACCTGGACCTGGGAAGACGAGGGCGAGCAGGAGGAGCTCGTCCTCGTGCGGGTCACACCGTAGGTCCTCCGGGCGGCCAACCGGTCAGAGGCCCCGCATGAACTCGGGGCGCAGCGGGATCGCGCCGTCGAGCGCCAGGTCGATCGCGTGCAGGATGCGGTCCCGATCTCGAGGGAGCTCGCCGGCGATCGGCAGATAGCTGGAAGCGTGGTTGGTCCGGAACACGGTCCGCGTCGGCTCGGCCAGCTCGACGATCGTGCGCATCTCGCCCAGAAGCTGCGGTATGGCGGGCAGCTCGAACCGGCCCTTCTCCACCATGCGGGCCTGGGGCGTTCCGGGAATCACGGTCAGCGTCAGTGCCCCGACGAACTCCGGGTCCATTTCCGTGATGAGCCGGGCCGTCTCCTGAGCGTGCTCCGCACTCCGGTCCACGCCACCCGCGCCCAGGAGGACGATGACGCTGATGCGCATCCCCGCGTCGTGGGCCTTCCTCGCTGCCTCCGCGTGGTCCGCGAAGGTGCCGCCCTTCACGATGCGCTTCAGCGTCAGGTCGTCCCCGGACTCCGGCCCGATGTAGAGCATCTCGAGCCCAGCCTCGCGAAGCGCGCGAAGCTCCTCGGGCGTCTTCTCGAGCACGTTCGCGGCCGTGGCGTAGCACGAGACGCGCCGGAGGTGCGGAAACGCCCTGGTGCACGCCGCGAGTATGGTGAGCCAGCGCCCGGCTGCCATGACGAGCGCGTCACCGTCCGCCACGAAGACCTTCCGGGCGCCCGGGTACGCCTTCGCGGCCGCGTCGATGTCTTCCAGCACCGCGTCGAGATCACGCACGCGGAACTGCTTGTCCCGGTACATGTCGCAGTAGGTGCAGAGGTTGTGTGAGCAGCCGATCGTGGCCTGCACGATGTACGCGTCGGCCTCGGACGGCGGTCGGTAGAGCTTCCCTTCGTAGCGCATCGCGGGTCCCGCCTCAGCGGCCCTCGAGGCCCGGTACCCCCGAAGGCTCGCCATCCCACCACCAGAGCGGCGTGATGTCGCGCTGGCGGGGATAGACCTCGGAGAGCGTCTGCGCGTCGTAGAGCCTCCCGTTCATCATCACCCGATGGATGCGGGCGGTGTTGCGGATGTCCTCACGGGGGTCGGCGTCCAGCACCACCAGGTCCGCGAGCTTCCCGGGCTCGATCGACCCGAGGTCACCGTCCAGGCCCAGGGCTTCTGCGCCGTGCAGGGTGGCCACCCGGAGCATCTCGTGCTCGTCGAGACCACCGGACTGCATCGCCCACAGCTCCCAGTGGTAGCCGAGGCCCTGGAGCTGGCCGTGGCTGCCGACGCCCGCCTTTCCTCCCGCCTCGACGAGCTCCCGCACGAACTCGGCGTGGCGGCGGAAGGCGTACTGGCTTTCGTGGAACCACTGCCCCCGGCGAAGCGCGGCGGCGTCCACGACGCCGTGCGGAAGGAAGCGGCGGAGCTTGGCGTCGTCGTGCGGATTCGCGTTCTCGTAGAACCAGTTCTCCGCCCATGGCCCGCCGTAGGTCACGAGGAGGGTCGGCGTGTAGAAGCGGCGCTGCTCCACGAAGAGACGCACTACGTCGTCGTAAACCGGGAAGATCGGCAGGGAGTGCTCGAGTCCCGGATAGCCGTCCAGCGTTTCGGTGAGGTTCTGGCGGATGTTCAGCGAGCCCTCGGTGGTGGGCATGAGCCCCAGCTCGCGCGCCGCCATGATGATGTGCTGGCGACCCTGGCGCGGGGCGGCCACGTACATCTTGAGGGTCTTCGTGTCGAAGTACTCGGCGTATTTGCGCAGGACGTCCCGGGCCTTCTCGAGCGAGTCGATCCTGTCCTGCCAGAAGACGCCCCGACCGGTCGAGTAGATGCGCGGTCCCAGGAGCGCGCCCGCGCGGACCTGATCGGAGTAGCTCAGCACGTCCATCGTGCCGGTCTGGGCGTCACGGGTCGTGGTGACGCCGTAGGCCAGGTTCGCCAGGTACGGCCAGATGTCGGTGCGGTGGACCTGCCCCGCCGGGCGCATGTGGGCGTGGGTATCCACGAATCCGGGCACGATCGTGCGCCCGGTCACATCGATGACCTCGGCGCCGGCCGGGACCTCCACGGACCCACGGGCTCCCACGGCGACGATGCGGTTGTCGCGGATGAGGAGGTCGGCGTCCTCGACGACCTCGTCGCCGTTCATGGTCAGAACGGTGCCGCCTCGGAGCACGACGGCGCCCTGCGGAATGTCGCGCGGTGCCTCGATGACGACGCGGATTTCACCGGGCGTGTAGGCATCCTCGTCCGCGGCCTCCTCCTGCTCTTCTTCTTCCTCCTCGGCGGCGGCCGCGTCCGCCGCCTCCTGCGCGGCGTCGGCCGCCGCGAGGTCGTAGCTGAAGAACGCATTGCCCAGAGACCAGTGCACGGTGCCGCCATCGGCGCTCCACGTGGGGAACTCGCCGCCCATGTCGGTGAGGAGGCGCGCGGGGAAGGCGGCCCGGTCCGGGTTGGCGACGTTGACGTCAGGGGCTTCGGCCCCGACGCGCGGCACGGTGACGGTGTAGATCTGGCCCTCGATCAGGGCCAGGGCCTGGTCGCCGCGCGGGGCCATGAGGATCAGGCTCGGATCGAGCCCCTCGTCGGCGTTGGGCGGCCGAGGGCCGGTGACCCGGATGTGCTCGCGCTCGTCGGTCCCGTCCCAGCGGATCGACACGAGCACGTCGTCGCCTCCGTCATGGAGATAGATGCGATCGCTCCCCTCCACGAAGTGCGGAGCCCGCCGGCGGTCCGTAGGCGCGATCAGGGTCGCCTCGGCAGATCCTCCCTCGGCGGGGACCCACACGATCTCGGTGGGCGAAGGCGATCCGCTTCCGAAGCCCGCGGCGGACTCGCGGAAGCTCGATGCGGTGGCGCGAAGGACGACGATGCGGCTGCCGTCGGGCGACCACGTGGGTGTCACCCAGCTCGACGGTTCGGAGGTGAGGCGCTGCGCTCCGCTGCCACCGTCGGCCGGGACCCGGTAGAGGTGTCCGCCCCTCCCTTCCCAGGTGGCGTACACGATGTGCCGCCCGTCCGGAGACCACGCCGGGAAGTGTTCCGAGACTTCCGCGTCCGTGAGGCGGCGCGGGTTCGAGCCGTCGGCGTTCGCCACCCAGAGGCGATCGAGGGCCGTGAAGGCGATCCGGGAACCGTCGGGCGAGGGCGCGGCGTCGCGGATCTGGCGCACGGTGAAGGTGGGCGTGTCCTCGATGGGATAGTCGAAATCGACCACGGCTCCGACGGCGAGCTCGTATCGGAGGCGCAGGGGAATTTCGGTCGCGCCACCGGGTGTGCCGGCGTCGTTCACCGGGACGCGCCACAGCCTCCCACCCCAGCTGGCGACGAGCGCCTCGGAGTCGGGGGTGAAGGACATGCCGGGGAGGACGTCGAGGGTCGCGCGCGACTCCTGATCGTCGTGCTGCACGGGGTAGGCGAGCCACTTCTCCTCCCCGGTAGCGAGGTCACGGATCCGAAGACCCGTATCGGTGTCGTGCCGCGTGCCGTACACGAGCCAGCGGCCGTCGGGCGAGAGCGTCGGCCGAAAGGCGGAGCCCCAGCGAGAAGATCGGTCGTAACTCTCCCCGCTGTCGCGGTCGTAGACCGCGAGCTGGTACTGGGGCATCGGGGCGTTGTACGTCCAGTCGCCGGTGCGGCGGGCGTACCAGATCCAGCGGTCATCGGCACCGAAGGCGGCGCCCAGTACCTTCAGGTTGTCGGGCTCGTCGACGAGGGCTGCTCCGGAGCCTCCCTCGACGTGGTACATCCGGAGCTTCGGCAGGCCACCGCCGCGGAAGCCGCCCATCGACGCCACGATGTACTGTCCGTCGGGGGTCCACTCCGGCGATTCGGCCCGGTTCGCCTCACCCCGGGTCACCTGAACCGTATCGGACCCGTCGAGCGCCATGATCCAGATGTTCTGGCCGCCACTGCGATCGGAGGTGAAGACGATGCGGTCCCCGTCGGGAGAGAATCGCGGCTGCGCGTCGAAGGCCAGCCCCGAGGTGAGCCGGGTCGCCTCCCCCCCTTCGATCGGAAGCAGGAAGAGGTCGCCGAGATGATCGAAGACGATCCGGGTGCCGTCCGGAGAGACGTCCACGGACATCCACGTTCCCTCTTCCGTGTCGATGGCGATGGTGCGGTCGACCGGGAGGGGCAGGCTCGCATCGGCGTCGGCCTCCTGGCCCGCGAGCGTGCCGGGAAGCAGAAGGCAGAGGGCCACGGCCGGAATGGCGGGCAGGAGGGCTTCCGTGCGGGAACGGGCCATGAGTGTCTCGGATCGGCGTCACGGGATTCGAAGAGCGCGTCCACCATGGCAGGGCCGGCCGGCCGCAGGCAAGCGACGCAGCGGATCCGTCGAGCATGACGGGGTGAAGTGGAGCGCGGGCCGCACGAACGCGAAAGGCCCGCCTCCGGTCGGGGAGGCGGGCCGATCCTGCCGGGGCTCGAAGCGAGCGCTACCGCGGCAGGAGCTCCGGCGCGATCACCACCGGTACACCTCGACCTCCGTCTCGCTCAGGTCGGACTCCACCCAGATGCGTACCTCGGTGTCGTCGGAGATGTAGAGGGCGCCACTGCGCACCGCCATGTCGGTGGCCCCCGGGGACCAGACCGGCTCGTCCACCACGACCTTCACCTGAACCGGAAGCCCGTAGTCCGCGAATTCCTCCACGTTGTACTCCGCCGCCCGGTGCGGCGCGAGGTGCCCCAGCGAGTGGTGGCGGCCGGACTTGTCGACCAGCACGATCCTGACGCGATAGTCGTGGTTGTTCACGACCCGCAGCTCGGGATCTCCTCCGGGGAGGCCCGCATCTGTCACGGGCGCGGCATGCGAAGCAGATGCCGTCGTGGCCATCGCCAGAGCGACGGCCCAGACATGGCTCATTCGGATCTTCATATCGGAATCATCCTCGTCGTCGTCATCATCGGGTCCGCTCCTGAAGCGCGCGAACCCTCACCCAAATCACCGAGACGCGTTTCGTATCGGCTCATCGTGTGTGCCCCTACGGAGTCGAGGCCGCCGGAGATTCGACTCGAGCGCGCGTCGGTCGAGGCGGACCCGCCCGAGGCCTGGACCGCGTGACGGAGACCCCCTACAGGAGATTCCGCCGAGCCCCTACAGCGCGCTGCGGGCCGACCGGAAAAGGTTAGGGAGTCGCCTGAGCGCCCGGAGTCGTCCGGTGCGAGGAGGTGTGTAGAGCCCGAGCCTCGAGTCGTCAGCATGCAGCAGGGTCGCATCGCCATGATCGCTCGCAGCGGCCTCCACGCTCGGAGGCCGCATGCGGGGGCTGTGCGCCGCCGGATTGGGCTGTCCGCCACGGTGTTGGCCATGGCCGTTGGCGGACCGCTCGCCGCTCAGCAGGGTGCGATCGCGGGGCGAGTCACCGATGCCACGACGCTGGCGCCGGTTTCGATGGCGAGGATCAGCGTCGTCGGCGGTGGGGCGCCGGCCGAGGTGATCAGCAGAGGCGACGGCAGCTTCGAGCTCCGGCTCGCCGCGGGCGTCTACGACCTGCTTGTCGAGGCCGGCTCGTTCGCGCCGACCCGCTTCGACCGTGTCAGAGTTCTGGCCGGGCAGACGACCACGAGGAACCTTCCGCTCGAGTCTCAGGGATACCGGCTCTCGGGCTTCATCGTGACGGCCTCACGCGGGTCCGTCGACACCGAGATCACCGCCCCGAGCTCGAGCCACACGGTTCGGGACCTAGAGATCACCGAGCGCCCCGTTCCCACTCCGGTCGACCACCTGAGGGAGTCACCGGGCGTCGACATCGGCACGCAGGGGATCCAGGCGTCGAACGTCGTCGTGCGGGGCTTCAACAACATCTTCTCCGGTGCCCTGCACATGTTGACCGACTATCGGCTGGCCGGGCTGCCTGCGCTGCGGGTGAACTTCCTGCACTACCTGCCCATGAACGACGACGACATCGAGCGTACGGAAGTCGTCCTGGGCCCCGGATCGGCGCTGTACGGACCCAACACGGCCAACGGCGTGCTGCACCTGATCACCAAGTCGCCCCTGGAGAACCCCGGGAGCACGATCACGCTCGGCATGGGAGAGCGCTCGTCGTATCAGGCCTCCTTCCGCTCCGCGCTCCGGGTGAACGACCAGCTGGCGGTGAAGCTCTCGGGGCAGCTTCTCCACGGTCAGGAGTGGCCCCACGTCGATTCGACGGAGTCGAGCGCCCGGCAAGACGCAGCCGTCGACTTCCCCGGCTGCGTGGAAGACCGTGTGCTCCGTGGCCTGACCCCCGAGGAGGCCGAGGTCGCCTGCGGACGGATCGGCAACCGTGATTACCGTGTGCGGCGCTACGGCCTGGAGGCGAGGGCCGACTGGCGGTTCTCCAATCGCGGTGCGCTGGTCGGGACGTACGGGATCACCGACGTGAGCGGGATCGAGCTCACCGGGATCGGAGCGGCCCAGGTCCGTGGCTGGATCTATCAATTCGTGCAGACCCGTTTCACGTACGACCGCTGGGCCGTCCAGGCGTACTACAACTTCAGCGACTCCGGCGACGCCTTCTTCCTTCGTGACGGCCTGGCGCTGATCGACCGCTCTTCGCTCGGCGTGATCCAGGTGCAGAACGGCTTCAGCTTCGCGGGCGGGCGGCAGGACTTCACGTACGGATGGGACTACTTCGCCACGCGGCCGGAAAGCCGGGGGACCATCTACGGTGACTTCGAGGACGACAACGACATCAGCGAGTGGGGGATCTACCTGCAGTCCAAGACGGCCCTGTCGCCTAAGGTCGATCTGATCGCCGCGGGGCGCATCGATTCCCACTCGATTCTGCCGGACTACATCCTCTCGCCCCGCGTCGCGCTCATCGTGAAGCCGGACGCGAGCAACGCGATTCGCTTCGCCTACAACCGGGCGTTCTCGACGCCGACGGGTCTCAACTACTTCCTGGATCTCGGGGCGGGCTTCGCGGCGGACCCCCTGGGGTCGCTCGGCTACACGGGCCGCGCGTTCGGATCCGGAAGGACGGGCTTCGCGTGGCAGAATGCCGACGGGAGCCTCCGGGGAATGCGCTCCCCGCTCAATCCGGGCGGTGCGGGCCAGCTGTTGCCCGCGGATCAGGCCACGCTCTGGCAGCTCGGGCTCGGCTTTGCCGCTCAGCGGGAACCGATCCCACCCGACGTTCTGGCAATCCTCCAGGGGCTGACCCCCGGTGCAGCGGACGTCGACATCATGTATTTCGACATCAACCAGGCGGCCGAAGGGCTGCGCCCGCTGTCGGCGTTGACGCTCCCCGATGTCGAGCCCATCCGGGAGACGAACACCGAGAGCTTCGAGGTCGGGTGGAGCGGCGTCTTCGAGAACGTCCTCCGCGTCTCCGTCGACGCGTACTACCGAACACAGAACGACTTCATCTCTCCGCTCGTCGTCGAGAACCCGCTCCTCCACCTGGACCAGGAGGGGCTCGAGGCGTGGCTGGGCGAGGCCTACGTCCCACCACGCGTCGATGACCTGATGGATCGGCTCGGCCTATCGGAAGAGGCCGCGACCGCGCAGGCGACCGCCGAGGCCGCCGCGCTCGCTCCGAGCCTGGCCGCAGGGATCGGGCCGGTGCCTCTGGGCGTGGCGTCGTCCGACGTGCCGCAGATGGAGAACGGTGGCGCCGATCTCATCGCGACGTATCGCAACGTGGGTGACCTGCAGCTCTGGGGGGCGGACGTCGCGATGCAGTGGTTCGTGAATCCCGAGTGGACGCTCACCGCCACGTACTCGCACGTGAGCGACAACTGGTTCCGGATCCAGGGCAGCTCCCCCCTGGCGCTCAATGCGCCGGCCAACAAGGGGACCCTGGGGGTCGCCTACCGGAACGAGGGGCGGGGTTGGAGCGCCTCGGCGCGCGTCCGCTATACCGGCTCCTTCCCATTCCTGGCCACGGACTTCGCGGGCACGCGGTGTGTCCCCGACGCACCCACCATCACCTACGAGGAGGACTGCATCGACGCATACGCGCTCGTAGATCTCACGGTGGGCTACAAGGTCCCGAACACTGCCGCGACGCTCCAGATCGGAGTCAGCAACGTTCTCGATACGCCGTACCGCTCCTGGGTCGGCGTCCCCACGGTCGGCCGCCTGGCGATGGCGCGCGTCCGCTACGACTTCTTCTGAGCCGGGAGTCATCATGCACCTCAGCCGCGAGCACGGATCGGTGGTCAGGACGGTGTTGGTCCTGCTCGGTGCCGTCACGGCCGCCGCCTGTCTGCTCCTGCCGGTCGCGGCTCGTGCGCAGGACGTGCTCCCGCCGAATCGGGGTGGCTTCACGCTCTCCATGGGCGCGCCCAGCACCTGGACGTGGGCCGCGGGCTTCTCGGCCGGTGCGCACGGGGGAGACGACTCCAAGCTCACGGCGTACGCGAATCTCGGAGTCTATCGCGACATCCTGAATCCGATGACCGCCGCCCTGGGCGTGATGGGCGAGGCCTACGTGGGCACGAGAGGGGCGTTCTCCGGCACCGGCGGCGTGGACGGGGGCGGCAGGCTGGGTCTGTTCTCTCCCGCGGCACGCATCGCGGTCGGAGGAGACTACAACGGTCGCGACCGATCGGTCGACGTCTTCTTCTCGCTGATCCATCCCTTCCAGCGAGGGGGGATCCTGGTGCCGGGCGGCGCGCTGCGTATCGACTACCTCCCGGGGCGGGAGCATTCCGTGAGCCTCGGCCTGAGGCTCCCCTTCGGGCAACGGTTCCTCGGGAGAACCAGGCCCAGGCAGGACCACATCGAGCTTCCGAACCCGGAGGCGCCGCCCATCTTCCTGATCCCCGACTCCACGCTGGTCGAAGCGCTCGCGAATGCCTCCGAGCACGCACACTGGGTCAACCGGCTGACGGTGCCCTTCACCGATCACTGGGCGTGGGCCCCGGAGACGGCGCTCGAGGAGTTCGCCGGGGCGATGCGCGAGCTCAAGGTCCACTTCACGGCGGGCAGCGAGGGGCCGGCCGGCGTCCGCTCACCGGTACAGGACGTCGTGGCGTACCACAGCGAGCTCGAGCGCGCCTTCTCGATCGCCACGTCCGGGACGAGTCTGGGCGCGGGGGCGTCGACGCCGTTCGGCCGGAGGACTGCCGACAAGGCCCGGGAGATCCTCCTGGAGCACGTGCTCCTTCCGTACGACCGCCTCCTCGGCCAGAAGAAGAACCCCGACTCGACGACGGGTCTCGGGGCCGCTGCATCCGCGGAGTTCTACGAATGGCTGACCCGTGACACGTCCCTCGACTTCGCACAGCTGCGGGCCACGACCTGGACCTTTGCCCAGATCCTGGACGTGGTCGAGGAGGTCCGGGCCTACAACGCGCAGCAGTGGGGAGACTCGCGCTTCGTGTGGCTTCCGTTCCAGCTGGCGCTCGAGCCGGAGCAGCACGACGAGCAGCACGAGCTGAACGCGATCGTGGAGCGGGCCACGAGACAGCCCTTCACGCGGGGCAACCAGCGCTGGTACATCGAGAACGACCAGTTCCAGGCCGAAGTGACGAGGATGATCCGCGAGGCCGAGGATTACCACGTGCTGTGGATCCACGACTTCCGCGGCTACGACGCGGAGGGTGATCCCGACGAGGAGAGCTTCCGCCAGGTGGTCCACTCCTACCTGCCCACCCTGATCGAGCGGGTCGGCCAGTACGACGCGGTCGGCAAGGTGCCGCAGTACCTGATCTTCATCGATCAGCTGTACTACCAGGCCAACGGCTGCAAGCTGTGGCTCGACCTGCTCCAGGACCCCCTGCACCACGAGATCGATCTGCCCCTCGAGTTCCAGGCATGGGAGGACTCGATCGCCGCACTCCAGACCGAGCTCCGCTACGCGGTCGCGAACTCCGCGCTCATGCAGTCCCAGTCGCTGCACTTCGGGGAGGGCTGGATCGAGAACGTGGTCAAGGTCCACGTCAACGTCACGAACCCTCCGGACCCGGTGTTCTGGACGGACGACGTCTTCCCGTTCTTCATGGGCCTGCCGGACGTCATCATGCGGGACCATCGGAAGGTCTCGTTCTACGACGTGACCGAGGAGGACCCGTTCAAGGGCATGGCCATCTACACGGGGATGGGGATCGGGGAGCACTACGTCGGCGCGTCGTGGGAAGACCGGGCCATGATGGTCCAGGGGCCTGCGCTCCTCTCGCTCAAGGATGCGGCGCGCCAGCTCCTGCTCAATCAGGGGATGGGGGAGCGCGACGTGCCGTGGGAGCTGCGCCCGAAGGCCATGGCCGAAGACTACGACCGCATGGTCGCGGACACGCTGGCCGCCGTCGGCGACTGGGGCTGGGACATGCAGCTCCACAACCAGGTCGGCTTCCGCTTCAAGGCCGTGACCATCCTCAAGGCGACGCTCTACAGCCTCATGCCGCCCGGCTCGGTCATCAAGGCGCCCGATTCCATCTGGGGCTCCCACTTCTGGGGGGGCATGCTGCTGGGCCATGCCCTTCGAGGCGGACGCTCCCTGCTGATCGCGCCCGCCATCGCCAACGCCCCCAGCGCCGGATTCCCACAGATGTCCCGGGCGCAGGACGTTCTGACGCGCGTCTTCGTCGCCAGTGAGATCTTCGACGACGAGATCTCCCGGCTGGGTGGGCTGCTCAAGGTCGGTCTGTACGACTCACAGGTCCCCGTGGGTGATGTCGCGCGCAAGCTGCAGGCCTTCACCCGCAGGCTGGAGACGACGCCCTGGCTGCGGGACCTCTACGGGTTCCACCCCGACGTCGTCGCGGAGATCGAGCAGGAGGCCGCTGCGCTCATCGAGGAAGGGTACGAGCGGCCTCGCATGGAGGACGAGCAGGAGCGGGCGCCCATGCTGCACCTGAAGGCGAACTACTTCGCGACCCGCGAGGCGTGGGACGAGCTGCTGTCGGAGCCCGTGGTCGGGGAGCCGCTGCGGATCTACTTCCGTGAGCTTGCCGAACGGAACCGGGCCTTGGCCCACGGCCAGTACCGGAACTATCGCATCATGGCCGACGTGCTGCTTCCTCCCACGCGGGAGATCCTGGTCGAGTATGCCTCGGGGCTGAGCCCCGAGCAGCGCTCCCGTCTCGCCATCTTCTTCGCCATCGGCTCTCACAACCAGAACAACCGGAGCCTCGCCCTCGACGGGGAAGTGTCTCTCGTCGTGGCGGGCTTCTCTGCGCTCTTCGGGCTTCCCGATCTCCTGATCATCACCGGCCTGTCGGAGTGGATCGACGACCTCGACGAGCTCGAGGAGCTCTTTCCCAGCTACAAGGGCATGCAGCGCCGCATCAGTCGACTGATCCGGATCGCGGTGTGATCGGACGCTAGATCGTGGGCTCAACGTTCGAGTTCAGCCGGAAGAGGTTGGCCGGATCGTAGCGGTTCTTGACCTGGACCAGCCGAGCGTGGTTCTCCCGGTAGGCCTGGACGGTCGCCCTGCGGCTGGCGTCCGGGTCGGCATCGTTCACGTAGAACCCTGTCGTGTAGGGCTCGAGCGGCTCCCAGAACTGCCGGATCCACGCGACGTGCTCACCCGGGTCACTGTCGGCGGGCCAGTCGACAGCGCCCATCATGTTCGCAATCGCGTCCCGTTGTGAGAACGCAGCGGCGCTCGACGGCACCCGTCCGATCACGCCGCCGCTCTGTTGGAAGATCACCTGTGTCATCCGGTCGGGAGCGCCCTCGAAGCCATCGACGATCGCGTCGATCAGACTCGAAGGGAGCTCCGGGATGAACCCGCTCTTGAGATAGGAGGCCTGGGCTCGGGGGTCGTCGATATCTCCGGAGCGCTGGAGATCC
>Ga0209536_100003235_pt1 | contig 26217 bp, 20 predicted proteins | sample DeeMarSeWOR28_12_FD_187461 | JGI IMG/M metagenome (GOLD analysis project Ga0209536, IMG submission 187461) | Marine sediment microbial communities from White Oak River estuary, North Carolina - WOR-2-8_12 (SPAdes) (version 2) | ecosystem: Environmental > Aquatic > Marine > Intertidal zone >...
GCCTATAACAGTGGAGGCAATTCAAATTATTCCAACACGGCTGATGCCACCACTTTAGAGACCCCGCCTGCCGCACCGGCCGGCCTGGCTGCCGCTCCTTTATCCGCCACCCAGATAAGCCTGAGCTGGACGGACAATGCAGATAACGAAAACGGTTTCAGGATTGAACGCTCTGCTGACGGGACCGGCGGCTGGAGCCAGATTGCCGCACCGGGTGCAGATGCTGCCTCCTATACCGATAGCGGCTTAAATCCGGCAACTGCTTACTTTTACAGGGTCTACGCCTATAACAGTGGTGGCAATTCAAATTATTCCAACACAGCTGATGCCACCACTTTAGAGACCCCGCCTGCTGCCCCGACCGGCCTGGCTGCCGCTCCTTTATCCGCCACCCAGATAAGCCTGAGCTGGACGGACAACGCAGACAACGAAAACGGTTTCAGGATTGAACGCTCCCCCGACGGAACCAGCGGCTGGAGCCAGATTGCCGCACCGGGTGCGGATGCTGCCTCCTATACCGACAGCGGCCTGCCCCCGGACACGCAGTACTTTTACAGGGTCTACGCCTATAACAGCGGAGGGAATTCACCTTATTCCAACACAGCTGATGCCACCACTTTAGAGACCCCGCCTGCAGGACTGAACCTGGTGCCGTTTGCCCTGGTTGGTTCCGGAATAGTCATGGCATCAGACCTGGAAGCAGCCATTGTTGCTGCCAACCCCGGTACTGTGGTCACCCAGATATTCAGTTGGGATGGCAGCAACCAGAAATATACATTCCCTTATCTTAATCTTGGCGGCGGACTCACCATAGGCGATTTTGAACTGCAGGTTGGAGCGTCATATTTTGTGGAAGCTGCCGGCCCTGTCAGCCTTGACTTGATTGGCACGGATTATTCCAGCTGTTCTTTATATAACGGGCTGAATGTTTTTGCTGTTCCTCCCGGCAGGGCCAGCGATGCGGGAATAGTCACGGCCTCTGACCTTGCTGCTGAAATTGTCAGCAGCACCGGCCTTACGGTCACCCAGATTTTCGGCTGGGACAGTAGCAACCAGAAATTCACCTTTCCCTATCTTAATCTTGGCGGCGGTGTCATCATAGGCGATTTTATACTTGATGAAGGTACGGGGTATTTCATAGAAGTAAACGGTGATGGCGTATACCAGCCATAAATTACTAGTATAAGGATAAAGAATAGAGACAAATATTTAAAAAGAATTTGGTGCTGCCAGTACTTTTGTTTTTTTATTATGGACCACGATGGGCGCAACCCGGCAGGCAGCAGCGTATTAAGCAATATCAGGACCTATGACGGTTCTTACTGCATAAAAAACTCCCCGCAGTTTCAGGCGGGGAGTTTTTTTTATTGAAGAATCTGCTGATGTTCGTATGCAAAGCGATAATAACAGTCACTTCACGCGCTGCATCTCCTGAGACTCAGTAAATTGTCTGCCTGCTCCTGACAGAAGCAGCGTCCTCCGGGATAACATCACCTCTATGTGCCGAGCCACCTGGCGATATATTTTGTTACATCAAATTTGCGGACACATCCTGCATTACTCATATACCGTATCTTGCCAAAAATAGGACGTTCCTGCCAGGCCCTGTCATGCACCCCGCCGATACTCCAGGCAATCCCGGCATAACCGTTCGGGTCCCTGCCATCGAGTTCGTACCTGTCATTTAAGTATATCGCTGCTGCCATTGCCTCTTCAGGGCTCTGGGACCATTCCAGTATCTTTTTTGCCCAGTACATCCGCAGATAACCGTGCATTTTCCCGCGCACCACCATCTCGCGCTGGGCAGCATTCCATAAATCGTCATGTGTCTTACCATTTTCCAGTATCTTCCTGGAATATCGGTATTCCCTTTTGTCTTCCCGGTGCTCATCCAGGGTTTTCCGGGCCCAGCCGGGGAATCCCTCGAAACGGTCATAATTCACATTGTAATAACAGAAGTTATCCGCAAGCTCTCTTCTGACAATTAGCTCTTCGAGGAAAGCTTCTTTTTCCTGTGCCGGTGCTTTTGCTGCATTTGCCAGCAGTGCAACGCGCTGGGCAGCAATTTGGCCGAAATGCAGATAGGGGGAAATGTTCGATTGTCCATCGCAGTTCGGATCATTGCGTCTCTGCGTATAAGCCTGCAGCCCACCCCTAAGAAAACGTCTGCTCTCCTCCATTGCCGCAGCTGCGCCGGGTATCAGCCAATCCACCTCTCGAACGGAATGGTCCGCGACATAATTCTGGGCTTTCTGCCAGTTAACCGGGGCTGCAGCCAAGGTTCTGCTGCTGACAGGGTGGGGCATGAGCTTCGGGAAATCGCCAAGAAAATGAGGCAGCAGTTTTTTTATCTTTGGCCGCAGGGTATAGGCGCCATATTCCTGTTTAGGCGATGTATACCAGCAGGGAACAATATTGTGTCCGTCCACCAGATAAAAAGAACATTGGATCTGGGCGGCAAGATCATTTTGCCAGGAACGTTTTATGTGAAGCGGGTCAAAATCGGTGACCAGGAAAGCCCCTTTCCGTTTTGCCAGATATCGCGGCAGGGCTTCCGGCGGAGTTCCCTCCAGGAGCACAAAGGGAATCTTGAGGTTTTGCAGGTTTTGCTCCACCTCCTGCAAGCCTTTCAGCATGAAGCCGTAATGCCTGATATTGGCTCCGGGATAATCCGGCACTAAGCAGAAAACGACGACCAGGGGTCTCTTATGCTCCAAAGCTAAATCCTGGGCAAACAGAAGCGCCCAGTTATCAGAAGCCCTCTGCTCCCGGCTCATCCAATAGACTACTGGCCCGCCGGCATCTTTCCCCTCCCTGACCAGGCAAACCCTTTCCAAGGCAATGTGGTGTCTTTTTTTCATGTCTGCAGATCTTGAAAAACATTTGTCCGCCCCGGATGTCTAAAAAAGCGAAACAGTTCCGGTGTCCATCCCGGCAACCATCTGTAAGCAGAATTCTTCACCTGGCCGAAACACCTCCTGATACGATGAGTTTCATGACCTGGCCGGGATCAGCCGCCAGGGGGATGACCACCTCCCTGGCCACAATTATAAGGTTGCCGGCAAAATTATAGGACTGGGGAAGATACACAGCCATACTGTCTTTTATACCGACAGAATCAAGACTGTCACGGGTGACAAACCCTAAAACCCTGAGATTGCTTTCCCTGTCAATGATCACCTGAACAGGCCGGTTAAAACTCTTCTTGTCGCCGACAAAGGCATTCACCAGGTCCTTGATGGCGGAATAGATCATTTTCACCAGCGGCAGCCGGGCAAATATCCTATCCACCAGGTGCACGATCCTCTGCGTCAGAAAGTTGGAGGCCACAAAGCCTATGAAAGTAATAAAAACTATGGTGACGATGAAGCCGAGCCCGGGCACCGGGAGGCTTAGAAAGCCGTCAATTCTGATAAAGATCCAGTAGATAACGTATACCGTGACAAAGAGCGGGATCAGGAAGAGAAGTCCCTGCAGAAAGTACTGACTTATCCTTTTCATAAATTTACCTCCATTTACCCTCCTGTTGCTTGGTTAATAGATATAAACCGCCGGCGACCGTAAAGCTTCATAATGCTCTCATCTTAGGTTTTGGGCGTTTTCAGACCGACTCCTGCCACTTTGATCTGCCCCGAGGAGATGTCCAGGTCAATTTTGGCCGACAGAAATTTTCTTATGATAGTAATATTCGTAGTCAGGTGACCCGTTACCTTTTCTGCAATGAAAAGAGAGTTACCATGTGCCAGGGCCAGATAAAGAATGAGTTGGTCTGCCAGGTGGCTGTCCACTGTTGCCTCAGTCTTTTCGAAATCCCTGAAAGCCCTGCAGGCATCTTGCGCCACTTCTTCGGCAGGCTTGCCGCGCCGGCCCAGGGCACTAAACCCTGCAGCGGCATGTTCATAATCCGCCTGCAGGAAGATAAAATTTCCAGGACTGTAAGCCTGGCAGGCTAACGCCTCTGAAAATAGGAGATCCCTGTATGGTTCAAGGCTCATTTCCACATGACCAATCTCGCGGCGGGCAATATGCTCAGGAAGGTTGGCGGAGCAGGCTGCAAGCTGCAGGTTCTCCAACTTTCCTCTTTTTGCCAGCTGCACCGCCTGCAACCTGCGGCATGGTTTCACCCGCGCCCGGATCTCCCCGCCACCCTTGGGGTAAAAGCCCCAGCGAACCAGTTCAAGATCCGCCTCGCCTCCGATCTTTCGCAAACCCGGCAGAAAAACCTTATCGAGATAATGGAATGGGGGGCTGAACGGTACGTGCGTTCCGCCGGTTATAGTTACTTCAGAGGGCTGCGGCGCAAACAGCAGAGCCGGTAGAACCGCGCCAAACAACATGCAGGCAGCGCCGGCCGTTGAAATCTCAAAACGATACCTGCCGCCTTTTATAGTGCGAGGAGTAAAAGCCAAACTGGTGGAATGCTTTGCAGCGCCTTTTACTTCCGCATCCGTAATCTCGGCTAACGCCAGCACCCCGGCAAGATGCTGGGTTTTCAGACCCGGTTGCGACCGATTGGCCCTGATGTTGTCAATATGCACGGGCTGCCGCAGCAGAGCCGCCAAAGCCAGGGATGTTCGCAGGATCTGGCCTCCGCCTTCCCCCTGGCTGCCGTCTATATAAATTGGTTCGGGCATAGTAGTCTTTTCTTTATCACAACCTCTGGATAAGATAAAGAAATGTCTCTATACGGCTTTTTTGTTTTATCGCTCTGAATTGACTGAGGAGTTCTCGTGCATTCCGGCTGCCTTTCAACGGCGAGATATAAATGCACCCTTTGCCGGCCCCTCCGTTCAGAGCTTCACTTATCTGTTCAAAAAGTATTGGGAAGTGGCTATCGGGCAGGTCATGTCCCATGAGGAAATTTGCAGTTACCTCAATATTCTCATAATTTTTGTTTACTGCAAGCATCCTCCTGAAAGCCTCTTGCATTACAGCGGCATGCACCGGTTTTTTGAGAAATTCCAGGGTTTCACTGTCAAATGACTCCAGGCCGATATTCACATACGTACAAAAGGGCAGCCGGTTCAGGCTCTGCCAGAAGCTTGCATCCATCTTTAAAAATGATTCGGGGCTGCCAAAGAGAAAAAGCCTTGGCTGCTGCATATAGGAATTCTTGATATCAAGTATTGCATAGGCCTTTTCAGCACTGAAAATGATATCATCCGGTCCGGCGCAGAGGGCATCGTGCTGCCCCAGAAAGATGCTGTTGTAGTTCGGCAGGTCAGGTCCGAAAAACTCCTGCAGTGCAAAAAGCTGCTCCTCAATTTCACTCCTGGACCGGCACGAGAGGTCCACACCGGATTTCACCTCACAGAAGGAACAGTTATACAGACAGCCGTCCGTTATGATCAGCGGCACGACATCATAATCAACGTGCCTGCAGTCAGGAGGCAGCACGGAAATTTTTGCTTTCAGTATCCTGTGAAGCCGGTCCGCTCTTCGGCGCAGATAATCCGGCGAGTTTTTGCCAACCTGAATTAAAAAATCTTTTGCCTCAGGTGTGATTCCGCTGTTTTTTTTAACGAGTTGCAGAACATGGGAACCTATTTCTGCAAACTCCTGCAAAGCAGATGAAACGCTTTGCCGGACAAAAGGATTTTCCTTGAAAAGGGTGTTGGTGGGATATGCAGGACAGGGAAGGTAATACTCGCCAAACAGATCGACCACGCCGGTATAATAGCTGCCCGTCGAATAATAGACCCAGTCATTTCCTGCTGTTCTTTTCAGCCATTCTGCCGGATGCGGCCAGTCAGGCCCTGTTCCGGCGATATATTTTACTTCACCTTTTTTATTGAACTGGTAGCGGAAATTACCGTATTCTATTTCAGAATAGCTGCCATAGCGCACAGGATAGCTTGCCTTGGTATATTTTTGTGAGCCGGTGAGATTCAGTTTTATTTTCAGGTTGTGCAGTTGATACGTTTTCATCATGCCTCTTTTATTATACTTCCGATGCCATAGCGTGATTAATCCTGAAGGTATTTTAAAGCGTTTCGCACTCAGCAGCAGAGCCCATAATTGAATTAATTACAGAACACAATACCGGCCGGCCCAGTGTTTAGTTCGAGGCCGACAATCATGCTCTGCTCAGATTTTAACAGCCATTCATCCGGTTTATAAGAAAAATATGCACAAAAAAAGGCGGACCCGAATTCGGGCCCGCCTTGGGGGAGATGCAGTCAGGGCCTCAGACTGCATGGAGCATCAAGGCTCGTATGTTTAAGAAACTCCTGTATGCGGCATAACCAGCCCGGCTGTTTACTTTAATGGCGCCTTTCTCTCAAGCTGGGGTTGTCCGGCCTTTATGCCCGCTTCCGTAACTGCAGAAGCCTTTCCATGCCGCCAAAACACCTTTTGGGTTTCGATAGCCGGCCCTGTATTGACCTCTACTGCAAGACTGATGCCGCTGGGTAAACCTGAAAATTCGGTGTTGGACCGCCTCATGCACCACAGACGCTGACTAGCGATATTACAAGGAGTATCAATAAAATCCACAATGGAAAATGCTTTCGGGTCTTGAAAAACATGGCTTTGTCTCCTTAGCTCTTAGTTTTTTTGCTGCCGGCAAGCAGGAATGGCCTCTTTTCCCGATGGTTTTACCTGAGAAAAACGTTTGTTTGTTCATTGAAGGGCTGTGGTTTAAAAAAACTTTCATTCCGCTTTTTGGGAACATATTCCCAATAAAAACACAAGTCAAGATATATTTATAAAGTGGTCAATTTAATAAATACACTGCGGCTGGGAGGAGGTTTCTCCTGTGCGCCTAACAATATAAAACGGCAAGAGGAGAGAGGACAGTTTATACTGCTAAGTCGATTTCTGCGGGGGACCCGCTGGTGACCCGAAACAAAAAATGATGGCTGCAGTTGGCAGGAGCAGCAGCTATTTGAACAATATGGGACAAAATAGCTGTTTTCCCGCTCAACTCCTGCGGGCAAACAGGTTTCTCACATCATCGATGATCAGGTAGACTGACGGTACGATAATCAGGGTTATAACAGTGGCGAACACGATCCCGTAGCCGAGGCTGATGGCCATGGGGATAAGAAAGCGCGCCTGCCGCGAGGTTTCGAAAATCATGGGAGCCAGACCACCGAAGGTCGTCAGGGTTGTGAGCATAATCGGCCTGAAACGCTGAATGGCCGCATCCTGGATGGCATCAACGGCAATAAGCCCTTTTTTGCGACGCCTGTTGGCAAAGTCAATAAGGACCAGTGAATCGTTGACAACCACCCCTGACAGGGCGACAATGCCGAAAAGACTGAGAACGCTCAGGCTGTAGCCCATGATAACATGCCCGATGACCGATCCAACCAGACCGAACGGGATGGCAAGCATGATGATAAGGGGCTGTATATAGCTGTTCAACGGGATGGCAAGCATGGCATAAATAATGATCAGGGCGATGAGCAACCCCCGGATAAGGCTCTGGATGCTCTCTGCCCTGTCAGCCTGACGGCCCTGGTAGCTGAAATTCAGACCTGGATAACGGGCTCTCAGGGTGGGAATAATATCAGCATTCAACACCTCTGTTACCTGGACAGCCTGGCTTCTGGGCCGCACATCGGCGGAAACAGTAACCACCCGCCTGCCGTTGCGCCGTTCAATGCTGGTGTCAGCCCGGCCCCGCTCCAGGGTCACCGCTTCAACCAATGGTATCTCCCCACCGTCCGGGGTCCGCAGGATCATTTCCTCAAGATGAAACTCGGAAATTCGTTCTTCCCTGGGAAGCCGGACCATTATTTTGACTTCGTTGCGGCCGCGCTGCTGACGGATTGCCTCGGCACCGTAATAGGATTGTCTGACCTGGCGGGCGATGTCCGCTGCATGGAGGTTGAGACTCTGGGCTTCCGGCCGGACTTTAAAGTCAATCTGCTGTTTGCCGGGTGAAAAGCCGTCATCAATGTCTATTACGTTGGGAAAGTACTCCATTGCCGCTGCAAGTTCAGCACTTGCATGCTCCAGCACCGCGATGTCCCGATGACTCAACTCCACTGAAATAGCCGCGCCCCGGCCCGGGCCGCCGGCATCCGATTCAAACTTGATAGTCTCAAGGCCGGCTATCTCGCCGGTCTCTTCCCGCCAAAGCTGGGTCATTTTCGCTGTGGATATGGGACGGACCTTGGGCGGTGTCAGGTAAATGCGGACTTCGGCCTGGCTGCCGTCCACCGAAGCATAAATGCCCTCCACCAGCTTATCGCCGCCGTTGCGCTCTGCCACAGCCTTGCCGGCCTGCACCAGTTTTTGCTGCACCTCCAGGGTCCGCTTGACCGATGTGCCAAAGGGCAGGTTTGCCGTAACAGCCGCATAATCTGATTCGATCTTGGGAAAGAGTTCAAATCCCATGCGGCCACTTTTGACATACCCAAAGGCCAGCAGGAGAATCAAAATGCCGGTGGAAAATGAGATATAACGCCAGCGCAGGACAAGTCCCAGAAACGGACCGTAGCGGGTTCGGACCATCCGGACAAAAAAAGCACTGAAGCGCTGCTGCCAATCATGCAGCCGGGAGAAAAATCTTCCCTCTCTTCTCTTGCCTTTATGGCCCAGATGGGCCGGCAGGATATACAGGCTTTCAATGAGTGAAATAAAAAACACCGTGACCACGACAAGGGGTATCTCCCTGAATACCTTGCCCATGAAGCCGGGCACAAAAAAGATGGGCATGAAGGTCACCATGTTCGTGAGCACGCTGAATGTCACCGGCATGGCAATATCCCGGGCCCCGGTTATTGCAGCATCAAGCCATGGCAATCCCTGCTGCCGGTGATAATAGACATTTTCGCCCACAACAATGGCATCGTCCACCACAATTCCCAGGGTGACAATAAATGCAAACATGGAAACCATGTTGAAGGTTACACCAAGTACAGGCAGGAGCAGAAGACAGCCCAGAAAGGAGATGGGAATGCCCAGACTGACCCAAAACGCCAGCCGTGCTTCCAGAAAGACTGCCAAAAGGATGAATACCAGCCCGAGGCCGAGAAAACCGTTGCGCAGCATCAGGTCCAGCCGCTGCTTGTAAATTTCCGAGCGGTCATTGCGGGAGACCAGGGTCAACCCTTCCGGAAGGATAAAATTGATCTCTTCCATTTGCCGGTGCACGGCATCTGAAACAGATACGGGCGTCTGATCTCCAATCCTGTATACTTCAAGCATGACGGCGGGCTTGCCGTTAAACGTTGCAAAACGGTCCGTCTCCTCAAAATCGTCCCGGATGACACCAATATCCTCTAAAAGAAGTTCGGTCCCCTCTGTCGTGGAAACAATCGGGATCTTAGCGAACTCTTTGCCCACATCGCGCCGCTCAGTAACCCGGACCAGGACATCACCGCCTTCGGTCCGGATTGCACCCCCCGGCACTTCAACCGAGGCGCGCCGTACAATACCTGCAACCTCATTCAGAGTCAGGCCGTATGTCCTCAGAACATTCTGCGGTATCTCAATGCTTATTTCATAATTCCGGATACCGCTGAGTTCTACCTGGGAAATATCAGGATCCATAAGGAGACGGTCCCTGACCATCTCTGCCATTTCCCGCAGAACCGCTTCAGGCTGATCACCATAGAGGGCAAGCGATACCACATAGCGCTTGCGGCTTGGAACGGTCACCCTCGGATCTTCAACATCTTCTGGAAAGGAAGAGATCCTGTCAACCGCATTTTTTATCTCCTGGGCTATCTCAGAAACATCTTCCCCTTCAATGATTTCAACAGTAACCGTACCGGAGCCTTCACGGGCCGTGGCTGTTATCTCCTTGATTCCCTCAATATCCTGGATAGCCTCTTCAACTGCAAGAATGGTTCCCCGTTCGACTTCTTCCGGGCTTGCCCCCGGATAGATGAGGGAGATAGAGACCAGGTCCAGCTCAAAATCCGGGAACACATCCTTGCTGATATTCTGCCCCATGACAAGACCGCCGATGAGCAGCACCAGCATCAGGAGGTTGGCCGTGACGGAGCGTCCGGCCATCCAGGATATTGGTCCCCGTTTATGGCTGAGTTTTTGTTCGGGTTTTTCCATACAGTTTTATTTTATTTGCTTTCCTGGCGGGCCGTATCAGGCTGTTCTATCCTCAACGGCATGCCTGCGACTGGGGCCGCCAGGCTTGATATAACCAGGAGTTCTCCCGGTTTGAAGCCATCCTGCACGACCACCGATTCTTCATCCCTCCAGATTGTTTGCACAGGACGTATTGCAAGCCTGTTCTCCTCATCAGCGATCCAGACCTCACTGTCATTGTGCAGCGCCAGCCTGGGGATCCGGTAAACATCGCGCAATTCTCCTCCAGCGATCAATACCCGGACATATTCGCCTATGAGAAGCATGGGCCGCTTTTTCCCGGTTGCCTGCAAATCAAGAGGATCGTCCACTTCTATGAGCAGTCGGGCCATGCGCCCCTCTTTGGAAAGATCGGGAAGCAAGCGTATGACCCGGCCCTCGCGGACATTATCTTCACGGTATATAATTTTTACCCTGGAGCCGGTCTGCTGCTGACCATTCGGAAATTGAATCCACTTCAGCCTCTCTATCGGCAGGGGGACCTGGACCCAGAAAACATCTGTTCCCACCAGATCGGCCAGTTTTTCCTGAGAAGTGACCTGTGAGCCCAGGTTAACGTATCTGTTTAAGACCAGGGCATTGAACGGTGCAGCAAGAGATGTTCTTTGCAGGTTGATTTTCGCCTGCTCCAGTTCCGCCCTGGCAGCTTCAATTTCCACCTGAACCTTTTCCAGGTGGGGTTTTCGCAAGGCAAGCTCGCTTTCCACTCCATTTATTTTCTGGTCACCGTAGAGCAGCTCCCATTCCTTGCGCGCCACATCCTGATGCCCCTGTTCGAGCTTGAGCCCATATTCAGCATCGGACAAAGCCCTTTGCTTCTGCAGTATAGCCAGTTCATAATCCTTGGGATTGATCTGTACTATTTTCGTGCCCTCGGAGAGCATGCCGCCCTCGGTAAAGTCAGGATGCATATAAATCACTTCACCGGCTACCTGGGCCTCCAGTGAGATCGCCCGGGCCGGTATGACATTTCCCATGGCAGGTATATTCAGGGTATAATTTCCCGGCTGTAAGGCAACAGTGCTGACCAGGGGCTGCATCTTGACAGGAGGCCTTTTGTTGACCGTAGGCTTGGTTGCAATAAGAAAACGCGCCCCGCCTATGCCTGCTGCAATAAGCACCAGGCTGATTATCAGGCGCAATATATTGCGGCCCACCGTCTTTGACTTCCCGGGGTTGCCTTTTGGCTTTTGTTCATTTTCTTGCCTAACCATCATGCACATCCATATTGTTTAATTGTTCCGGGCCGGAGGAATAAGATCATCAACCCACGATCCTCCAATGGCCCGATAAAGGCTTATCCTTGCAACAAGAAGGTCCTCATGCCGCTGGATCAGGTCGTTTTCCAGGTTTTGCACTGAAAGCAGTTGCGTCAGTACGGGTAGGTAGTCATTTAAGCCGTTGATATAACGGGTTCGTGCCTCAGTAAGCGCATTCTGCCCAGCCTGCAGTTGATTTTCCAGGGCTGCAATGTGCTCCCGGATTTTCGTTTCACTAATCAGGGCATCCTCAACCTCACGGACTGCAGAAAGGACTACCTGCCGATACTCCGCCAGCTGCTGCTCTACTGCTGCCTGATTTACTTCAACCTCCGCCTGGCGCCTGCCGCCGTCAAAAAGCGGTGCGGTCAGAGCTGCCGTCAGATTGACAATCCAGTTGTCAAAAAGCTCTTCCAGTTTATCGCTGTCATAGGCTGCGCTTCCCGTCAACCGCAGTGCCGGCAGCCGATCTGCGCGGGCTGCAGCCAGATCCTGGTCAGAAGCTTCCAGTCTTCTAAGCGCTGCCACAATATCAGGTCGATTCTGCAGCAGATCCACGGGAAGACCGGCAGCAGGGACCGCGTCAAGGACCGGCAATTCCTGTCGTGAAATCTGCGGAGCCTGGCCGGGCATGCGGCCAAGCAATACAGCCAGCTGGTTTTCCAGCATGCGCTCCTGCATTTCAATCAGGGGCAGCTGCGCCTTGACCCTTTCCACCAGCTGTCTCTGCTGAAAAACATCGAGTGCAGAGGCCAAAGCCTTCCGAAACCGCAGTTCCACCAGGTCAAGGTATATTCTGTTTGTTGTAAGCTGCTGCTCCAGAAGCTGTTTCTGCAGCCTCTGGGAAAGGATGGCGACCCAACGGTCGGCAACTTCTGCAGCAACTGTCATCGCAGCTGCGTTGAGGTCCTCTCTTGACGCTGCAGCTTCAAGAAATGCGGATTCCTGCGTCGCCCTGATGCGCCCCCAGAGGTCCACTTCGTAACCAGCGATAAGGCCTATGCCGTAATTTTCATTTTCAACTGAGCCGTTATCTGCGCTTTTTATCTTTGTGTAGGACGCACCTGCGTCACCTGTCAACGAGGGCTTAAGGTCCGCTCCCGCCTTCCTTGCCTGGGCCTGGGCCTTTTCAAGCCGGGCCCAGTAAGAAAGAAGTGTCTGGTTCTCCGAGAAGGCCTCATCAACAAAGCTGTTGAGCTGTGCGTCGCCAATAGTTTCCCACCAGCGCTGACTGGGGTCTTTTATGGAATCGTGCAGGGAAAAAGAGGCCGGCATTGCTGCATCTTCCAGGCCTGATCTGGCTGCAGGTGTAAAGGGCGTACAGGAGGCCAGGCCCTGGATCATAAAAAAAAGAAGCGGAAACCAGAGCAGCCAGCTGTTTATGCCTGGAGCCCTGTTTGCCTGAGTTTCATATTGTAAAGGCTTTTGACGCAAATTCTCTGCGCTCCTGAGTAATTCCCAATAATGCGGTCAGAGTTCAACGCAACAGGCTGAACCTACAAAAAGCTACGCTATACTTCATATATATCTATAAGATGTCAACTAAATATGTTTGAAAACACTAAATAAAATATGATGCTGATGCCCGCTAGAAAGTTTACAACCGGAAATCATTTTCTCAGCAAAGAAACAAGGGCTGCATTCCTCAAAGAATCACAGCCCTTGATATTATAAGATGTTGATCGGCGAAGTGCAAAAAAGAGGGCTTTAGAGTGTCAATGCTTACCGGTCCCCCAGCTCCCTATTTGCCGCGCAGCAGCTCCAGGGTTAGGAGAATATCAACGTCCTTGCCCACTACACCCATTTTGTAAAATTTTCCATCACCAACATGATATTCCAGCCTGTCAATTGTCAGCCGGGTATCAAGCCCGGCTACAATCTCACCCGGCTTCAGAGGATTTTCCTTCTGGCCATAATATAAAAACTCAAGAGCCACGTCCCTTGAGACATCCTTTATGGTCAATGTTCCCTCAACAATATACTTATTGGCTCCTCCGTGAGAAATCCTTGAGGAGGTAAAGGTTATCAGGGGATATTTTGCAGCATCAAAAAAATCAGGGGAGCGGAGGTGCGTATCCCGCTTCCCGACCCTGGTATCAACTGAATCAACCTTGATGACAAAATCAAACTTACTCTTCCCCGGATCGGCAGGATCAAAGTAAACATCACCTGTGAAATCCATAAACTGGCCCCTGACCATTGCGTACGTGTGCCTGATTTCAAAAAAGAAATTGGTGTGCACACTATCCAGGTGCCATTGCTGTGCCGCTGCTTGAAACGGCCCCGATACAAGAAAAAACAGCAGAAGAATCAGTAATTTTTTCATGGCGCTCTCCTTTTTTCAGAATGAATGCTCTCTATTCTTATCAGTAATACATTTTACGCTTTTTTAAGAAAGTAAAGCCGGGGTTCTGTGTTGTAAAGCCGGCCGGGTGAAAATAATGTATAGTTTGCGGCCTATTTTACTTTTTGCAGGAGCCGGCGCCACCAGACCCCCGTGATCATGATCAGGTTAAGACCGAGAATAAACAGGGCTGCATACCGCGGTATTCCCGACCTAAAGGTTTCACTGACATAAAGAATATGAGCGGGCAGCAGGAGGAGTGCCAGTGTGGCACTGAATCGATGCAGAAACAGCCACCCTCCATAGGAGAACCTGAAAAAATCTCTGAAAATTGCGGTGAGCGCCAGCAGCAGGAATACGGCAAGCATCGCCATGCCCAAAAACTCCGGGTAATATTTTTTCTCCAGGGTATACGGGGTGAAATTTTCAGAAGCCTTGATCAGTAACGGATGCAGAACAACAAGCAGCGCAATGACCATACCGTTGATGCGGTGCAGTGCGTTTACCCGCTTTGCGGAAAAGACCTGCGTGAAGAGTGTAAAGCGGGACGCCAGGATGACCTGGAAAAACACGAGCACCGCTGTAGTGATGCCAATGACTTTGCCGCTGCGCAGGTATGTTTTCTCCATGCCGAACTTATAGAGTATGGAGAAGGACTCAAACGTAAAGGGGATAAACCAGCCGCCGGCAAGCAGCAGAAGTGCCAGGGAGACAATAATTGTTCCTAGAACGACCCGGGCCGCTGCTGATAATGATCCTGAGGGGCTCATAGTTTTTGTAGTATACCAGTCCCTGCAGCAATAATAAATCTACCCGGCAAACTTATCTGCAGGCGGTTTGCTTCTTTTGCCTGCCTGCAGCTTTATTGAGTCCGTAGGGCAGACATTCATGCAGGTCCCGCAGGCAAAGCAGTCCGGGATGGTCCTGTCCTGTTTCAGGATAGCCCCCATAACTGTTGACGGACAGGCCCCGGCACAGGCCTCGCAGGCGATGCACGTCTCATAATCCACCTTGATCTTGAATATGCTGATTTTCTCCACCAGCCAGCCCACCAGTCCGAACGGGCAGAAGAGTTGGCACCAGGGCCGGTAGATGAATAGACTTCCCACGAGGACAACGCCCAGAAATCCTGCGCCGGCTGCGGTTAATACCCCCGGCTTATACACCTTGAACGGATCTATGGGGTCTATGATATCCAGGGCCCAGCCGAAAGCAATGATGGTAAAAACGATAAAAAAGGAAACCCTGATACCGTTTGAAAGCAGGAAGGGCATTTTATACTGGGGCAGTATGCCTTTTGTATCCTTGGCGTTGCGATTCAGCCTGAATATAAGGTCCTGGAGGGTTCCCAGCTGGCAGCCCCAGGAACAGATGAACTTGTTGGCCAGAAATACTATGAGCAGGAATACGGAAAGTGCGATCATGCGGGGCGGGAAGATGACCTTTTTGGCGCCATAGAGGTGCAGGGCATCTTTAACCGTACCCATGGGGCTGGGATCAGAACCCAGGATAATGCCGAAAAGGATCACTGCCGCCAGGTACAGGGCCTTTCTGGTGCGCGGTGTGACCTTGCCTTTGCGCACCATGACGAAAACAATTCCCAGGAAAATAAACCAGGCCCCGAATTTGACGGGGATCTTGACCCAGTTCTTTGACTCCTGCTCAGCCTCAAGGGCCGTAGCTTTATCAATCCTGCTCTGCAGTTCCCCCTTATTGAAGCCGAAACTCTCTATTGGTTTCTGCAGGTCGCTTTTCGTTTCCAGGCCCAGCACTTTCTTTAAAACCGGGTTCGGCACGTTGTTTTGGGAGCCGAATTCCATAACCGACATACCCTCCTTAAACACCAGTTCCCGGGATTCCGGCAGCTTCTCCGGCTTCCCCCCCCACATAGAAGTCGAGACCTGGGACAATGCCGCTGTGAGGGCAATCAGCAGAACAAAAAAGACAAACACCTTTGTGGCAGAAGAGCTTTTCATGTATATTTCCTCATAAATATCAAATGATTATCGATCTGTCAGGCAGCACAGATCTTTTCCCTGTTAATTGTTTCGACCTGCTCCAGCACCATACGTATTTCCCCGTCTTCCGTAAGCCAGTCCGCAAGGTGTTTCTGCATTGCAGCCCCATAGGGGGATTCATGCTCCTGCACCAGGCGATAGTTGACCCAGGGCCCGTCCTTGCGGGATTCTACCAGCCCTGCCTCCTCAAGTACTTTCAAATGCTTCGAAACCGTGGGCTGTGCCAGTGCGAGAATTGCCGTGATCTCACATACGCACAATTCCTTTTTTTCTAGCATTTTCATAACTTTAACCCTGCTCCGGTCAGACAGGGCCTTCATAACCTGTATAAACTCTTTCATATTTTCCTCCCATATAGCCATATTGCTATCCGGCAATATGGTAAGCAGAAGTCCTGCGGAGTCAAGAGACTGCAAAAAAATATTTTTGCATGGCATCCAACAGGGTGCGCTCCTCAATAATACTGCTGTCCGGCAGCAGGTATGCCGAATTCCCCTTTCGTAAATCCCCCGCAAACTGTCACTAAATTCTTCCGAATATATTCTTTGCGTAAATTCTGTTTACTTATTTTTGCGGATTGTGAAGTATATGTATTACCTGCATAAGGATAAATGGCCCTTTCGGAGCCTTTATACAGCACGCAGCAGGTTGAACTCCACCAGGCATGTACTGGCACGTATTATGCAGAAATAAAAATCAGGTTGCGGCCCGGGAAGAAACAGGGAACACTTGATAAAGTCTGTCTCCCGCTTGGGAAAGACTGGAGAGGAGGTTAATCATGAAGAAGGCAGGTATATTTTTACTGGCGTTCGCAGTAGTCGGTCTGGCATTAAGGGTGCATGCTGCCAGTGTGACCTTTGACCCGCAAATGGTCACATTAAAGGTTGCACCTGGAGAAACGGGCAGAACCGCCATCACGGCTCATGGATTTGCAAGCAAGGCATATTCCCTGAATTTCCTGGTCGGCTCAAAACTGAAAAACAGCAATATCCCGCGCGGATGGCTGACAGCGGCTTATTTATGGCTTGATTCCAAGACAGAAGGAGCATCCTCCCGTGTAATGAATCTTGTCGTTACCGTTCCACCGGACGCCGTGCCCGGCACCTACTCCGGTCTGCTTGTCCCGGACGATATGCGATGCAGTGAGCCCATAACCAGTCCGGGAGTTATTGTTGCCATAGAGGTCCCGGACTCCTAAACAATATATGGAAACAATCCCGCCGGTTACAGAAAAAATAAACTGAAAAACCGGACAATTTTACAATTCTTTCTAACGCAACTCTGCAGGCCAGAATCGTTTATCCAGGCCCACCAGGAAATCCTGATAAAAATCCATATGCTTTTTCATCAGATGCTGTTCAATTTCTTCAACAATGCCGAGGTATGGAATCCGCAGGCCGTGATAGTGTACAGGTTCACCAATCTGGCGAAAAATCAGATCAAATCGCTTTAGAGCATACCAAAGTTTCTTTTCTGTTATCATGTACCAGTGGGTGATGCCCAGTTTTTTACTCACCTGGTACAATTCTTTAAATAATCCAAGTATCAGGTACGGCTGTATTCTGACCTTTGCATTTTGTGGTTCCTCCCGGTCGGGAAGCATCCCGCCTTCGGATGCCTTAAGGTACGATTCAACACCGAAGAGACCGTCTCCCTGGCGGCGGCGATACTCCCTGCTGATGGTAAGACGGGAAATCTCGGCAATCCTGTCAATCGGCGGCCTTGCTTCAGTCAGATCAACAGGAACTGCATTTTCAATGGGGAATCCATGTTCCGAATGGAGAATAAGCCTGATTGTGCCGATTATTTTCTGGGATTCGGCATTGATCTGCTCAATTGCTGCCAATTCCACTGCATGTGAATCATAGATATCCCTTTCCAGGCCCGCAGGATGGTCCTCTTTCTTCTCAAAGCCGAATTCAGAGACATAAACATCATAGCGGAGCCGATAGATCTCCTTTTTCAAAAATTCCGAATCAACCTCGACAAACTTTATTCTTTTCATATGCTCGTGCATCGTAATCTTCCTTGGTCATATTTCAGTATGTTTGCAGTTATGAAACCTGTGCATAGAGAGGGCAACAATTCCACTTTTTACATCCGGTAAAGTAATATTTTTTGCCTACCTATAATCAATATCACGGTTTTCTCTTAAAGGGAGATAGCAAGGAGAATGCCAATCCCTGGTAAACTTTGGTAACCTGTCGTAATGTTATAGAAAAAATTTAAAGAAGAAATATTGTCTCTTGTCCCGGGCATTATTTGTGTATGATATTCCATACAGCCTGCACATGGATAAAGAGCATGAATCATGCTTATTTCCCTATATATTAAAAGGTTACTTAATATGTATGAAATACCATACAACTCGAAAATTTTTGTACCTGTGTTATTCAGACGCAAAAGTGCCTGTCCCGAGCAGCTGAGACAACCATGAGGGCTCATTTCTGCGATATCCTGAAACTGCCTCAGGGTTTCTGGCACAATGGAAATCAAATGCATATATTTATCTGTTGAGCCGTATGACAAAATAACACTCACTGGTTTGAAAGCTTTGCACATAAAGTTTAATTGTCTGACAGGAATTGAAGCAATTCTGCCTGCCGCCCACCTTTTCTTATCGGGGCAGGATCAGCATAACCCGCAGCACTAAAATTATGAGAGAAGAGAAATGCGGTTATCTATATTTGCCAGGCTTATAATCAGTTATCTGGTGCTGTTCAGTATGCTTGCCGGCATCAGCCTGTATTTTATTTTTCATATCAGCCGCTTTAATCAGATAACCCGGTCGATAATCCTGACCGATACAGCAATCTTTAAATATTCCAATCAACTATCCGATGCCCTGCTTTCGGAGTCCCGTTATGATCGAAAATTTGTGGTCTTAAAAGATGAAGAACTGTATGGGAATTACCAGCAGGCGAAAAATGAATTCAACCAGCTCCTGGAAGAAGCTCTCACAAAGACAACCTCAGAAGAAATCAACCATTTTTTCAATACAATCGGCGTTCAGCACCAGAAATTCAACCGCCTGGTAAACGCAGAGCGGGAATTGCTAAGAACTGCCAAATCTTACCCGGCAGAGCGCTTTGCGGAAGAGAAGAAAAAAGTTGCCGATGACATCATCGATCAGCTCAAAAATATCAGGCTGACAAGTGAACAAAACGTGTTCACCAAGATTGTGCAGTTAAGTGAAAGCGGCGATAACGCGAGAAATGTTTCCATAATAATTTCAGTCTTCGCCTTGTCAATTGGCCTCATAGTTGCATTCGTTATCACCAGGAGCATTAAAAAGCCACTGGATGTGATGCGGGCAAAAACAATAGAAATTTCTCAAGGGAATTTCAGAGGCGACCTCGAGGTCAAGTCTCCGCCTCTGATAGCTGATCTTGCCGTAGCTATTAACACAATGTGCCATAAACTGCAGGAAGTTGATGATATCAAATCCGGCTTCTTTTCCCACATGTCCCACGAGTTGAGAACACCCCTTGCTTCAATAAGAGAAGGAACGACAATGCTTCTTGAGGGCCTCGGCGGAGAGACATCTGAAAAGCAGCAGCGTATCCTGAAAATTATTGTCCAGGAAAGCAATCGCTTGATATATCTGGTGAATTCACTCTTGGATCTTTCCAAAATGGAAGCGGGAATGCTGAAGTATCAATTTACCCCGACAGATCTTTCCGTTCTGGCAAAAAAATCTTTGGAAATTCTGGCACCGTTAGCTGAAGCAAAAAGCATATCCATAGAGAATAATATCGGTTCCCTGCCGCCTGTTAAAGTTGATCAGGAGCGGGTGCTGCAGGTTTTGCGTAATATTATCGGGAACGCCATAAAATTCACCCCTGAAAACGGGAATATAAAACTTGAAGCATCTGGGCGGAAAAATTTTGTTGAGGTTGCGGTGCACGACACCGGTATTGGTATACCTGAGGAAGGCCTCGAAAGAATTTTTCTTAAATTTCAACAGATAATTCCGGCAGAAGGTGAAAAGATAAAGGGAACAGGATTGGGATTAGCCACCGTTAAACAGATAATCCTTGCTCATGGAGGAAAGGTTTGGGCAACAAGTCAGGTAGGACAGGGAAGTACATTTTATATTACCTTGCCCTTGGCTGCATAACAGCAGCTGTAAACTTTGCTGCCTGTGCTCCGGTCCAGGACAAAATTGCTGCGCTGCGATCACAGCAGCAGCTGGAGCAATACAGGGAAAATCTGGCGGCCGGTTCTTTTGAAGCCGTTATTCAGCAAGGCCAGCAGGTTCTTGCTGAAAGCGAGACAGAACCTCCGGCTGATCTTGCCCTTTATGCTTTGGGCGAAGTGTATGCGCAGCCCGATTACGAAGGAAGGGATTATGCCTTGTCGCACTATTATTTTGAGAAGCTTGTTACGAATTTCCCTGATTCGAAGCTTGCCCCGGAAGCAAAGACGTATATCGGCTTATTTGCAGCTATTGCCGCCAAGGAAAAGGCTGCAGCCGTAAAAGAAAAAAAGGGAAAGGCCGCGGCTGTAAAAGAAGAACCAGTAGTTATTGCCAGGAGCCACAAGGTCGTTGAAAATCAGAATTTTACAGAAGCATTGCAGAGAAATATGCAGATCCTGGAAGAAGTCGGCATGAAAAAACCGGCAGATGAGGCACTCTATAATATTGGCCTGCTCTATGCCCATGTTGACAATCCGGCCAAGGATTACAAAAAATCGCAGACCTACTTTGAAATTTTAACCAAACAGTTTCCGGAGAGCGACCTGGCTGAAGAGGCGCGAATATGGCTCGGGCTTTTCGACACCATAGAAAAAATACAGCAGATTGATGTTGAGATTGAACAGCAGAAAAAGCAGCTAACCCGCTAACAAGTGTATTTCAGCCATGGCAAAAACTAAAATACTTGTAGTTGATGACGACAGGAACCTTTTAGAGCTTATTCACATGAGGCTGGAAGCTTCAGGGTATGATATCATTTCAGTCGATCATGAAAATGCGGCAAAAGAAGTCGCCGGCCGGGAGATTTTTGAAGTTGCCGTTATTGACCTGCAGCTGGTAAAGCAGGACGGCCTTTCCCTGATGGAAGAACTGCATCTTATCCACCCGGATTTACCGGTTATAATACTGACAGCCCATGGCAGCATAGAAAGTGCGGTCGAGGCCATGCAGCGTGGCGCCTTCACATATCTGACCAAGCCCTTTGACTCACGGGAGTTGATTCTGCAGATTGATCGCGCCAGGGAAAGGATTCATCTCACCGGGGAGATTAACAGGTTAAAGGAACTCCTGGAGGAACGCTTTAATTTTGCAAATATTATTGCCAAGAGTGAACAGATGCGGCGGGTTCTTGACCAGGTCACGCGAATTGCCGGCACCGAATCAAATGTTGCTATATATGGGGCCAGCGGCACCGGTAAAGAACTGATTGCCAAGGCGATCCATATTTCCAGCCAGAGGAAGGATTTTCCCTTCCTGGCCATTAATTGTGCCGCTATTCCGGAATCATTGCTGGAGAGTGAACTTTTCGGCTATGAGAAAGGGGCCTTCACCGGCGCAGTGAAAAACAGCAAAGGACTTTTCACCAGGGCCGACAAAGGAACTATTTTTCTTGATGAGATCGGCGACATGCCTCTTTCTATCCAGGCTAAATTATTGCGGGTTCTCCAGGAAAGAACATTCGTTCCCTTGGGAAGCAACGGCGCTGTCTCTGTAGATGTCCGTATTATTGTTGCCACCAATAAGGATTTGAAGGAGGAGGTAAAAGGGGGGAAATTCCGTGAGGACCTGTTTTACCGGATCCATGTCATTCCTGTTGAACTCCCTCTTCTCAAGGACAGGAAAGAAGATATTCCGCCGCTTGTTGATCACTTTATCAAGAAATACAGCGCCCGGATGGAAAAGAAAGTTAAAGCCATCGCTCCTGCTGCAATGCAGAAACTCATGCTCCATGACTGGCCCGGTAATGTCAGGGAGCTTGAAAACACCATTGAATATGCTGTCGCCATGACAAACCGTGCTACCCTTACAGATGATCTCATTCTCAAGACAAAAAACGGGCAGGACGAAATGCTTACTCTTCAGGAAGCGCGCGCCAGATTTGAAAAAACATATCTGCAGGATCTTCTTAAAATCACCAGCGGCAATGTCAGCAAGGCTGCGGAATTAGCCGGAAAATACCGGGCTGACCTGTATAATCTCATGAAAAAACATGCGATCGCCCCCCAGGACTACAAAGCCTGAATGCAGGTTCCCGGCGTCCGGCTTCACTCATTATTTCTCCTCTGCCTACGTCTTCCTACAAACTGCTTGCCTGGAGCGGATACCACTTTCTCTTGTGGGAAAAAACGCCCCGGAAAAGCATGATCAGTTTTTTTCTTCCCTTGAACCACGCAACCCTTGCAAAATAGGTTTACCCCATGCAGGGGATTTCATACAGATCAGGCAACGTTCTAATATGTATATGAATAGTTGTCCTGCTCATTTTTTTCTCCCGGAAAACTGTATGAAATATCATGCATAAGTAGAAGCCGTTTATCAGAGACAATTTCCGTCATTTGCTCTTTTATTCCTGACAAAACAATAAGTTATCACGTTTTTTAAAAATTGGCATTCGCCTTGCTAATGTAAGCTCGAGTCACGTGTTGCCAAACCCATTAAACACACCATTTGCATCCTTCCGGATCAAGCGGCTGTTTGATTTGTTTGGCTTAAATTTTTTGAAAGTCCAGGACCCATCTGGCCAATCTCAACGAAAGGAGGAGACCATTACGCTTTGAATGAAGTTTGCAAAGAGGCGGAAGACGCGACTGGAGAAAATCAACGTTCAATGAATGCAATTTAAGGAGAATAGTTATCCATGAAGAAAAAAATAGTATGTTTCATTGTTGCTGCAGCAGGCACCTTGCTTATTTCAGCCACAGACGGTTATTCGTATCCTTCTTTATGTCCCGATCCCGGCGGCAATAGCTGCACAACTTGCCATGGGGCACCTGATTGTCCCGCCCCGCCCCCGGCCTGTAACGACAGCGATGGTGATGGCTACGGCAACCCGGGCGATGCCTCCTGTGCTAATGGGGCAGCTACGGACTGCAACGACAACAATGCGGCTGTCAATCCCGCTGCCCCGGAGATCTGCGACAACAGTGATAACAACTGTAATGGCCGGGTAGATGAAGGAGTTACCACAACTTATTACCGGGATGCCGACATGGACACCTACGGTAATCCGCTGAATACCGCTGATGCGTGTTCTCAGCCCTCAGGCTATGTCTCAGATAATACTGATTGCGATGATACAGATACGGCAATCAATCCAGGAGCTGCAGAAAATTGCACTGACGGTTTTGATAATGACTGTGATGATCTGATTGACGATGCGGATCCATCTGCTGTCGGCTGCCTGGTGTGCACCGACAATGATGAGGATGGCTTTGCGGTTGAAGGCGGTGCCTGCGGCCTCCCGGTCGATTGCAACGATGATGATCCAGCCATCAATCCGGACGCTGTAGATCTTCCGAACAATGGCATTGACGAGGATTGTTCAGGAGCCGACTCCGTCGTTGATCAGGACATAGACGGAGACGGAGTTACAGCGGCAGAGGGCGACTGCGATGACCTGGATCCTTTCAACTTCCCCGGCAACCCGGAGATGTGCGACGGACATGATAACAACTGTAATGGTTTGGTGGACGAGGGCTTGACCTTTGACAACGATGCTGACGGCTTTACTGCAATAGGATCCTGTGAAGGCACTGCCGATGACTGCGACGACAGCGACCCGGCCATTAATCCTGGTGCTGTCGAGACCTGTGCAGATGGCATAGACAATGACTGTGACCTGCTTGTTGATGCCCAGGATGACGATGCAATTGATTGCCCGTTAGACTGCACCGACACGGACCTTGATAACTATGCCACAGATGGCGGTGACTGCGGCCCGGTTGATTGTGATGATGAAAATGCAGACGTAAATCCGGGAGCGGAGGAAATCTGTGACGACGCCATTGACAACGATTGCGACGGTGCAGTTGATGAGGGCTGTGATGCTGCCTGCCCGGATGCTGATGGGGACGGATACCAGGATTCTGCCTGCGGGGGTATGGACTGCGACGATACAGATGCGGCAATCAATCCTGGTGCTGCCGAAGCCTGCGGCAACGGTGTCGATGAGAACTGCAACGGTGCCAGTGACGACACCTGCCTCACCTGCCCGGATGGCAGCCTGCTTTTCATCAGGAAAATGGAATACGACCGGGGTGATGGGGAGCTCCATATCAAGGGGCGGGCTACTGTTGGCACCACAATCACCATCATCAATTCAGACACCGGTGAAATCCTGGCCGAGGAAATCAGGGTCAGGGAAGGTAAATGGAAAGCCGAGATCGAAGATGTCGGCAGCTCCCTGGCAAACATCACCGTCATCTCCTCCAACGGTTGCGCGGTTGACCGGGAGGTCGAAAGGGACGAACACGACGATGAAGAGGATGATCGTGAATATCACGATGATGAAGATGATGAACATGACGAAGATGACGACGAAGAACGCAGCGACAGGCGCAGCCGGAATAGAAGAGGGAACCGTTCTGACGACTAACTTGCGGAAATATTAAAATATCCAACCAGAAAGGGGAGCCAATCGGCTCCCCTTTCTTTTTCCCTAAGTTGCCAGCATCTTGCCTTTTTATATACAGGCGGATAAACTGTTAAGGAATTCATGCTCATTTTTCATTGTATTGTGCTGTTTTGCCAACGACCAACGGGTTGGCGTAAAGCAAGAGAAACGTCATCTTAGCAGGGAGGTCCCGCCATGAAAAACATTCCAGCCTATGCCGCCATGAACGCAAAAGTTCCCTTAGCACCGCACACCATCGAGCGCCGCGACCCGGGGCCGCACGATATCCTGATAGACATTCTCTACTGCGGCATTTGTCATTCCGATATTCACCAGGCCCGTGATGAATGGGGCGGCTCAATTTTCCCGATGGTCCCCGGCCACGAGATTGTCGGCACGGTATCCAAGGTCGGCAGCAAGGTCAGCAAATGGCGTGCCGGCGATACCGTCGGTGTCGGCTGTTTCGTTGATTCCTGCCGCACATGTGAAGCCTGCCGGGATGATGAAGAGCAGTTCTGCGAAAAGGGGATGAGCCTGACCTACAACGGGTATGAACAGGACGGCAAAACACCAACCTACGGTGGATACTCGACCCGCATTACGGTGCATGAGGATTATGTCCTGCGAATTCCGCCGGGCTTGCCGCTTGAACGGGTGGCCCCGCTCCTCTGTGCCGGCATAACCACATACTCGCCGCTCAAACGTTTTGGGGCCAAAGCCGGAGACAACGTTGCAATCGTGGGACTCGGCGGACTCGGCCACATGGGAGTGAAAATAGCAAAAGCCATGGGGGCAGCGGTTACTGTCCTCAGTCATTCTGCCAACAAGCGGGATGCAGCCATGGCCCTCGGCGCCGACGATTTCATCCTCACCAGCGACAAGGATGTTTTCCAAGAGAACGCCAAGCGGTTTGATTTCATCCTGGACACTGTTTCAGCCCAGCACGACTATAACGCCTATCTTGAGCTCCTGAAGCGCGGTAAAACAATGGTGCTGGTCGGCATTCCCGACCCGGTCCCGCTTGCCGCCGGGTCGCTGGTCATGCAGCGCCGGCATCTTGCCGGCTCCCTCATCGGCGGTATCCGGGAAACCCAGGAGATGCTGGATTTTTGTGCCGAACATGGCGTGCTGTCCGATGTTGAGGTCATTCCGATCCAGAAAGTCAATGAAGCATACGAACGTGTGATCAAAAGCGATGTCCGGTACAGGTTTGTCATTGACTTGAAAAGTCTGAAATAGCCGCTGACTTGAGCTTTATACAATAAATCTGTCCCGGTTTTTCAATTTTCGAGATACAACACCAGGCCCAGGATGGTTGTTTGGCTGGTTGTAATCTTGAACTATCTAACCAGCTTGCTCAAGTAGAGCATCAATTTTTTCTCGGGAGTGATCTTCGCTGGACATGATTTAACTTAGTATTATTTAAAAAATTGCTTTATACGTACTGGCTAAAAGGTTCACATGATTGCTAATATTACCTTGCAAAATAAATAGTTTTGGCTCTTTCTTAAAATTAAATACCCGATATAAGCTAAATTGATCTGAATTATCTTTTGAAAAGGCCACTTCTGTTTCAGAGATATAAAAAGGTTGGTATTTGCCGCAATTTGATGTCTTTACCTCTATGAACAATTCTTTTTCATCTTCTGGATTGAAAGACAGTATATCATATCCAGCACCGTCACCCTTTTCTTTACTCGTCCACTCAACCTCTTGGGCAAGATCAGCACGATTTAATAAAGCAAGGCGACTTTTTTCAAACTGAAGAACAAACTCTTCGCCTCGTTCTCCTAAGCGTCTATTAGTGATCTCTTTTTTAGTGAAATTATAGAAGCGCGGTGTGTACTCCCTCGTTTCTGCGTGGAAATGTAGTTCTTTTCTGAGAGGAGCTGTTTCGAGCACATCCTGCCAATTAAAATCCTTAATTGGAGGGGGCTCTTGTT
>Ga0209536_100003237_pt1 | contig 26214 bp, 18 predicted proteins | sample DeeMarSeWOR28_12_FD_187461 | JGI IMG/M metagenome (GOLD analysis project Ga0209536, IMG submission 187461) | Marine sediment microbial communities from White Oak River estuary, North Carolina - WOR-2-8_12 (SPAdes) (version 2) | ecosystem: Environmental > Aquatic > Marine > Intertidal zone >...
TGTTACGGCTACAGTGATGGCGAAATCAGTCTGGAAGTGGTTGGAAACAATCCCGATTTCACACTATATTATTTCACAACAGAGAACCCCACCGATACGGTCTCGGCGGGAGCGGTCACATGGGACGGCAGTGGCTATACAACTACCATAGGTTCACTTCCGGCAGGTAATTACCATCTGTTTGTTGAGGATTTTGTTAGTTGTAGAAGCGGACTGAGCCATGTGGACCTTCTGGAACCTGATTCTATCGTTATCACCAAAACCAATGCGCCTTATTTTGATACGGTGGACATCAGTTGTTTCGGAGCCGATGACGGATTCATCAATATCAGCGTAACCGGTGGACATACCGAGACACACCCCAATACCTTTAACTGGTCAGGACCACCGGAAGAGACAGACCTTGTAGTGGATGACAGCCTCCAGAGTTCCCTGGGCCCCGGCCTCTATACAGTCATCATCACGGATATAAATAATTGCAGCGATACCACCGAGTTTACCCTGATCGAGAACAGCCAGATCGTGATCAGTGATTCCATCTATGTGGTGAACGGATGGAACATCAGTTGCTTCGAAGGATCGGACGGATATATCGGGATCAACTCTTCGGGTGGGATACTGAATCACAGCTACCAGTGGAGCGCTGACCACACCACCCTGACCGATCCCGAATCTGCCGATCAGGGCAATCTAATCGCCGGAACCTATTACCTCACCATCACAGACAGTATCGGGTGTACCCGTAGTGATACGTTTTTACTAAATCAGCCCAATTCGCTTGGGGTGCTTTCACAGATCTCCGATACCAACGGTTGGCAAGTTGCCTGTTTTGCCGATTCTACCGGGTGGATCCATCTCACTCCGTTCGGAGGTGCTGATTCCACGCAAAACACCTACTTCTGGTCAACACCCGATGGGTATGTTCAGGATCCCGGCATCATGGATCAGGATAACCTTCCGGCAGGAACCTATACGGTACAGGTTAGGGATATCAATGGTTGCACCACCGATTCCACATTTATTCTTGTTCAACCTACAGCCCTGGTCATAGATACCCTGGAATCGGACAGCGCCTCCTGCTTCAATACTCCTTCAGGCGGGATCAGGCTGGGAGTATCGGGCGGATTCCCCGGCTACACCTACCTCTGGAGCCCGGGTGCGCAGATGGCTGATCCTACGGTGGAGGATCCGGGAGGACTCCGTGCAGGGATCTACACGGTGGTGGTGACTGACAATAACGGATGCTCGGTGATCGACAGTGTGGAAGTGTTCGAGGGGGATCTCTTTTCGCTTGGAATTGCACCTGCCGTAGATTACAACGGTTATCCGATTTCCTGTTACGGAAATTCGGACGGATCCATCGATCTTGTGCCGTTGGGTGGAACGCCGCAGTATTCCTTCGAATGGAGTAACGGGGCCACAACCGAAGACCTGGAAGGTCTCCCGGCAGGTACCTACAGTGTGATCGTGACGGATTTCTACGGGTGTATCGATTCTGCCACCATTGAACTGGTCCAGCCCAGTCAGCTTGATTATCAGATGCAGACCTCGGATCCAAACTGTAACAATGATTCAACAGGAAGCATAGAACTGATGATTACCGGGGGTACGGCATATTCACTGGATGACTATACTGTTCTGTTGAACGATATCGTTGCTGAGCCGTTCATGAACAACCTGCCCGAGGGGAACTATCTGATCCGGATTGTCGACCTGAATGAATGTTTCGTGGAGACCGAGGCCGATCTGATCGATCCTGAGCAGCTGGTCCTCTTTTTTGAAACTGAAAATGCATTCTGTAAAGATAAACCTGACGGGCAGCTGAGGTTGAATGTTGAAGGTGGAGTATATCCCTACTATATTACATGGGACCGCGGATTGACCAGCGGAGAGGATGATTTCATGGATGTATACTGGGGAGAATATGTGGCCACGGTGACCGATGCCAACAACTGTGTGGTCGCAGACACGGCCTTCGTGGGGTATACCTACACTTCCTGCCTGGTGATCCCCAATGCATTCTCGCCCAACAGCGACGGGTTCAACGACCTCTGGATCATTGAAGGGCTGGAGCTCTATCCCCAGGCGGAAATGCGGATCTTTGACAGATGGGGTACCAGCGTTCACTATTCGGGGAATGCGGCGGACGATCCATGGGATGGAAGATTTAACGGACGTGAACTGCCGTTGGATTCATATCATTATATTATCGATCTCAATACGGGTGAGGACCCACCTGTAACGGGACATGTAACCATTGTAAGATAGAAGCGTAAGAGACGATTGTGAAACGACTGATAGGCCATATGATGATACTGCTCCTGGTGACCGGGTCCATCGATCTGTCCGCCCAGCTGCTGCCGGTCTATTCACAGTACATCCTCAACGGATTCCTGATCAACCCCTCCATGGCGGGGCATGACGGGTATACCTCTTTCAATACCACGGCCCGCCAGCAATGGCTGGGCTGGAAGGATGCACCGCAGACCTACTCGGCTTCCTGGCAGACACGTATTCTGAGGCATGACTACAAGATCGTTAATCACCCTTTACGGAGAAAGAATATGCTGATCCCCAGCAACAAGGGCAGGGTCGGTCTGGGTGCCTATATCATTAATGACGTGAATGCCAATGTGGCCCGAACCGGGGTCTCATTTACCTATGCTTACCACATCATCCTCAATAACCAGCAGCTCTCCTTCGGGCTGGCAGCCAAGATGTTTCAGTACAGGATCTACAAGGAGAGTCTCACCTTCGGGGTAGACGGGGATCCTGTTACCAATGGGCAGTTCAGGGCTGTGGCTTACAGCCCGGATGCCGATTTCGGGGTTCAGTTCAGGGGATTCGATTACTTCGTGGGATTCTCAGTCAGCAACCTGTTGCAAACCTCCGTTCTGATCGGCACCAACGAACTGCCCGATTTTAAAACCTTCAGGCATTATTACCTGATGGGGGGATACCGTTTCCTGATCGCGGACGATTTTGAGCTGGAACCCAGCGCCCTGCTTAAAACGACCGAAAACTGGAATCCCCAGGGGGATTTCAGCCTGAGGCTCTATTACCTGGATAACCTGTGGGGCGGGGTCTCATACCGGACCAATCAGAGCATCATAGCCATGGTGGGTCTGAGGATCGAAATGCTCTATTTCGGGTACTCATTCGACTGGGCACTGTCGGAAATCGGCCACTTCAACTATGGTTCCCATGAGATCACACTCTCCATCAAGCTGGGTGACAGCGCTCGGCGATACAAGTGGCTGAATCGCTATTAGGATCCTGCTGCCTAACTGTTTTTCCTGAGCTCCAGAACTACCGCTCCTGCAAGCAAAAGTAACAGGAGAATGGAACTGATGGTCGAAATGTTGCTCCCGGTAAAATAGGCCCTGGGCCTAAATTCAAATACAATTTCATGGCTGCCCGCAGGCACCACCATTCCCCGCAACAGGTAGTCCATCCTCAGGTGATCCGCTTGCTCCCCGTCGATAAACGCCTGCCACCCCTTTTCATAATGAATCTCGGAGAACAGGGCCAGTTGTTCCGAGCCGGTTTCACTCCGGTAAACCATCCGGTTGGGCTGATATTCCGCCAACTCGATAGAAGCAGAAGGATCAGGATCGAAGCTCTTTCTGGCCAGAGCGGCTTCATACCTCGCATCGAGTGTCGCTTCTGTTGCGATGTCCAATGTTGCCAGGGCAGCCACATCGGCATCGGCATTCTCCACAATCCGGACCTGCTGAACGAACCAGGCGTTTCCTGCCGCATGCCTGTTGATGATCGGTTGCGCCTCGGGATTGATCAGGATGTACCTCGTATTGATCATGTTCAGAAAACGGGTGTGAGCCAGCGTACTGTCCACCGTCTGTATGTTCTGGGTCTGAAGCGCCCCGAAAAGGGTATTAATGTCGTCCATCAATCCGGTTTCGATGATGTCCTGGTACCTTCTCATTTTGGCACCATGGTATCCCCCGACAGAGGGATGAAAGTAGGAGGTGGATGCATCCTGAAATATCGAGACTGTCAGGTTCAGCACCCGGTTGTTTTCGCCCGGTTGCTGCATGATGTATTGATCCGCGGCAGTGGGAGTGTAAGGCTGGGCTGCCTGCCGCTTGTTGCTGAAGTGTTCCTTGTTCAGGTATCTTTTATTCACGGGCCACATATCGGCCAAAAAAAGGATTGCGAGAACGGCTATGGTGAGCTTTGCATTGATGGTTTTACGGGTATAGAGTACAATCAACCCGGCTGAGAGCCCGATGAAAATGGCTGAACGCAGGGCATCGGTCCTCAACAATGAGCGCCGGTCAGCCTGCAGTGCCTCAGCCAGTGGCTGCTGGTAACTGCTGTCCCGCGCAGAGACGAAATCCCCGGCCAGGTCCGGTAGCAGGAAGAACAGCAAGGAGATTCCCCCGGTAATTCCTGCGGACCACTTAAGCGCACGATACAACTCCTTTTTCTCAACGCCTTTGAATAATATCTGGTGGACCGTAAGCATGGCCATCAGAGGCATGGTAAATGCCGGAATGACCAGGGTCATACTGACCGTTCTGAATTTGCTGTATCCCGGCACATGGTCCATAAAGAAATTGGTGAGCATCATGAAGTGTTTTCCCCAGGCGAGCATGATGCCCAGCACGGTGACGGCGAACAACCACCATTTGATGCGCGGATCACCGAGGAACATACCCATCACGAAAAGGAAGACCACAATGGCTCCCACGTAAACATTCCCCATGGTGGAGGTTTGCTGCCCCCAGTAGAGCGGGAGGTGTTTGATCACTTCAGCAGCCTGGGCCCGGTTGCTTCTGGCAAACAGTTCGTAGGTCTCAGAGTTCTCAGAAAGGGAACCATCGCTGCTCCCTCCCTTGAATCCGGGAATGAGCAATGACATGGTTTCATCGATCCCGTAACTCCATCCGGTAGCATAGCTCCGGGTCAGCCCGGTGGTCTTGTCCGCCTCGTTCATGGTCAGTTCGGAAGGGCTCCGCATGGAGTATCGGCCATACTCCACCGTGGTCCAAAGCCTGGCAGAGTTGGTTGCCACACTGAATCCCACCGATACCAGCAGGATACCCACAGAGAGCAGCAACTCCTTCATCTGTTTTTCCCTGATGGCATAGTAGAGTTCCCCTGCTCCGAAGAAGAGGATGATCAACAGGGTATAATAGGTAATCTGCGGGTGGCCTGCAAGTATTTGTAATGAGAGCGCAAGCCCTGTTACCACTGCGCCCAGCAGCCTCATACCGCGAAATGTTATATAAACCCCAGCCAGGATGGGAGCCATATATCCGATAGCGATGGCCTTGGAATTGTGACCTGCGGCCAGAATAACAAAGTTGTAGGAAGAAAATGCGAATGCTATGGCTCCTGCCATGGCCAGCCAGGGATTGACCCGAAATGCCAGCAACAACAGGTAGAATCCGATCAGGTAGAGAAATACAAAACTGACGGGTCTCGGGCCGGCCTGCAACAGGCGGTCCAGGTATTTCAGCTGGTTTCCCTTGTAAACGGTGCTGATGAGGTAGCCGGGCATCCCGCTGAACATGTTGTTTGTCCAGAGGGCCTCCTTCCCGGTCTCTTCCCGGTAATCGATCAGTTCCCGTGCCATTCCCCTGAAATTGTCGTTGTCATGTCCGGCCAGCTGCTTTCCTTCCAGAACATCAGGGAAATAGGCAAATGCGATCAGCAGGAATAAAACGATGGCTGAGATATGTGGTATGAATTTCGAATAGTCGATCCGAATGCGCATGACGTAAATGATTAGTACATTTGTGAGCAGATAAAAATACAGTTTTCTGTACCAGGATAAAACAATCGATGGGAATTATTCAGAGACAATCCATTAAAGGATCCATTTACTCCTACATCGGGGCCTTTCTCGGATTTGTGAACCTGGCGATCCTGGCACCCAAGATTTTCACCACCGACCAGATCGGTCTCACCCAGGTACTGGTTTCGGTGGCTACCATTTTTGCACAGCTGGGAACCCTGGGGTTCAACAGTGTCACTTCGCGTCTGTTCCCCTATTTCAGATCAAAGGAGGAACAACATCATGGATTTCTTCGGATTCAGTCGCTGGTAGGGGCAGTCGGCTTTCTGGTCGTTCTGCTCCTCTATTTCCTGCTCAGGGGATACCTGATCGAGAAAAATGTGGAGAAGTCGGCACTCTTCACCCAGTACATCGATTTGCTGATCCCACTGATCCTCTTCCTCCTGGCGCACACCCTGATGGACTCCTACAACCGGATCCTCTACAACGCCACCCTGGGCACCTTCCTCCGCGAAGTGGTAGTGAGGATTGGAAATTTCGGACTGATCATGCTCTTCTGGCAGGAGGTGATTACATTTCAGACCTATGTCTATCTGTTTGTTGCCACCCTCGGGGTACCTCCAGCCCTGATCACCGTCTATCTCTACCTCACAGGCCAACTTTCTCTGAAATCTCACAGGGGATATGTCAACAGGGATCTGAGGAAGCAGATGATCGATGTGGCCATCTTCGGAATTATTGCAGGGATGAGCGGAATTGCCCTGGTGAATATCGATAAATACATGGTTACACAGTTGCTGGGACTTTCCAACACCGGTATCTATGCCATTGCTTTTTATTTTGGCACACTGGTTCTCTTGCCTTCAAGGGCCCTGACCAAGATATCAGTGACCCTGCTGGCGCAGGCCTGGAAAGATGATGAAAAGAACCAGATCGATTCCATATACAAAAAAAGTTGTCTCAACCAGTTCATTGTGGGCGGATTGCTTTTTATCCTGCTGGTGGGGAACCTGGAAAACATTTTCCAGATCCTGCCTGGTGAATATGCGGACGGCAGGTGGACCATCATCTTCATCGGGTTCGCCAATGTGCTTAACATGATGTCGGGGGTGAGCATGCATGTCATTGGAACCTCCGCTCTTTACCGGTACCAGAATTACTGGATGATCCTGTTCATCCTTCTGGTGGTGATCACCAACCTGTTATTTATACCTCCTCTGGGGATCACAGGTGCTGCGCTGGCTTCCCTGATATCCACCTCTCTCTTTACGTTTGTAAAATTCATTTTCCTGAAATGGAAATTCGGATTTCAGCCCTATTCCTATGCTTTTCTCCTCATTGCGCTGATCTCAACAGGTTCACTGGCCATCAGCTTCCTCATCCCCTCCCTTTCATTCTGGCCCGATCTGATCATCCGGAGCGGTGTCATCGCCCTGTTGTTTTCCATCACCATCTACCTGTCGGGAGTATCACAGGAGGTGAATTCCATTGCCGATGTTGTATTCAGGTACTTTGGGATCGGGCGAAAAAGAAAGAACTAGTGCGTTCCCCTGATGGCATTGCGTATACTCAATCCAAGTCTGCCGCGGCGGATATCCTGCCGGACGCTGTAGATCATCTTACGCCTTCGGCTGAAGGGAGATTGCAGTTGTTTCGCCCACTTCTCAGCATATTCTCGAAAAAGTTCCTGGCCGGTCTGACTGTTTAAGGCGTTCATCTGCTTGACATGCACCGACTGGTAATAGTACGAGGCAATGGTACCTGAAAGATCATACAGGCTCCAGAACCCGAGATCGTATTCCTCCAGTGCATTCAGAATGGTCCGTACACCTGCGTGCCAGGTTTCTTCAAGTTCTGGGTATCCGGATACTTTGAAAAAATCGAGGATCCCCCAGAGGGCAAAAATCGCTCCATTGAGAATGTGGTTGGCAGGAAGTTTTGGTGCTTCCTCGAACCATACCCCGTACTTATCCTCATACCTGAAGCCATACTTATCTCCCAGTTTCAGTTCAAAACTCTTCCAGGTGCGGCGGCACAATTCAAGGTATTGCTCCTCCCCGCTGAGGTGGTAGGCCCTGGCGAAACAGGAGAGGATCTGCCCCTGGTACATTCCGGAAACCCAGTCGGGTTCGGGATTGAATTCTTTGAGTCCATAGGGAAATGGATAGACGAGGCTCTCCCCGAAGGAGACCCCGTTGTCGGACAACCACCGGGTATTGTTCCAGAATACCTCCAGGGATTGTTGATCCCCACGGTCCAGGTGCAGGTTGTAGTTGCCCAGGATACAGTTGGCGATCAGGACAGGATGAAAATAGGTATCTCCGGGATCCTCCTGTGTATAGAGCGTTTCGGAGCTGATCCTGTAGTGGTCTTTCAACCGCTCTTTCAGTGCCACGATGACTCCGTCACTGTTGAATTTTTGCCAGGGCGTGGTGGAGATGTCACTGTAGCGCTCCTCGTATGGATAAGGGTATCGAAGTCCGGGTTCACTCATGCAGGTCAAAGATAGAAGAATTAGGCACTCCGGGCAATGGCCCCCGGCCTTGCTGGTTTGATAATAAACCCATAATACCATATCTTTGAGAGCCTTTAAAATCTGCATGGAAAAAATCATCGACCGGGCCTATCTGTTCAATCTGGTGGATCGCATATCCAGGCCTGCACCCTATGCAGGACAGGATCCCCTTTTTGCATTGAAACAGAAGTTTCCGGGATGGATCCGCAGTGTCATTTTCAGCTGGGCCAATCCACTTTACGTTTACTACATATACCGGAATGCACTCAGGGAACGCAGGGAGTTGAACTACAGGATGCGTAATTCTTTTACCGTCTCCTTCATGACCTACTGTTTCAGGGAGTCCTTCAGTTTAAACTTACATAAATACTATCCTGAAGAGGATCACCCGGTGCTGGAAAGCTATGTGGAAAACAGGGTGAAATCACTTTTTAAGGACCGGTTGCCGGTGAGCGCATTTTCAAGCGAGGAGGGATTGGAAGAGAAGATCTCACGGAAGCTGAAGAAGGTGCTCAAACAACACAGAGAAGGATCATACAGCTGGATAGTGGAGGGACATGCCTACTTTGTCCCGAGCCGCCCGGAGGTATCGGCCACCTATTACAAACTGGGCCTGCCCCGGCTGCCTCCAGAAGTATTAAGCAGCCTGTCGGGCAAGGTTTTCATCGACGGAGGAGCCTATAACGGCGACACCTCCATTGCACTGCTCCCCTACCATCCTTCGGAGATCTGGTGCTTTGAACCGGATGAGCTGAATCTGCAATTGTTGAATCAGACCATAGAACGAAATAAACTTGAGTCGGTACTGGTTCCGATGAAAACCGGTATCGGGGAGAAGGATACCCAGGCCCCCTTCACGCATTCAGGTATCATGGGAAGCAAAATTGAGGAGGGTGGGGATGGAACCATTGAGGTTCGCTCCATCGATAGTGTGGCAGGTGAACGAAAGGCGAGGATCGGACTGATAAAGCTGGATATTGAGGGTTTTGAACTGGAAGCACTCAGGGGGGCCAGTCAAACCATTTCCGAACAGAAACCCCTCCTGGTCATCAGCGCCTATCATACCGGGAAGGATTTCTTCGAAATTCCGCCCCTCTTAAAACAGCTGGTACCCGGCTATACCCTGCGGTTTTTTGACCTGGAACCACTTTCCCCGATGCTGGGTGAAAAGATGATTATTGCCTATGCGACATGAATTTGAGCATATCGTTCTGACACGGTTCAATCTGGCAGGAATAGGGGGGAAAAAGAGTGTTGATGAATGGGCGGAGTGGAATGAGCACCGCTTCGGAATTTTCAGGAAGTATTGTTTGCCTTCCATGTTGCAGCAGACCGCTCCCTATACATGGCACCTTTTTTTCGATGTAACGACACCTGCGGAACATCTCACAGAGATTGAATCGCTGAAGCAACATTCTTTCATCCGCATCCATTTCATGAAGGGGAAGGAGGATTTCTTCGGGTCGCATATGGAGGTGATCAGGGAAAAATTGCCGGCCGGGATCTCCTGGCTGATCTCCACCAGGGTCGATAACGATGACTGCCTTCACAGGGATGCCATCGCTTCCGTCCAGTCCCGTTTCAAACCAAAGGACGGATACCTGATCAACCTTTCATCGGGGTATACTTACCGAACAGACAGCAGGATCCTGTCGCACTATTATTATCTGAAATCCCCATTCATGAGTCTGGTGGAGGATCTGAACAATGAAGAGCTTAAAGGGGTTTTTTACAAGCGTCATACACATTGGGAACCTGGAAAAGCGGCTCCCTGGGGCAAGCTCATCGGATCATGGTTGAAAGGCGACAGCAATTATTCTTACGTGGTCAGCAGACCGGGATGGTTACAGCTGGTCCACGAGCAAAATGTATCAAACGATGAAAAGCGCGGGTTCCCTGTCCTCCGGAGCGTTTCGCTGGAGCCTTTCGGCATCAGTGGTTCCAGCCGGGCGGCCAGGCTGCAAATGATCCCGGGATACTATCATTTCATCTGGTGGAAGCGGTATGCGAAGGGTTGGATCCTGAAGGTATTGCACCGGCTTACTCGCAGGTAGCCTATGGTCCGTAAAGTGAACTGAGGATCCTGGCATCCCTCTCCCAGTGATACTTCTGCTCCACCCACTTTCTTCCGTTCTCAGGGATGGTCTCCATCAGATCATGATCGGAGAGAAGTCCCTCCACGCTCTCGGCAAAACTGTCCGGATCCCCGCTCCGGAAGCAGACCCCGGTAGCTGTCTCTTCAATGATACGTTGCAAGGGCGCGCAGTCTGATGCTACAACAGGAATGCCCGCATACATATACTGGAACAACTTATGTGGAATGGTAGAATTGGTATGTGTTGTTTTCAGGTGCGGAATCAGGGCGATATGCGACCTGCACACCTCTTTCAGCAGTTCCTCCAACGGCATCCGATCGGAAAACGTGATGTAGGATTCAACCTTCAGATCACCGGCCAGTTTTTTCAATTGCCCGGTATACGATCCGGGTCCGATGATCTTCAACCGGATGTTGGGGATCTTATCAGGAAGGATCAACATTGATTTGATCACCGTCTGTAAACCGCGGTGATAATTGATACCCCCTCCGTAGATCATGGTGACGGTATCGCTCTCCTTGGGTTGCGGGGTGAATGTAAAATGTTCGGGATTAACCGTGTTTGATACCACATGGACCCTTTCCGGATCCACCCCCATGCTGATGATCCGGTCCCTGGCCTCCTTTACAACCACTATTACCTGGTCAGCCAGCAATACATGCCTCTTTTCATAGGCTCTCCACTGGCTGCCTGAGCTTAACAGCTTTCCCAGCATGGTTTGGGTATGGGTGGCTATGTCGAGGAGTGCGGGCCAGTTTTCGTGGAGGTCGAGTACAAACCGGATCTTCTTTTTCCGGCTCAATTCGTATCCAACCCGGGCTAACGGAAGGTCATGGATATGAATGGCATCGAAATCATTGGATTGCAGGATCCCGTTGAGATAACGTCGCCAGAAATTAAAATAGATGTTTGATTTCAATGCTCCCACACTGGCTTTATAAACCAGGATCGGGATGAATTTCTTATGAACGGTATAGGGGAGATCATTTCGGACTTCATGGGATCTGCGGTGACTGTAACAGGCAATATGAACTTCATGCCCGGCTTCTGTAAGGGAGGCAGCCTCGTTTTCAACCCTGATATCCGGGGGGAAGTCTGATTCGAGCACCATCAATATCTTCATGAAAAAGGCTCTTTTGGTTGTCAAGTGTTTTGTGTTACCTGGTTGAGCACTTCCGCATAGGTACCGGTCAGGTTCCTCCTGGAGTAGCGATCAATATTGGTTGGTCTTACCGCAAGCTTTCCCTGGCGGTGCCTGAGTGCCCATTCCGACAGTATCCTCTTCATTTCCTTCAGATCTGTAAAATCAACCATCTCTCCCGCCTTGCATGATCTGAGGATCCCGGCTGCATCGCCATCCACCGGGCCAATCCCCAGGATGGGCCGTGCGGCCGACAGATATTCAAATATTTTACCGGTTGCAATGGATCTGGCATTGGGCGTATGGTTGATGGGAAGGTAGAGAACGGTGGCGGAACGCAGCAGGGGAATGACCTGGTTGTGGGGCAGGGAGGGTGTCATCTTAGTGCAATCCTGCAGTTGAAATTCGGCCAGGCTCCGGTGTACAGAGTGATCCAGTTTGCCTACAAGGGTTATCCTTAGTTCCCTTTCAAATTCAGGATCCTCTCTTTTCAGTGATGCCAGGGTCTCCCAGAAGGCAGGATGGTTCCGGTCCCGGTTCATGGCTCCTACGTGCACCACATTGAACAGGTGGCCGGGGCTTCCGGGTATTTGCTCATCTTCCTCTGCACTATCTCCTGTGAAATCTTCGTCGTCGTACCCGTTGGGGATCACAGAGGTCTGGATCCCTGCTTTCAGCCGGAATCTCTCAGCCATGGTTTCTCCCACTACAACCACCCTGTCGGCAGATGTTAACACCTGAGCCTCCAGGCGGTGGTGTTTCCTGTCGGCACGCCTGGTAAGTTTAAGCTGGTTATAGAAATCGATCTCGGTCCACGGATCCCTGAAATCGGCGATCCAGGGGATCCGCATTCGTTGATGCAATTGGAAAGCAATCAGGTGCATACTATGTGGAGGGCCAGTTGAAATGACAGCATCTACGGGATTATCCCTGAGGTTTTTCAGAAGAAACCGAGCTGAGGGATCGACCCAGAATTTTCTCGCATCCGGGATGAACAGGTTTCCCCTGATCCACACTGCCAGCCCCTCTTTCCTGGGAGGCTTCTCATCCTCAGAGAGAAATCCGGCATTGATCCTGTCACCTTTACCCATCCCCACGAAACTTTTGTATAGCATGTAGGGTTCCCAGATACGTCTCCTCCACACCACTGTTTCAGGGTGCACATCCTTTTGCAGCGATGGATCATCCACCGGAGCTTCCGGATTGGAAGGGGTATAGATGACCGGCTGCCACTGATGAAGCGGCAGGTATTTGGAGAATTTCAACCAGCGTTGCACCCCTGCTCCTCCGCTGGGGGGCCAGTAGTAAGTTATGATCAGGACCCTTTTCAAATATTCAAGTAATGATAAAGATAATAGCTTATAATTGCTTCAGCAGGTTGGCTATATCAACCTTCTCCTTGATCGTTTCTTTCAGTACATCGATACGGACCCGCTCCTGTTCCATGGTGTCGCGATAGCGGATAGTGACTGTTTCGTCCTTGAGGGTCTGGTGGTCCACAGTGATGCAATAAGGGGTTCCGATGGCATCCTGCCGCCTGTAGCGTCTGCCAATGGAATCTTTCTCTTCGTACTGGCAGTTGAAATCGAATTTCAACTGGTTCACGATGGTCCTTGCTTTCTCGGGTAAACCATCTTTTTTGGTCAGCGGGAAAACAGCAAGCTTCACGGGAGCGAGTACAGGTGGGAGTTTCATCACCACCCTTGAATCGGTGGTCCCGTCCTCCTTGACAAGCTCCTCCTCGGAATAGGATGCCGAGATGACCTGGAGAAACATCCTGTCCAATCCGATGGAAGTTTCTACCACAAAGGGGACATAGTTCCTGTTGGTTTCCTGGTCGAAATATTGAAGTTTCTTACCGGAATACTCCTGGTGGCTGCCCAGGTCAAAGTCGGTTCTGGAATGGATACCTTCCACCTCCTTGAACCCGAATGGGAACCGGAATTCCACATCGGTGGCTGCATTGGCATAGTGGGCCAGTTTATCATGATCGTGGAAGCGGTATTTTTCATCCCCAAAACCGAGTGCCCGGTGCCACTTCATCCTTGCCTCCTTCCAGAAGCTGAACCATTCCAGTTCGGTGCCGGGGGGAACGAAAAACTGCATCTCCATCTGTTCAAACTCTCGCATCCGGAAGATAAACTGCCTGGCCACAATTTCGTTTCGGAATGCCTTCCCGATCTGGGCAATGCCGAATGGAATCTTCATCCTTCCCGATTTTTGAACATTCAGGTAGTTCACAAAGATACCCTGAGCAGTCTCCGGACGAAGGAATATCTTACTGGCGCTTTCAGAAGTGGAACCCATTTCGGTGGAGAACATCAGGTTGAACTGACGGACATCGGTCCAGTTCCTGCTTCCCGATACCGGGCAGGCGATCTCCTCATCAAGGATGATCTGCTTGAGTTCCGCCAGGTCCGAATCGTTCATGGCTTTTACGTACCTGCCATGCAGCGCTTCCATTTTTTCCTGGTTCGCTTTCACCCGGGGATTTGTATTGCGGAACTGCTCCTCGTCAAAGGCTTCTCCGAACTTTTTGCGGGCCTTCTCAATCTCCTTGTTGATCTTGGCCTCGTATTTATCCATCTGTTCCTCGATCAGCACATCAGCCCTGTACCTCTTCTTGGAGTCCTTGTTATCCAGCATCGGATCGTTAAAGGCATCCACGTGTCCCGATGCCTTCCACGTAGTTGGGTGCATAAAAATGGCTGCATCGAGCCCCACCACATTTTCGTGCAGGAGCACCATGGCATCCCACCAGTATTTTTTAATGTTGTTTTTCAGTTCAACCCCATACTGTCCGTAGTCATATACAGCAGCAAGTCCGTCGTAGATTTCACTGGAGGGAAATACATAACCATATTCCTTACAGTGTGCGACAAGTTTTTTAAATAGTTCCTCCTGGGCCATCTATTCGGTGATTAGTTCATCATTCAAGAACCACAAAAGTACATCAAAGCGGTAAAAAAACGGAATAACAGGCAGATAATGTGATTTAGCGCCATTGAACAGTGACCAGCTTGTGAAGTATCTCTTCGGATGCCCGGCCATCGCCGAAAAGTGGCGGGAATTCCACGGGGGGATCATTCAGATAGCCAGCTGCCGCATCGATGATCTTCTCTTTCGACGCTCCGGCCAGTTTGCCGTTCCCCGATTGAATGATCTCTACCCATTCGGTTTCTTCCCTGAGGACCACTACCGGCTTCTCCATGAACCACGCTTCTTTCTGTACACCCCCGGAATCGGTCATGATCATCCTGGCCTCCGCCTCAAGCAGCACCATATCCAGGAACGAAACGGGTGGGATCAACTTGAGGGGTCCATCCTGTTGGTCGATCCATGAACGTGTTTCTTTGGCCAGGGATGAAAACATTTTCCTGGTACGGGGGTGAACCGGAAGCACCACCCGGATACCATGCTCCTGAGTGATGGTATGGAGTGCATCAAGGATATTCTGGAGGTTCGCGGGGAGATCGGTATTCACCGGACGATGAATGGTGGCGAGGATAAACTCCTCTCCGTGGAGATGGTGGTCGTGGAGCACGCTGGATTGGTTCCCGGCCAGTTTTTTAAAGAAAAGGGTATTGTCATACATCAGATCACCGCTGTGAAATACACCCGGATGATCAAATGTGTATGGTTGCTGACCCCCGTCTGTGATGCCCTCCGATCTCAGGTTCTCAACGGCAGTTCTGGTCGGGCAGAATAAAAGGGTGCTGACGTGGTCGGCCATGATACGATTGATCTCTTCCGGCATCTGCTTGTTAAAGGAGCGCAATCCCGCTTCGATATGAAATAGCGGAATGTGCAGTTTAGAAGCTGCCAGCGCTCCGGCCAGGGTGGAATTGGTATCTCCGTAAACCACCACGCAATCGGGTTGCTCTTTCTGGATCACCTGCTCGATCCCGTGCAGCATTTTACCTGTTTGACTTCCATGCGATTCAGATCCGATCTCCAGGTTATAGGCGGGCTCAGGAATGTTCATCTCCTTGAAGAAAATTTCGGACATGGCGGGATCATAATGCTGTCCGGTATGGAGGATCACCTCCTGAATTGCATGGCTGAATGATTCCTGGATCGTTCTGCTGAGGGCAGCGGCCTTGATAAACTGGGGCCGGGCCCCGACAATGGTAAGCATTTTGAACATGCCGGTAAAAATAAACGATATAATTCATTCTCTTTGACAATTCCTATATTTGTTAAACAATTCATCCACGATTGTATGGAATTGCAGTACGATTTCCTGGTGATTGGGTCAGGCCTCGGTGGATTGAGCTTTGCATTGAAGGCAGCCAAGCACGGAAAAGTCTGTCTGATAACCAAATCGGACCTCGATGACACCAATACCAGGTATGCCCAGGGCGGGATCGCAGCGGTTACTTATGAACCTGACAGTTACGAGAAACATGTACAGGATACACTGATTGCCGGCGACAACCTCTCCAATGAAGAGGTGGTCAGGATGGTGGTTCAGGAGGCGCCGAAGCAGATCAGAGAGTTGATTGAGTGGGGGACCAAATTCGATAAAGAATCCAACGGGAAATATGACCTGGCTCGCGAAGGGGGCCATTCGGAACACAGGATCCTGCATCATAAGGACAACACGGGCGAAGAGATTCAGCGGGCACTTTCTGAAAAGGTACGCAGGCATCCGCAGATCGATATCAGAGAAAGGCATTTTGCGGTGGACCTGATCACCCAGCATCACCTGGGGAAACTCGTGAAACGTCACATGACTGATATCGAATGTTATGGGGCTTATGTACTGAACCTGGAAACCAAAGAGGTCCTGAAAATTCTTTCCAAGACCACCCTTCTGGCAACAGGCGGAGCCGGGCACCTCTATTCCACCACCACCAATCCTCCGGTAGCTACGGGTGATGGCGTTGCCATGGTTTACCGGGCCAAGGGGATCATTGAGAACATGGAGTTCGTTCAGTTTCACCCCACTTCCCTGTTTAATCCCGGGGAATCTCCTTCGTTCCTGATTTCGGAAGCCATGAGGGGTTATGGAGGTATCCTCAAGAATCAGCTCGGTGAAAAGTTCATGAACAAGTATGACCAGAGGGGCAGCCTGGCACCGAGGGATATCGTGGCCAGGGCCATCGACAATGAAATGAAAATTCACGGGCACGACTTTGTCTATCTCGATACAACCCACCTGGAGGAGAAACCACTGAAGGAACACTTTCCCAACATCACAGAGAAATGCAGGTCCATTGGGATCGATATTTCAAAAGATATGATCCCGGTGGTACCTGCTGCCCATTACAGCTGTGGCGGCATCAAGGTGGATATGAACGGCGAGACCTGGATCAAACGTCTCTATGCGGTGGGGGAGGTTTCCTCAACCGGGCTGCACGGGGCAAACCGGCTGGCGTCCAATTCGCTCATCGAGGCTATAGTGTATGCCGACAGGGCCGTCCGTCACGCCATTGAACATCTGCCAGGGTACAACTGGATTTCCAACATCCCGGCATGGGACGATGCGGGAACCAGCCACCCGGAGGAGATGGTGCTGATCACCCAGAACCTGAAGGAGGTGAAACAGATCATGTCGAACTACGTGGGTATAGTCCGTTCCGATCTGCGACTTGAACGTGCCATTGTCCGCCTAGAGATCATCTACAGGGAAACGGAGGCGCTTTACAGGAAATCAAAGGTTTCCCTGAGGATCTGCCAGCTCAGGAATCTGGTCAATGTGGGTTACCTGGTTATCAAGATGGCGCAGGCCAGAAAAGAGAGCCGGGGACTGCATTACAACCTCGACTATCCCAAGCAGGAGAACCAGGCATCATAACCCGGAGATCCACGGGCCAATCCTTTCCACCCGTTTCATTCTCCGCTGATGATGGTTGCAGGATGTTTCAGCTCTTTTCCCAGAAATTTCCATTCACCTGTATGCGTTGCTCGCCGTATCTTTCACGGATCAGGTCCAGCAGGCTGAAGATCTCTTCCACATCCAGGGTGGTGAGTAACTGCAACCTGATCTCCCTGAAGTGCGGGAGTCCTTTGAAATAGTTTGAGAAATGTCGGCGCATTTCGTATATGCCTACGGGTTCTGCTTTGAATTCGAGTGACTTTGAAAAATGGAGCCTGGCTATTTCGACCTTTTCGGCCACTGTGGGTTCCGGCAGGAGTTCACCACTTTCAAGGTATGTTTTCACCTGCCCGAACAGCCACGGTTTGCCGACGGCCGCCCTGCCGATCATGATACCGTCCACCCCATACCGGTCGAACGCATTCTTCGCACCCTGCGGGCTGGTAATATCCCCGTTTCCTATGACCGGGATGCTCATTCGCGGATTGTTTTTTACCTCACCGATCAGGGTCCAGTCTGCGGTTCCTTTGTACATCTGAGCACGGGTACGTCCATGGACGGTGAGGGCATCGATCCCCTGATCCTGAAGCTGTTCGGCCACTTCCACGATCACCTTGCTCTGTTCGTCCCACCCCAGCCTGGTTTTAACGGTCACTGGAACCGTTGAAGCTTCCACAATGGCCCTGGTCATTTTCATCATCAACGGAATGTTGGCCAGCATTCCCGCACCTGCGCCGCGGTTGGCGATTTTCCGGACCGGGCATCCGTAATTGATGTCAATCAGGTCCGGACCGGACTCCAGTGCCCTGTGGGTGGCTTCCACCATCGATTCAACCAGGTGTCCGTACAACTGGATGCCCATGGGTCTTTCGTAGTCGTAAATCTCCAGCTTTTTTACACTTTTGGCCCCATCCCTGATCAGCCCGTCGGACGAAATAAATTCGGTGTACATCATATCCGCCCCGTACTTCTTGCAAAGGAAGCGGAAGGAGGGATCGGTAATATCCTCCATGGGAGCCAGAAAAACAGGTTTTGGGCCAAGATCTACAGGACCGATCTGCATGATGTAAAATTAATGTAGGAACTAACCGCTCAAATTGTTTTCTTTGTCCTTTAATTCGCCGCAAAAATACAAAAATAAGTGAGAGAGAGAGCATTGCTGGCGGGTCTCAGACCATCTGAGAAATTCCTGTTTACAGTGGTCATCCTGTTTATCCTGGCCCTGAGTTTCCAGTTTCTGGCTGCAGGGGTTGCGGCGTGGATATACGGGTATGGATTCACTGAAATACTCACCCAGGTTGATTTCGATGATCCCAGATATGTGGCCGCATCGAAACTGATCCAGATCCTCGGCTCCCTGGGAACATTCATCATCCCGGCTTTTCTCTTTTCATACCTCTTTGAAGGAGACCTCTTCTCCTATTACGGATTCAGGAACAAAACCGGTCCGGCTGCTTTCCTGCTGGTGGTGGTGATGATGATTTCGGTGATCCCGCTGATCAATTACCTGGCCGAAATCAACCTCAATCTGGAATTCCCCATCGGAGGGATCGACCGGTTCCTCAGGTCACTGGAAAATGAAGCTGAGAAGGTGATGAGTGCATTTACCTCCACCCGTACAGTATGGGGACTGATGGTGAATATGCTGATGATAGGTGTGATAGCTGCCATTGGTGAGGAGCTCATATTCAGGGGACTGCTGCAACGCCTTCTGCACGAGATGATCAAGAACATTCACGTGGCTGTCATCATCACTTCCATCCTGTTCAGTGCTTTTCACTTCCAGTTCTTCTCATTCCTTCCACGGTTCGTACTGGGGATGATCCTGGGATACCTGATGTATTACGGACGCTCCATCTGGTACCCCATGCTGGCCCATTTTGTCAACAATACCATGGGGGTGATATACTATTACTTTTATGCCCGTGGAAGTGCGGATGACATGCTTGATGAAATCGGAACCACCAACATGTTCCCCATGACGGCTGTTGTCAGTTTCCTGCTTTTCAGCCTGTTTTTTGTGCTGTGGATTTATCAGACGGGAAGAAAAAAAGATGCTAACTTGCACCCTCCATCCGGGATGACTGAAAGACTTTGACGTTGTTCAGCTCACTTTTTCTGAAGACATAAACCAGCCCGTATTCGGATGCTTTCTCACGTCTCATTTCCTCTGGAAGGTCATCAAATGTATCCTCTACTTCATTCCAGACCTGCTGAATGAGTCCGTCCACCTGTGAACGTTTCTCATTGAGCTGATCCTGTGCGTTCTGACTTCTTTTCTTCAGGCTTTTCTGGTAGTTGTAGTATTCGAGGAATTTGTCGAAATGTACCTTTACCAGGGCAATGGTGGGATTCGTGATGGGATTCAAGCCTTTCATCAGCCGCTTGTGTTCCCCTTCAATAATTCGCTCGCCCCAACTGATGATCTCTTCCTCGGAGCCAAGAGGCGGAACCTTCTTATCGGATGCTTCCATCCCGAAATACTTCAGGGTATCGGGAATCAGATCACCCCTGCTGATGGCCATATTCACAACCTGGATAAAATGTGAAATATAGAGACGTGCTTTTCTGAGTCGCTTCTGGTATTCTTTGTTCTTTTCCGCCTGAATATTCAGTGAGTTTTTATGCTCCTGGATGGCGCTCTCGAACAGGGGGAGTACGCTCTGTATTTTGCGATAGGAGGAGGGGCTGAATGCCAGTCGGAATGGTGGAATGTCCTTACCTTTTTCTTGTGCAGACTTGAGCGATTTTAAACGGGCCGAGTCTGTATTGGGTAATCGGCGATAGGGCATGTTGGTAAAATTGTTAATAAAAGGTTGACAATTGGCTTTTCCCCTGCGAATATATAACTTTATCAATACTATGCAAGACTATTCGCAATTTTTTACGATTTGTGAATGAAAAGGTTACCATACCGGCGGTGAAAATAGGCCGAATCGAAATTATCTGTGAAAAAATGGTTAATAACATACGACCATTTTGATCATCTTTCCTCCCGATAAATCAGGTTTGTCAAAAATTGAACTTACTTTTGAGGCACCCCATCACGGCAATATGTAAAAAACGATACACTATGTTTCAAAAAGAGATTTACTGGCAAAGAAGAAAGCTGCTGCGTGATCAGCTCAAAGATGGATTGGTATTGTTTCCAGGAAATGGAGAGAGTGCCATGAATTATAAGGGGAATACATACCGTTACAGGCAGGACAGCAATTTTCTATATTTTTTCGGAATCAATAAACCTGGTTTCCATGGGGTCTGTGATCTGGATGCGGGAGAGGATACACTTTACGGAGATGACCTGACCATCGACGATATTATCTGGATGGGGGCTCTGCCAAGTGTGAAGGAATTGGGCGAATCCATTGCAGCAGATCATACAGGATCCATAGCCCAGCTTTCCGAAACCATTAACAAAGCCATACAGCTGGGCAGAACGGTGCATATCCTTCCCCCTTACAGGGGCGATCACTTGTTTGAACTGGGAGCCATTCTCGGGGTTCCTGCCCAGAAGGTCAAAGAATACGTTTCCGAAGATCTGATCAGAGCTGTGGTAAGACTCCGTGCTGTGAAGGATGAGTATGAAATAGCCGAAATCGAAAAAGCAGTCGATGTGGCGGGTATCATGCATACTACAGCCATGAAGATGGCATTCCCGGGAAATTTTGAGTATGAATTGTCCGGAGCGATTGAAGGGATTGCAAGCTCACACGGGGGACAGGTCTCTTTCCCGGTGATCCTGAGTATGGACGGTCAGATCCTTCACAACCATACGCATTCAAATGAACTTGAGAAGGGCCGGATGATCATCTGTGATGCAGGTGCTGAAACAGCCATGTGCTACGCCAGTGATATTACACGTACCATCCCGGTTGGAGGCAGGTTCACCACAAAGCAAAAAGAGATCTACAACATTGTGCTCGAGGCCAATGTGAAAACCATTGAGGCATCCATTCCAGGAAAAACCTACCGGGAGATCCACTTGATGGCGGCCACCATTATTGCCTCCGGACTGAAAGATCTGGGGATCATGAAGGGGGATGTGGCTCAGGCGGTCAAAGCGGGGGCACACGCCCTGTTCTTCCCTCATGGACTCGGCCATATGATGGGCCTGGATGTACATGACATGGAAGGTCTGGGAGAAAACTATGTGGGATATACCGATTCCATTAAACGAAGTGAACAGTTCGGACTGGCATACCTGAGAATGGGACGGGCGCTTGAACCCGGTTTTGTAATGACCAACGAGCCGGGGTGCTATTTCATTCCTGCCCTGATTGATCAGTGGGAGGCTGAAAAGAAATTCGAACAGTTCATCGATTACGCCAAAGTTGCATCTTATCGGGATTTTGGAGGGATCAGGATCGAAGATGATGTGCTGATTACGGACAAGGGGAACCGGGTGTTGGGAACTCCGATCCCGAAAACCGTTCAGGAGGTGGAAGCCACCATGCAGGGCGATCTGTCTGCATAACATGTGTTAGCCACCACATGGTGTAATACCCCTGTTTAGAAAGTGGCTTTATAATATTCCCGGTTCAGTCTTGCAATATTCGTCAGGTTGATACCTTTCGGGCACTCTGCCTCGCAGGCACCTGTATTGGTGCAATTGCCGAAGCCCAGTGCATCCATTTTCGCAACCATTTTAGAAACCCTGTCGCCTGCTTCGATCTTTCCCTGGGGAAGGAGGGCCAGGTGAGAGATTTTGGCTCCAACGAAAAGCATGGCAGAAGCATTTTTACAAGCAGCCACGCATGCTCCGCAACCGATACAGGCAGCCGCATCCATGGATAGATCCGCATGTTCTTTCTTGATGGGAATGCTGTTAGCATCGGGGGAGCTTCCCGTGTTCACAGAGATATATCCCCCTTCCTGAATCAATATATCAAATGCCGTACGATCCACCATCAGGTCCCTGATTACCGGGAATGCCCGTGCCCTCCATGGTTCGATGACAATGGTGTCACCATCCTTGAATTTACGCATATGAAGCTGGCATACAGTGATAAGTGAATCGGGTCCGTGAGGCCGACCGTTGATGTACATCCCACAGGTGCCGCAAATCCCTTCCCGGCAATCGTGGTCATATACAACAGGTTCCTCATTTTGAGATACCAGCTGTTCGTTCAGCACATCAAGCATTTCAAGGAATGAACTATCGGGTGAAATGGCGTTCAGCTGGTAATTCACAAATTTTCCCCGGGTATCGGGATTCTTCTGACGCCAGATTTTGAGTTTCAGGTTCATCGCGTATCAGATATTATTTGTAATTCCTTTGTTTGATTTCAATGTATTCAAAATTGAGTGGCTCCTTGTGCAATACCGGCTCCTTTCCATCTCCCTGATATTCCCATGCCGCCACATAGGTAAAGGCCTTGTCGTTTCTGAGGGCTTCCCCCTCGCCGGTCTGGTATTCTTCCCTAAAATGCCCCCCGCACGATTCTTCTCGGTGGAGGGCATCAATGGCCATCAATTCACCCAGCTCGATGAAGTCGGCCAGCCTGGTGGCTTTCTGCAATTCAGGATTCAGATCATTCATTTCTCCCGGGATTTTCAAATCGGACCAGAATTCATCTCTCAGTTTCCTGATCTCGCCAATGGCTTTGGTCAGGCCCTCCTTGTTCCTGGCCATTCCCACAAACTCCCACATGATGTGACCCAGCTTTTTGTGAATGGTATCCACAGTCTGTTTACCCTTGATGGACATCAGTTTCTCCAGCTGGTCCCGGACCTCCTTTTCGGCCGCATCAAATTCAACCGTATCGGTCTTGAACCGGGGAGTATTGATCTCTCCTGCCAGGAAATTCTGGATGGTATAAGGCAGCACAAAATATCCGTCGGCCAGTCCCTGCATAAGTGCAGAGGCTCCCAGGCGGTTCGCACCGTGATCTGAAAAATTGGATTCACCGGTGGCGAAAAGTCCCGGTATGGTGGTTTCCAGTTCATAGTCTACCCAGATACCTCCCATGGAGTAATGTATGGCCGGATAAATCATCATGGGAACTTCGTAGGGATTATCGTCGGTGATCTTTTCATACATCTGGAATAGGTTGCCGTATTTGGCCTCGATTACTTCTTTCCCGAGCCTTTCAATGGCATCCTTGAAATCGAGAAATACCGCCAGTCCGGTTGAATTGACCCCGTACCCCGCATCACACCGCTCTTTAGCAGCCCTGGAAGCAACATCCCGCGGAACCAGGTTGCCAAATGCGGGATACCGCCTTTCGAGGTAATAGTCCCGGTCCTCTTCCGGAATATCCACACCCCGCAGTTCACCGCTCTGAAGCTTTTCGGCATCCTCTTTCTTTTTGGGCACCCAGATCCGTCCGTCGTTTCGGAGACTTTCACTCATCAGGGTAAGTTTTGACTGGTATTCACCGTGGACGGGGATACAGGTCGGGTGGATCTGGACAAAACAGGGATTACCGAACAGGGCGCCTTTCTTGTAGCACTGCCAGGCAGCACTTGCATTGGCTCCCATGGCCATGGTGGAAAGGAAAAATACATTGCCATAACCTCCCGATGCAATGACAACTGAATGGGCACTGTACCGTTGAAGTTCCCCGGTGATAACATCGCGGGCGATGATACCACGCGCACGGCCATCTATCAGCACCAGGTTAAACATCTCCATGCGGGAATACATCTCCACATTCCCCTTCTTGATCTGCCTGCTCAATGCCTGGTAGGCTCCCAGCAGCAGTTGCTGTCCTGTTTGTCCTCTGGCGTAAAATGTTCTCGAAACCAGGGCTCCTCCAAAAGAACGGTTATCCAGGCTGCCTCCGTATTCACGTGCAAACGGTACCCCCTGCGCAACACACTGGTCAATGATCTGATTGCTCACCTCGGCCAGGCGATACACATTGGCCTCCCGGGAGCGGTAATCTCCTCCCTTGATGGTGTCGAAAAAAAGACGGTATATGCTGTCGCCGTCGTTCTGATAGTTTTTTGCCGCGTTGATCCCTCCCTGAGCTGCGATGCTGTGTGCCCTTCTCGGGCTGTCCTGGTAACAGAACGCTTTCACCTTGAATCCCATTTCCGCCAGAGAGGCTGCTGCGGAAGCACCGGCCAGGCCCGTACCTACGACAATCACATCGAGTTTTCTTTTATTGGCGGGATTGACCAGGTTCTGGTTTGATTTGAAACTGGACCATTTTTCTGCAAGTGGTCCCTCCGGTATCCTGGATTGTATTTTGACCATGTTCTGGGGTTTATTTTTTACATGAAGTACAACAGCAATGGTATGAGTGAAAAGCCGGCGACCACAGTTACCGAATAGATAATGGCCAGCACCTGGATGGTCGGGGTATACTTTTTATTGTCCAGTCCCAGGGTTTTGAACGCCGACTGAAATCCGTGGATCAGATGAAATCCCAGGAAAATGAATGCCGCCACATAAAAGATCACAAATGGCAACATTTTGAACTTATCCTCTACCTCCCTGGCAAAATCGTGATAAGCTACACCATCTACCATCACCTCAATGGCGTGACCGAATTTTGCCTTGAAATAGAAATCCACGAAGTGAATGGCCAGGAACACCAGGGTAATCACGGCCGTATGGATCATGAATTTGGAGAAGAATGAGGTGTTCGAATAATTGGATTTGTTGTACCTTCTGGGTCTCGCGATCCAGTTCTGGATCTGAAGGATCAACGCATAAATGATATGCAAAAGAATCCCTCCGAACAGCACAATCTCAAATACCTTGATCACAATATTTGAACTCATGAAATGCGCCGCCTTATTGAAGACCATGGGGTCGTCGAAGATGATTACCAATAAGTTAATCCCAAGATGTACCAGCAGGAACACGATCAGAAAAATCCCTGCCAGCGACATCAATAGTTTCTTTCCGATGGAGGAAGTGAAAATGCTGGACATATGGTTACAATTAAAATAAGTTACTTAAATTGCACGGAGGTGATTAACAAATATAATATTTTCTGATACTCATTATTCGTCTGTCCTTATTTCCTATAACAGGTAATTTCCGCCTGGCGTCAGGCTTTAAGCCCTTCCGTTACTGATGAAAATCCCGCCCATATCTTCAGCCTTATTTATCAGGAACAGGGCGAAGCTGATCGAATTGATTGAACCTGGTGATCTGGCCCTGGTAGGTTCCGGGAGCCCCAAATACAGAAACGGAGATCAATTCTATCCCTACAGGCAACATTCAGACTATTTCTATCTCACGGGAATCAACCAGCCTGAATCGGTGCTGCTGATCGCGACTCGCCCCGAGGGAGCATCGTTCCACGAAATGCTGTTCCTGAAGAAACCTACTTCCAGATCACTTCTGTGGAATGGGCCCGGCCTGACAATGGAAGAAGCCGCGGATCTTTCTGGTATCGGTCAGGTCAGGTGGTTGGAAGATCTCGATTCAGTCCTGTCCGAGGTAATCCAACCGGGTATAACATTGTACAACTCGGGAGAAATTCCGATTTCCAGGATCACCGAGCAATATCCGGACCTGCGCCATTCCGGCATGGGAGCTATGATGATGAAGCTGAGAAGAACCAAGGAACCAGAGGAACTGGAAGAGATAAAAAAAGCCTGCAGCATCACCCGTTCTGCTTTTGAGCGTGTACTTGGAATCATCGCCCCCGGGATATGGGAGTTTGAGATTGAAGCCGAGATAACGGCTGAGTTCATACGGATGGGTTGCAATGGTCATGCCTATGAGCCCATTGTGGCCAGTGGTAAGAATGCCATGATCCTGCATTATGTGGAGAACAGGGACCAGTGCAGGCAGGGTGATCTGGTGCTGATGGATTTCGGCGCCGAGGTAAATAACTATGCCTCCGACTGTTCGAGGACCATTCCGGTGAATGGGCGGTTTACGGCCAGACAAAAAGCGGTTTATGAAGCGGTCCT
>Ga0209536_100003238_pt1 | contig 26208 bp, 20 predicted proteins | sample DeeMarSeWOR28_12_FD_187461 | JGI IMG/M metagenome (GOLD analysis project Ga0209536, IMG submission 187461) | Marine sediment microbial communities from White Oak River estuary, North Carolina - WOR-2-8_12 (SPAdes) (version 2) | ecosystem: Environmental > Aquatic > Marine > Intertidal zone >...
CTGTTCGGTCCAAAATAATATTTATTTATACCAGCATCTGCAGCAAAACTATTCAAAGGAAGGTCGATCATGACCTTACAATATTTTGATGTTAATGTGTCGCTTTCCTCGGATTCTATTGAAAAATATCCGCTAGTAACCTGTCTGTTAAAAACATACCCTGTAGTAAAGAAGTTTTGCTTGAATGCAAACCATTCAATTGGTTCTTCAATTGTTGCCTCCTCCTTTTCATTTGAGGTTGGACTTAAATCTTCCAATGATCCGGTTGATGTATAGTAATTAATAGTTGTGTACCTTCTGTTGTACTCCACATCAGTTTCCGTCCGTTTGAGATTGTTATCCCAAAGCATGGAAACCTTACCGCCAGATATTTCATTTTCGAGGCCGGAAATCAGAAAGTGATGGGTTACGCTGTAACTTTTTGGATGTAGCCGGTAGGTGTGCTGTATAGTTTTGTTATTACCCAGATCCGCCCTGAAGACGAGCTCTGTGGTGTCCCCGATGTTTCTTTTTGAGTCAGTATAGTATAGCTCGGTAAGATCAATGCTGCCATGTGCCGTGTTAATCAGGTATCTGAGCGCACTTGATCCCTCATCTAAAATTATTAAAGGCTTATTATATTGATAATCATCATAATTTTTTAGCTCAACTTTTTGAACCACACCACCTTTGTTGGAGAAAGAGACATTTATTACATCATTTTCAAGGGTGATGGATTTTTTTTGCCCCATCATCAAAGGCGTGAATATGCCAAATGCATCATTGATGATGTCAGCACTATCAATCTCATCTTTATCCTGTATTGCCTGGATATCCGTTTTTTCTCCTAAAGAATTATTTTGTTGTATTTGCTGAGGTGGAGCAGTAATGATACTTGTTGTATCCACTCCTCCCTGCTGGGTTTGCTCCGGAACTTTTGGTGCGAAAAAGTAAAACCACACCATCAGCAATGCGGCTATTAAAACAAATCCAATTGCCTGATTTTTATCCATTCTTAAATTTACTTAACTTCTAATTCTTTTCCTTCTTAGTCCGGTGGTCAATTGCAGCTTTTATAAATCCTATAAACAGAGGATGAGGTTCGACAACGCGGCTTTTTAACTCCGGATGAAATTGCGTGCCAATGTACCATGGATGGTTTTTTATCTCCATGATTTCTACCAGGTTTGAATCAGGATTTATACCTGCAGCGATCATTCCTTTACTTTCAAATTTCTCCAAATACTCGTTATTAAATTCATAACGATGCCTGTGGCGTTCCGAAATTTCTTCTGTATGATACAATTCAAAAACCTTCGTTTCCTTTTTCAGGATGCAAGGATACGCACCTAATCGCATAGTTCCACCCTTTTTCGTAATTTTCTTCTGTTCTTCCATCAAATCGATGATAGGTTCCTTGGTTTTGGGATCCATCTCGGTGGAATGAGCAGTTTTATAGCCAAGGACGTTCCGTCCAAACTCGATAACAGCCACCTGAAGGCCGAGACAAATGCCAAAGAATGGAATTTTATTTTCCCTGGCATATTTTGCAGCCAGGATTTTTCCTTCGAATCCACGCTCTCCAAATCCCGGAGCAATCAAAATACCATCATGATTATTTAGGAGGTCTTCCACATTCTCTTCATATATTTCTTCTGAAGAAATCCAACTCACATTTACTTTACACTCATTTTTGGCCCCTGAATGAATAAATGCCTCCGCAATTGATTTATAGGCGTCATGAAGCTCCACATATTTTCCTACCAAGGCGACATTAACTTCCTTTTTTGGATTTTTGAGCCTATCCAGGAATTCTTTCCACTGACTTAAATCTGGTTCTTCACCAATTGGCAATTTAAATAAATCCAGCACGCGTTCATCCAGTTTTTCCTTTCTCATCAAAAGCGGCACGTCGTAAATCGTCTTTGCATCAATAGATGAGATCACGGAGTTGATCGGGACGTTACAAAAAAGAGCAAGTTTTTTTCGAATATCCATATTAATTGCCCTTTCAGACCGGCAAACAAGAATATCTGGTTGAATCCCGGATTCCAATAACATTTTTACGGAATGCTGGGTAGGTTTTGTCTTCAATTCACCAACTGCCTTTAGGTAAGGGATCAGGGTTAGGTGAATGACAACGCAATTTTCATGTCCTAAATCCCACTTGGTCTGCCGTATGGCTTCAATAAATGGAAGAGATTCAATATCCCCAACAGATCCTCCTATTTCGGTAATGATCACGTCATAGTCACCGTTGTGCCCAAGAGCTAAAAAATTACGTTTGATTTCATCAGTAATGTGCGGGATCACCTGGACTGTTTTACCAAGGTACTCTCCTTCACGCTCCTTGGTGATCACGTTGTTGTAGATCCTTCCGGTAGTCACATTATTTTTTTGGCTCGTATTGACCGCCAGAAATCGCTCATAATGGCCCAGATCAAGATCAGTTTCTGCACCATCATCAGTCACATAACATTCTCCATGTTCATATGGATTTAAAGTGCCGGGATCAATATTGATGTAAGGATCAAATTTTTGAATCGTAACACGCAGACCTCTTGCAGTTAAAAGTTTACCTAATGATGCTGAAATTATACCTTTACCAAGTGATGAGGTAACGCCACCGGTAACAAAAATATATTTGACTTGACCCATAAGTTGAAAAAAAATTATTTATAGAATGAAACTTATGGGATACAAAGGTAATCGATTGATTTAAATTAACTAAGTCAAAATAATTTTAATTGATAAAATAATTTTAAAATAGTCCGACAATCAAAATAATGCTGATTTTGTAGTGTAATCAATTTAATACTAAATTTGCCCAAAAATGAAGTATTTTGAAAGTCTCAATATGCATTGAGGCTTTTTCATTTTCCATGAATTATACACAACATATCCTATCTAATCCAATACTTAAGTTGATCGGGGAGGTTTCCGGAGAGACAGAAACCTATGTAGTTGGTGGCTACGTACGCGATTTGATTATGGGCTCACCATCGAAGGATATTGATGTGGTTTGTATCGGTAGTGGAATATCACTAGCGAAAAAAGTTGCTAAAAATCTTCCTGGCAAGGCAAACTTAAATGTATTTAAAAATTTTGGTACAGCGCAGATCAAATATGAACAGCAGGAGATAGAATTTGTAGGCGCCAGAAAGGAATCCTACAGAAGAGATTCCAGGAAACCAATTGTGGAAGATGGCACCCTGGAAGACGATCAAAAACGGCGTGACTTCACGATCAATGCGCTGGCCATTTGCCTGAGTGGAGATCGGATGGGCGAATTGCTGGATCCATTTGACGGCCTTAAGGATATAAAGAAAAAAAATATTAAGACTCCCCGGGATCCTTCAATAACGTTTTCCGATGATCCTTTGAGGATCATGAGGGCCTTTCGGTTTGCTGCCCAGTTGAATTTTGATATTGATGCAGGGACATTTGAAGCTATAAGATTGAATGCTAAGCGACTGGAAATTGTTTCACAGGAGCGGATCACGGATGAGCTGAATAAATTAATTTTATCTCCGAATCCGGGATATGGTTTTAATCTCATGTTTCACGCAGGTGTTTTGGAAGTTGTATTTCCGGAGATGGTCGATCTTCATGGAGTAAAAACAATTGACGGGAAAGGACATAAAGATAATTTTTTCCATACCCTGAAGGTATTGGACAACGTTGCAAAAAAATCAAATAACCTTTGGTTGAGATGGGCGGCTATATTGCATGATATTGCCAAACCTGCCACGCAACGATACGATGATACCGCAGGATGGACCTTTCATGGCCATGAGGAGATCGGCGCCAGGTTGGTTCCAAAGATCTTCCGAAAGCTGAAACTGCCACTTCACGATAAGATGAAATACGTGCAAAAAATGGTACGATTACATTTACGCCCAATTGCCCTGGTAAGTGATGAAATTACAGATTCTGCGTTAAGGCGATTGCTTTTGGAAGCTGGTAATGATCTTGATGATTTAATGTTGTTGTGCAGGGCCGATATCACGTCAAAAAACAATGTGAAAGTTGCGCGGTACCTTGGAAATTTCGACAAGGTCGAACTGAAACTCAGGGAAATTGAAGAGCGGGATCAGATAAGGAATTTTCAGCCACCTGTTTCCGGGGAAATGATAATGGAGTATTTCAATATATCACCTTCAAAAACCGTTGGAGAAATTAAAGATGAAATAAAAGAAGCTATATTAGAGGGCAAAATTGGCAATAACTTTGCGGAGGCATTTGAATTGATGAAAGAAATCGGAATTAAAAAAGGATTAAAAAAGAAAAATTAAATTTTTTAGAATGATGAAGAAATTATTAAAAACGGGATTGTTCATGATCTTAGGGGTAATGTTATTTTATAATGTGCGAGGGCAGAACAAGGATATTCAAAATTCACAGCTTTACAAACATTATCAAATGAAGTATGTGTTTGGCATGAAATACAATGATGGTGAAGTGGCAAAAAATGCCCTGTACAGCATGATTGCTATGGATCCTGGAAATGACTCCTTAAAAATGGTTTTATGTTACTATTACTTCGAAAGGAATCAATACGCGTCAAGTCTTTTTGTTTCAGCAGACTTGTTGTCCAGATACCCGGATAATATCGACGCTTTAAAAATAAACGCTATGTCATATGAAAATATGGGTGTGAGGGATAAAGCCATTGAACAGTACATGTCACTTCATTTAAAAACAAATGAAGTTGGCGTATTATACCAGGCAGCAATATTACAGTTTGATTTAGAAAGATTTAACGAGTGCAAGACAAACCTTGATATCATCATAAAGGATCCACAAGCCAAAGCCATTAAGCTGAGCTTTGCAAAAAATGAAAATGAGCAACAGCAGATTACGATGGAAGCAGCTGCTTACAATATAAGGGGTATGATCGAAAAGCAACAGGGTAATAAAACGGAAGCAAAAAAGTATTTTGAAAAAGCGCTGGAGATTGCCCCTGAATTTGCTTTGGCAAGCCAAAATTTTAAAGAGGTAAATAAATAAAAAAAATTAATTCAATTCATAAGGCCATCCGAATAGATGGCCTTTTTTATTTATTTTTATTCATGGATGCAACCCTTCGCAAATCGATAAGTCTTTAAGTCAGAGTATTTAGAATTGGAGCTTTCATACATAAATAAGCATGCTGAGATCGTTGATCGCTGTGTACAGGGCGATCAAAAAGCCTTCTTTGAGATATACAAATTGTATTCGAAGGCGATGTTTAATATTTGTTATCGAATATTAGGCGAACAGGAAGTGGCTGAAGATGTGCTCCAGGAGGCATTTGTTAATGCCTTTCAACATATAAGAAGCTACCAGCGGAAAGCATCCTTTGGGGCGTGGTTAAAAAAGATAGTAGTGAATAAGGCTATTAGTCACGTAAGAAAGCAACAATTGGAGATGGTAGAGTTGGATGATGGCATGGAAATAAAGCATGAAGATGATGTGGATGATATTGATTTGATCATGAAAGTGGATACCATCCGGGAAGCCATACAAAAATTACCAAATGGTTTTCGGGTAGTGTTTTCATTATATCTGCTTGAAGGATACGATCACAAGGAGATTTCAGAGATTTTGGGAATATCCGAATCGACATCAAAGTCACAATATAACAGAGCGAAGAAGAAATTAAAGGAAATATTAAGAGAGGAAGTGTATTATGGATGACAGGTTAGAAAAATTCATTAAATCCCATCGATCGGAGATGGACTATAAAAATCCGAGAAAAGATTTATGGAAGGACATCGAAAACGAGATAACCACTGCTACAAAGCAAAGAAAGATATCAAATGCTGTGATCTTTTGGCGTGCTGCGGCAGTTATTTTGCTATTAGTGTCTTCCTGGTTAGTTATGGATAAGGTATACCGGGATTCTTCTGGGAATGAAGAAAGAACAATTGCGGAAGTGAATCCGCAACTTCTGGAAGCAGAGAACTTTTATATTTCCTTGATCAATCAAAAAAAACAGGAAATTACTGTCTTAGGTGAAAAATATGATCTGGGAGAAGGCTTTTTGCAGGAAATTGATGTGCTGGATTCAATGTATACCGTATTGAAACAGGATCTTCACCAGGGAGATGAGGAAAACCTGGTCGATGCCATGATCCTGAACCTGCAACTCAGGATAGAAATTTTAAATAAGCAATTAAGTATCATACAATCAATAGAAAATAGTCAAAGAAATGAAAATGTTATACTTTAAAAAATCCGGAGCAATATTTCTGATTTTTTTCGCAATAGGTATTGTACAACTACATGCTGAGGAGGCTTCAAAGCGTGTCGCAAAGAGCTTCAATATCAGTGGGGATACCAGAATTGATATCGGCAACAAATATGGAGATGTGATCATCAAGCGGTGGGATAAAAATGTGCTTGATCTGAAAGTGAATATTGAAGCAAATGGTAAAAATGAAACAAAAACTCAAAAAATTCTGGATGCAATAGAGATAACAATTTCTGACAGAATTTCATCCGGGAGCCTGTCCATCCAGACTGAAATTGGTAATATCAATGGCGATGGTAGTTTTAGTATCAACTATGAGATAAGCATGCCAAATACCAACCCAATGAGTTTAAGGAATAGTTTTGGAAACGTATATATGGGGAGTTATCAGGGTGAATTGGATTTAGAGGTAAAATACGGACAGCTTATGGCTGAAGACCTGGATCAGGCGTCCGTTCGTATTGAGTTTTCGAATTCGAGATGTGAAATTGAGACATTGAGTTCAGGCGAGCTGGATGTGAGATATTCAAAATTAACTATTGATGAAGCAGGTGATATCAGGATCTCAAGCCAGTTTTCAGATCTTGAAATTGAAAATGCCGGTCACCTTGAGGTCGAAGGGAAGTATGGAAGTTTTGAAATTGAAAACCTGCGATCACTGACAGGAGATATTCAATTTGCAGGACTGGATATTGAGTGGCTGGAGGAATCACTTCATTTAGAGACCAGGCACGGCGACGGGATCAACCTGGATAAGGTATCAAGCCGGTTTAAGGATATTGACATAGCGAGTCAATTCAGCTCTGTAGCTATAAGTGTGGAAAAAGGTGTTGCCGCCAGGCTAGAATTCGATCTTCAATTTGGTAATTTGAGAGCTGTTGGCGAAGGAATTAATTTCAACAAAGTAGTGAAGGACCATACCACCAGCGAATATGAAGGTTACCTGGTAAATGCCAATGCCACCTCATCCATAAAAGTGGCCGCTAAATATGCCAATATCAGGTTTGATGTGGATTAATATATGAGATTCAGGATTGTGATGATAAATCAAACTGTTCCAGATTTGAATCTTTTAATTTGCCATGCTCGCACTTTAAAATCCTGGCCGGATGATTACCGATGATGGTATGATCATGGGTGGCCATTAGGATAGCAGTACCGCTTTTATTGATTTCTAAAAATAGTCTAAATATACCATCGGACACCTGAGGATCAAGGTTTCCTGTGGGCTCATCAGCAATTAAAAGTACTGGTTCATTAATAAGAGCTCTGGCAATAACTACTCGTTGCTGTTCTCCCCCGGAAAGTTGATGAGGCATTTTACCGTCCACAGAACCCAACCCCACCTGCATCAAAACTTCTGCGAGACGTATCTTCATTTTGGCCCGATCTTTCCATCCTGTTGCCTTCATGACAAAAAAGAGATTTTCGGCCACAGTCCTGTCTTCAAATAATTGGAAATCCTGAAAGATAATGCCAAGCCTCCGGCGAAGCATGGGGATGTCTTTTTTTCTTAGTGTATTGAGGTTATATCCGGCAATGGAAATTTCACCTAATCGCAACGGTAAATCTGCATAAAGTGTTTTTAGTAAAGACGATTTGCCACTGCCTGTTCTTCCAACGATGAATACTAATTCTCCTTTCTCAAGTTCAAAATTAATGTCACTTAGCACAGTTTGATTATCCTGAAAAATGCTTGCCTGTTTTACGCGTACGATGGGATCAGTTGAAAAAGACATCCTATAATTCTAATTTTTGAAGTTTGCCATATGGCATATTTTCCACGAGATGTTCAAGTTCTTTTTCTTTCCCTTCAAGGCCATATTTCTCGAGATCTCTAAATGGCCTTCCTTCACGAAAACTAAAGTAACCGACAAGCATAAAATTTTCATCCCTCAGCTGGATATAGTTTGGGATTTTCTTTTTGCCTTTAACTTTAATGATATACATATTTCGCTGACCTAAATTTAGAACTTGAACTGATAAAACAATTAAAAGTTTGAAAGATTGGAAGGAAAAATAAAAAAAGGCAAATCGTATATCGCACCGCTACAACCGTCTACCCTTGCTTCCTTCCAGACCTGGGGGAGTTCGACAGGAGCTGGTCGTATCGATTTGCCAATGCAAAGTTAAGCAGAAAATGAATGAGGTCAAAAACTATTGGAAAGGGAAGTGATATTTTTGGAATAAATTAGTCCAAAATGGTTTTGTCATCACTTGCATCACTAAAATCAAGATCAGTATCATCGAATACTAAATATTCATGATCGATTCCCAGATCGAAGTCAAATTCATCCGTTGTATTGAAATGTGGATCAAAAAGTTCTATATCCATGGTTGTTTGGAGTTTAATGGGGTGATTTCAAAATTTTTACCAAAATTAGTTCATTATTGCGTGCTGGACTTTAAGTATAAATTAATAAACTGTGTTTTTTTGGTAACATATTGAGGTGTTTGGCGCGAGGAGCGAAACTATAAATATTTTCTATAAATCTCAGAAATTTGATTAATTAACATTTAGCAATTAATTTGTCAAAATAGTTTAAATTCATCATTTAATTATCGTTATATGGGAAAAGGAGACAAAAAAACAAAAAGAGGGAAAATTGTCAAAGGTTCTTACGGGGTGATTAGACCAAAGAAAAAGAAAATAAAAGGAGAGCCCAAAAAGGCAGAAAAATCCAAAAAATAATTTTTAATCCCGCAGCTTAGCACAAAGCCTAGATACATTTATGTCGGCAACTCAAAATGGTCCCGTCAAGAAAATAGTTGCAACCATTGCCGGACCACTTTCTTTTATTGTTATACTTTCAATTCCTCCGGCCCATGGACTTTCTTCAGAAGCTCAATCTGTTTTGGCTATTACAGCCTGGATTGCCATTTGGTGGATAACCGAAGCGATACCGATCCCTGTCACCTCATTATTGCCAATAATTTTATTCCCGCTCACAGGTGCATTGGATATTGCTGAAACCACAGCCTCATATGGGCACAAGATGATTTATCTGTATATGGGAGGTTTTATTATTGCGCTTGCAATAGAAAAGTGGAATTTACACAAGAGGATCGCTTTGCAAACCATCTATATGATTGGGAAAAATGCAGACAGGATTATCTTCGGGTTTATGCTGGCGACCTATCTTCTGTCTATGTGGATATCCAATACAGCTTCTACCATGATGATGCTTCCCATAGCTGTGGCAGTGGCAAAACAATTCGGGAGTGTTTCTAGCGATGATGACCTTGTTGGAGGCAAGAAATTGAATGAATCCTTTGGTTTACCATTGATGTTGGGTATTGCCTATGCTTCTTCTATCGGTGGGATCACCACATTGATTGGCACCCCTACAAATGCCATGCTTTCGGCGGTGGTGAAGGATCTTTTCGAGCAGGAAATTGATTTTGCCAAGTGGATGACCCTTTCACTTCCCATCTCAATGGTTTTGTTGGTGATTTGCTGGATATACCTGGTGAAAGTCATATTCCCTGTTAAAGTAGAGAAAGATTCCGGCGGATATGAAGAAATAAAACGGGAACTGAAATCACTTGGGCCTATGAGTTCAGATGAAAAGAAGGTAATCGTAGTTTTTTTGATTACAGCAGTGTCATGGATTACAAGATCGTTCATTCTTAGTAAATTCATTCCTGCAATTGACGATACCATTATTGCCTTATTCGGGGTTATCTTACTGTTTCTGATCCCCTCTTCAGTAAAGGGGGAAAAGCTAATGGATTGGAAAACTGCAAGGAAATTACCCTGGGGAATTTTAATACTTTTTGGCGGAGGTCTGTCTATTGCTACTGCATTTCAGTCTTCAGGGTTGGCTGCCTGGTTGGGAGGATCGTTGAAAGGCCTCGATAATGTAAGTTTCTTAATATTACTTTTTGCGGTTAGTGCCATGGTAAATTTCCTCACGGAGATCACCTCTAATGTGGCAACGGCAACCATTCTGCTGCCGATATTGGCGTCGATAGCCATTGCCATGCAGGTGCATCCATACGCACTCATGATAGCAGCAACACTATCTGCCTCTTGTGCATTCATGTTGCCTGTCGCCACACCTCCTAATGCGGTTGTATTCAGTACAGGTTATATAAGAATTGGGCAAATGGTGCGGGCAGGTTTCTTTTTAAATATTATTTCAGTAATTGTGATAGTGCTGGCTTTGTGGTTTTTATTGCCATTAATATGGGATATTGACCCAAACGTAATGCCTGAATTTGCCAGATAATCTGATACACAGCATTCTGCCTCGTTTAGTGATGAAGAGCAATAGGGACTGTGTTGTTATAATGGAACTATAGTAAAGTTTAAGTAGCAACTTTAACTTTAAATTCGCTAAACGAGGCAGTAAAAATAATGCCAGTATGTTCTAGGGATTTCCTATATACATAACCAACAATTTTTTCCTAAAAAGAATTCAGATAAAAACGGATTTTATTCTTCCTCACGATTTATTTCGTCTCAGGTAGATGTTCAGGAACAAAAAGGCGATAATAAGTATCACCGGCATGACAGCCATATATCGCAAAGTTTCTGCACCTGTTGATTCAGTATCCATAAATACTCCAATTATTGGAAGGGCAATAGAAATGGAAAAGTTGCCAATGCCACCCATTACACTCAATCCCAGGGCACCACTTTCAGGTATTTTTTCTGATACGAATCCAAGCATGGTTGGCCAAAAATAGCATACCCCAATAGCAAAAACAAAGGCAGCCATAAAGGTTGAGGGGCCACTGGAATAGCTAAGCCAGACTAAACCAAGGAAGGCAAATATCGCAGAGAAAAGGAGCATGCCCGAGCTATCGATTTTTTTAACAACCGGTCCGGCAAGTCCGCGTCCAATGGCCATGATCCCATTAATGAAAGCCAGCACCAGGATGGCAGAAACGCCAGTCTCCTGCAGCAAGGAAGATATACGTTGATTAGTACCAATTTCCGTTGCAGCTGTCAAAATCATACAAAAGCCCATAAAAATGAATAATGGCGATACAATTGCTTTCCACATATTTACCGTTGACACACCCATTTGCACACGCTCAGTTTTTGGGAACTTCTCTTTAAAAATTAATATGCCATACAAAATTGTTGGGATGAACATAGTGCTCACTAAAATTTGCCATGGTAGGTTTGCCTGTTCAATAATAAAGTAACCCAATATACTTCCAATCACAATACCCCCCGGAAACCAGATATGGAACCTGTTCAGCATTTTTGTTTTGTTCTCGCTAAAAATTGTTGCAATTAATGGATTGCAGGCAGCTTCCACCATTCCGTTTCCAATACCAATGGCTAGGGAGCCGAAGAAAAGTGACCAAAAATCAAAGGCAAACATGGTGAGCACTATTCCTATAAGATGAAAAATGAATGCCATCCAGACCATGCGTTTCATGCCGAAGTGATCAACCAATGCTCCGCCAATAATCATCGTAATGGTTAATCCCAGGAACACAGGGGCAAATGCAGTTCCCAAATCCTGGCTGGAGAGTTCAAATTCATCAATAAAAACAGTTTCCAGTTGTGCACGGACTGCGAAAGAAACTGATGTAGTTATGAGTGCCAGGCTACTGGCAAGAAATAGTCTTTTTTTATTAATCGTTTCGATGGCTTTGGGATTTAGGTTAAATAAAAAGTTTTTTATGGGTAATTAATAAACAGCTAGTATACTTAAAAAATGATTAAAAAGTACCATTAGAAATAAATATTAATTTAATCATGCTGATCCATAACTTCACGGAAGTATTGAAAAAGTTCATTATGGGCCTTTCTGATTTTTTTACTTTTAAGTTTTACAATCTTTCGGTCATATGTTATGGTCCCGTTTACCTCACCTTCTACATCTGTAGTTTGTGTATAGATAGCCCCGGCCAGGCCTTTACTTATCAATGGTTTCAATTTTTCAACTAATTCCAGGTAGGCTTCCTCCAGGTCTCTTTGATTTTGCAGATTTCGGTACCCCCAGTTTTTGTCCTGTTGCCAGAGATGTCCTTCTATTGGAAGGCCAAGACCACCAAATTCACCTAAAATTAATGCCCTGTCTTTATCTTCAGGAGGCATTTCAGGTCCGGGGTATTTGTGATAATCACGTGTATCCCCAACGGGAAAGTAATTTCCGCCGCTTGGGCCGCCAATCAACCTCGTTGTATCCAGTGTACTCACCCAGGTATAAATTTCCCTGGTGTTAAATTGTCCCCAGCCTTCATTGAAAGGAATCCATTGTACAATGGACGGGTGGTTATAAAAACTATTGATAATAGCTTCAAACTCAAGTTTGTATTGGGCCTCGGAAATAAATTCCCGTTTTATTTCTACTCCCTCTATACCACTCGGCCCTTTCCATTCGGCATTTCCGTCACTATTGGGCATGTCCTGCCAGACAATTATCCCAATTTGATCACAATAGGTGTACCATCGTTCAGGTTCGACTTTTACATGTTTTCGGATCAGGTTATATCCCATTTCTTTTGTTTTAAGGATATCAAATTTCAATGCTTCATCAGAAGGCGCGGTGTACAATCCATCGGGCCACCATCCCTGGTCCAATAGTCCAAATTGAAACAGGGCTTTATTGTTTAAAAAGAGGCGCTTTATCCCTTGCTTGTCCTCTACAACACTTATTTTTCGCATACCAAAATAGGATTGCACGCCATCTATTTTCTCACCCTTTCGTATCAGATCAAGTTGGAGGTCATATAAATTGGGATTATCCGGGGACCACTGTTTTTGATCCCTGATCTCAATACGCCCGATTTCATCATATTTAAAAAGCGAGCTGGATTGTGCAATCCCATTGAATGATACAATGGCTCTGACAGAATCATCTGGCAATGGATTATACACATTTACCTTAACATTAATTAAGGATCTGTCGATATCCGGCGTACATTTCAGCGATTCAAATGATGACAGGTTTACGGGTTCTATCCATACGGTTTGCCAGATACCGGATACCGGGGTATACCAAATTCCATTCGGATGGATCTTTTGTTTACCCCTGGGTTGATGATAGGTATCAGTTGGATCCCACACGGAGACTATAATTTCCTGCACACCTCGCTCATCAAGAAATGGGGAAATATCAAAATAAAAAGGATTATAGCCTCCCCGGTGTTTCCCGATTTCCTGACCATTAATAAAAACTGTAGTTTCCCAGTCAGAAGCACCGAAATGTAACAACACAAATCTGCCGGACCACTCCTCAGGAACAAAAAAAGTACGCTTGTACCAGATTTTGTCAGTTGGTGCAATGCTATCATAAATTCCGGACAAGGAGGACTCTACAGGAAAAGGAACGATAATTTCTTTTTCGAAATCCACCGGCGGAGCTTCCCCCTTGCCTCTTTTTGTAAAGTGCCAACGTCCATTGAGACTTTTCCATTCATTCCTTTTCATGGTCGGTCGTGGATACTCTGGGAGAGGATTATCAGGATTCACATTAAATGTCCAGGGAGTGGGTAATCTGAATTCTGGCGCAGCATACATGATTCGCTGAGCAAGACAACAGGAAGGGAAAAGCGGTAGAATAAAAAATAGCAATACCTTAAAAATATTCATTCAGCTGTGGTTATGTGGACGAAATAATCTGAAATTCAATTAATTCTTCAGTAAAAATAAGTATTTATCAAGATTCTTAAAGATAAACAATAAAGTCAATGTATACATTATTATTGATGCTGCGGTCTCAGTAAGTCATTTACTGTTTTTACAGGATTAAATGTGCTAATTGGGACTTCTACAAAAAGTGTATTCCAATCCGACATAGCACCATTCCACAACCCCGGTAACTCCTGCGCTTTCAATTCGCGACCGTCTTTTGATTTTTGCGAAATAAATCCTGTACTGGGATCGACGTACCTGGTAAGGTCAAATTTTTCCCCTTTGTAGTTTTTCACTCCGCACACCAGGTCAACCGGATTGAAATGTGTGGCATTATTGGCAATTGATTTTTGATGATCATCACTGAAATCGACCTGAGAGGATTCGACAATTTGTAAGGATTGTGTCCCGTCGCTGTTGTTGGCATAAAATGGCCCTCCACCGGGTTCACCTTCGTTCTTCACCATACCGCAAATACGTAGCGGTCGATTTAGTTTTTGTTTCAAATAGGCCAACTTCTCCTCCGTAGTACGGAATTCCGGGATATTTTTAATTTTCAGGTCATCCTGGAGAAATTTCATCATCTTGTCTTCTAATTCGGATGTGGCTCCGGAATCCAGGATACGTAAATAAGAGAAAATCTGTTCCTGGACTTTTAAAAGTGTTCCGGCCAATGCTTTCTTATAGGTAATCGTATCTTCCTTTATTTTATCCGGGATTACATTGTCAATATTTTTAATGAAAATGATATCAGCATCAATTTCGTTGAGGTTTGCAATAAGCGCTCCATGGCCAGCCGGCCTGAAGAGCAGGCTCCCATTTGCCTCTCTGAACGGTTCATTTTCCAGATCTACCGCAATGGTATCCGTATAGGCCTTTTGCTCAGAAAATGAGACCTCATAGGTTACGCCGTATTTTTTTTCAAAATAAGCTACTGTTTCGTGTATATGCTGGCTAAATCTAATTTGATGCTCTGGTGAAACAGTAAAATGGATTTTCACCATGTTATTTGCTGATTGTGCATATAGGGCACCTTCTGCCATGTGTTCCATCGCGGGTGTTCGGGTATCCTGTCCGTATTTATGAAATTTCAATAAACCTTTTGGCGAATTTCCGTAATCCAGTCCTTCGGGATAAAGTAGCCCCTTGAGTATGCTGGAGTAATCCTTTTCTGCTAAACAGGTCATTAATGATAACCCGTCCTTTCCCAGGAAAGCATTCAACTCGGCAGCAAAAGCAAAATCTTCAATCCGGTTAAAAAAAGTGGCAATGGATTGTAAATCGTTTGATCTGCCTAGCTCTTCGGCAATTTTTTGTGGATCATGGCAAATATCCAGAAAGCTATACAGCAATTTAAACATCCTGCTTGCTGCTCCGGATGCCGGGACAAATTTCATAATTTGTTTTTGATGTCTGGTATTGTCATAAAACGCAACTAGTGTGGTTATTTCTTGTTGATCTAAGACAATTATTCCGTCTGATGGAGTTGCAGGTTTTTCCAGCTTTAAAAATGGAAATCCTTTTTTAAAATTTTCAATTTGAAGGTTAACTACATCAAGTTTTGAACCCCGTTCTTCAAATTGTTTTAAATCATTATTTGTAAACATAACCCTATTGTATTTTTAAAAACGCCAGCCAATTTTTTTCGTCCGGCGCGTTGATGGATACTTTTGAATTATTTATGGGAATCGATACAGGCTCATTCCACGTTGATTCGAGTAAATTAAGCCATTTTATGGAGCATTCCCCATTGTCGGTCGTTGCGTTCAATTGAACGCTTCCTCCCTGAGGAAAATATATGATATATTCTTTACCTTCGATCGCCCTGCAAAAGGCTTCATTTTCATTTCTATCTGATAATACATGATTGGCCGGAACAGCATTAAAGAAATCTGACTGATCAATACATGATCGCATACTTTTAATGACATGTTGGGCGATTTCATTCAGCCCCTGTCCTGAAGTTGGTCGATGAAATCGCGTGCTTGCCGAACCAAATAAAATGTTACGTACAAAGCTCTCAATAGCATTCTGTGTAGTCTGATGTCTGCCGCCGTCATTTCCATAAACCTTCACATTATTAAGAGGGCGGAGCATGTTCCTTACAAAAAGGCGATCGATTTGCTTTAATCCATTGTTCCAGTGCGTGTCTCCTGAGTTGTGGTTGTTTTGTGAAATATCAACAAAGTCATAAATTTCCGGGTGGTCGAAGGTTTCCCGATGTGCTGCATGATCCAGATTCCAGGGATCCCACATTTCTGTGGTATATATGCTCTTGCCACTTTCTTCCCCTACTTTTTTAATATATAATGACCAGAATTTGCCCCACTCAGAGGTTACGGAGGTTTCATTGTCCATGCAGTACAGGATATTATCGTACTTTAACGCGTGTGATAAAATTTTATCAATGAATTTTTGCTGGTAACCGAGCACTATTAAATTGCTTTCCTGGCTGGGGACAGACCTGAAAAAGTTGTTTTCTGTCCATGTGGGATGGGAGGGAACTTCCAGGGGAAGGTGGCTTCGTTCGGCCGTATAGTTGATATTATTTTTTGGATTAAATGGATTAACATCCCAATATTCCCGGTAGTAATCAAACGTAGCCCATAATTCAATTTGTACAATGATTTCCCGTTCTGCGCAAGCACTTAGGAAATTTTCAAGGCGATGCCAATAAGCTTCATTCCAGGTATTGAGGTTATAGAATCCCTCTTCATTTTTACCAAACGGCCATTCATTACCTTCATCCCTGCTCGACATGGTATTTCGCACATAATTACCGCCAACTGATTTCAGTACATCCAGGTGTTCTTCTACTTCACTCACCTGGAACAGGTTATCTTCAATCGATCCGCCCAACAACATAATATTTGCTCCGTTCATCGACCAGTATTGGGGGTGACTTTTACTCGGCATAATAGGAGCTGTGCCCTTTTGTATCTCCAAATCAGAAGAAAGCTTTTTTTGTCCCAGTTGAATGACCAAGTACCAGGCAAAAAATATTAGGATAAAAAAAATTGTAGTGGTTAACCAGACTCGTTTCATACTAATGGGTGATGGTGTTTATAAAAACTACAGCACAAGTTAACTTTTTTCTATTCCCATCAAAACCCTTCTGATGTCATTTGCTTTTTCCATAAGCAGGTGACTTTCTTCTTCTGCACCGGAATCGATGATTTTTTTAAATTTTGTTAACTGATTAATGTAAGCTTCAAGCGCCTTAGAAATATTGGGTCCGTTTTGTTTAAAAATGGGTGCCCACATATCCGGGGAGCTTTTTGCCAGGCGTACTGTAGAAGAGAAACCGGAACCTGCCATGGTAAAAATACTATTCTCGTCCTTTTCTTTCTCCAATACGGTAAGTCCAAGTGCAAATGAGCTGATGTGGCTCAAATGCGATACATAGGCAATATGCCGATCATGTTCGGCACTTCCCATATAGGTGATCTGCATATCCATTTTTTTAAACAGGTCAATTATTTGGTCTAAGTAAATTTTATTGCTTTTCTCTTGTTCACAGATTATCATTTGTTTGTGTTTAAACAAACCGGCAAATGCTGCTTCTGGTCCGGAATTTTCAGTACCGGCTATGGGATGGCAGGAGATATACTGGCCTCGTTTTGGATGGTCAGCGGCAATAATGCTGAAAATTTCTTTAGTTGATCCTACATCGATGAGGATAGCGTGTTCAGGCAAAATATTTAAGGCTTCGTTCAATTGCCTGCTGATCACATTCACGGGTGTAGCTAAAACAACCAGATCGGAGACCTTTATGGCCTGGGTAAAATGCATGATTTCATCAATGATCCCAATTTTTTTTGCGATTCGTGCATTTTCTTCATTGGTATCCACCCCGATATAATGGTGGCCATCTTCTATTGACCTGTATCCCAGGGCAAATGATCCTCCTAATAGACCGACACCAACTATGCAAATATTCATATTTTTTTCAGGTCAAAATCAGTTAACCGTTGTAATACTTTTTCCAGGAGAGTTCGATGGACACAAAGAGAAACGCGTATGTATTGCTGACCTTTTTCACCGAAGATAAATCCCGGAGTTATAAAAATATTTTTTTCATAAAGAAGCCAATCTGCGAGCTTTTCTGAAGAGCCAAAAAGTGGATTAACCTTGGCCCAAATAAACATGCCTGTTTGTGCAGTGTCATATGTACAGGATAATGTATCCAGAAGACGATAAACGAGCTGACGACGTTTTTTATATTCTTCATTTCTGGCAATATGCCATGATTCCGGATTGCTAAATGCTTCGACTGCGGCCAGCTGAATGGGTTTGAACATTCCCGAATCTACATTGCTTTTGATCTTAAGGATTGCATCAATATATGATTTGGCTCCACTGATCCAACCGATCCTCCATCCTGCCATATTATGCGATTTACTCATCGAATTGAGCTCAATAGCTACATCCATCGCACCTGGCACTGAAAGCAGGCTGACAGGAGCATCTTCATTTAAAACAAGACTGTAAGGATTGTCATGACAAATGAGGATTTTATTTTTTTTTGCAAAGGCAATAATATCTACAAAAACCTGCTTATCTGCCCTGGCGCCGGTGGGCATATTTGGATAGTTGATCCACATTAATTTTACCTTGCTTAAATCCTTTTGTTGGAGTGCTTCCAGATCAGGTTTCCAGTTATCTCTTTCGAGCATGGGATATTTTACAGTCGTTCCACCAATCATCTCTGTAACAGCACTATAGGCAGGATACCCCAATTCAGGCACCAGTACTTCATCCCCGGGATTCAGGAATGTCAATGATATATGTGTGATTCCTTCTTTCGAACCAATCAGGGGGAGGATTTCATTATTTGCATCCAGGGAAACATCATAGATTTTTTTTGTCCATTTGCTAATCGCCATTCTTAGCTCAGGGATACCCCGATAAGGTTGATAGCCATGGTTATCCGGCTGGCTGGCATACTTATGTAATGCATCGATTGTTGCCTGGGAAGGGGCCATGTCCGGATTTCCAATAGCGACATTAATGATATCTTTACCCTGTGCAATTAGATCTCGTACCTCCTGCAGTTTTACAGAAAAGTAATACTCTTTTGTTGTTTTAAGCCTTTCAGCAGTATCAATTATCATCTATAGATTGCTAAATTTGTACACGTACTTTTTCACTAGTAAGTAATGTAATGAGAATACGTGCAATTGAAACGGCGAATTTACTTACACTTCATTGCATAATAAACACTTTTAGGGTTATTTTTATCATAACAGGATTTTTGCGAAGAGAGCTTAAACATGAAATTGGATAATACAAGAGAAACGCTTGAATTTTTACAACAGCGTATTGAACTGTTGGAGAAAGAAAATCTTCATTTGAAAAGAATTCAGGCAAAAAATCAAATAGAATCAGATTTTACAGAATCGCAAATAATCAAATCCATTCCCTTTATTTTTATGACCATCAATTGTCAGGGGGAAATTGTCAATGCCAATGAATACGCGAACAATTTTTTTATAGCATCAATTCCGGATCCAGGTACATCCCTCAAGGGTTTCCTGTTAAATCAATTATTTGATCCCAAATCCAACCTGGATGATTTGTTGAAAAAGGCGCTGGCTGGTCAAAATAGTAGTGGAGAGCTTTTGATTGGCCAAACACACAAAAATCCAATATGGCTGGAATGTTTTTTGAATCCGATTTTTGCGCAAAACTCCAGGGAAGTGAACCTAATATCGTTCATTGCGCGTGATAATTCCGAGCGAAAAGCTACTGAACTTGCTATCCGTGAAAGCCAGGAGCTATACCGCAGTCTGATTGAATTATCCCCTGAAGGGATCATTATAATTAATGATAGCAGGATTGAATTTGCCAATCGCGAATTTATCAAAATGCTAAAGGTAGTTCGTGAGAAACAAATAATTGAGCGTAAGTTTCTTGACCTGGTGTTACTTAAAGATCACGCTAAAGTTCGAAAGTGGTTGAAACGTGTCGAACAGTTTAAGGCCGACGAAGAGATGGTTCTGGCAGAATTGAAACGGTTTGATGGGACCTCCTTATACGCAGAAGTGATGGCCACTCCAATTACCATCCGTGGTGAAAAAAGTGCGCAGTTGTTTGTCAGGGATGTTACCCAGCGAATTCTCACCGGGAAGGAACTTAGTAAAGAACGGGAATTAAATGAAAATCTGATCAGATCTATTCCGGACTATATTTATTTCAAAGACATACATGGGAAATTTATAAAAATAAACAAGGCGTTTTCCAAAGCTCTTGGATTAAAAGATCCCAAGGAGGCCATTGGTAAATCCGATAAGGATTTTTTTGGCATCAAGCATTTCCAGCTTTCGCAAAAAGAGGAAAAGCAGATTATCACAACAAAAAAACCTTTAATCGGAGCTATACGGAAAGAACCATGGCCAAACGATAATGTGCAATGGGTATCGGTTACAAAAATGCCACTTTACGGCCCAGACCGGGAGGTGATTGGTGTTTATGGAGTTTCACGTGATATCACCAAACAAAAGCTGTCTGAAGAAGAACTTCGAAAACGAGAGGAACGGTTCCGTTTTTTCTTTAGTCAAATTCAGGTGGGTATGGCCATCATCAATTCAAAATTTGAAATACTGGAAGTCAACCAGGCGCTTTGTTCTATTTCGAATTTTCCGAGAAAAGAGCTGCTAAATAAAAAACTTTCAGTTATATGTGACAAATCGCATTATGAAGAAATAAAGGAAAATATTAAAAAAGTTTCTTCCGGTTTAGTTGAGATGTATCATGCCGAAGTAAACCTTTTACAGCAAAGTGGTAAAACCAGATATGTGATCATCCAAATTAAAAAACTTGAAGATACAGCTGATTTCAACGATCAATTGTTGTGCCAGGTGATGGACATTCATGATCGCAAGGTAGCCGAAGAACAATTGCTGGTGCGAAATGATGAATTGAATAATTTTGTTTACAAGGTTTCTCATGACCTGCGGGCCCCTCTTCGCTCAGTGAAAGGGTTGGTTGATCTGGTTCGCATGGAGAAGTCTCCTGATGTAATTGATAAATATGTTGGTATGATTGAGGGAAGAGTGGAAAAGCTTGATGGATTTATACAGGATTTACTAAGTCATTCAAAAAGCCTGGGAACAGAAGTCAAATTGAGCGAAGTCAATCTAAAAGCAATTATTGACACCTGTTTTTCAGAAATGGAGTATCATGCCAATGCCAAAAGGATTGAAAAAATAGTGGATGTAAAGGGAGTTAAGTTTTATAGTGATGAACTGCAGCTTCAGGAAATCATGCGAAACCTGATATCCAATGCGATTATCTATAGTGCTGTAGACAAAGCAAATAGTTATGTGCGGATTAAAGTCAGGTGTGGGGTGAACATGTGTACCATCATTGTTGAAGACAATGGTATTGGCATAAAAAAGACATATCTGGATAAAATTTTTCAAATGTTTTACCGCGCCAATGATTCTGTTGAAGGTTCAGGGATTGGTTTGTATATTGTACAACAATCAGTGAATAAGTTGGGCGGAGAAATTCAGGTGGAAAGTAAACCGAATTCGGGGACAAAGTTTACAATTTTGCTGCCTAATAATATCCTGAAATGATTTTTTACATAACATAAACATTCTAATGATGAAACAACTATTTTTTATCATCACATCACTTTTGATTATTGTGTTGTTTTTCAGCTGCCAAAGCACAAAAAAGGAAGATGCGGAAGTGATTGAAAACGAAAAGATACCAAGATTTTCAATACAGAGAGGTGTGAATATCTCTCACTGGCTTTCGCAAAGCAGGATCCGCGGTGCTGATCGGGAGGCATTTTTTACTGAAAATGATGTAGATTTTATTGATAGCATTGGATATGATCACATAAGGATCCCAATTGATGAGGAACAGATGTGGGGTGAAGATGGTAATAAGGAAACGGAAGCATTTACACTATTGCACAATGCCATTGGTTGGGCTACTGAGAAAAACCTGAAAGTTATTGTCGATCTGCATATTTTACGGTCCCATCATTTCAATGAAGATGAAAAGCCCTTGTGGACTGATCCCGCCGCCCAGGAGAAGTTTTTTCAATGCTGGAGAGAACTTTCTGAGGAATTAAAAAAATATCCAACTGATCTGGTTGCCTATGAACTGATGAATGAACCTGTAGCAGATGATCCTGAAGAATGGAATGTACTTGTCGGTAAAGCTGCTAGTGCAGTTCGTGAACAGGAACCTGAACGATTTCTGGTCATCGGATCCAATCGCTGGCAATCCGTGTTTACGTTTGATGAGTTGAAAGTTCCGGAAAATGATCCCTATATCATCTTGAGTTTCCATTTTTACCATCCGTTTTTACTGACTCACCATGAGGCAAGCTGGACGGAAATAGGTCCTTACTCAGGCCCAGTACAATATCCGGGATTGGCAGTCAAAGAAGAGGATATTGCTGCGATCGAAGATGAAACATTAAAACAGCGTGTTATTGCTGATAATGGTATTTACACCAAAGATAGTCTCGGAAAAATGATGGAAAAACCAATCAGGAAAGCTAAAGAGCTAAACCTTCAGTTATATTGTGGTGAATGGGGATGTCTTCCAACCGTTCCACGTGAGAGTTTTCTTCAATGGTATGCCGATGTCCGGAGTATTCTGGAGAGTCATGATATAGGATGGACCAACTGGGATTATAAAGGTGGATTTGGCGTGGTCGATCGGAGGAATGACAATAAGCCCATCGATGACCTGATCGAGGTTTTGCTCAAATAGGCCTATTGAGTTGCCACTTCCCTGGCATCAACAATTTTATAGAGCTTATCAGCACGTCGTATTTTTATGGTTAAGGGGATCGAGCAGTGGTCCCCTTTTACAGTTTGCTCCACTTTCTTAAGGTCAACACGCAATTCTTCAACCTTTGATTCAACAACCCCCGTAGTTGGGCCGGTAATGATGATATCATCGCCAACACGTAGTGATTGACTTTCTATCAAAAATTCAGCAACGCCAATTTTGCTGAAATAATTCATGCCTTTGCCAATATAAACCTTACGCTTTGTGGCTGACGAGCCATATTTTCCACTCCACTCGCCAAGCTTTCTGCCTAGATAATACCCATCCCAAAATCCCCGGTTAAACACGCGTTCCAGTTTTTCTTCAGATGATTTGATATATTCTTCGTTGAAAGTACCTCGCGCTATTGCTTCCAGGGCCTCGTGATAGGATTGTGTGACAGTCTTAACATATTCCGGAGAACGACCGCGGCCTTCAATTTTAAGGACTTTCACCCCGGTATTAATAACTCTGTCCAGGAATGGCAGGGTGTTGAGGTCTTTTGGCGACATGATATATTCATGATCCACATGCAGCTTATCACCAGATTCAAGGTCGGTTACTTCGTAACCCTTTCGGCAGATCTGCCTGCAAGCTCCTCTATTCGCGGATTTGTTACTCTGATGGAGGCTGAGGTAGCATTTGCCTGAAATAGCCATACATAAAGCTCCATGTACGAATACCTCAATTCGTACAAGCTGGCCACCTGGACCTGTGATCTGCTCTTTTTCAATGGTTTGGCAAATGTGGTGCATCTGATTAATGTTTAACTCCCGGGCCAACACCATTACATCGGCAAACCAGGCGTAAAATTTCACACTTTCAATGTTGCTGATATTGGCTTGGGTAGAAATGTGCAACGGGATATTATTGCTGCGAACGATCTGGAAAACTGCCGGATCTGAGGCAATGATAGCTGTAATACCCGTTTTTTTGGCCTCGTCAACTAATTGCCTGATTTCATCCAGTTCAGTATCATATGCGACGATGTTAAGGGTAAGATAGGATTTAACGCCTGCCTTATCACAGATACGAGTAATGGCGGGCAGATCTTGTATCGTGAAGTTTTTGGCCGATCCTGATCGCATATTTAGCTTCCCAACGCCAAAATATACTGAGTTGGCGCCACCTTGTATTGCGGCCATTAATGATTCAAAATCCCCGGCCGGGGCCATTAACTCGATATCTTCTCTTACCATTAATTTAACTATTGAATGGCAAAATTAACTATTTTTCATGAATTGGGATCAATAGGTAATTGCTATTCCCAGTGGGTTAATGAAGACAGTGGTTCTATCTTGCTTTGAATTGACTTCTGTATATTACTATTTTGATAGTTTCTGAATAAACCCAAGATAGCTGATTGCTGCTCTATTATTACTCGACACAGACAATGTGGCATTTTCAAGGCTTGAAATTTGCATTGTGCAACTGTAGGTGTCATCCACACCTTTCACTTTAAACTTGATGGTGACCCTGTATTTATTGTCATTTTTTTTCAAATTATATGACTCCATCGGTCCATTAAATTTGATGCCACCATCACTACTTGAATATCCAGCACTAAATGCCCGGCCAAAAAAGGGCATATCTGCTGTGGCGTCTCCACTTTGGATGCTTAGAAAATTTGGTCTGGTTGTCAGATCTATTTGAGGACCCCGTTGAGGATTGGCTTTCCGACCTATAAATTCAAATTTTTCAGAATCTACCAGCTCAAGCATCTCTTCATACTGTTCTGCCCGTTTTTCTTTTTTAGTATTCTGGGCTAAGGAAATAGTTCCAATTGCTAGGAGTAAAAATGGAATTAAACCCAAAGATCTCATGTCTATCTTTATTTTGATTTACATAACTAAGTTAGACATAGAAAATTGAAAAATCCACTAATTATTTTTCAAGGACCTTGAATTCTACCCGGCGATTCAGTTGCCTGCCTTCATCGGTATCATTTGTCGCTACAGGGATAGATTCTCCATACCCAACTGCCTCAATCTTATCGATTCGTATGCCTTTCCTAATGAGGTATTCGCGTACAGAATTCGCCCGATCCTCTGACAGCTTTTGGTTGGCTTCATCCGATCCGACGGCATCGGTATGTCCGGAAAGTTCAATTTTGAGGTTCGGGAATTTTTCGAAGTACGGTAAGATACGATCCAATTCATGGGAAGACTCCTCTCGAAGTGTAGCTTTAGCGAAGTCGAAAAATATATTGTTTAGCCTGATGGATTCCCCAACTTCAAGCGGAACCACATACAGGTCGCGTTCGATCACCTCATTGAGCATTCGGTTTTCCGTGCTCAGGTTCTGATTTTCAGCCAGGTAGTTTTCAGCATCCGCAAAAAAACCAAAGCGTGAGCCCGTTGGCAGGATCAATTCATATTCAGCATCCGGGCCTTTGGTTTTCACCTTATTATAAATGCTGCCATCCTTGATGTTTTCAAAAACTACTTCAGCCTGGATTGGCTCTCGAGTTCGTTTATTTAAAACACGTCCTTTAACAAATACTTTTTCACAAACAGCCTTCCCTTGTTGGTAGAGCACTTCCACTTCCTTATCGTAAAGTGCACGCTTATAAATCCTTAATTCATCGATCCATCCCTTATATGCACGGCTACGTCCTCTGACCTGTCTGCCAATTTTTAATGACTCCGTGGATCGCACATTGATATATCTGCCGGTCTGTTTGCCGATTCGATCCAGCTTGCCATCAATATAAATTCTGATCTCTCCATTCCTTCGCCAGGTTCCCACAATATGATGCCAGGTGTCATATGAAAGGGAGGTCTTGCTGAATACGCCATTTTCCATGGTACCCGGGGAGCTTACCGCCATGATTACCTTATAACTACTGTTCAGCCAGAGCCCGAAATGATCCCTGTCTGTATCAAAAGCCCACTTGGCTAAAATTGTTGCCAGCTGTAATTCCGAAATTTCATCCGGGCGAACCCAAACGGATAAAGTCAGGCCATTCCAATTGCCATTCAGTGATTTGTCGTTTCCACAATCTATATAATCCAGATAACCATTGAAACTGTAGGCCATATCACCACACCTTCCGTTTTCTAACGTGGCGCCATTATTCTTACCATGATTAATACCTACAACGTCCTTGGTATCCTCATCAAAAGGGTAATAGGAGATTAATCCATTATCGAGATCTACTTCCTGGGCATAACTGAAAGATATAGGTGATACTATAAAAAATAAAAGAAATAAGTGTCGGGTCATATTAAAAAACTTGATCTTCGCCAATTTAAATGGCATCCGTTTATTTATTAAAAGTTACTAAATGAGTGGCTAATTTTAAAAAAACTGTGAACACAAAGGATGGGCAGGTAGAAAAAACCATAACTATGTAAGATTATTCGGTAATTAGCTTTAAAAAAATTGAAGGAAATAAAATTGAGTTTATCATGATTTACTACCCCTTTAAATGAAATAGCATTAAAAAAATGGTACTTGCAAAAGGCAAAAAAGGTATTAACTTTGTGGCCCGTTTTAATCCATGCATGCGCACGTGGCGGAATTGGTAGACGCGCCAGGTTGAGGGCCTGGTGCCCGTTTTTGGGCGTGGAAGTTCGACTCTTCTCGTGCGCAC
>Ga0209536_100003239_pt1 | contig 26207 bp, 24 predicted proteins | sample DeeMarSeWOR28_12_FD_187461 | JGI IMG/M metagenome (GOLD analysis project Ga0209536, IMG submission 187461) | Marine sediment microbial communities from White Oak River estuary, North Carolina - WOR-2-8_12 (SPAdes) (version 2) | ecosystem: Environmental > Aquatic > Marine > Intertidal zone >...
GGCGTCACCCCGAGAAGCTGGACTTTTCCCGCATTCATCGGCGAGAGCACATTGTTCTCGAGCAGAAGGTCGACATCCTTGGCCTTTGCGTAGTCGGCGAGATCTTGCACGCAGTCAACAAACACGGCCATTGCCCGGTCTGGAGGAATCACCGGCCCGCGCAAGGCGCGGCCAAGGTCTGCCGGCGACGTATCGATACAGAAGCCGCAATGCAGACTGTAAAAAGGCGACTTCACCAGCGCGGCGAGATCGATGGCGTTGCGCACGTGACTGATACTGCGCTCGAGGTTAGTCGGGTCCGCGGAAGCAAGATTCAACACGAAGGGTTCGGCCGGCACCGGGAAATAATTGTGAATCAGGAAGGCAAAGTCCCGGGAGCCGGCGTCTTGCAGCACCCGACCCAACCCGTTGCCGCTGCCATGCCGCGTACCCGATGCGAGTTCGATGTGGCGCACGCCAGCCTCGCCAGCAGACGCGATGATTTCCTCAACGCTCATTCGTCCGAACGCACCGGAGGAAATGAACACTTTTCCGGAGGATGGCGGCGCAACAGCCATTAGTGATGAATCCCCAGAACTTTTGCTCCCGCAGGAACGTCTTTCAGCACCACTGAACCGGCACCGATAATCGCGTCCTGCCCGATCGACAGCCCGTCCGCGACGCGCGCCCCCATCCCCACGAATGTTCCCGCACCTACGGAAACGCGTCCGGCGATTACGGCTCCGGGCGCGACGTGGACGAAAGCCCCGATGTCGCACTCATGATCGATCTGGGCGCCGGTGTTTACGATAACCCCCGCGCCGATGCGCACCTGCACCGACAGGTTTGCCCCCATGCAGATGCAGGATGCCTCGCCGACGACCACGCCGGCGTTCAAATGCGACGCCGGATGGATCAGAGCCGGCATTGCGTAGCCGGCTGCGCGCAATTGCTCCACGGCGTTCTTTCGCTTGGCGTTGTCCCCTAGGGCAACATAGGCATCGAACCCGCTCGCGGGAAATCGCGCCAGATCTTTCAGGTTACCGACCACCGGTGCGCCGGCGATCATTTCCCGCACGCCTTCCACTTGCTTGCCGCGAAAATCCGGATCGACAAAAGCAGCGATTTCGATGCCGATAGAACGTAACGAGGCGCCGACCACTCTCGCCTGGCCACCTGCGCCAACGACCACTGCCAGCGGCTTCATTCGAGATCGCCCAATGCGGGATCACTCAACTCCAATTCACCCAACTCCAGATCACCCCATGAAATCGGCTCGTCCGCCGCGACATCGCGCTTCAAGCAGCGGCCAATGACCCGTTCATAATTATCCGGCGCGATGCCCTGCAGCGGCCGCTTGAATGCAAGATCGCGCAGTTCCAGCCTGTGGCCGGCGGAAAGTCCGCGTGCGGCCACAATGCCACGGCGCATATTCTTCCTGTTGACGCTTTCCCGCGCGGTCGGGCTTTTGGTTCCCGAGCCAAGTGCTGTCTCGACATTGCGCACGGCTTCGACCAGCAATCGCATCTCGGCGGGATCGGACGATGCCAGGTGGTCCGGCCCGGGCATCGACCGGTCCAGCGTGAAGTGGCGCTCGATCGCGCAAGCGCCCAGGGCCACGGCAGCCGTTGTCGCAAGCAAACCCTCGCTGTGATCCGAATAACCGACCGGGCACTGGAACTGCTCGCGCAAGGAAGCGATGACCCGAAGATTGGCTTCGTCGAGCCTGGAGGGATAATCCGTGGTGCACTGGAAAATGACCAGTTCCTCGCAACCACCATGCACAAGGGTCTGCACGGCGGTCCGCACTTCATCCATTGTGCACATACCGGTCGATAACAACACGGGTTTGCCGGTAGCCGCAACTTTTTCCAGTAACGGCGGCTCGACTGCAAGCGCCGAGGCAATCTTGTAGGCCGGGGAATCCACCGATTCCAGAAGGTCGACATCCTCGATGCCGTAAGGAGTCGACAGGAACGCGATGCCTGCACGCGCGCACTCCTCTGCAATGCGAACGAAAGCATCATGGTCGAGTTCGAGTTTCTTCAGCATCTCGAACTGCGACTCGTCGACGCTGGTCGTTTCCAGCTGATATTTGGCTTTTGGCGAGGCGCGCGTCACAACCCGTTCGGACCGGAAGGTCTGGAATTTGACGCAAGCCGCACCGCACTCCTTGGCTGCATGTACCAGCTCGAGCGCAAGGCCAAGGTCGCCGTTATGGTTGACCCCGACTTCCGCAATGATCCACACGGGCGCCGTTTCGCCAATCTGCGCGTCACCGATGCGAACGATCCGTTTCAGGTCAGCCATGCGGGCTCCAGTTCAAGGCGCACCGTGCGCCGGGCTCGAGTGCGCGCTTGGTGGCCAATAGTACAGAGTACGGGACGTACATTGCCCGGATCTATTTCCCGCTGCCATCCGCTTCTTCCCGCTGCAAAGACCAGCCAAGCTGCGGCGCCACCAGTGCGGTCGATCGATACAGCTGTTTCGCGCCGCGTCGGGTCATGGTATCGAGAACCTCCAGCCGCAGTGCCGAGTCACGCCGGTCGATCTTTCCCTTGCGCCGCAGTCCGACCATCGGCGTCAGGTAGTAAGTCCCGGGCTTTAACAGCTTCCCCGGAACCGACACGCGATAGCGGTACTGCCCGGGCGGTGCATCGCCAATCGGAGACTCCTCGAAATCCTCGTCAGTGGAGAAAAAGATGTTGTTTCCATACGTGTCGTGGGCGATCAACGCCGAGAAATAATCCTTCGAGCTTTCTTCGATCTCGATGTCCAGCAAGACCGAAAATCCATGTTCGTGCTCGACTGAAAGCGACGGCACGCCGTCATTTCCGATTAGTGCAACCGAGCGCAGCCAGGCCGGAACGTTCGCACCCGGTTTGGCGAACCCTACCGGGTTGACGCTGCCTCCATCCGCGTCTCCCAGCACCCGCACCTGGTAGTGTTCTATCGCTTCCGTAACCGGCCCGTCGAATGCTTTCGAACCACCATCCAGAACGATGCCGCGTTCACACAGCTGTCTGACCGCGCCCATGTTGTGGCTGACAAACAGTACGGTTCTGCCGTCGCGCCCGGCATCGCCCATCTTGCCGAGGCACTTCTTCTGGAACGCGGCGTCGCCCACCGCCAGCACTTCGTCGACAATCAGTATTTCCGGCTCGAGGTGCGCGGCTACCGAAAATGCAAGCCGCACATACATGCCACTGGAATAGCGCTTGACTGGCGTATCAAGAAATTTCTCGACCTCGGAGAACGCAACGATCTGGTCGAACTTGCGCCGGATTTCGGCTTTGCCCATGCCGAGGATAGCTCCGTTAAGAAAAATGTTCTCCCGCCCGGTCAGCTCGGGGTGAAATCCGGTCCCCACTTCCAGGAGACTGGCGACGCGCCCGCGGATCCTGAGTCTGCCAGACGAGGGCTCGGTAATGCGCGACAGCACTTTGAGAAGCGTCGACTTGCCAGCGCCATTGCGCCCGATGATACCAACGCGCTCCCCTTGCCGGATTTCCATGTCGAAGTTACGCAGCGCCCAGAACTCTTCCGTCGCCGCATTCTCCCCTTGAATTGCATCGCGCCGATCCGAGCGCCTCGCAAAGCCACGGAGAGCGCCGGCGAGCACGTCGCGCAGCGCTTCGTAGCGCTCACGGTGCTGATGCGAGATCAGGTATTTCTTTCCGACGTCCTGCGCGCGAATGACATAAGTCATGTCAGATAAGGTCGGCGAAGCGGCGTTCCGTCTTGCGGAAAAAGGATATACCCGACAAGAGCAAAATCAGTGAAAGCGCGACGGAAGCGATCAACCCCGGCGCATAAAAGTCGGCCTTTCCTCCGAGAAGAGACCAACGGAACCCGTCAATCACGCCGACCATGGGGTTCAACGAGTACAACATGCGCCACTTCTCGGGCACCAGATTGCTGTTGAAGCCGACTGGCGAAATGTACATGCCGATTTGGATCATGAAGGGCACGATGTAGCGAAAGTCACGGTACTTGACGTTGAGCGCAGCCATCCAAAGGCCGGCACCCAGCGCTGTCACAAAAGCTAGCGCAAGAAAAGCCGGCAACGCAACGACCCTCCAGTCAGGCAACGCGCCCAGTACCAGCGCCATCAGCAGCAAAAGGACCAGTGCAATCGCGAAGTCCACAAGGCAGACGATGACCGCGCTGAGGGGGATGATCATCCTCGGGAAGTAAACCTTCGACACCATGCTCGCATTGCCGATAAGGCTGCTCGCCGCGTTTCCGAACGCCTGCGAAAAGAAGAACCATGGCAGCAAACCACTGAATACCAGCAGGGAATACGGCGCCCCGCCAGACGGCAATTTCGCAAGCCGGCTGAAGACGATGGTCAAAATAACCATCAACAGAAGTGGCTGGATGACCGCCCAGGCGACACCAATCACCGTCTGCTTGTAGCGGACGAGGATATCGCGCCAGGCGAGAAAGTAGAGCAGCCCCCGATACATCCACAGGTCCGACCAGTACCGGCGTGCCCCGTGTCCGGCCTCAATGACGATTTCGCCGACGTGCGCGCTCATATTTTCGTATGCGATAGCAATTCCGGACAGCAGGATGCAAGAACCCCGCCCGCGAAAGCGTCAGCTACCCGCTCGCGTCGCCGCAAGAAATTCGTCCATGGCCTGCTTGATTCCGTCCTGCAGGGATATCTTCGGCTTCCAGCCCAGTTCGCTCAGCAATGCGCAATCGAGGAGCTTGCGCGGCGTGCCGTCCGGGCGCTTCGAGTCGTATACCAGCCTGCCCTGGAAACCGGCAATCGACGCAACCAGTTCGGCCGTTTCGCGGATTGTCAGGTCGCTGCCATAGCCGATGTTGATCAACGGCGGCCAGTGGCTTGACAGTTCGTCGAAGCGCTCGTCACCCAGTGACATCAGGTGCACACAGGCGTCTGCCATGTCATCGCTGTGCAGGAACTCTCTCCGGGGCCTTCCCGTTCCCCATACGACCACCTCTTCCTTTCCGTCGCGTTTGGCCTCCAGCATTTTACGGATCAAGGCGGGCAGGACATGCGATGTCTCCGGATCGTAATTGTCCCCGGGGCCGTACAGATTGGTGGGCATGGCCGCAACAAACTGCGTCCCATGCTGCCGGTTGTAGGCGGAGCACATCTCGATTCCGGCAATCTTGGCAATGGCGTAAGGACGGTTGGTTGTTTCGAGCGGTCCGGTCAGGATGTCCGTCTCCTTCATCGGCTGCGGACAGTCCCGCGGATAGATACACGAAGATCCCAGAAAAAGCAGGCGTTTCACGCCCGCGCGCCATGATTGATGAATAACGTTCGTCTGGATAGCCAGGTTCTGCTGGATGAAATCGGCCGGATAGGTGTCGTTCGCGACGATTCCGCCGACTTTCGCGGCCGCGAGAAAGACATACTCGGGCCGGTTACGCTCGAAAAACTCGCTCGTCGCCCGCTGATCCGTGAGGTCGAGTTCATCGTGCGTTCGCGTGAGGATGCTGGTAAACCCTGCCGCCCGCAGCCGGCGAACAATGGCGGATCCCGCCAGCCCGCGGTGTCCCGCGACATAGATTCTGGACTCCGGGCGCATCGTCACTCGTGGTAGTCGTAAGTGGAAAACCCGTGCTTCTTGACCAGTTCGTCGCGCTCCGCGGACTTGAGGTCCTCGCGGACCATTTCCGCAACTAGCTCTTCAAAACTCACCCGGGGCGACCAACCGAGCTTTTCCCTGCCCTTGCTCGCGTCCCCCAGCAAGGTCTCCACTTCCGTTGGACGGAAGTAGCGGGGATCCACCCGCACGATGCACTTGCCGGCGGGGTCATAACCGCACTCCTCCACGCCCGAACCTTGCCAGCGGATCCCAATGCCGAGTTCCGCGGCGGCAGCGGCCACGAAGTCGCGCACGCTGTATTGCTTTCCGGTCGCAATGACGAAGTCATCCGGCTGTTCCTGCTGCAGCATCAGCCACATGGCTTCGACGTAGTCGCGCGCATGGCCCCAGTCACGCCTGGCGTCCAGGTTGCCCAGAAACAGACAATCCTGAAGACCCAGCTTGATGCGCGACAAGGCGCGGGTAATCTTGCGGGTGACGAAGGTCTCCCCCCGCACGGGTGATTCGTGATTGAACAGGATGCCGTTGCACGCGAACATGCCATAGGCTTCACGGTAATTCACCGTAATCCAGTACGCGTACAGCTTGGCGGCCGCATAGGGCGAACGCGGATAGAACGGCGTCGTTTCCTTTTGCGGCGTTTCCTGCACCAGTCCATAAAGTTCCGAGGTTGCCGCCTGGTAAAAACGCGTCCTTCCCTCCAGCCCCAGAATGCGAATGGCTTCGAGCATCCTCAACGTGCCCAGTGCGTCGGAATTGGCCGTGTACTCGGGCTCTTCGAAAGACACCGCGACGTGACTCTGCGCCGCAAGATTGTAGATCTCGTCGGGCTGGACTTGCTGGATGACGCGCGTAAGGCTGACCGAGTCCGTCATGTCACCGTAGTGCAGGATGAATCGCCGGCTGTCCACATGGGGGTCCTGGTACAGATGATCTATCCGGTCGGTATTGAATAACGAACTGCGTCGCTTTATGCCGTGAACCGTGTAGCCCTTGCCGAGCAGGAACTCCGCAAGATAGGCACCATCCTGGCCGGTAATCCCGGTGATCAGGGCGACTTTGCTCATCGGGCTCGCCGCCACTGGTTAGGTATACTCATGAGACCTCGATTACAAATGACCGAACCGGACATTGCGGCCAGGTCGTGTTGAAAACTGAAAATGGCTTGGGACATTGTCTGACGGGATAACGATGGCGGCCCCATTGACATAATGCGGTGGATTTTAGTCGATTCGCTCCTCGCGCGGAAATTGCAGTTCCTTCCTGACATTGATTTGGCTTTATAAGGTTTCTCTGAATGCTGATCCCCGTTGTGTTATCCGGCGGCTCCGGAAGCCGGTTGTGGCCGCTGTCCCGAACGCTGCTGCCCAAGCAATTCCTGCCGCTCGTTTCGGAGCAATCAATGCTCCAGGACACGATCGCGCGTCTTCACGGATTGCCCGATATCAGCGCACCGATTGTCGTGTGCAGCAACGAGCACCGCTTTCTCGCGGCCGACCAGTTGCAGCGCATTGGCGTCAGGGCACTGGCACAGATACTCGAACCGGTTGGCCGCAACACCGCACCGGCGGTCGCGGTGGCGGCAATGGCGGCGATGGAGCACAGCGCCGATGCGGTCATTCTCGTGCTCGCCGCCGATCACATGGTTCGCAACAAGACGGCATTCCACGCAGCCATTCAGCAGGGTCTGGGCCAGGCCGAATCCGGCCGCCTGGTGACATTCGGCATCGTCCCGGACGCGCCGGAAACCGGTTACGGCTACATCGAGCGAGGCAGCGGTGAGAATGGCTGCTTTGAAGTCGCACGCTTCGTCGAAAAGCCCGATGCGGAACGCGCCGCCGAGTTCCTCGCATCGGGGCGCTTCTACTGGAACAGCGGCATGTTCATGTTCGGCGCGGCGCGTTACCTGCAGGAGCTGGACAAGTTCCGCCCCGATATCCTGGAAGCAACCCGCAAGTCCTGGCAGTCGCGGCAACAGGATCTCGACTTTTGCCGGCTTGGTGAGCCGGACTTTGTCGATTGCCCGTCGGAATCGATAGACTACGCGGTCATGGAGAAGACGCACGATGCCACGGTTGTTGAAGCCGATATCGGCTGGAGCGATATCGGGTCATGGTCTTCATTATGGCAGGCAATCGAGGCCGACGGGGCGGGCAACGTGACGACCGGCGATGTGCACCTTGACGGGGTCAAGAATTCCTACGTCCGCGCAGACAGCCGGCTGGTTGCGGCGATCGGTGTCGAGGACATGGTCATCGTCGAAACCGCGGATGCGGTTCTGGTCACCCGCAAAGAGCACGCCCAGCGCGTAAAAGACGTGGTCGAGGCACTCAAGGCCGCGCAACGCGAAGAACCACTGGTGCACAAGCGTGTCTACCGGCCATGGGGATACTACGAAGGCATCGATGCAGGGGAACGGTTTCAGGCCAAGCGAATCATGGTCACGCCGGGGAAAAAACTTTCGCTGCAGATGCATCACCACCGTGCCGAACACTGGGTCGTGGTTTCGGGGACGGCAAGCGTCACGCGCGGCGACGAAACCTTCATGCTGTCCGCGAATGAATCGACCTACATTCCGCTGGGGGTGCGGCATCGGCTGGAAAACATCGGCAAGACACCGCTGTACCTGATCGAGGTGCAATCCGGCGAATATCTCGGTGAAGACGACATCGTCCGCTTCGAAGATGACTACAAACGTACATGACACCAGATAAACCGGCTGCGGCCAGACGGAATCGAGGTCGCACCGACGGCAACCCGAAAGTGCTGCTCGTCAAGACGTCATCGCTTGGTGACGTCGTCCACAATCTCCCCGTAGCCAGTGACTTGCGACACAATTTTCCGAACGCGGAGATCCACTGGCTGGTAGAAGAGCAATACATACCGATTGTCGAGATGCACCCCGGCGTCGATCGCGTTATCCCGGTTGCGCTGCGGCGCTGGCGCAAGGCTCCATTGTCGATCCAGAACTGGCGCGAATTTCTGGCGTTGCGCCACACGTTGCGCGAGGTCCGTTACAACGCGATTCTGGATACCCAGGGGTTACTCAAGAGCGCCATGTTCGCGCGTTTCGCGAAAGGCCCCATGCATGGTTTCGGCCGGAAAACCGCTCGCGAGCCGATGGCGTCCCGCTTCTACGACGCCCGCTACGAATTCGCGCCGGAGATGCACATGCTCACGCGTAACCGCGCGCTGGCTGCGCGCGCTTTCTCCTACCCTCTCGACGATTTCATCGACTACGGGATTGCTCCGGTAGTGCCAAATCCGCAGTTGGTCAATGGCCCCTATTGCGTTGTGCTCCACTCGACCGCGCAGGCAGCAAAGTTGTGGCCGGAAGAACGCTGGCTGGATCTGATCGACCGGCTGACCACAGCGGGACTGGGCTGCGTGCTGCCGTGGGGTAACGAGGCCGAACTGAGGCGCAGCGACCGATTGGCGGTGCGTGGCGGACGCACCCTGACGGCACCCAAGCTCTCGCTCGACCAGTTGTCGGCGCTGATCGCAGGCGCGGAACTGGTTGTCGGCGTGGACACCGGCCTGATGCATCTTGCAGCAGCATTGTCACGACCGGTCGTCGGGATTTTCTGCAATTCCGACCCCGACGACACCGGACCGCGAGGTCCGGGCCCAACGACTTATCGCGGCAATGTCGGCCAACCGCCCGGCGTCGAAGACGTGGTTGGCGCCATTCGGGAAGTCAAACCGGACTTGATGTGACGTACGCGCTCTACCGGCTGCTGATGTGGCTGCTGGTGCCGTTTGCACTTGTGCGATTGGCAATAAGAGCGCGCCGGCAGCCCGCCTATCTGGCAAATGTCGCCGAGCGCTTCGGCCACTACAGACAACAGGCAACGCAACCCGTCATCTGGATCCACGCCGTCTCTGTCGGCGAAACGCGCGCTGCGGAGCCGCTGGTCCGGCAGCTGATCGAACGCCACCCCGACAAACAGATTCTGCTGACCAACATGACGCCTACCGGGCGTGAAACCGCGAAAACGATTTTTGGCGGCGACGTACTGCACTGCTACCTTCCTTACGATCTCACGCCGGCGGTCGACCGCTTTCTGCGTCATTTCAGCCCGCAGGCGGCAATCATCATGGAAACCGAGCTTTGGCCAACACTGGTGGCGCGTTGTGCACGCCGCGGCATCCCCGTACAACTCGTGAACGCCCGGCTGTCCGCGCGATCCGCAAAGCGTTACGCACGTTTCGCCCGCCTGACGCGCGACCTTCTGGGCGAATTGGGCATGGTGTGCGCGCAGACCATGCGCGACGCAGAACGATTTCGCCAGCTCGGCGCACCGCGCGTGACCATCACGGGAAATCTGAAATTTGATCGTACGGCGCCGGAACAACAACTCGAGCTTGGCGCAGCCATGCGAAAGCAGTTCGGGTCGCAGCGGCATGTCTTTCTGGCAGCGAGCACCCGCGAGGGCGAAGAACCGCTGGTGCTCGAAGCTGTTTCGAAGATTCCGGATCCGGGATTGCTGACGGTAATCGTGCCGAGGCATCCGCAGCGTTTCGAGGCGGTGGCAGACCTGCTGGGCCGCGCCGGACTGGAGTTCCAGCGGCGCAGCGAGAATCAACCGATCAGTTCGAATACGCGCGTTGTGCTCGGTGATTCCATGGGAGAGATGTTTGCCTACTTCGCTGCCTGCGACATTGCGTTCGTGGGCGGAAGCCTGCTGCCGCTCGGCGGACAGAATCTGCTGGAGGCGTGCGCAGTCGGCAAACCGGTGATCGTCGGACCGCACACATTCAATTTCGAAGAGGCGACGGAACAGGCGATCGACGCCGGCGCCGCATTGCGAGTGGCCGATTCCGATGCATTGGCATCAACCGTGTCAGATTTGCTGGCCGATCGCTCGCAAGCCAACCGGATCGGCAAAGCCGGGCAAACGTTCATGACCGAACACCGCGGCGCGACGGGGAAAACGCTCGCGGCGATCGGACTGTAAAGCCGTCAAGTTGATCTGGCCCGCATCGTCCCGGAGGTGCAACGGCCTGCGTAAACGCAGCGCGATCGAGATGAAACGCATCGGGACATGGTGTCCTTGCGGTGACGCGATCCGCGTCAGGCAACGTTACGACGTTGAGAACTTTCGCACGTTGGCAACATAGGACGCCCGCTCGGTGACAACCTGATCGACACGCTTGTCGTGGGGCTCAAGGGGAATCGCATCGACGATCTGCAGGTCAAAAACGGCAGCCACCTTTCGAGTATCTTCTCGCGTGTTGCCCATCGCGACATCATAGAACCCGCCGCCGTAGCCAAGCCGCTCGCAAGCCGGTGTGAACGCAACGCCGGGCACCAGCATGAAATCGATCTCGCCCGGATCTGCCTCGGCACAAAGCGACGGATCGGGTTCGCGGATTCCCCACTGGCCCGCTACAAGGGATTCAGCCAGGTTCACCACGAAATGAAAACACAGCTCGCGACGCCCCGGTTCGATACGCGGCAAAACCAGGCGCTTGCCCTGGCTGAGCGCAGCGGACAGAAATGCGTCGGTGTCGAACTCCGTGCCAAAGGATGCGAACGCGGCTATCGTGCGCGCCCTGCCAAAGTCCGGTAACGCAACCAGCTTCGAAGTAATTGCAGCCGATTTTTGATTCCGGTCATCCAGGCTCAATGTGTCGCGCAGCGCGATCATGCGTTGCCGGACGGCCTTCTTGGCAGAAGCGGCGGCCTGCGACTGCATCATGCCGGATCGGCGACCGCCGGGTAACGGCCAGCCTTATTGCTCGAGCAGGCGGTTCACGTCCTGCAAATCGGCTTCGGCAAGACGCCCCACCGCGGCCTGCAAACGCAGCTGGCTCAGGATCGTGTCGTAGACCGCCTGCGCCAGGTCACGCTGCGCAATGGCAAGCTGCTGCTCGGCATTGAGCACGTCCACCGCCGTGCGAACCCCGACCTGCTGACCCAGCTTGGTCGATTCGAGCTGCAGCCGCGTCGAGGCCACCGCTTGCTCGAACGCGCCAACCTGGGCAATGCCCGTGGTCACCCCAAGGTAGGCCTCGCGCGTGGCCTGCGCGACGTCGCGGCGCGCCTGCTCGAGCTCCTGCGCCGCGCGCTCCTGCGCCGCCACCGCCTCGCGCGTGCGCGAGCTGATCGCACCACCCTGGTACAGCGGCAGGTTGAATTGCAGACCGATCACCCCGCTTTGCGTGTCCGAGCCCACCCCGAAGGCCGACGACTCCTGGTCGTTGCGCGAGAGCGAGCCCACCAGGTCGAGCGTGGGCTGGTGACCGGCGCGCTGGCGCTTGACTTCCGTTTGCGCAATCTCGAGCGTTTGCTGCGCGCGCAGCACCTGCAACGCGCTTTGCAACGATTGCTCGGCCCAGGCGTTGATGTCAGCAGGATCGGGCGAGGCAAGACTGACATCGGAGCGCAGACCGGCTACCTCGCCTTCGAGCGGCTGGCCGGTGAGCACCTGCACCGCTTCGGTGGCCACGCGCAGGTCGTTCTCGGCTCCGAGCTCCTGCGCCACCACCAGGTCGTAGCGCGCCTGCGCTTCGCGCTGGTCGGTGATGGTGGCCGTGCCCACCACGAAGTTGCGCTTGGCCTGCTCGAGCTGCTCGCGCACCGCGGTCTTTTGCGAGCGCACCGTGCTCAGATTGAACCGCGCGAGCAGTATGTCAAAGTAGGCTTGCGCGCTGCGAAGCACCAGGTCCTGGCTGGCCAGATCAAGCTCCGTGGCCGCTTGCGCAATCTGGATGTAGGCCTGGTCAACACCGATCATGTTCTGGCGCCGGTACAGCGGCTGGCTGAGATTGATCCCGTAGTTGTAGGCGTTGTAGTCGCGCCGCCCCGAGTTGAACGTGGGCTGGTCGTACTGAACGTCAATGTCGTTGTAGTTGTAGCCGGCTTCGAAGTTGATGTCCGGCAGCAGCCCGGCACGCGCTTGCGGCAGGCGCTCTTGCTGCGCCAGGTATTGCGCCTTGGCCACCGCGTAGCGCGCGTCGTTGACCTGCGCCTGACTGTAGATGTCCATCAGGTCCACCGCCAGCGACGGGGTGGCAATGCAACACGCTACCAACGCAAAAGCGGCCCGATTCGTTTTTCTCATGATCAGATTCTTTCTCCTCATTGATCCCAAAATTCCCTGCCCGGCACTGGCCGGTAACGTCCGCGGAAGCTCAGGGCACGTCATGGTCAAAAAACGAATCGTGTGCCTGGCGGAGCGTTTCGCAATGGAGGAATGCAGGTCTCGAACAAACCCCGTGAACTGTAATCGCTGTCCGTCACTCGTGTAACCAGCGTTCCGGTCATTGCCGGCTCATTGCCGATCACCGCGAGTAGCCGCCCTCCGGGTTTGAGTTGATCCCTGAAAGCAGGAGGCAGCGCAGGAACCGACCCGGTGAGCAGGATTGCATCGTAGGGTGCCTCATTCGCCCAGCCGCCGATCGCGTCGCCTATTTCCAGGGTGACGTTGCTGGCCCCGACCGACTGCAACCGGCCTTGAGCCAGCTCGGTGAACTCGGGCACGATCTCGACGCTGACGACCCGGCTGGCAAGCCGGCTCAACAGCGCCGTAACATATCCACTGCCCGTGCCGACCTCCAGCACCTTGTCTTCTGGCGACAACCCGAGTTCCTGCAGCATGCGCGCTTCGAGTTTCGGCGTCAGCATGTATTCACCCGGATCTCCCGGAACGCGCCGAAGCGGAATCTGCATATCGGCAAACGCGAGCTCCCGGTAAGGCTCAAGGACAAAATCCTCGCGCTTGACGGCGGCCACTGCGTCAAGCACGGCCTGATCCAGCACGTCCCACGTGCGAATCTGGCTCTCGATCATATTGAACCGGGCCTGATCAAAGTTCATGACTGGATAACCACTGTTCGATGGAAAAATTTCCGGCGCGACGATCCGACGAAAGCGGAACATACCGCGGATGTGGAGCGGCTGGCAATTATCACACAATTGCATTAGCATCAGCCGACGCGTTAGGGGTCCTGCGCCCGGCTTTCATGAGCAGAGCGCATGGTGAGATTCGAACCCGTTCACACGTTTGACGGCCGTGCGGCACCAGGCACTTTGCAGCCTGCCCCGAGGGCGAAGTGCCCGGACGGCGAGCGGCAACAGTTAGAGACCGGTAGTGCCAGGTTCCGCAAGGAGGGCATGCCGAGGCGCACCAACCAGGCCGCGAGTGCAAGCAGACGTAAAACAGGTTCCAGACCCTTTGCACCTGTACGGATAATGCCGAGGCAGGGAAGCGCACCTCTCAGAATGTGCTCTCCTTGCGTCTTCCTTTAGGAGTGCCACATGAATGCAAACCCGAAGTTCCTGAATGCTGCCGCAGCAATTGATGCCGCCGCGGTTCTTCCCCTCCCCAACTCCAGGAAGACCTATGTAAACGGCGCCCGGGACGGGGTACGCGTGCCGATGCGTGAGATCACCCAGGCAGACACGGCGGCATTGTTCGGGAACGAAAAGAACCCGCCGATCTTCGTTTATGACACTTCCGGCCCGTATACCGATCCGGAATGCAGAATCGATATCCGCAAAGGCCTGGCCGCCTTGCGCGGCAGCTGGATCGATCAGCGCGCCGACACCGTATTTCTGGACGGACCGACTTCAGATTACGGCCAGGCTCGCCTGCAGGACGCGGATCTGGCGCAAATGCGCTTCGAACTGGGGCGCAAACCGCGCCGGGCAAAGGCTGGCAGCAATGTCAGCCAGATGCACTATGCGCGTCGCGGCATCGTTACCCCGGAAATGGAATTCATTGCCATCCGCGAGAACAGCCAGCGCGAACGCTATCTGGAAACGCTGACAAAAGAGCAGCGGGCATTGATTTCACGGCAGCATCGCGGCGAAGGGTTTGGCGCGGCGATGCCGGCGTTGATCACGCCCGAATTCGTGCGCGACGAAGTTGCCCGCGGCCGGGCCATTATCCCGGCCAATATCAATCACCCGGAAACAGAGCCGATGATCATTGGCCGCAACTTCCTGGTAAAGATCAACGCCAATATCGGTAATTCCGCGGTGACTTCGGGCATTCAGGAAGAAGTCGAAAAAATGACCTGGGCGATACGCTGGGGCGCCGATACGGTCATGGATCTGTCGACCGGGAAGAATATCCACGAAACACGCGAATGGATCATCCGCAATTCGCCCGTGCCGATCGGCACCGTGCCCATTTACCAGGCATTGGAAAAAGTCGATGGAAAAGCCGAGGAGTTGAACTGGGAAATATTTCGCGACACGCTGATCGAGCAAGCAGAACAGGGCGTGGACTATTTCACCATCCACGCCGGCGTGCGCCTGCCGTTCATTCCGATGACCGCCAAACGCATGACCGGCATCGTCTCGCGGGGCGGCTCCATCATGGCCAAATGGTGCCTCGCGCATCACCGGGAAAGTTTTCTTTACACGCATTTCGAAGATATCTGCGAGATCATGAAGGCCTACGACGTAGCGTTCAGCCTGGGCGATGGTCTGCGGCCGGGTTCCATTTACGATGCCAACGACGAGGCGCAGATTGCGGAGCTGAAGACACTGGGCGAACTCACCGACATCGCCTGGCGGCATGACACCCAGGTCATGATCGAAGGTCCGGGGCACGTGCCCATGCACATGATCAAGGAAAACATGGACCTGCAGCTCGAGCACTGCAAGGAGGCGCCGTTCTACACACTTGGCCCGCTGACGACGGATATCGCACCCGGTTACGATCACATCACTTCTGCAATCGGCGCGGCAATGATTGGCTGGTACGGCACGGCAATGCTCTGTTATGTGACGCCGAAGGAACACCTGGGGCTACCCGACAAGGACGACGTCAAGGAAGGCATCATGGCCTACAAGGTCGCCGCACACGCCGCCGATCTGGCAAAGGGGCATCCGGGCGCACAGATTCGCGACAATGCGTTGTCGAAAGCGCGTTTCGAATTTCGCTGGGAGGACCAGTTCAATCTGGGCCTCGATCCCGAGAAAGCGAAACAGTTTCATGATGAAACCTTGCCTCAGGAGGGCGCAAAGCTGGCGCACTTCTGCTCGATGTGCGGGCCCCATTTCTGCTCGATGAAAATCTCGCAGGACGTGCGCGACTACGCAGCCAGCAAGAATATTGACGACACCGATGCACTCGAAAAAGGCATGGCCGAAAAATCGCGGGAGTTTGTCGAAGCCGGCGCGGAGATTTACAGGAAGACCTGATCCTGCCCGCAGGACGCAACCGACAGGCGGTTGGCAAGTGCCGGCCGCTTTCTTTTTATCCAGCAAACGGCGGCGGAACAATGCCCGGATGCCGGATTACGGGCGCATTGCCCCGCCCTTACCAACCATGAACACACCAAACTGATGGACCTGATCAAGGCATTGTTGCTAGGCATCATCGAAGGCTTGACGGAATTCATACCGGTATCGAGCACGGGCCACCTGATTGTTGCCTCCAGTCTGCTGGATTTCACCGATGAGCGCGCCAAGGTCTTTGCCATCGCGATCCAGTTCGGGGCAATTCTCGCCGTATGCTGGGCACAGCGCGAGAAACTTGTCTCGGTCACGCGCGGCCTTGTCAGCGATGAAACGTCGCAGCGGTTTGTCGTCAATCTGCTGGTTGCGTTCATGCCGGCCGTGGTGATCGGGCTGCTTTTTCACGGCACCATCAAGACCTATTTGTTCTCACCGCTAACCGTGGCAGCGGCACTGGTCGTCGGCGGCTTCCTGATACTGTGGATCGAGTCCCGCCCGCATCAACCCCGCGTCGTCGACATCGACAAACTCGGCTGGAAAGATGCTCTCAAGGTTGGCTTCGCGCAGACGGTCGCGATGTTTCCCGGCGTTTCGCGCTCCGGCGCGACGATCATGGGCGGGATGCTGCTGGGGCTGTCGCGGGAGGCAGCGACGCGTTTCTCCTTCTTCCTGGCCATACCGACCATGTTCGCGGCCACGGTATACGACTTGTACAAGAACTGGCACCTGCTCTCGGCGGCCGATTTCCCCCTGTTCGCTACCGGTTTCATCGCCGCGTTCTTCGCCGCATTGCTGACAGTGCGCGCCCTGCTTGCCTACGTCGCGCGACACAGTTTCCGGCCATTCGCCTGGTACCGGATCGCGTTCGGCGGCCTTGTGCTGCTTAGCTGGCAACTGGGCTGGGTGGAATGGACTTCCCTCTGAGATCAAAGTCGGCCGTGCTGCCGCGGTGAGCCACGCGGGTCACGCGGCAGCGGAGCGATCAGCTAGCGTCGCCGCGCCGGGTCAGCTTTGCACCCAGGGCAGGCCTGCCGCCCGCCAGCCGCCGATGGTATTGCGGTGCCCGTTTCGATCCTTGTCGCCCTCGAACCCCTCGAGCACATTGAACGCCTGCGTGTAACCGGCCGCTGCCGCCGCGCTGGCAGCTGCATGCGAGCGCACTCCGCTACGGCACAAGAACATCACCAGCCCTTCCGCATCGACCTGGGACCGGAGTTCGACGAGAAAATCCGCGTTCGGCTGGCCCGCCGGGTAGCGTTGCCACTCAATCTGCACCGCGCCGGGTACACGCCCGACATAGTCCCATTCGGCACGGGTGCGCACGTCAACCAGTTTTGCGCCCGGTGCTTTTTGCAGCAGCTCATAGGCCTCCGACGGCGTGAGCGCACCAATATAGGGCAATCCTTGGCCCCTGGCTCGCGCTTGCGCATCTTCGAGAATCGCAGATATCGTCATGCTATTTCACTCCGAGGAACATTTTGGTTTGATCAGCACTCGAACTTGTCTGTTGCTGACATGGAAGCGCGATGACAAGTTGTCGCGCGCGAATCTCGCACTATAATTGTGCGCCTTGAAATATTACCGCTTCACATTGGTGCATTATCTCGCCTGGCCGGCAGGAAAGAATGATGTAACTATTTGAATAATATGGGTATTGATAAGGGGCATGCTTTCTGCTCAAGCGTTCCGCTCATTTTGTTTTGTAAACCAACCCTTCAGTCCAGGAGAAAAAAATGGCTTCACCGGCCGACGTAGTAAAAATGATCAAGGACAACGATATCAAATTCGTTGACCTGCGCTTTACCGACACCCGCGGCAAGGAACAGCACACATCAGTTCCCGCGAGAGTCTTCGATGCCAGCAAGTTCGAAGATGGTCACGCCTTTGACGGCTCATCCATTGCCGGCTGGAAAGGCATTCAGGCGTCAGACATGCTGCTCATGCCCGATGCTGACAGCGCACGTATTGATCCCTTTACTGACGAACCGGTACTCAACATCACCTGCGATGTGGTGGAACCGTCTGACGGCGCCGGCTACGATCGCGACCCGCGCTCCATCGCCAAACGGGCGGAAGCCTACCTGAAGTCCACCGGAATCGGCGATACCGCTTATTTCGGACCCGAACCCGAATTTTTCATTTTTGACAGCATCACCTGGAAGACCGACATGTCCGGCTGCTTCGTCAAGATCAACTCGGAAGAGGCGCCCTGGTCCACTGGCACCGAGTTCGAAGGCGGCAACATGGGCCACCGCGCCCCGGCAAAAGGCGGCTACTTCCCGGTTCCGCCGGTTGACTCGCTGCAGGACATCCGCAATGCGATGTCGTTGGCGCTTGAGTCACAAGGCGTAGAGGTTGAGGTTCACCACCACGAAGTCGCGGCTGCCGGACAATGCGAAATCGGCACCCGCTTCAACAGCCTGGTGAAGCGCGCCGACTGGAACCAGATCCTCAAGTACACGGTGTGGAACGTCGCCGCGTCTTACGGCAAGACGGCGACCTTCATGCCGAAGCCCGTCGTTGGTGACAACGGCTCGGGAATGCACGTGCACCAGTCGATCTGGAAAGGCGGAAAAAATCTGTTCGCGGGCAATGGCTATGCAGGCCTTTCGGAAGTCGCCCTGTACTACATTGGCGGCGTGATCAAGCATGCGCGCGCACTGAATGCAATCACCAATCCGGGCACCAACTCCTACAAGCGCCTGGTTCCCGGATTCGAGGCGCCGATCAACCTTGCCTACTCGGCGCGCAACCGCTCGGCGGCAATACGCATTCCGCACGTGAGCGGTTCGGCCGCACGCCGTATCGAAGTTCGCTTCCCCGATCCGACCGCCAACCCTTACCTCGCCTTTACGGCGCTGCTGATGGCAGGCCTGGACGGTATCGAGAACAAGATCCACCCCGGCGACCCCATCGACAAGAACCTTTACGATCTGCCGCCAGAGGAAAGAAACAAGATTACCCACGTCTGCGCTTCACTCGAAGAGGCTCTGGGCCACCTCGACAGGGAACGTGCGTTCCTGACCAAGGGCGGCGTATTCTCGGACGACATGATCGATGCCTACATCGGCCTGAAGATGGAGGAAGTCACCCGCTTCCGCACCACCACCCATCCGGTCGAATTCGACATGTATTACAGCTGCTGATCACGGAATGCTGGCAGCGAAAAAGGGCGGGGAGCACCCGCCCTTTTTTGTCAAACGCTTACCAGTCTCGATGTATTCCGCCAGTTCGATTGCCACACTTGCCATAGCTGATTAGACTCCGGTGCAAGATCATTTCGCGAGGGCCGGCACAGGCCATTCACCCATATATGATGCGATTAGGGATACCCTTGCTGGCCGCCATGGCAGTGTCGGCGTTGTACGCCAACTCGGCGCAGGCCGAGATCTGCATGTACCGGGACGCGCAAGGCCACGTCACCTATTCCAACGTGACCCAGTCGCCCCCGAAGGGCGCCACGAAGATCCGCTGCTTCAGGGAAACAAAGCCTCCCGCGACAACGAGCGGCAACGACTCACCTCGGAAACCGGACACCAAGGACACGTTTCCAAGCGTCGATCGCGACACCCAGCGCCAGCGCGACGCCAGCCGGCGCAGCATCCTCGAAGAGGAACTCGCAACGGAGGAGCGCAATCTGCAGGAAGCGCGCCGCCAATTGGAAGAGCAGGAATCCGTCCGGTTGGGGAACGAGAGCAATTATCAGCGCTACCTAGAACGCGTCCAGCCGTTTCGCGAAGCGGTGGAGAATCACGAACGAAACGTGCAGGCCCTGCGGCGCGAACTCCAGAATCTGCGCTGACCGATTGCGCCGGTTTTCGCCTTTCTCCGCCATGCACGCCTGAAGGCATCCCGGCTTTCCATCGCAGCATTGGCGGGCACCGCCCCCGCAACCGCGTGGTGCCGGCATGAATGCCATCGAAATCGACAAAGCGAGATACCCGGGCCTCGAAACCCTGGCGACCGCGGTCATTGTCCTCAATGACGCGCTGTCGGTGCGCTATTTCAATCCCGCGGCAGAGAACCTGTTTGCACTGAGCGCAAAAAACGTCGTTGGTCATCCGCTTGCGAAGGTGTTTGAAGACGCCACACCGATGATGGCAGCACTCGACTACGCCAAGAACAACAACTGCAGTTATACGCAGCATGAGGTCTCGCTTCAGGTCAGCGGGGGCAAGCTGGAATTGTCCTGCACCGTGACGCCGGGCGAAGGTTTGCTGACAGAGCATTTCCTGATCGAATTCAACGTCCTAAACCAGCAGCTGAAAATCGCCAGAGAAGAACGATTGCTCGACCAAAGCGAGCACAATCGTGAACTGATCCGCAACCTTGCTCACGAAATCAAGAATCCGCTGGGCGCCCTGCGCGGCGCGGCACAGCTGCTGGACCGCGAACTCGACCGAGCCGAACTTCACGAATACACCCAGGTCATTATCAAGGAAGCGGACCGTCTGCAGTTGCTTGTGGACAGGCTGCTGACACCGCACCGTCGGCCGAAAATCGTTCACTTCAATATTCATGAAGTTCTGGAGCGCGTAAGGAGCGTCCTTTTGGCGGAACACCCGACAAGCCTGTCCATTCGGCGCGATTACGATACCAGCCTGCCGTTACTGACGGGCGACCGCGAGCAGATCATTCAGGCGGTTCTGAATATCGCGCGCAACGCGGCCCAGGCGATGCAGGGCAAGGGCGAAATCCGGATGCGAACGCGGGTGGCGCGCCGCGTGACGCTTGCGAAGAAACTTCACAAGATCGCGATATCCGTGCAGATCATCGACGGCGGCCCGGGAGTTCCGGAAGACATCAGGGACCGCATATTCTTTCCGCTGGTCACGGGCCGCGAGGATGGCAGCGGTCTGGGGCTCACGCTCGCGCAAACGTTTATCAGCCAACATCACGGCACCATTGAACTGGAAAGCGAACCCGGCCGAACGTGTTTCACCGTGCTGCTTCCGGTCGATGAACCGGGAAAAGACAGTTGAATGCAAGCTATCGCTGCCGCTAAATAATGAAACCAATCTGGATAATCGACGACGACCGCTCCATACGCTGGGTGTTCGAAAAAGCTCTCGCCCGCGAGAATATCGCGTTCAATACTTTCGCTTCCGCGCCTGACGCCCTCGCTGCGCTCGAAACCAGCGTGCCCCAGGTTGTCGTCAGCGATATACGAATGCCGGGCGGGTCGGGGCTGCAGTTGCTCGAAACCATCCGCGCGCAATACCCGAATCTGCCAGTAATCATCATGACTGCATATTCGGATCTCGAAAGTGCGGTGGCCGCTTTTCAGGGCGGCGCGTTTGAGTACCTGCCCAAGCCTTTCGACGTCGATCATGCGATCGACCTCATTCGCCGCGCCATGGACGAGAGCCAGCGCCAGGACGAAGTGACGGAACTGCCGGAGGAGGCGCCGGAAATCCTGGGGCAGGCACCTGCCATGCAGGAAGTGTTTCGGGCGATCGGCAGACTCGCGCAATCCCAGGCCACGGTGCTGATCAACGGCGAATCGGGCACCGGCAAGGAACTGGTTGCGAGGGCGCTGCATCGGCACAGCCAACGCGCAAACAAACCGTTTATCGCCATCAACACCGCGTCCATTCCGAAGGACCTGCTGGAGTCGGAGTTGTTCGGTCACGAACGCGGCGCTTTTACCGGCGCACAGGCGATGCGCCGCGGCCGTTTCGAGCAGGCCGAGGGCGGAACACTGTTTCTCGATGAAATCGGCGACATGCCGCCGGATCTGCAAACACGTTTATTGCGGGTGCTTTCCGACGGCCACTTCTACCGGGTTGGCGGACATCAGCCGATGCACGCCAACGTGCGCGTCATCACCGCAACCCACCAGGATCTCGAAAAAAGAGTCAAGGAAGGACTGTTTCGCGAGGACCTGTTTCACCGGTTGAATGTCATTCGGCTGCGCTTGCCGCCACTGCGTGAGCGGCGCGAGGATATTCCGCTGCTGGTGCGCCATTTTCTGAAGAAATGCGCGCACGACCTAGGCGTTGAATCAAAGCGCCTGACAGACGACGCGATCAAGTATCTCGCTTCGCGGGACTGGCCGGGGAACGTGCGGCAGTTGGAAAACGTATGTCACTGGATTACGGTGATGGCCCCCGGCGTCACTGTCGACACGAAAGGCCTGCCGCCCGAGTTGCGCGAAGAAGCCGGCGACGCGGAAGGCGGCGACGACTGGGTCGCCGTGCTGGAGCGCGAGGCGGAGTCACGCCTCCGGCGCGGCGAGACCGGCATTCTCGACGACTTCAGCCGCAAGTTCGAACGCGCGATGATTTTGCGTGCACTCGCCCATACCGGTGGGCGCCGCATCGAAGCTTCACAGTTACTGGGAATGGGGCGCAACACATTGACGAGAAAAGTCCAGGAGCTTGGCATCGAAGAAGACGTCGCGAAGGAGAAATCGTGAGCAGTTCCGGCCCTGGCCGCGGCGCCGTGTTCGGTTGAAACACTTTTTCCACCTGCACCGCACGGCCCACGCCGCGCCGGAGCAATTGTCAGCAGGCTATCTCGGCAACCACCGGCGCATGGTCTGACGGCCGCTCGAGGGCACGCATGTCCTTGATGACGGAAACGTTCTGGCAGCGTTTCGCCAGAGCCGGCGACAACAGGATGTGGTCAATGCGCAACCCCATGCCGCGTTTGAACGCATTGAGCCGGTAATCCCACCAGGTGAATGATTTTTCCGGTTGATCGAACAATCGGAAACTGTCGACAAACCCCAGACCGATCAGCGACTGGAATGCTTCGCGTTCCGGCTCGCTGAAGAGCACCTTGCCTTCCCACGCTTTCGGGTCGTGTACATCGCGCGGTTCAGGGGCAATATTGAAATCGCCGACCACCACCGTCTCTGGATGACGCGCCAGTTCTTCAGCCAACCATGTGGAAAACGCCGCAAGCCAGTCGAGCTTGTAACGGTATTTGTCGGAATCAACGCTCTGCCCGTTGGGAACATAAGCGTCAACGACACGGATCGAGCCAATCGTTGCCGCGATCACCCGCTTCTGTTCGTCGGAATAACCGGGGATACCGCGAACGACATCTGCACAGGGTGTGCGGGAAACGATCGCGACGCCGTTGTAGGTTTTCTGCCCCGAAAATACCACCTGATATCCGGCCGCCTCTATCTCCTCGACCGGAAACTTCGGGTCGTCGAGCTTGGTTTCCTGCAAGCAAACGACATCAGGGACGTCCTCCCGCAACCAGCCGAGCAACTGCTCGAGGCGGACCTTCAGGGAATTCACGTTCCATGTGGCAATTTGCATGCATTCATCCCGTAGTTGTCAGACATCTCGTTGGATGAATTGTATTCGGTTTGGCTGCATGGCCATTTACGAGCATCGTAAAGAACCCTCGAGCCAGTTGACTGCAGAACCTGATATCGATCGTCATCCTCAATCAGCGACATGCGTAAACACACATCTGTGGTGCAAACCCGCCTCTGCTGAGCAGGACTGCTGAAACAGTTTGTCGGGGAAATTCGCGCCGTGTTTTCAGCGCATATGCATTCGAACACGGGCATGCATCGGGACTCGGGAATCGCGGTGAAATTGACGCAAGCCATCATGGCTGTCGCCAACCGGACACGCCGGGTCGACAACGTGGCGCCCCCCCGGCCGTCCTGCTTCAATCAACGCCGCGGATCGAACCTCGCTCCGACCGGAGCATTTCCTATCTGCCGCGCCACCACTGACTGGCGAGCCGGTACGCCTCGGCAATCTCCTCCGGCGCCATTTCCTTCTTGATCATTTGCAGGTTGCGGTGCGCGTTCCTGTTGCCCTCTGCCGAAGCGACAATCCACCAGAAGCACGCCTGCACGTCGTCACCCGGGACGCCTTCCATGCGATAGTACGCCGCTCCGAGATTGTTCTGCGCCTTGAGATCGCCCTGTTGGGCGGCTTTTTCGTACCAGTAGGCCGCCTGGGCGTCGTCTCGTGCGACGCCCTTACCCCTGCCATACATGACGCCAAGGCTGGACTGCGCAACCGCCAGTCCCTGCTCGGCGGCTTTCCGGTACCAGTACACGGCTTGCTCATCATCCTGGGGTACGTCCAGGCCGAACTCATAGGCCACAGCGAGGTTGAACTGTGCCGCCGCGTCACCAAACTCGGCGAACTCCTTCATCTGCGAAAGTGTGGTTGCGCGATCCTGCTGATCGAGGCCCGCGCGGGCATCGTCAAACGCATCGGCGCTCGCGCTGGCCGATGCGAGAAAGAGAGCAATGAAAGCGGTTGTTAAGCGACTCATGGGTGGTGAGCTTTCGACATATTCAGCCTGCCTGGTTTCTGAACCGCAAGCCTCCGTTCCCTTGTTCTCAGCAGGCACCCCTGCGCATCAACGCAAACGCCGGTCGAGACGGTGACCGCGTAGCGCCGGCAAAGCGGACCAGTCCGGTCAGGCCAGACTCATCGCGAGGTACTTATCGCCAGCCCTTTCTCGAAAACCAGCCGCGAGCACGCTTGTTTTGAGTGATTTCCGATGGATCGCCCTGCTTCTTGCGCGACGATGACGGCCGCGCGACGATATTCCTCTCGTTTGTCGTGAACTCTTCCCGCAAGAAAGCCTTACACAACTCGGAGCCTTCATCGTCGATTTCGACGATCTTTGCGCCGACCACCGAGTCGCCGAGGTGGACGACCTCAACCTTGCACTCGAGTACCCGTTCGGGCAGCAACTCGCAACTGAAACCGAGGATCTGCCCAATCGTGAAATGTTGTGTCGACAGGAGCAGGAAGCCGGTTTGGCTCATATCCTGAATCAAACACGTGTATTGCTGGGCAAGTTTCGTCAATGCGAGAGGGTCATCCTCCACAGTCAACACGCCTTTCCGCGTTACGGAAATCCTTCTGGCGGTTCGCAGCTCGGAGAAGTCCTGCTTGTGGGTTTGCGGTTCGCTCAAGAGTCGCTCTTCAGTCGGAAATGGAACATCGGTAACACACAGTTTGTGAATTCATCATAGTGCACAAACCGGGCCAAGATCCGCTCCGGCGCCTGTCTTTGGCCAACCGTCGCAGCGATGGGTACAAGCAATATTACGAATTACTGATTTTTAAGCAAAACGGCGGTGCCCGGCGACCCTGGCGAATCTTTCGGCGCACCCCGCGCAAATGCATCGGTCGCCCGCCTGCCGGACTGAAAAAACACCGAAAAACCTGCTGCTTGTGATGCCTGCGCTCAACCGATACACCACGGCAGAGGAGATGCCGCCGCTTATCGGTACATTATTACAAGTAGCGCCAACTCGCCCCACTGAAAGCAAGCGCCCGCGCCGATCCTATTCGATATATTCGACGTCGTCGTAATCGAGCCCGCCCTGATCGGCATCTCCGGTATCTGCGTCGCCGTTGTTGCTGGCCATTGTCTCCGGGACCGGCGGCACCACTGGCGTCACCTTTACCAGCGGATAGCTCGGATAGCCGGCGAAATCAAGGGCCCCATTCCATTGCTCTGCGTCAAACCCGCGAATGACCGACGAGCCGATCTTGACGACGGGCACTTCCCGCGCACCCGAGGTCAACGCCATCAACTCCTCCTGCACCTCGGCGCGATTGGCGTCCAGCAAGGTGTGCGGAACCCCCCTGCCGAGGAGCAGTTCACGCGCTGAATTGCAGTGCTGGCCACAATCGGTAACGTAAAGCGTCACCGGGAACCTGCTCACCGCGAGTTGCAATCGATACGGCAACACCTGCCCCGAGCTGTCGCCGTCATAGAGACGCGGGCGCTGAATGTTTCTCGCACTGGCAGGCGGAGCCTCATCGCCATAATGAACCTGTCCTGCCTCATCTTCCCAGCGATAGGTGTCCGCCGCCGCAGCGGCCACAGAGACCAGCGCAAAAACACACGTTACCAGCAGCCTCTCCATCATCATCCGTCTCTCCGATCAGGCATGCTCAACGGCTGGCTCACCCAACCGGTAGGTACCAAGCCCGCGATCGACGCGCAGCGCGTAATCCTAATCCAGAACGTATATTACCTGGCGTTCTTCGACAAACACTTGAAGGATCTGGCATCCTCCTTGCTGGATGGCCCTTCTTTCAACTATCCAGAAGTGGCATTCAGGTCACACCATCCATAAGAGTTGATTCTGCTCCCACCGTACATTTTGAGTGTACAGGCAATACCGTCAAGATTGGTCTAAAAATAGTAGGAGAATAGGATTGGATATTCGAGTGGAACATAGAGGTTGAGCGTGGAAATCGGTGGAATATTCCTGTCAGTGAAGCGGAGATCGCCGCGGCGAGTATAGGGAGATGGGAAATTCTTTCGCCGTCGAAACCAGTTCCGCGGGAATAGTTTACAGCTCTAATTCTTCAAGGACGGTTGATAATCTTTCCCTACATTGATCATCAGCGGATATTGACTCTTCATGTGTAATCTATCAGAATATGGAGTAGTTCTTTGATAGAGAATAGTGGGCGAGAGCACGGCAATAGCAC
>Ga0209536_100003240_pt1 | contig 26204 bp, 18 predicted proteins | sample DeeMarSeWOR28_12_FD_187461 | JGI IMG/M metagenome (GOLD analysis project Ga0209536, IMG submission 187461) | Marine sediment microbial communities from White Oak River estuary, North Carolina - WOR-2-8_12 (SPAdes) (version 2) | ecosystem: Environmental > Aquatic > Marine > Intertidal zone >...
CAATTGACTGGCAAAATGGGGCCCATGTCATCGTAGAAAAACCACTGGCTTCATCACTGAAAGACTGTGATGCGATGATCGAAGCAGCAAAGAAATATCAAAAAAAATTATCGGTGATCAGCCAGCGACGGCTCTATGCCCCGGCACAAAGGATCAAAAAAGCCATTGATGATGGCAAATTGAAAATTCCAATTCTTGGCACCGTTACCATGCTAGGTTGGCGGGACAAGGCATATTATGACAGTGATCCCTGGCGAGGAACATGGGAAGGCGAGGGCGGTGGCGTCCTGGTTAACCAGGCGCCCCATCAACTTGATTTATTGCTATGGTACATGGGAGATGTAGATGAACTGTATGGCTATTGGGCTAATTTAAATCATCCCTATATTGAGGTCGAAGATACCTCTATAGCAGTTATCCGCTTTAAGAATGGCGCCCTTGGAAATATTGTGGTCAGTAATTCTCAAAATCCGGCTTTACACGGAAAGGTTGCAGTTCATGGATCAAATGGGGCCTCAGTTGGGGTACAGACGGACGGCGGAGCAATGTTTATTGCCGGCATGTCCACCATCGAGGAGCCACCAGTCAATGATCTATGGACGATCCCCGGTGAGGAGCACTGTTTGGATTTATGGAAAAAAGAAGATACAGCATTTTTTCGAAAAATTAATCCTATTGAGTATTACCATCAATTACAAATACAGGATTTTATACAGGCGATTATAGATAAACTCGAGCCAATGATTTCTGCAGACGAGGGAAGAAAAACGGTCGAATTGTTTACTGCGATTTATCAATCTCAAAAAGAAAATCGATTGATAAAATTTCCACTCTAAGTTATTTAATACTCTTTCTAACAATTTTTGACAATTTGGATTATTAGAATTAAAATTACAGTTTTAGAAATTTAAGATTTATATAAAGAGGTTAATCATGAATAGAATTTTTAGTATTAGTGGTTTACTTTACGTAATTATCGCCGTATTAATTATCCCGCTGATGGCCGACTGGCCGCAGTTTCAGGGCCCTAATCGTGATGGAAAGGCCATTGATCAGGGAATCGCCAGTAATTGGCCAGAGAATGGTCCTAAAGAGTTGTGGTCGGTTCCCCTCGGAGAGGGATTTGCCGGACCGGCAATTGTGGATGGTGAAGTCTATATCCTTGATCGTATTGATAGTGAGCGCGATGTGCTCCGCTGTTTCGATTTGACAAGTGGTAAGCAACTTTGGACCTATACGAATGCAGCACCAGGTGAAGCAGGATTTAATGGTTCTCGTGCTACGCCAACAGTGGATGAGAATAACGTATATGTCGTAGGCTTGATGGGTGATATGCTATGTGTCGATCGTCAGAATCACGAGTTAGTATGGAAAAATAATCTAATAAAAGATTTTGATGGTAGAGTGTCGGAATGGGGCGTTGCCCAGAATCCGGTAGTGTATAAAAATCTCATCATCGTTGCCCCACATGGCCCTAACTCATTTGTGGTTGCACTCGACAAAAATACAGGCAAAGAGATATGGCGTTCTCCCGGATTGGGTGGCCCTGCTTATAGTTCTCCTGCCATAGTAACCCTGGGCGGCACAGAACAGGTAGTTATGATAGCTCCCCCTGAGTATGAAGAGGAAGACGAAGAAGATGAAGAAGATGAACAAGGGAGTGAGCAGGAAGAAGACGAAGATAGTGAAGAGGAAAATTCCGAAAAAGAGCCCCCTGGAAAAGTAGCAGGAATATCACTTGAAAGTGGTAAGATTCTTTGGACGTACCAGGGTTGGTCTTGTGGAATTCCGATTCCATTCCCCATACAGTTATCTGAGAATCGTCTGCTTGTGACAGGCGGTTATGGAGCCGGTTCGGTGATGTTGCAGGTTACACGCAGCGGTCCTGATTTCGAGGTAAAAGAGCTGTTTAGACTTGATCAGAAGGATTTTGGACTTCAGATTCATCAGCCGATACTGTATAAGAATCATCTTTATGCAAACAACAACGGTAATGAGCATAGGGAAGGTATGACCTGCCTGACACTGGATGGGAAGGTTCTTTGGAAAACCTCTGATGATCGCCAACTGCCCAGATTTGAAAGGGGTAATCTTCTGATGGCAGATGGACTGATCGTTAACCTGGATGGTAAAAAAGGCAATCTGCATCTTATCGAGCCATCACCGGAAGGGTATAAAGAACTGGCTCAGGCCAAAGTATTGTCCGGTAAAATGATGTGGTCACCCATGGCTATTTCCGACGGTAAATTACTTGTCAGGAACCAGGAAGAAATGAAATGTCTGGATCTTCGCAATCCATGATAGAATGCAAAAATATCAGCCTTTCTTTTTCAGATAAAACAATTTTTGATCACCTTACACTTTCAGTCGCTGAAAACGAACATGCCTGCCTCAGTGGTGTCTCCGGAAAAGGCAAAACAACTTTCCTGAAGCTCCTGCAGGGCTACATTAGTGCGGACGATGGAGAAATTTACATTAACAATACGTCTCTTCAGCCCTCAACTATTAAAGATATCAGAGACACGATCGTCTGGATCCCTCAGAATGTCAATCTCCCTGTCAATAATGGGGCAGGATTGATAAAACTTTTACATATTCAGTCAAAGAAGGATACGATAGAAAGTTACAGTCAAAAGCTTGGGTTAGAACCGGATATATTAAACAAAGATTTTGATATTATCAGCGGTGGGCAGAAACAGCGGATAATTATTTCTATATGTCTGAGTCTTGATAAACCAATTATTCTGATGGATGAACCGACCTCGTCCCTTGATGATAAATCTATTCAGTCACTTATAAGCCTCATTCAATCACTGAGTGCTAAAACAATACTTTCAGCTTCACATAACCGACAATGGGTCCAGAGTGTGGATAAAGAGATAACTTTATGAACACAATAACTGACATAAGTCTATGGGATCTTGCCTTTGGATTCATTATTCTCATCATTCCTGTTTCCTTCTTTTTATATTACCGGATTAAACTGATCAAAGATATTTTTATCGCCGTAATCCGCATGGTCATACAGCTTGGTTTGATTGCGCTTTATCTTGAATGGATTTTTAACCTCAATAGTGCCTGGTTAAACAGTTTGTGGGTACTCTTTATGATAGCCGTCGGTGTACATACATCAATAAACCGAATCGGATTGAACTGGAAGTATTTTGTTTTCCCCTTGTTTATTGCCGGTTTGACCTCTGTGATTATCTTGGACGTATTTTTTCTGGGATTTGTACTTAAATTGGATTACCTTTTTGATGCACGCTATTTTATACCGATTACCGGTATGATATTGGGGAACTCACTAAATCACAATATTGTCGGTCTCAGTTCTTATCTTAAAGGCTTGTCTGAAAAATCAGATTTATACTATTTTCTGCTGACCAATACCAGTAATACCAAATTGGCCTTGAGGCCCTTTGTCGGAGATTCAATTAAAAGCGGATTGAATCCTTTGATCGGAACTATTTCCGTCATCGGCCTCATTTCGTTGCCGGGAATGATGACCGGGCAGATTTTGGGGGGAAGCTCACCGGTTATTGCTATCAAGTATCAGATCATGATCATGCTTGCTATAATTGCCGGCTGTTCTATCAACCTGTTTCTAAGTATTATATTTTCCAACCGGTTTGTCTTCGATGGATACGGAAAGTTAAAAATGAATATGTTGCAGAATTGATTTGAAATAATATTCTTTTATGCAGTCGGTAGGTTATCGTGATCAGTACGAATACTCAATTTGGGTTTATCTATCAATAAACTGACCTGGAACTCGGTATTACCTGGTTGAGAATGAACAGTGATATCCCCATGATACCTCCGCAGCAGCCGTCGGGATATATCAAGACCAAGTCCCGTTCCTTTTCCGGGTTCTTTTGTTGTGAAAAACGGATCAAATATTCTGGTTATTATAGCGGGATCGATTCCCGGTCCATTGTCAGAGATTTGAACGAAAACCCGGTTTAACTCTGAAAATGCTTCGATGTGTATTTTTCCTGAAGGAGGTATAGCATCAACTGCATTATCGAGCAGACTAAACCATACCTGATTCAGGTCACCACCGTTAGCGTATACTCTTGGGAGATTCGTTGCAAACTTGAGTGTCATATTGGCATTTTTAGATTTGGTCTTTGCAACCAGAACACTCAGGGTATCCCGGATTCCTGGTTCCACATCAACAAATTCTCTTTCCGCAACAGTCCCCATATAGGTAAATTTCTTGACAGCATCGACAACTTTATAGACCTGTGTTGCTGTATTCTCGATTTCAGCAGCGAGGGTGTGAGTGGTGAAACTGGCGATGAGCCAATTTAGAGTAACTTCCAGTGCTTCCGGCGGTAATGTTTTTGTGAGATTGTCGAGGTCTTCTAATTTTATGGACATATCAGCCAGTGATGCAGCGAACTTCTGATCCAACTGTCGGCAAACCAACCAATCAGTAAGCTGATCCTGAAGATCAGATCTTTCTAAAGGTGATAATGAAGAATTCTGAGATTCGAAAAAGCTGGCGGCACAAATATTTTCCAGCCTTGTTAACTGTTCTGTTGTCAAATTGGCCGCACCCAATTCCCTGCATGCCATATCCATACTTTTAAGATCATTTAAGATCTGTTTGGCACCCCTGACAGTTGCAGAAGCAGGATTGTTGAGTTCATGGGCCAGGCCGGCGGATAATTTACCCAAAGAGATCATCTTCTCATCCTGCAGATCACTTGTATTGAAATTCCTTACCCTGTCTAGCATGCTGTGAACAGTGTAAGCAGTAAAGGTAGGACAAATATTGATCATTTGAGGAAATAGTTTTTCATCGATCCCTAATAGTTCAGCTTTTTCATCGACATAGTTATCACCAGGTGGCCCTTTCATGCGAGAATAGGGCAGCATGCCGGTCACTTCTCCCTCTCGCCAGACAGAGACAAGTTTTGGCCCCACGCCGCGGTCAACGCGGATGGAAACTTTTCCTGAAAGAATTATCCACATTGTTTCTATTCGCTCGCCCTTTGGGCCAATAACTAATCCGGTTTCATACACCCCAAACTTACCGTTATCCACCAGCCACTTTAATTCTTTATCAGGAATTTTCTCCAAACGGGAGAGGGATTTAAGACGCTTAATCAGATCCATATTTATCGCTAATCTTTCGTGTGATATGTTCTGATGCTGACTTAAACCAGTTGTTTTCGTCGTCAACTTCAGCTAGCCATTTAGTAAGCAAGGTAGGTGTGGTAAAATTACCAAGCCGACCTAAAACATAAGCGGCATACCACCAGGCCCACCCTTCATGGCGTACACCATTCAAAGTATTTTCCTGAAATTCATGATGAACTCTGCCAGCAGCAGCCAAAGTTCTCAATAACTGTTGTTTTGTGGGAAATGAAGTCATATTTTTATCCTTTGGCATGTTTAAAATTTGTTAAACGCATGGAGAGCTTTAAATATTGCCTGATCATAAAATCTCAGACATTTGCCAAGGGATCAACGTATTTTAACGCAAAGTCCGCAGAGATAATTTTACCATTTTGTCATCCCGGAGGAATCTTACAGGGTGTCGTTTGAGCTCCAACCACAATCAGGAAGATCCTTACAGGCTGACATTCTCCGATTCTGCGGGTTCTGCGTTTAAATTACGTGCAATTGTATAGTGCTTCCTGCAAGTCGAGTTAGCACTATAAGCATATAATTTGGCGCTGAAAATTTTTCATTGTTTGAGATCATTGTATATATTTCCTCCAGGAGTCAAAGGCAAATATATTTCTGGGAGTAATAATCAATACAGACAACAAAATTTATACTTGATCCAGGCTGGCGTGTTATTATGAGCGACCTGGGATTTGATTCGAAAGAAGTTTAAAAAAGAGAAGATATCTAATGAAATCTATTCTCCAAAATTTCTATTCACTGTTTATTACAATCCTTTCCTGGATTATTCCTTTGGTAGTATATGCCGCTCTGTATAAAGATACCCAGAACACTGATATTTATCTTGCTTTCAGAACCGGATATTTCATTGAATACATAATAACAGCCTCTATACTGTTGGGCTATCTGCATTGGTTGTTAAACAAGGTTACAGATTTACCGACTATACGCAAGCTATCAATTGGTTTAATTATTATCATACGTTTCGTCAGTTTTATTTTCATTTTAGCATTGTATGATGCAATTGATATTATGACTATCTTTGATGAAAGGTTCAGCCTTCTTCCAACGAAGTTTACACCTCAATTTCTGACAAGCAGTCAATTTTTGGGAGCTATTTTATATTTCCTTTTTATTGATACAATTTATTCCTGGTTTTATCAGATCAGGACGATTCTGGGTAAAAAAGTTTTTCGTAGTCTATTATTGGGAAAATATCGGACACCAAGGGCAGAGAAACGCATCTTTATGTTTATTGATATGAAAGATTCGACAAAACATGTGGAGCAATTAGGCCATGTGAAGTTTACCAATCTCATCCAGGAATGTTTCAAAGATTTTGGTATTATAGCCCAAAAGCGTGGCGTGGATATCTATCAGTATATTGGAGATGAAGTTGTCGTATCTTGGGTAATGAAAAGAGGTCTAAAAAATCAAAATTGTTTACACTTATATTTCGATTATCAGGATCAGTTACTGGTAAATTGGCCTCAGTATCTACGGAAATATAATGTAAAACCGGTTTTTAAAGCTGGGATTCATTGCGGTCATGTAACCGTCGCTGAAATAGGATTATTTAAAAGAGGAATTGAATACCTCGGTGAAATTTTAAATACGGCTTCGCGGATTCAAGGCTTGTGCAACAAATATCAGGCAGATCTGCTTATATCGAAAGAGTTGTTTGAGTTATTGGATGAAAACCCTGATTTTAATATGGAAATTATTCAAGAAGTCACATTGAAAGGTAAACAGCAGAAAGTGGATATTTTTAGTGTTAAACACGTGGGAAAGGATCAATAGAATATCAATACATGTAACTCAAAAAAGATTTTTTGATAATAATTTAGAAAATTATATATTATTGAATTATTACTTGACCACAACATTCATAAAACCCTGAATTTACTCAGTGATCTCTGTGGTTTTGTTTTAATCCACATTTATACTATAATGGAGGTATATATGAACAAGATTCTTACTTTTCTCATTGTGCTTATTTGTATAACATCTCCAGCCTATGCTGATGGTGCTGTACAGCTATCCTTGATTAATTCCATCCAGATTGTTCCGGAAAATGAGGCTGTTACTGCTTTTCGCCTGGCCATTTATGGAAAAAACACGACCACACAATATCTCGATATTGGAATAGTTACCGAAAACCATCGTGGTCTTTCAAAAGGTTTGCAATGGAGTTTTGTCGGTCTGCAGAATGATTTTACAGGTTGGCAGTCGGCAACTGTTTTTAACTACTCAACAGGAAAAGTGAAGGGCCTTATGACGGGATTTGTCAATTTAAGTGGACATATGAGTGGGTTACAGCTCGGATTGGTCAACGTAACTGATACAGCCTACGGCATCCAGCTCGGTTTACTTAACTTTATTAAAAAGGGTGGTATGCTGCCATTTTTCCCGATCTTCAATTTCTCTTTCGATTAAAAAGATCCTCGATGCTCGATGTTTGATGTTGGAGACTGGAGTCAGGAGAGCCCCTTTCTGACTTGATCTTTATGTTACCCTTTCAGGGTAATTTAAATTAAATTGATCTTCAACACTCAGGGCAAGGCCCTGGGCTATTTTATATTGCCCATTCAGGGCAAATAATTAATATGCATCTTGACAAATAAATCTTTCATTAGCAACTTTTTATTAATCTCGCATCTCGCATCTCGCATCTCGCATCTCGCATCGCGTATCCCGTATCAAATATCTAAAATCCAAAATCCGCATTCCAAAATCCAAAATCAAAAAACCAACATCCGGTATCCGGCATCCCATATCTCATATCCCAATCCCATGACAGATACTACTTACTGCTGTTCAATATTCTGCACTAGTTTCTTAAACATTAACCCGTAAAACATTTCCAGGTAACGTCGGGTTTCATCCCGCTCCAGATTAGAGACATATTTCCAGAAACCGTAAATACGGGAAAGGGTCATCAGGCGTGACGCATACAATTTCCAGGTATATCTAGCTTCTACCCGCGCAATACCTCCATCAGAAATTTCCTTCCAATGATCCGGATTTTCCTTACACTTGAGAAAAAAATTAGTGATCGTCTTGGATGCAACATCACCGTGATAAGGATCAATATGAAATCCGGAGATCCCATTTTCAATGATCTCAAGCGGACCACCATTTTGGGTAGCAAAAGTCGGCAATCCGGAAGTCATCGCTTCAATCACCGTTAATCCAAATGCTTCAAACAGTGCCGGCTGTACAAAAATACCTTTTCTGTCGGCAATAAAGCGATACAATTCACCATTGAAGTTTTTATAGGATTGTTTCTCTACCCAGCGGATTTTACCTTCCAACTGATAGGTTTCAATATGTTTGTAAACCTTTTCAATTTGCTGAATTTCTTCTTTGTCTTTGGAGAGTGATTTTTCGACAAAACCGGCAACCAAGAATAGATTGGCCAGTTCCTGTAACTCTTTATTTTGGCCATACCACTCAACCAGGCCACTAATATTTTTTACATGATCGAGGCGGGACATAGCGAAGATCAATGGCTTATCCTTGTTCTTCAGTATACCGGTGGCGTAAGGCAGGCCATCCTGATAAATTAAAGTCTCAATATCCGGGTGCAGATCTTTTAGCCGGCGATCTTCTGCGTAATAAGGAAAATAAACCTCCGGATCGGCGCCTGGAGAAACAATGTTGAACTTTGGATCAAAAACATTCACACCATTGACCACCCGGTAGAGTTCCGGCAGCGTGAAGGCAGAGTAACTTTCGTATTGTCCGATCACTTCCCGGTTTCCAGAAATCTCCTGATAGGTACTGGTAATGATAAAATCTGCCGTATTCATTGCAATCAGATCTGCCGTAAACTGTGCCGGAAAATGGTATTGCTTTTCATAGTCCTTCCACTTGAGAGCGGAAAATGTATATTTGGTTTTTTCCAGGGCATGGGCAATATTACATTGAGTAACACCCATACGTTGAGAAAGTAAGGAGGCAACCAGATTCCCATCGGAATAATTACCGATGATCAAATCGGGTCGATTCTTTAATTCTGTCAATATTTCTCTTTCAACATCGATCGTGAATTGTTCGAGAAATGGCCATATCTTAAATCGTGAAATCCAGTGTGGCACAATGTCCCCATTTTCATAGCGAAAAGGAATCCGTAAGATTTTTGCATTTTTTGTTCCGGTTATATCTTCAACCGGAAGATTACAAGTGGTTTCACCCGCTTCGGGAATCAATCGGGTGACCACTATGATTTTTGGTTCAATTTCCAAACCCATTTGGTAGATCCGATCCCGCATTTCCTGCTCAATCGCCTTTACCTGATCCAAAATATAGACGATTTGTCCTCCGGTATCAGGTAGTCCAAGAACATTGGATTGACCAAAATAACCGTGTGGTGATAGAATAACTACATTGAATATCATCGGAATTCCACTGAGAAATTTTTCCAGGTCCTTTGGTGAAGGTGCTTCTAAAATATCAGAGAGTAGATAGAAACGATTGAGCATAATCTTGACCGTACGACCCCATCCTGGTTCAAACCCTACTTCTCTTAATTTTTCTGTAAAATGAATTGACTCCGTATTGCCATCCTGTTTCTCTAAAAATTTTTGTACCTGACGAAGACTATCTTGCAGTGTCTCAACATCAGTGATTTTTGTATTGACCATTAATTGTTGCCCCTCGTACTGGTGCATGCGTAAAAAATCCAGTAAACGCTGGTCACCGGTTTCGATGCCGGAGAAAAGCCGATTGGAGAGGTAGCGATTTAAAAATTCAACACCGCGACCGATCGATTTAGTTTCCTTCATCCTGGGAAAACCACGATTAAATGGGTTAAGGTCTATCTCTAATGTCCAGGGATTAGTATCGTGTTTACTGTTAATCAGCCTCTCTTCAAACTGAAGATAATCAGAAACTGATACTTCAGATATACTCACTTCATCCAGATGAAATTTATAATATTTACTATTAGCAATACCGTCTCTGAGAAAAAGATAGACCCATGGTGATTCAAAGGCGGCGACTTGGGTGTTAAATACAAATTTTTCAACCGCTGAGCCTTGCAGACCTTTACCAGCATCCGTCTGCATAAATTGTTTGAATTCATACCAGATATCCGAGTGCAGCATCAGAGTTTTATTCAAGCGGACATAATGTCTAAACAAGGAAAAAATAACAGCACGATGCTTTTCGATAAACTGATTCATTTTGTCAATCAAGATCAACCTCTTCGTGTAATTGAATATCTCCGAAAAACTGATAATGGTCGATACCTTCAATGATACCATTGGCGTAGGTATCTTCAGCAAAATAGATACGGGGTTTACCGCGTAACCGCTTTAGTTCAGAACTGAAGTTACCGACAACCACGCCGAGGACGTCTCCACTGAGCATTTCTTCATCATTGCCGGAGTCACCGGCAACCAAGATTCGCTCCGGCGGTAATCCCCACTTAATCCCCAGGTAACGGACCGCCAGTCCTTTTGAGGCGCGAATTGGTAAAATATCAAGATATCGCTTGTGGGAGTAAATCACCTTCACCCTAATCTTTTGATTTCTTAAATGTCTGACAATTTGGGCCCGGGAAGGAGCCCTTTTGGGATCGACATAATAACTAATTTTATATTGTCTCTGCTCACTTTCCTCCTGTAGTTCCAATCCCTTTAATTCAGAAAGTGTTGCCCGAATCCGTTCTGGCTCCCAGAAGTATTTTAGGTGGTGTCGCCAGGTTCGATCTTCGACTAATCCCTTTCCATAATTAATTTCGCTTCCCACTGCGGTGATAAATATATCGGGCATCGGTACCTTTGATTTTTTCAGAATATTGACCGCACTTTCCAGGCGACGGCCGGTAGCAATGCCAAAGCCAACATTTTCATGTGTTTTTTTCAGAGCGTTTAGGAAGTTTTTGAGACCTTTTGCATCACCAATCAATGTATGATCAATATCGCTGATAATCAATCGATCAACCATGGGGAGGCGGCTCCTCGTTTTAATCAGCAAGTTTCTCTGGTAGTATTTCTTTTCCGCTTCTTTTTTCATAATGGTCACATAGTTTTTGACATGACTGCGCCAGGCATAATATTTTCGAACATTTCGTGTACCGTTTCGTGAAAACATCGACCATTTTTCTTTGTCCTTTAAAAGATCTTCAATCTCCTCACCCATTTTTTTCTGATCGAGAGGATCGATTAAGATGCCGTTCTGGCAATTACCGATAATATCCCTTGGACCTCCATCATTAGTTGCGAGAAGTGGAAGACCGCTGGCCGCTGCTTCAAGCAAGGTCAGGCCGAACGGTTCTGTTAAAGCCGGATTGACAAAGACGCCTTTGGTTTTGGCTGTGATTCGGTAGAATTCTGGAACATCTTCGTTCGTATGTTTTTTAGGATAAGCTACCTTCCCATAAAGATCATATTTGTCAACCAGATGCAAAATATTTGAGAGTACGCGACGCGAACCGGGATCCATCTGCATGATGTCATCGCGATCTCCGGCAACAATTAACAGGTTGTTGTGTTCCTTCAGATAGGTGTTCTCTCCGAAGGCGCGGATTAAGGTTTCGATATTTTTTCGCTCATCAGCGCGGGACATAGCAAATATAATAGGTTTACGTAAGTTTTTTAAAAAACGTCTAATCTCTCCATAAATCGGTGCTCTCGAGGTATTTCGCTTTGGTGGGAAGAATTTATCCATATCTATTCCAGGCGGAATAACCAGCATCCTTTTTGGATCATAGTGCTCATAAAGTTGATATTGTTCCTCGATCTCCTGATTGGTGCTGGCAATCACTCTAACCGCCGTATCCAGTGCAAATTCCTCAGCATCAATACGACGGCAGATATTATACCGTTTTTCAATATCTGCATCTTTCATCCCTTTTTCGCGCAAACGCAGGCGTTTCACTCGACCGAGAGAATGACCTGTGAAGACGAAGGGCACCCCCAGTAAGCGAGATATTTGGGCGCCAACATACCCGGCATCGGCGTAATGACCATGAATCAAATCAGGGACACGACCGACTTGCCGAATATACTGAACCGCCTGATCTGAGAAACTATCCAGGTAGGGCCATAATACTTCTTTACGGAGATAGCGTCTGGGGCCACAGGGAATGCGAATAATTTGCCCATATTTACCAAATGGTTCTTCCTTCTCACTATATATCGGATCCACCTTCGAATCAATAACCATGCGGGTCAGTAAATCAACCCGATTCACACGCCGATCCTGAGAAAGTTTTTTTGCTAGCTCGACCACATATTTTATTTGTCCTCCCGTATCCGCATCCCGGCCGAGTTCAAGGTGATCGCCACGAACCAGTCCGTGAATACTGAGCATTAATATATAAAGGCCGTCACCTTTATTATTTGAAGCCATTGAAGGATTCCAATTCTTTTAGTTTTCACAGTAAATTTCTGTGCGGTGTAGCGACGCGATTAATCTCGTCGCTATATAATTAAATATAATTTTTCTTGAAAATCTCAAATGTTATTTAAAGGAACAAAATTAAAGGTAAAATATTTATGAAGAAGATACAAATTACGGTTTATTTTTCGTTTATTCCTTCAAAATGATTGATAAATTTGATAAAATCTACAGTAGTCAAAAACTGTTGTCTCTTCTTGACCATCCATTTTTTGAATTTGATATTCCATTTATTATAAAAATTGCGGGTAATTTAATTGAACAGTAAATTTAACTCATATTCCTCAGGAAGTAATCAATGCCAACCAAATCACAAAAACGCCGACTTGGAATTTTTATCGTCCTGGTCATTATTCTACTTTTTGCTCTACTTCTGATCATCGGCAGCGAACAGTTTCTAAAAGAACAAGATAGCTATTTAATCGCCTATAAGGATATATCTGTCAGTGGTCTGGAAGTTGGTAGTCCGGTGAAGTATTTAGGATTAGGGGTTGGTACGATCAAGGATATTCAGATAGATCCGGAGGATATCAGCCGGATCAATATCACAATTGCCATCAAAGCCGGAACACCGATCAAAAAAGATGCCTATGCAGATATTGAATTGCTGGGAATTACCGGATTAAAAATGATCGAAATTCGCGGTGGCAGTGTCGATGCGGATCTGTTAGAGCCCGGATCATATATTCGGGCAGGAAAATCCACATCTGAGTTAATAACCGGTAAAGCAGAAATCATAATGGAGAAAATAGAATTGTTAATAAATAACCTCAACCAGTTCTCCAGACCGGAAAATCTTAATAAGATAATCGATCTTGCCGAGAACGCAAACAGGACGTTTGAAGATTTTGATCTGATTTTAAGAGAGAATCAGGATGAATTGCATAGTATTATCGTCCAGGCGAAGAACACGGGAGCAAGATTAGATACGTTGACGCAATTATTAATGCCCAGAGATACAGAAATTTCAAAAATATCACTGGCTGATACACTGAGTGACATATTATCGAACATTAATAAGGTAACCAATAGCCTTGAGAAGGCCAATATGGAACGGGTGGTTGAAGAGCTGGCCCTGACATTGAACAGAACAAACAGAATATTGACTATGATGGATCATGATCTAGAACGGGGGCGTGATAATCTTTTTGTGAGTCTTCAAAAATTACGATCGACGCTAGAATACCTCGATGAAGCAGCAAGGCTGGTCAATGAGGATCCCTCTATTCTTTTAAGGGGCACAGACTATGAGGATTTACCAGATGATGACTTGGACCATGAGTAAAATAAGTATCAAAACTTTATTATTAATAGCTTTAGTCGTTGGCGGTCAATCCTGCGGTGAAAGGACACTGATCCGCCATTATTATATTCTGGAGGCACAAGAAGATAGCCTTCAAGTTTTCCAGGATTCCAGTAATTCTGGTGGCATTTGCGAAATATTAAGAGTTCGGGTTCCGCCTGCCTATGATCAGCAGCGTATCGCCGTGCGTCGCCGGAGCCATGAAATCAGTTATTATCAATATCATTACTGGGCAATGAATCCTGCTGATAATTTGACAGGTCTCCTAGAAAAAGAGATCAGGCGCTCTCAAATATTCACCTTTGCCAGCAGCGGTAATCTGAATATGGTACCTGATTATCAGATATCGTCGCAAGTGTATAAACTTGAGGTAGAAGATATCAATGATCAATTCCAGGTATCTCTCGAGATGCGAATGGAATTTATTGAATATAGCAGTGGAAATTCAGTCTTAATGCATCGTTTTGAGAGAAAGAAAGCACTGGAGGACCGTGATTTAAATCTTTTTGCTTCTGAATTGAGTCAGATCTTTCAGGAAGAAACATCTCAGTTTATTTTGAAGATTACATCCTACTTTGAAAATATAAATCATCAAAAATCAGCTGAGAATTAATTCATTCATAGTCTATGCAATCACTAACCGCTTTAAAGAATTCTTCATTTTCTTATCGTCTGGAGAAAGGCACACTTTACCTCTCACATTCCTTAACAATTACCGAAATCGATGATGATGAAAATAAGTTATTATCTGAATTATCTGAGTATTCAGATGAATATCTGGAGATCGATCTCAGTGATTTAAGTGTAATAGATAGCGCTGGCGTGGCCTATTTGCAGTATATTAAAGAGCTCTATGATAAAAAAAATAAAACAGTCGAGATAACACATATACCAGAAAAAATCGCCGAGACTATCGAGACTTTTTCACTTCCTGTGCCTGAAAAGTCCGGTAAATCCAAGTCAGAGAACTTTTTTGAGAAAATCGGGGGAGAAGTATATGCTTTCGTAAATCAAATCTTACGCAACTATATGTACCTCCTCGCAGATCTTGCATATTGGTCATTTGTCGACTTTATCAAGGGTCGAAAAGCACATCGTAAAGGAGAGGTGATCAATCAGGCTGTACTCATCGGTGTGAATGCAGTGCCGATCATTGCCTTGATTTCGTTGATGATAGGTCTTGTTCTGGCATTACAATCGGCTGCACAATTACGGCAGTTTGGGGCAAATATTTTTATGGTAGATTTAATTGTGATCGCTATGACCCGGGAGATGGGGCCGCTCATCACAGCGATAATGATTGCAGGGAGAAGTGGTTCTGCCATCGCTTCCGAAGTCGGTACGATGGTCATCACTGAAGAAGTGGATGCAATAAAATCGATGGCTCTCGATCCCGTGCGCTACGTGATTGTCCCCAAAATGCATGCAAGTATCTTCACATTGCCATTCTTAACTATTCTGGCAGATTTTATGGGGATTTTAGGTGGTATGATTGTCTCCTATTTTTATTTAGATCTCTCTATTATGACATTCTATAACCGAATGGCGACGGTCTTATTAGGCAAAGATATCTTTATTGGAACCTTTAAAAGCATCATTTTCGCCATATTAATTGTTCAAACGGGAAGTTACTACGGATTTAATGTTAAAGGGGGATCAGAAGCAGTCGGTAGATATACAACAGCCGCTGTGGTTACATCGATTTTCCTGGTCATTCTAGCTGACAGTATTCTCGGCTTAATTTTTTATTAATAGTGGCATTAATGCTATGAATGCCAAAAACTCTGTTTTAGCTTATTATTACTGTCATGCATTGCCATCTTTGCAGTTGCTTGCATCAGCTGTCTCGGCAAGGTCATAAATCCCTTCGGGATGACATAGTTATATTTTTTTGTGATCTTATAGTTTTTGGTGCAGTAAATTACTTTGATCGCAGCAGCGTGCTGCGTGATGTGTATGATTGGTAATATGATGAATAATAACGGAATAATTAAAGTTGAGAACCTGTCCGCCTCTTTTGGAAGTACAAAAATACTGCATAATGTTTCATTTGAAGCGTTTCAGAATCAGATTACGGTCATACTTGGTAAGAGTGGAAGCGGAAAAACTGTAACCTTGAAGCACCTTCTCGGTTTATTGCCTATCCAGCAGGGGAGTATCTCAATAAATGGACAACGGATTGAGCACAGCGATGAAATGTCGATGAAACAATTAAGATTAAAAATGGGCGTGTTATTCCAAAATGGGGCCTTGTTGAATTCACTAACAGTTGCTGAAAATATTGCGATTCCCCTCGAACAACATACAAATCTATTTTCAGAATTGATTGATAGACTGATTCGGATCAAGTTAAATCTTGTCGGTCTGGAAGAGGCCGGCAATTTGCTTCCTTCACAACTATCCGGTGGTATGCGCAAACGTGCCGCACTTGCCAGGGCACTGGCTTTGGATCCTCCCATGTTATTTTGTGATGAACCTTCAGCCGGACTCGATCCGGTAACACTGGAAGCCCTGGATCGTTTAATCCTAAATCTCAAAAATCAGCTGGGAATGACCATTATTTTAGTTACCCATGAAGTATCCAGTATCTTTCGATTGGCAGACCGGGTGATTTTTCTCGAAGAAGGGAGGGTTTCATATGAGGGAGATCTTGAACGGGCTTTAGAATCAGACATTCCTGCCGTTTCTAGTTTCTTTAACAAAGCAAGAGGAAAGACAAATTGATCTCAACCCAAGGGATCGGTAAAAATCGGGCCAATTTTACATTGCTTGACATCTGTTATTGTTTTATATTTTCATATCTAACTTTTTTAACATTAGAAAGTATCATGTGACTCCTGGGGTTGGTCATTCTCACCGGGGAATAAAATTTCATTGGCATATTGTGCATTAGCACGAAAAAACTTAACCACGAATTACCCAAATTATCTCGAATTACACGAATTGATAAAATTTTAAAATAATGTTCGTGCCAATTCGTGTTTAATTCGTGAAATTCGTGGACTAAAAAAAGTTGATCACTTATTCCAAGTTTAAAATGTACAGAATATATTTTGCGATCGTCTGTCTGTTTGTAATTGAATGTACTATCAATGGATGTTCTGGTGACAATAAAGCGAGAGTCGATAAACGTCCAAATATATTATTTTGTATTTCCGATGACCAATCCTGGATACATACCTCTATTGCAGGAGATCCTGTTGTAAAAACTCCCAATTTTGACCGCATTGCCAGAGAGGGTTTGCTCTTTACAAACTCCTATTCAAATGCACCCTCTTGTTCACCTTCGCGTGCGGCAATTCTAACTGGCCGTAATTTTTGGGAGCTGGAAGAAGGCGGTTTATTATTTGGCCGTCTTAAAACAAAATATCAAATATTTACAAAACTTTTAGAGCAGGCGGGATATACGATTGCCAAAACAGGCAAGGGATACGGTCCGGCCAACCAGGAATTCGACATTACCTGGAAAAATCCCTGTGGCAAGGAATGGTCTGACATATCAATACAATTACCGTACAAGCGGGAGCTGTATTCGGATGAGGAAGGTATTGCTGAATTAGATTATGCTGAAAATTTTAATGCATTTTTAAATGAAAGAGACAAAACGAAACCTTTCTTTTTTTGGTATGGATGTTATGAACCCCACCGGGAGTATGTTTATAAATCCGGAGAATCACAGGGATTGGATCCGTTGAAAGTACATGTTCCGTCATTTTTACCTGATGAGGGAGAGGTTCGACACGATATCTGTGATTACCTGTTTGAAATCGAATGGTTCGATCGGCATCTTGGCAAAATGATAAAAATACTTGAAGATTATGGTGAATTAGAAAATACACTTATCGTTGTCACATCCGATAATGGTATGCCTTTTCCCCGGGCCAAAGCGACGCTCTATGAATATGGTGTTCATATGCCACTAGCAATACGATGGGGTAACGGTATTAAAAATCCGGGAAGAGTGATAGACGACTTTGTCAATCATATCGATTTTGCACCAACATTCCTGGAAGTTGCTGGAATTGACCTACCCAATCAAATGACCGGTAAAAGTCTGATCGATATATTTTCAAGCAAGAAATCCGGATTTGTTGATCCGGCACGATCTATGACTGTATCCGGGATAGAGCGCCATGTCTGGGCCAGACCGGATGGGAAAACATATCCACGTCGAGCCATTCACACAGAGAATCTGGTTTATATTCGCAACTACGAACCAGAGCGCTGGCCAATGGGTGATCCCGATTTTGAATTTCCCCGGGTAGGTGTTTACGCTGATGTCGATGCCGGACCAACGAAATCTATCATGATGGAAAAGCAAAATCAGGATTCAGTGAAAGAATTGTTCGATCTGTCATTTGGTAAGTTACCTGCAGAAGAACTCTATGATCTCAAAAAAGATCCGGACCAATTGAACAATCTGTCAACAAATCCTGACTATCAGTGGCTAAAAGAAATGCTTATAAAGGAGTTGGAAGATTATCAGAAAAAAACCGGTGATCCCCGTGTTTTTGGTCAGTCGCCCTGGGATGATTATCCATTTTATGCTGGTGAGAAATATTTGCGAGGACCATATTTAGATGAGGTGTTACGTCAAAAAGAATAATATAACCACGAATTTCACGAATTAAGCACGAATTAACACGAATTTTTTCTAATATATTTTTTTAATTCGTGCAATTTGGGATAATTCGTGTAATTCGTGGTTAAGGAAATCACACGTTTACTATCAATATTGAGGTTAAAAATGAAGATTTTCCCAGTAGTTAAGATCAGTTCTATGCTGTTGTTGCTTATTATCATCGGTTGCGGGAAACAGGATTCAGGCGAGACGATCCAATTTGCCCGAGATGACCAGGGCAATCTTCTTCAACAAACCACAAAACCACTACCCTGGACCAATCTGAACCTGAATAATGATCCAAAAAACTTCCAGTTTCTTATTGTCACCGATCGCACCGGCGGCACCCGACCGGGTATCTTTGAGCAGGGGATTGAGAAAATAAATCTTTTGCAACCCGAGTTTGTTGTCAGTGTCGGTGATTTGATTCAAGGCTACACCGAGGATCCTGTGCAGGTAAAAAAAGAGTGGGATGAGTTTGATGAGTTTGTATCCCGTCTTAATATGCCGTTCTTTTATGTTCCCGGTAATCATGATATCACTAATAAGATGATGCAAGAAATGTGGCGCGAACGGTATGGGCCAACTTACTATTACTTTGTTTACAGAAATGTCTTGTTTCTTTGTCTGAATAGTGAGGAAGCCTTGACTGCCCATCGAAGCACCGTCTTCACCGAACAGCAGGTTGCGTTTATAGAAAAAACGCTTAAAGCCCATCCGGATGTCCGCTGGACCCTTATTTTTTACCACAAGCCAATCTGGTTGGTTGAAGAATATGTAGAAGAAGGAAAAGCAGCAATGGATACCAGTCGTTGGAAAGATATTGAATCTCTACTTCAGGATCGCAAATATACAGTCTTTGCCGGGCATATCCATCGTTATACCCATCGCATCCGCCAAAAACAGGAATATATCACTCTGGCCACCATGGGAGGCGGCAGCAGCCTGCGTGGTCCGGATTTCGGGCAGTTTGACCATGTCATGTGGGTAACGATGACCGATGATGGTCCCATCATGGCCAATCTGATGCTTGACGGGATATGGGATAAGGATTTCAGTGCTGAAGACATCGAAAAGAATTTATTTCTACTGATTCATGGTAAAGCGATTAAAACCGTAAGCAGGTTCGAGCGTGATGAACCCCTGGTCAGTCAACCGCTAGAGATGCAATTGCACAATATTCGCGATCTGCCGATGGAGATCACAATGACACTCGATCAGGGTGAACATATCTCTTTCAGTCCGGAAAAAATCACAAAAACGGTCCAGCCGAATTCCGTTAGCACGGTGAAAGTTAATATGACAGTAAATAATCAGGAGGGTAAATCACAGGATGAAATCTGGGATGAGTTCAGAGATCTGCAGGCTAGATGGGAAGTGACCTATAATTTTGAACGCGTCGGGAAAATTGTTGTCCGGGGAGCAAAAGACATATACTAATACTCGATCCTCGATACTGGATCCTCGATGCTGGTCGGAGTGAAGCGGAGATCTAATATCCTCGACCAGAGGGAGAGGATCGGGAAGACTGGATGTCATCCTGTTATGTAAATTGACACCTTGCTAAAGCAAGGTGCTAATCTCAATTAATGTAGAGGATGGTACAATGAAAACACCAAAATTCATCGCAATCGTATTAATTATTTTGATTGTCGGATCGCTGGTTGTATTCAACGCCTGTCAGGAGTCGGCTGCTCATGACAAAATCCAGTATGAATCCACATGGGAATCGCTAATGCAGCATAAGGCCACTCCACAATGGTACGAGGATGCTGTACTGGGTTTTTATTTCCACTGGGGACCCTACTCGGTACCTAACTTTTTTTGCTGGGGGTACTGGACAATGTATAATCCTGGGAGTGATGCTTACAATTTAGTCAAAGAAAAGTATGGAGAACCGGGCATCGAATGGGGGTACAAAGACTTTGTTCCCCTGTGGAAAGCACCCAACTATAATCCCGATGAATGGGCCGAACTTTTTAAATACGCCGGTGCTGATTTCGCCGGACCCGGAGCAGAACACCATGACGGTTTCGCCCTCTGGGATACGGAGTTTGATGAGTGGAACTCCTATGATATGGGGCCGGGAATCGATATTGTCGGTACCCTGGTGGAAGCAATAAGGAAACAGGGGATGAAAACATCAGTAGCCCTTCATAATTGGAGAACCTGGATTACCTACGATACGGGAAGAAGACTGTGTCCACCCGGTGTGGATGTCAATGATCCGCAGTATGAAGGTCTTTATGAAGCGGTGCATGAACCGACCCATCGCCGGCCGATTGATAATAAATATCCGGGAGCGGACTGGCCGGAAGAGTACTGGTTAGAACGGGTCAATAAATGGAAAGAAATTGTCGACAAATATCAGGTTGATCTGATCTGGTGCGAGCATATGGACTCCGGTGAACCACCGGATCAGTATAAACGGGAAATGCTGACCTACTATTTTAATGCCGCCCAAAATTGGGGTAAAGAAGTTGTAGTCACCTCCAAGAAATTATGGGAAACGCGCAGACAAGATCTGCCACCGGAAATCTCACCGATAAACCGTGAGATAGGGGTTTTACCTCAGCCACGACCCCAGAAATGGCAAACCGATATTCCTTTGGGAAGAACCTGGTCATATTCACCGGAGGTGGGCTGCAAACCGGTCAAGGAACTGGTCGATTTGATCGTCAACAATGTCAGTAAAAACGGGATCGCCTTTTTCAGTGTCGCCCCCAAACCGGACGGCTCACTACCGGAAGCGCAGGTGGAAGGATTGAAAAAACTGGGAGACTGGATGGCAATTAATAAGGAAGCGCTCTATGCCACCGTTCCGGCATCATTTGACATGAGTGGCACGCATAAATGGCAGGATGGTTCCATGCGTTTTCTCAGAAAAAAGGAATATCTATATGTGGTAGACCTGGAAAAACCGGTTGCGCCGGTGGTTCTGACAGATGTCTGGCCCCTGGAGGGATCTGAGATCTATATGCTCGGTCATGACAAGCCTCTGAAATGGCATGTGGAAGATGAAGATGAAGAATCTAAGGTGATTATTGAAGAGGTGCCCGATCCGCTGCCCGGTGATTATGCCTGGAGTTTTAAGATACAGGTCTTGGATAAAAGCTGGTGATTTAACCACGAATTGCACGAAAGAAGCACGAATTAACACGAATTATATTAAATTAACTATAGTCTTCGTGTAATTCGATCAAATTCGTGCAATTCGTGTTCCGACAAAATGTCGACATAAGCACAATTTTTTTTTTCAAACATAAATTGGGAGGATTAGATATGAAAAGAATTGTTTTAATTACATTTTGTACCATTTGGTTATTCGGTTGTACAGAGTCACCACCCTACATGAATCCCGATCTGGACGTCGAAACCAGAGTACAGGACCTGGTATCCCGAATGACTGCTGAGGAAAAAATCACTCAAATGAGTCATCTGGCACCGGCTATTGAAAGACTTAATATCATCGAATATGGTCCGAATTTTGACAATCCACTGATGGGAGATGAACATCCTGATTATTCAGCGGAAGATCTGCAGCGAGAGAAAGAATTGCGTGCCTGGGAAAATCTGGAACACTGGGAAGGCGGCTGTCTGGATGGTGGCTGGTGGAATGAAGCCCTGCATGGTGTCGCCCGCGCCGGTCTTGCCACTTCTTTTCCGCAAAGTATCGCCCTGGGCAGCACATGGAATCCTGATCTGGTTCAACAAATGATGGATGTCTCTAGTACGGAAGCGCGGATTCACAACAATGTTTATGGCAAAAAACTGACCTACTGGTCTCCGACGATCAATATCTTACGAGATCCACGCTGGGGCAGAAATGAGGAATCGTACAGCGAAGATCCCTATCTCTTATCGCGAATGGCAGTGGCATTTGTTAAAGGCTTTCAGGGAGATCATCCTAAATATCTGAAGGCGGTGGCCACCGTTAAACATTTTGTCGCCAATAACAGTGAGTATAATCGTCATACAGGATCTTCCGATGTCAGTGAACGGTGGCTGCGTGAGTACTATCTGGCGGCTTTCAAGGCAGCCATTATGGAAGGCGGCGCTTTTTCTGTAATGAGTGCATATAATGCAATTAATGGTGTACCGGCCAGCGCCAATCCCTGGTTGCTAACGGACGTCTTGAGAGGCGAATGGGGTTTTCAGGGTTATGTCGTCTCCGATTGTGGTGCCGTCAGTGATGTGGTCAATCAGCATAAATATGAAACGGATCCGGAAAAGGCAGTGGCGATGACCGCAAAAGCAGGGACGGATCTGGAATGCGAAACCTGTGAAACAGAGCAGTTTCTGTATGATAAATATCTGTTAAATGCCTACAATAAGGGATACATAACCGACGAGGATCTTACTAAAAATGTCACCCGTCTGTTCAGGGCCAGAATTAAACTGGGCGAATTTGATCCGCCGGAGAATGTCCCTTTTACAAAGATCCCCAGATCAAAGCTGGATAGTGAAGAGCATCGCGAACTGGCTTTACAGGCAGCACGAGAAGCGATGGTTTTGTTAAAAAACAAAAATAATTTTCTTCCCCTCGATAAAAACTCCATTAAAAAGGTAGCGGTCATCGGACCCAACGCAGATATCGTCGAATTGGGTGGCTATTCCGGCTCACCGTCTGTAAAAATTTCACCACTGGATGGAATCAAACAAAAGCTGAACGGCAATGCAGAAGTTGTTTTTTCCAAAGGCTGTTCGATTTCGGGGAGCGAGGAAATCGGATGGAATGAAGAGGAAGACCGACCGATATTGAAAAAACTGGACGAGACCAAGTCGATCAAAGATGCCGCATCCCTGGCAGCAACGTCTGATGTGGCCGTTCTGGTTCTGGGTACCAATCTAAGCGTTGCCAACGAAGCAGCGGACAGAATAGATCTGGATCTGCCCGGAAATCAGTTAGCACTGGCGAAGGCAGTCTATAAAGCCAATCCTAAAACCGTGGTTGTTCTGGTAAACGGCATGGCCCTGACAATAAATTGGCTGGATGAGAATGTCCCGGCAATTCTGGAGGCCTGGTACGCCGGGCAAGCCCAGGGTGCAGCCATTGCTGATGTGCTGTTTGGTGATTATAATCCCGGCGGCCGTTTACCGGTTACTTTCCACAGATCAGTTGAAGATCTGCCACCACTGGGTGATTATGATATCACCAAAGGCCGCACCTACATGTTCAATAAAAAGAAAGTGATTTATCCTTTTGGATATGGGCTCAGTTATTCCACCTTCGAATACAGTAATCTCTCAATAGATAAAAATGCCATAGAATCCGCAGGGACAAATGAAGTGCTTGTCAGTGTTGATGTCCAGAACACCAGTGATATAAAGGGTGATGAAGTCGTCCAGCTATATATCAGAGATGTAGAATCGTCAGTTCTTCAACCGATAAAGAGGCTAAGAGAATTCAAAAGAGTCACTCTGGGTAAGGGAGATATTACGACAGTCACTTTCAAACTTGGAAACGAAGACTTCTCGTATTGGGATGAAAACAAGGAAGATTGGTCGATAGAAAATGGAGAATTTGAGATTCAAATTGGAGCATCATCTAAAGATATTAAATTGACCAAATCGATTGTAGCAAAGTAAAGACGTATTCATGGGGACTCTAAATGGAAAACGCGCTCTCGTAACCGGCGCAAGTCAGGGAATTGGTAAAGCGATCGTGGAAGATCTTCTGGATAAAGGATGTGATGTCGTTATACACAGTTTTCGCGGCGGCGAAGAAATCGATAAATTATTTAACCTTGCGCAACAGACTGGAAATCGATTCGAATGTGTTCGTGGTGATTTAACGATCGAAAAAGATGTTATTCAGTGTGTAAATGATGCGATATCATTTCTTGGCGGATTAGATATACTTATCAATAATAGCGGCGCTCTTGTTGAGCGCCGTTTTCTTGAAAAAATTGATTTGGAGTATTGGCAAAAAGTATTGGATGTCAATCTCTCTACAATGATGCTTGTGACGCGCCAATCTGTAGCGCATCTTGAAAAAGCTGGAAATTCAAGTATTGTAAATCTTTCCTCTTTAGCTGGTAGAAAAGGTGGTCATCCCGGGTCACTTGTTTATGCTTCCACAAAAGGTGCCGTATTAACCTGGACCCGAGCGCTTGCTGTTGAATTAGCGCCAAAGGGAATTAGAGTCAATACGGTTGCACCTGGCTTAATACTGAATACGAGTTTCCATGAAACACACAGTACAAAAGATTCGATTAAAGAAACGATTGCCTCCATACCACTCGGTCGGGCGGGTATGCCAGAGGATGTGGCAAGAGCGGTGACCTTTCTGGCAGGTGAGTATGATGGGTTTATAACCGGCGAAACAATTGATATCAATGGTGGCGTCTATTGTGCGTGATTTTTGCTCACTAGCCCCGATCTTTAGATCGGCGTAATGAATGATTTTTATAATAGGGGCTTCAGCCCTACAAAACATTAGGCTAAAGCCAATTTACGATTAATTGCCTGTTCCCCAATCTGAAGATTGGGGCTAGTGAGCGAATTCGTGACCATATTATCTCATTAAATTTAGAGACGCGATAAATCGCGTCTTTACAAAACCATCTAGATAATCATCGTTATTCAGGGGAGGGAAATAGATGATCAATCTTTCCGCAATTAAACCGCTCTCTACAAAAATCGTTTGCTTTCTGATTTCATTATTTTTAATCATATCTTGTACACCTGATCCCGGATCAAAATCTCAGGCTCAACAACAGTTTGAACCCAATTGGCGCTCCCTTAAACGCCACCAGACACCTCAATGGCTTAGTGATGCAAAATTTGGTATCTATTGCCACTGGAATCCCAGCCGTTACCCGGACTCCACTAATTTCGGCAAAAATTTTGATGCTGAGGTTTGGGCAGATCTTTTTGAAAAAGCCGGCGCTCAGTTTGCCGGCCCCGTTGCCGAACACTGGCGGGATTTTCCCTTATGGAATAGCAAATATGCAGAAAAAAACGCAACCACCTGGGGCCCCAAACAGGATGTGGTGGGTGCACTCAAAAAATCTCTGACAAAAAGAGGATTGAAATTCTTTGTTTCTTTCCATCGACCCAATCACAAGCAACAGGATGAATTAGGCACGAAAGTTCGTGAAGTCGTCGAAAAATACCAGCCGGATCTGGTCTGGTTTGATGTCAGTCTTGGAGGTACTCTCGATGCACGCAACTGGGGACGTTATGTTGGCGGGAAAAATATCTATGGTAAGGATAATTTTCTGTTAGAAAAAATACCTGATTTACCGTCTGGTGGTGTTCTTGAAAAGACCAGAAAAGAGTTTATAGCCTATTACTATAATAAAGGTCTTGAATGGGGAAAAGAAGTTGAGGTGCTCTATAAAGAATATGATCTTCCGCCTGGTGTCGGAATGCGTGATATTGAAGACGGACGCATGAATGAAATGCCCTATGATGAATGGATTAACGATATGGGAATTGCTCTTCCAACGAGCTGGTGGTATTTTGAAGGTATTAAATATAAACCAACAAACTGGCTGGTGGATGAATTTGTTGATATGGTCAGCAAAAATGGACGGCTGCTATTAAATGTTGGCCCAAAACCAGATGGTACGTTTCATGAGGAAGCTCAAAAAAGACTCAGTGAGTTTGGTGAATGGTTAAGTGTCAATAAAGAGGCATTTTTTGGGACATCGGCCTGGGTAATTTATGGCGAAGGCCCAACCGAGATAATAGAATTCCCCCTCAATCACTTTGCTAACGATAAAGATC
>Ga0209536_100003241_pt1 | contig 26204 bp, 30 predicted proteins | sample DeeMarSeWOR28_12_FD_187461 | JGI IMG/M metagenome (GOLD analysis project Ga0209536, IMG submission 187461) | Marine sediment microbial communities from White Oak River estuary, North Carolina - WOR-2-8_12 (SPAdes) (version 2) | ecosystem: Environmental > Aquatic > Marine > Intertidal zone >...
GAATGAAACCTTCTTTGGATTAATTATAATGGCGGCTGTGACCAATGTTGAGGAGTTCTGGTTGATTGTCAAGTCCATAAATAAGGGTCGCATTGAACTGGGTGTGAGTGCGCAGGTTGGTAAGATCGTTTGGAATATAACAATCATCTTCGGACTTTGTAGTCTGTTTCTGGTCCAGTTTGCATTTGAAACCATAATGCTACTAAGTTCTATACTCTTCATAATTGCACTAGTTCTATTAGCGGTGAATCTTATACAGAATCGCTCGTCTCGAGCAGCTGGCCTCGGATATCTATTACTTCTCCTAATCTTCTTAGCTTTGAATTCTTTATTCATCTTTTAGTACCAGGAACCTCGGATGGGTACGAAGCAGAAGCTGATGGGGTCGGTTGAATAGGAACCTTTCCCTAACCGCTCACTGTTGGGCACCCTTTCTCTTTTGCAGTTGTTGCTGAGCCTGTGATTAATGAGTCTTGGGTGGGTCAGAAACCAAGGTATGACTGGTCATACTCAAAGTGTAAGCTTATATGACTAGCCTAATAGGTCGTTCATACATTATTTTTGCGTACTCAATCAGTTTCAGTGGGTTACAAACCATGTCCAAGATAGAGATCAGTCCCGAGATTGCTCCGTTTCCGAAACCCATCGCCCTTGTAGGTTCGATAGTAGACGGCCGCCCCAACTTCATTACTGTTGCTTGGTTTAATCGTCTTAACCGCAGTCCAAACATCTGGGGCGTTGCCATAAGCAAGAAGAAGTACACCCTTGAGGGTATCAGACAGTATGGCAGCTTCAGCGTAAACCTCCCCAGTGCAGACTTAGTTGAGAAGACCGACTACTGCGGACTCTACTCTGGAAGAAATGTCGACAAGTCAGTACTCTTCAACATCTTCTATGGCAAACTTGAAAATGTTCCCATGATTCGAGAGTGTCCTTTCTGTGTGGAGTGTTCGGTCTATGATCTCATAGAACTACCGGCAAGCGTACTCGTTCTTGGAGAAGTCCAGCATGCGTATGCCGAGGAACGCTGCATGACCAATGACAATCTTGACCCAAAGAAAATCGACCCCTTTGTCTTCACTAAACCTGGTGACAAGTACTGGGTGCTTGGTGAAGCCATTGGGGATGCTTGGTCTATAGGGAAGCATGTTGGGAAGTAAGCTTTTGGTTTGGACAGGTATTCCAGGGCAGAGAGAGGTATAGGCGTGGTGACAGGGCATTTGGGGAAATACCCTTCTCACATTACTGAGCACCCTTTTTCATTTTGCACCAGTTTTTTCTCATTAGGAAATTTTCTAGATCTCATTTGACTGGCACGCGCCTTCGAAAAATCCATAGAAAGATGCCAACCATTGCAATCGCCATGAAGTTGATGCCCAAAAACGCGGATATGGATGTTCTCGGAAAGAAAGCATCCACAAGCGCATTATGAAACCGAGCAGAAGCACCAAAGCCAACAAGCCCAATCACTGCCAGAATGAGCACAAGAATACTGTTTACCTCTTGTTTCCACTCCCAGATTGCTATAGCAAACAAGGCCGCCCCGGTGAGTCCAAGAATTACTAGAACGTAAATAATTCCTGTATAGTTCGCTCCTGGGTCTGTCTGAAAGTAGATAGTTAATATTTCAATAATAAACGCTGTTACAGTGACAAGTATCCCACTCGTTGTCCAAAGCCTTACTGATCTCTTAAAGATTCAACCCTCCAAAATTTTCGTAACTCACCTAGTCATTGTATGAAAACCTATGCCTGTCTTCCATGATATCTTGAAATTCTTTTCATATCCTCAACTACTTTCTTATAATCTGAATAGTTCAGAACCGATGTATTCCTTCTAGAATTCTTTGCTTCAGCCAATTCACTACCTCCTCTTTCTCATTAGACTATTATGTATACAATAAAAATACAATTGTAATATATTTGTATAGCTATTGTATTCAACTTGATATAAGCTTATCCGTTAATTACACTGCTAGCAATTTGAGGGCTTCTGCCCGCACTTGTTGAGCGCCCTTTTCATTTTGGTATAAAAACCATAAACCCACTGTTCATATTGCTCTCTATTCATAAGATTAAATGAAATGGCTTGAAAAAAACAAATGCATGTATTGAGAAAGCAACTGCAGATGACGTCCAAGAGATCCTGTTTGTAATTAATACAGCCAATCGCAAGGCGTTTGGTCGAATAATTCCCACGAAATATTTCAAAGAGCCTATCATCACTATTGAGGAGCTTGAAGAAAGTCTAGAGATGATGATGTTCCATGTGCATAGACACAAGGGAATGGTTGTCGCAGTCGCTGCTTTAAGTGTTGAAGATGAAGACACCGGTCGAATCCGCTGGGTCTACGTATTGCCAAAGTTCCAGAAACAGGGAATAGGCACTGCTTTGGTCCTTCATTTAGAACAAGTGGCGAGAGAAAAAGGGCTTAGAAAGATAAGACTGGTCACAGACAATAATGCAGAGTGGGCAATTAGATTTTACAAGAAGTTAGGATACATACTGATTAACAAGGCATCAAATCCTTGGGGGTTTGATGTCTGGATGGACAAACAGCTATAACTCTCAGATTTGTAAGGAGTAGAGGCTGACGGGGTCGGGTGAACAGGGAACTTTCCCTTTTCCCGCACTGTTGAGCACCCTTTCTATTTTGCATCAGAATCGTTGAACTACATGCTTATTACAGGTCAGTCAACTCTCTTTTTCCATGAGCAAAATTCTAATTCTGAATGGGAGCGCAAGAAGAAAAGGCAATACCCGTTTCCTGATTGATCAGTTGAATGATGTACTAGGAACGAAGGAGATGGAATCAAGAACTCTTCATCTTCATGAACTCAACATTAACCACTGTCGAGGATGTTTCTGGTGCTACAAAGGGTTTCCACTACGATGTGTTCAAGATGACGATGATATGAATAGTATTTACCCAAAAATAATCGAAGCAGACACCATCGTTTTTGCATCACCCATTTACTGGTTCAATTACTCTGGCCAACTCAAATTATTCATTGATCGATTAGTAGCATTACATGTTGAAGGCGGTCATAAGCTAGATGGAAAGCGGTTTGCAGCCATCTTTGTATATGGAGATACTAATGTTGACGAATCCGGTGTTCAACATGCTATTAATTCCATTAAACATCTAATACGTTACATGAAAGGAGAAACTATAGGGATTGTTCATGGAACTGCAAATGATATTGGGGATGCTGAGAAGAATTCCAGACTAGTTGCTGATGTTCGTGAACTAGCTAACAAGATTTGTGATGCTTCTTAGACAGTAGAGGCTAACGGGCGGGGTTGGCAAAAGGGACATTGCCATAGCCGCTCATTGTTGAACACCCTTTTCATTCTATTCTCATAGGAAGTGTTGGATCTAATTATCAACCTGTGACTGGCTGAGAGAAGAATGATTTAATCAGCTGCTCTTGGTCTTGTGAATGTAGCCCTTGAAGCTCTGAATTTGGTATAGTCCCAGTCCATGAAATGTCGGAGGTCATCAAAAAGAAACTTTACCCAATTGTACAAAGCTCTGCTATGATTGAGATTCAGAGACAAATCTAGAGGTGAGAACTTAGCTTGTAGTCTGACTATGAAGATGCCGCTAATGAGCTTCTTAGGATCCACATCTGCTGGAAGTGAATCTGACAGAGTCATTCCTGACAAATTCGGCAGTTGTCTTGACCTACCTCTTGAAGGAGAATAGATTGGTGGTTTTGTCTGCGTTCCATAGCTGATACTTACTTCGCCGCTAAATCCCTCAGACCATTTTATTGTCAGGTTTCCGCCTTGTACTTCAGTTACTTCATACCTGACTTCATAGTGACCTGGACATGACAATGCTGTTGAATCAGAATGCTCCTTTAATACAAAGGGATTAGATGTTCCTAGAATTTCAGAATACATTTTATTCTCAAGAACGAGACCAGTAGGTCCTCGCCAGCTACCAAGTATAAGGAAAAGGACTCGTTCGAAAAGATGTCGGGCTGCTTTGAGTTCAATATTACGTGTTCCACTACCGAGTCTTAACGCATTTCGACTGATATCCATCATCTCATCAGACTCTAACGATGCCTCCAAATCCATTTGTGGAATGTAGAAGACTGCGTATTCAAGCTGGGGGATTCGACCGTCAATAGGGTCCCATACTAGGACCGTTCTAAATGATAGTTCGAATGATGAAAGGTCTCTAAACCGCAAACGAATGAGGTAGATACTAAGAACAACGAGAGTCACAACTGCACCAGATGCCACTGCAACTTTGTAATAATAAACATCAATACTAGCAACCGGGTCAAACATTGACCATATTGTGTTGGCTAAGATATTGAGTACAAGACCTAATACGATGACTGTGGACACTAACTCTTTCATGATGTCAGTTCTACTTTCGAATTTATCTAAAACAGGTCTTCTATATTGCTCCTCGAAAGCTTCGAAATCAGTCACTTTTGACATGAAACATTCACCTGACTAACCAGAATCTGCTTTTCCTGCATGATATTTACACTCAGGAAACATCGAACAACCCAGAAAGAATCCCCCTCTCTTCGATAACCGTTTTACAAGAGGATGTCCTTCTGGACATACTTTGTCTGTTGTCCTCTCCTCTAACTCCTGAATTTTCTCTCTGAGGTTTTTTCTCCATTGCTTGGTCCTTAGAGTCTTGCTACTCTTCATTACAGCTTTCCGATTACGATACATCAAGACTGTTCTTATTGCATCCTCGCCCCGCTTCCTAGAAACTCCAGCTTTCGGTGTCACGGTAGAATAGACCCATATCCAAAGATCATTCGGAAGGGGAATTCTGTAAACTATTTCCCTTTCTTCAGATCTGATGTATTCCTTAGCTTTGTATTCACTCATCAGCTTAGAAAATTCACCCCTCGTAATCTCTACATACTTGTCCGTCATTTCCATCACCAGTAGGCAAACATCAAACGCCAACTGTTTTAGACTTGGACTTGTTCCATCCTAGTTTTCTGGCTTTTTTGTAAGCCTTACTTGCTCCATCATAATCACCAAGAATCCATAAGACAAGACGAAGTTGATTCCACAACTCCGGATCTTCTGGATGTTTTTCCAAGTCTATTCGCAACCCTTTCTCTGTCCTTCTATAACGTTCTATTTCTCTCTCAGATTGAGTATACATTGCATGTAGTACACCTTGTACGAAGGGACCAGGTCTTTTGAGAACATAGGATTGGAACTCTATTGGAGTTTCTTTGAGAAATACATTGATTGCTTCATTAGGTGTGTCCTTCTCACGTCTCAGGTCACCATGTAATAGTCGTCGTTCATAATCGGTCTGCATGAACTTTAGAAGCTCTTCAAGATGAATTGTAATTTCATCATCAGCTCCAAGTTCTTCGATTGCTTCTTTCCATTCGAAATAGAGGATGTCGGACCCAATCGTATAAAGAGTGGTTGGTGTCAGTCTGAGTTTCTTGAGGTCGCTAAGCAGATTCTTCACTGTATAAGCGCTTCTCGATGGAATCTTTGGGGATTTCCTTTCAGCCGACACATACAACCCTCCTATTGCCTATTAGGTTAGTTCACCCTTTGATGCTGCCGCAATTCGAATTAATCCAAGTACTATGAATACACATGAAAGCATCAATCTAAGTGTAAAGAATCCTAGGCCCTGAAAGATTGCAGAAAAGAATCCAAAGAAGAAAGCTATTCCTCCTCCAAGGATGTTGCCCCACCTCAGCCATGTAGGTTTTTCTTTCTCTCCATATCCCACTATGATTCTTGATAATCCTATTAACATGATTGCAAAAGTCAACATCGTAATTAGAAAAACGACAGTCAAGGTGGTGAAGATGAAAGAAAGAATAGACAGAACTATGGCAATTACACCACTCAATATCTTGCTTGCACGACTAGTCATTGATAAACCACCCATGCTGATGCCTTTCCCGAATCGAATCACTCCAATCAGGAAAAGTCCAATCGCCATAGTCACTACTAATGTAGCCTCAGCTAGGGCCGGGTCAAAAAGAATCCAAAAACCTACCAAAACTGTGACCAATCCAATGAATGCATCAATTCCTCTAATCCAATTAGGGTACTCCTCTATCGACACTAATCCAACCTCCAAAATAATCTGCTATTTTACTATTCATTCTACTTCTCTAGTAGGGTCCTGAACAAATTATGATGATCTTCTTCATCTGAGAGAATGCTTTCGAAGAGCTCTTTTGTTACGTAGTCCTTCTCTTGCATCGCACGTTCGATGATTTTCTTGTAGAATGCTATCCCTTCCTCCTCAGCAAGCATATCATTTGTAATCATCTCTTGAGGTGTTTCTCCTACGGTTATCTTTGCAGGATTTGTGGTAGGTACACCTCCAAGGTAGTCAACTCTCTCTGCAATACTCTCAGCATGTTTCATTTCTGTGATTGCGGTCTTCTTCAATTCTTCAGCAATTGCTAGATGGTCAAACCCGTATATTCTGACATGTTGCCACATGTACTGTATACTGACTTGAAGCTCTAGAGAGATTGCCTTGTTCAACATTTCAATCAAATCTTTTGATACCAATTAAAAACCTCCTAGTTCTACATGCGTTTTGTTTCTCTTTCTTTTTTTCGAAATGCGATTTAGTCAATCTCAACCCGATGTCCTTTGATTTCCTTTGTTTTGACAGCCTTTAGTGAGATTTCTAAGACCCCATTACTGAAACTGGCTTTAGTGATAGTGGGATCAAATTCTCGGGAAAAGGAAAAAGTTCTCTTATACTTCCGATTCTCACTTTCGGCTCTGACTATCAGTGATGTCTTGTTCACAATGATCTCAATCTCTTCTTTACTGACTCCAGGAAGTTCGAGAGTTACTTGAGTATCACCAGTCTTGTCATCGATATCTATCTCAGAGAGCGGAGTTCGAAAACCCTCCTCGAGTCTTCTTGACCACTCCAATGGATATCTCCACATCGATCTGAACATTCTTTCCAAGTCTGAAAAGCCAAAAACGTTAGTCGTAGACTCTCTCTCAACAACATCCTTCTTTTCATCCTTATTCATCTATTTCGTCCTCCTAATCCTCACTTTGTAAAGGTTCGTTTCAAACGAAGTTTCTCCTCGGGTCTGAGGGCCTTATAGCCCTCTAGATTTTCAATCTCGTCTATATCCAATCTTGAAACCAAGCATCTAGGATGATACCATTTGTAAGAGAGACTTCCCTCATAGAAATACGGCTCCCCAATTCGAAATCGCCCCTCCAGAATCACATCATTACATGAGCGACATCTAGATCTTCCTGATTTGGCAGTTTCAACCTTCCATAGCGGTGTCTGGGGCACTTCGTGTTTCTTGAGCTTTCTTAGGTACTCATTCGGGTCAGAACCAATCATCTGACGGGTCACCAGAAGTTTGAATGAGTCATACTCGGTTGGCTCATAATTGATTTCAACATCCCCTGAACTCAACGTCTTCTTGATAGATGTGTGGGGTGGCCATTGTTTTTTCCAACGAGTCAACTCGATGAACTGTCTAGAAAGGATCTCTCTCGCTTCTTTCTTAGGAAGCTCCGTAATGCCTGTTTCAGTAATCAGACCGAATGAAGAATCGACATAGGTTCTCTCATCATCAATTTTCTCTCTACTCTTCAAAATGATTACCGCACCAACAGGCGCACGTTTCTTGACACGTTTGAAGCTGAATGACTCTGGGTCAATCCAATATGCCCACTCAGGTGTAATCTCGATCCAACTTACATCATCCTTTTTCTGATTCGTATTAGATGTTCGTCTGGGTTCACTCAACATTTCTACCACCTTCAAATATGTTTACCAATGTATACATATTGTAAACATTTAGTTATAAATTTGTCTACAAAATCTCTTGACCATCAACAATGCTCACATATTGATTCTAGCCAACAGTACAGAACCTATACTTCACCGATAGTCACAAGCCCAATGAAACGTGCTTGTTTGTAAACCCTCATGGTTTTCTATTCAAGATGGAATTCAACTATTGGCTCTTTCAATCTCTTCATGACGATCAAGATAGATTCGTATTGCTTCTCTCACGAAGGAAGCAAAACTCTTCCAAGATCCCTTCTTCTCTAGGTTGTCAAAACGTGCTCTGAGTTCTTTCGGCACACGTATCATCATATCTTCACTCATGATTATACATCCTTATTGCATACAATAAGAAACATATTTATATACATTATGCATACAAATAGATGCGCTAGTTCTGAAGATATTGCTTACAGAGCTATAATGAGGTGAAGTCAAAATGCCTTTGAGATTCCTATCCAGACTGACAAAAGGTGCAGGTCATTACCACATCTTCTACGTTCCTAAGTACGTTAAGGAGTTCTACAATCTTAAATCAGGGAGCTATATGGGCGGAGTCACCCTAAAGAATGGGTCATCTACGAATTGTAGAATTGAGCTATCAATCCATAGGAACACCTTACGAGGCCGTGTTCCAGAGTCAGCTGGATTCTCAAAGAGTATTGTTGAGATCTGGATGTATCCACATACTTGGAAACCGCCAACTAAAAGGGATTCATCCAGTTTCTCCATCTTGAGGGGAAGAGAAAGTGAGAGAAAGCATGTGCCAGTTGCATCTATAGACTAAGTAGATTCGCTGTTATTAAGAAAAAATCCCTGTGATAGTTGCTTCCGTTCGTTGGGATTCTATTATTGATGGGAGGTGTTGGAATCAGATGGATACTTCAATGAGTGGGAATAAAAAATGTTACCCGAATGAAGGAATAATTGTGAAAGCGTCACTAGATTCACTCAGGAAATGTGCTCATAGAGTACTCTGCGAATTTACTGAGTCTTTCGAAAGACGAGATGAATCGGAACAACCAAGCGATATTCTGATCGATGAGGGGAATCATATAATCTTCAGGGAAAATGTGAAACTTTGTCCAGCATTAATAATTGCTACTAAGCTTGGTGAAGAGCTTTGGCTTATGAGTGCGACCGCGAAATGCTCTCCTCTCAAATGCGATGATCATATGGCAATGAAGTGCAGTCGCCTTAACTCTCAAAACCTTAGAATCTTTAGAGATTGTGTGTCGAAGGTTGGCACAACAATGCCAGTAAGCACATGGAGAATTGAACTTGCTGAAGACTCCAAGATTCAAATGATTGTAGATCGAACCACAGAGAGATGGACACACTAGAGATTTCTCACACTCCCAAATAGCGAGTCCATTAAACAGACTAGTTAGAAGAGGTTTGGAAACTTCCTGCTACTATTCATTGGCATCATTATGTTCCGAATCTTTTCGAATGGGTTGTCTATCAGCCTTCTTCTTTTGTTTTCTTAGCCCCTTCTTAGTGACTTTGATTGGAACCTGGAAGGTGTGTCTTAGTCCATCAACTGTTGAAACAGTCCTGACATTTCTTCTTGTTTCTGCCATTAAGGCTTCAAGAACCACCCTTTCTTCAACTTCTCCAGGTTCTTTCACAAGTGCAATTCTATGTATAGCGTACAGCCCAATTATTGTCGAAATGACAAAGAGAAAATCAATACCTGAAAGTCGATATGCTGGAACAAGGGTGAAGAGTTCTCCTCCTATCAACCAAGAAATCGAGAACTCGAGCGTATGTGGTCCAAAGAGATCCGCGAGTACTCCAGCTGCAACTGGGGCAATGGTGCCAACAAGTGCTAGTACTGCTCCTCGGGTGGCAAGATAGGACGCAGACCTACCGCGAGGAGCCAACCTCATCCCAATATTGTTAGTGCTCAGATTAACTCCAGCTGAAGAAAATCCATTGAGAATGTGAATCGCTATTATCAAAGGAATGAGAAATCCATAATCTCTAGCTATAGAGCTGAAAGTCCAAAGAAAGGTTCCAATCACAAAAAATGGCAGCGAAACTTGAAGAATTGACTTGTTACTGAACCGATCAGAAAGACGACCCCATAGTCGTAGGAAGATTACACTGGTCAATTGCGTCAACGCTACTAAACCCGCGACAAACGCCACCTCCAAGTCTAGAATATTTACATCTAATAGATATACCGTGAAGAATGGACCTGCAAATGAAGTACTAAATCCCCAAGCTGCTGAGAATTTCAGTAGGTTGGTGTAGTTCTCATCTTTGAATGGTTCTGCCAGTAGTTTTGAGTAACTTACTTTCTCTTGACGAGTCTTCATCGGCGGTTCTGGAGCAGTACTTGTAAAGTAGATCGCAATCATCCCAGAGAGGAATGCTATGAAGAAGATGACCGAATACCCGTATGTCTGCGCAACTATGTCACTGGAATTCGCAGATGTCCAACTACTGATGAAGTATCCTCCAAGAAGTGATACAACTATTGACATCAAGCCCATCAAGGCCATCCTATTTGAGAAGAAACGACCAAGTCGTTCAGGAGGTACTAGATCAGTCAACCATGAGTTCCAACTGGGTGCACCAAGTGCTGTGAAAGTACTTTGAATTGTCATTGCCCCAACTAATAGTATCAATCCTATCTGTCCAGAGGCAACAAACGGAATCAATGCCATGAAGAGAACCCCAAGCCTGTTTCCAAGTTGAGTAAAGAAGTTTAATCGGCGTCTATTACGCAGCTTATCAACAAGAATTATGGCTGGAATCTGTAGGAACTGGGTGACTGAAGGGATTGCAGCCAGTATTCCAATCACTGTATTCGGAGCTTGGAGAAGAAGAGCAAAGCCTACTAGGAACACACTCTCTGTCAAAGTCGTCCTGACCTGAACAGCAACTCCTTGTTTGATCATCTTACCAAGGGCTCTCTCAGTCTGTTCAGCTGACAATTCAAGGTCAAGCTCATGTGACAACTTCTAAATTGACTCCTAATCCTTGATGGGCTCTGGAACCAAGTGTAGTATCTAATGAAGTTATTCTTGATTTGATTGATAAGTCCAGTTTCTAAACTGGTAAGAGGTAGAGGTTGACTTGGTCGGGTGGACAGGGAACTTTCCAGAACTTCTCACTGTTGGCCCCCTTTCATTTTTTAGTCAATCAAATCCACAAAGTCGGACTATTAGTTCAAAATGTATGGTTCAACCAAGTGTTTGTATAAAATATGTAAACTTATTTCAAATTATTTACTAATTCTTAATACAAATGATTAATTATTTCCTGGTGTCTCCTTAAATCTTGAAACTATTAAATGAAGGTTTCAAAAAATGTAGGAACAAATGTTTACAATTCCAATCCCGTCGCTACTTGCAATCGGATTTCTAATAGGCGTCATCATATTCGCACTTGGTTACAGAGAGAATTTTAATTTCACAAGGCGCAATCATCTAATGGGCACAGGTGTCATCATCATTGGTATGATGATTCCCATCACTCCGGCTTCTTGGTATGGATATCTAATAGTAACAAGTGGGCTGACACTCGGGATCTTTGAAATTGCTATCATTGGTGTTGCCTTGATTCTTGGTATTGTTCTCATGTATATAGGATTCAAGACTTATACGAACTCCCAATAGTGTCTGGAAGCCATCTCTCTATATCATCTAAGAGGTTACTCCAGTAATTTCAATCACAATCTCTCTAATGATGTGCGTAATCATTTCACGAAGTCTAGAATTTCATCCAGAACCTCGTGCCACTGCTTCTCCTTCATGTTCGGAAATGACCAATCTGCATGTGGTTGATAATAGCGCCCCAGGGAAATCTTCGTCAGATGAGTTCCAAAGTTCATGACTGCAGACAACAGTGTCCATTGCATGTAGTATGGGATGCCATAAACCAGAATCAAATCGTGAGGCCCCTTTCCATGGGGGCCTGGCCACGAATCATCCTGAAGGTAGTTTGCTAATTCCATTGCGCCCATTGATTTACAACCCTCAAAACCTCTCTCAATAAAGGCCTTGATTGCACCTCCAGTCGCAACAACAGGTATCTTCCCGGCCTGTGATAGGGCTATTGCATAGTCAATCATGTCACCCTTCCCATGCGTCATGCCAACTGCTTCTGATCCCACAATCAATAGGGGTTTCTTTGATTTTGTGAAGGTTCTTTTAAGTTGGGCTGCTTTGCTGAGTGACTTTGCACTATCAGGGCCACAAATCTCTCCTGTCTGCCAGGGTACTGGTTTCATCACCACTATTTGCCACCTCCCATGACTAGCTCCTTGAGAAGTGTTGGATCTGGAATTGTTCTTTCCTTCCATTTGTTCTCCTTCATCTGAGCCAGAATCTTGTCTTTCAGTGTGATTGGAATGTCAGTATCGCGTCTGATATACTTCCAGACATCATCTGGGAAAAAGCCATACGAATTCTCATGGATGTCAATGTAGTGGCTCAGTTTGATGGATCGCCCTTTACTTGTATCATTGGGTCTAATACAGAGCTTTGCTGTCATCACATTGGCTTCCGCGACAGTTTCAGCGGCATAGAATAGGTGTTCAGGACCAGGCGCAGTTACTACACGTTCTCCAGTGCGCGCATCGTAGACAGTCCAAGCTTGCTCATCCTCTGCTTTACCAAGCAGCATCCTGCGATATTTCGAACCATGTGGTCCTACAATCACAGGAACACCAAGTCTCCAGAATCCTGATGCTATTGATGCAGCTTTTTGTGACATCGCACCCCATGAGATACCTACTGCACCAACACGATTGTGGATGTAGTCTGCAATCTCAGCATAATTGCCACGTAGGTTTCTCTTGGCAAAAATCGCAGCAATCTTTATTGCAGCACCAGCGATATGGGGGTTGGAAACGCATGAACCGACATTGATTACGCAACCCGCATCAAATTCGCCACCGCGTCGCTCGTAGATTGATTGTCCATTCTCATCTTTTACAGAGCCTGCTGACATAGCCGCACATCCAGATGTCAATATGATGTATCTTCGCTTTGCGAACTCCTCAGCCATTTCGTAGACGTCTTCTCCTCCGCCTGGATAGTTGGCGCATCCAACATGAGCAATCACTCCAGGTATCTCTCCAAAGACGATGGGTTGTCCAACACTACGGATTTCGGTGTCTTGGATTGCGCCTCTGCCTGTTCGAAGCTTGTAGATTTCATCTTTGCAATCTTTTTCTGCTGCAACAACCATCCAACTGTGCAAATCATAGCCATTGGGACATGCAGATTCGCACCGTGCACATCCAATGCAGTTATGATAGACATCACGTAACGGTTCGAAGTTCCCTGTCTGGGCTGCCAGAACAGCTTCCATGATCGGTTGGTTATTTGGACATGACCGGATACACTCACTACACTTCTTGCAATCTTGAGCCATCTTCTGGATTTGCTTCTTTGTCGGGAAGAATTTCATCTTCCTTCTCTTTGGCATGACAGCAAGAGCTACTTTGGTTGCCACCGCACCAACCTTATGGTGGTCATGGATATATGCGCCAGGTATCTTCCCTGATACAAGATCTTCCACAATAGAGTCAATCGTGTCATCAGACCTATCAGTCAGTCCCATAACGGCCTTGTCACTAGTTGAAATGACTGGCGCCTTAACTTTTTGAGCCTCACTGACAACATCAGTCCGCACACATTGTTCGTCAACTACGACTACATCTGCCTTACCGCTTCGTATATATCTAAGCTGCCATGAGATTGGCCCAACAACCTTAGCGCTTGGATCACGTCGTGTGATGTCCCAAGCAGTACAGCACATCCCACCTACCTCAACTTGTCCTCCAAGTTTTTTCTCAGCTATATAGTCAGTTATTGAGGCTGCTGGTACAATGTTATGACCAATAGTCAAAATGATGGCTTTACTGGTATCCATCATACCTATTCCTGAGTCAACAAGTGGTGCTTCTGGGTCCGCTTGTGGAAAGTCAAAAGTGGCAATCTGAACAAGATCTGCAATCTCCATGCTAATTTGATCGATCATACCGACATGGAGAACCTTGCTCTCGAAGTCCAACCAGCTTCCCTCTTGGCCCGTATGTACTGCCGAGAGTGTGTGTGCTAGTTGACTCTCGCAATAGTCAAGGATAATGGCTGCATCCTCAAGAGTTCTAGGTCGCATTCCTGTTGCCAATCTTGAAACAGGTGCATGTATCTCGGTGCCAGGCCCTTGAATAAGCTTGGTCTGAGGACCGTGCTCCTCAATCAGGTGGTCAACCAAGTGTCTTGCATGAGCCAAGTGTGCTGCATTACCTATATTGGCTGCTGCAAGCACAATCCTCGCCTGTTGACCTTTCATATCAATCCCACAAGCGCCCCGTTTGTCACCAGAGAGGTCACATTTGCCAAAGGTGCATAAACAACAGACCTGACAATAGGGCATGTAGGATGGTTGGTATTTCGACAAGAGTTTGTGGTCCCAAGAACGGAGGCCAGTTGGACTTGGCATAGGGGTTGGGCCCATTGGCTCATCCCATTCGTCATCAATAACCTGACCGATTCGGACCTCAAGACCTTTGAAGACACCTAGAGCGGTTCTTGCTTCATCAGCTTTGAAGTGTGCTTTCTTTTTCATAATTATACAAATCCTGTTCTTTTTACAGTTGCATTGATTTCTATGGCAATGACATATAGCACTGCAAGCCCCCCCAGGTCAAAAAGCGGAGAGTTGGTTTCTCCAGGTACGGACCTTGTCACAGAAATTCTCGTCAACAGTCCCACCAAAATTATGAATCATGATTTGATAAAAATTGATGAATCAATATTCATAAAAAGTCTTTCTACTTTGATCTTGTGTACTTGCACAAAATTCGAAATTGGCTGACGGGATTGAATGAACAAGGAACGTCCCCTATCCGCTCATTGCTGGTCCCTCTTCCGTTCTATCTCCCCAAGATGCAAATCATTATCTGCTGTGAATCATGAGTCACTACTATGATCGAAGTTCTGCTCTATGGAGATATCAAGCAGTTGGTTAGGAATAATATTCCAAATGCCGATGCAATTCTATTATTCGAGTATGTTGAGGGAGAACACTTTCATGATCTGCTAAATCGACTGGGACTAAAACCAGATGATGTTGGGGATTGCTACATCAATAACACGCTTGCAATGCTTGAGAATGTCATTCGTGACGGTGATACTATAGAACGTAACCAAATCAAATCCTAATCATGTTTTACTCCTCTCTTCAACGCTTTGAAGATTAGATTGCTCTGTAAAAGACCTCATTTTCTACCTTCTCTTTTGATATTCTACCACTTTCGAGAAGGTCACTTAATACATGTTTCACTAGATGTATCTGTATTCCCATGGATGCAGTGACGTCAGAAGCTCTACAAGGTCTCCGTCTAAGTAGATCAAAAACCTCAATCTCAATTTTGTCATGTTTTTTCCAATTGACAGGTTTATTCCGGGCATCATGGACACCATATATCCATATCTTTTCCATAGTGAGATGCTCACCGAGTTTCTTCCCAAATTCATACAACACAGAGTGAGAGAGTGGTTGAATCCCCTTTACTGCAGAAGGACGCCAAGGGGTGCAAATCTGTACAATGTCCGGAGCGATATCCAGAATTTTGTCGATGAGCGCTCTTCTCGCTTGTCCCTCAACATTTGTCAATCCCCTTGGCCCTCGGAACAACATGACCTCCAGAGCTAGAGTTCCATGCATTTGTTTGTGTAGAAGCTTGATGCCTTCAACTATTTCGTCTAACGCAGGAGTACCCTTTGCTGGATGATTGATGAGTCTGAATGTTTTTTCGTCACCAGCATCCACCTTGGCAGAGATAATATCAAATCCAGTTAGGTTGGCTCTCACAACAGGGTTTGGCAAGAGTGATGCATTTGTCAGAAGTATGACGGGCAAGCTCTGAATCTCTCTTTTGACCGCGTCTGCGATAACTCCAATTTCCAAATTTAGAGTGGGTTCCCCCATTCCAGAGAATGTCACAGCGTCGATGGACTCCAAATCTAGCCGTCTTAAGACCATATAGACCTCTTGGAGGATTTCCTGAGAAGAAGGTAATGTTTCTTGGACATCCTCAGGTGCAACTACTTGTTTTCTCGTGGGTCCTAACTGACAGTAGATGCAGTTGAAAGTGCACTTTTTTGGAGAAGTTGTCACATCAATACCAAAAGAGCGTCCATAGCGCCATGATGCCACTGGACCATATGTGTATCCCATGTTGCACACATCAATGCCTACTCTTTCTTTTGAATCTCTGACAACCGTTTCTCGATATTCTTTAGACTATCCTGAAGACGTTTAATCTGCTCTTCAAGAAGATCTCTTTGACTTTGTAACGATTGAATATTGGTAGCTGATGAAAATGTTGGAATTACAGAACTAACGCCAGGACGATAACCCATATACCAACACGAGCCAGGCCCATAAAGCCATCCCGGTCTTTCCCAAGGCGGTAAGTTTCTGAAGGGTCCGTTCCCTGGCCATCGACCTCGTCCACCAGAGCGTCCATATCCACCTCTCATTCTTTCTCACTCCGTTTCTTTTTAATGCCGATTGTCCTACTAAGCTGGTCAACAACTGCACCAAAAGCCTTGGCTGCCTTTGACTCTGGGTCCTCCACAACAAAAGGGGTCCCCCTATCGGAAAAACTAATGATTCTCGGATCTAACGGCAAAGACCCCAAATGTTTGATACCGAACTCTTTGGCAGCCTTCTGAGTCACTCCCTCTCCGAATAAATTGTATGACTCACCACATTGAGGACATACAAACTCGCTCATATTCTCTATAATGCCTAGAATTGGTACTCCCATCTTTTCAACAAGTCGAATTGCTCTACGAGCATCAAGTACTGCCACCTCTTGAGGAGTTGATATGATAACGACACCATCAATCTCAGGAATGGACTGGAGAATGCTCAGAATCTCATCTCCCGTGCCAGGGGGTAGGTCAACAACGATAACATCCAGCTCGCCCCATTTGACGTCACTGAGGAATTGTCGAATGGCTTTTCCCACCAGTGGGCCTCTCCATGCAATAGCATCGTCACTGTTTCGGAGAAGAAATCCCATGCTCATCACCTTGAGACCTAGTGGTCCTTCGACTGGCAACAGCTTACTATGCTCCACATGCGGGTGTTGTCCTTCTAGACCCAAGAGTTTCGGCACGTTTGGTCCGTATATGTCAACATCAAGGACTCCTGACTTGAGTCCTCTCTTTGCAAAAGACATTGCCATGTTGGTCGCCACTGTGGTCTTGCCTACACCGCCTTTACCAGAGAGTACGACGATCTTGTGCTTCACATCTCTCATATTCTCTTTTACTTCAGGTGGAACCATGTCACCTGCTTTAGAAACAGCTTTTGTCGTCTTAGACACCTTCTCACAGTTGTATTCTCGAGCTTGTAATTCTCGACAACGACAATTAATAATGAATCAAGATTCATTATAAAGTAAACGATGTGACAAAAATATCACACGATTCACTTCATTGTTACATTATGTAAGACTAATGAGATCGAGCAAACATGTCCCTCTGTTAAACACCCTCTACTTTTGCAATCTCCGTGTAATAACAATCTAGTCTAAACAACCCACTTTATATTGTCAATACAGACAACACCTCAACTGGTCTAAATACTCATGACGAAGCTGATCAATGGAGTATCCAGAATTAAGATACCAACTCCATTTCCAGTAGGAAGCGTAAACTGCTACCTGATAGAAGGTTCTCCTCTCACCATAATTGATACTGGTCCAAAGACTTCAAAAAGTCTGGCTACAATCCAACAAGAGCTTCAGAATCTATCATATGATTTGTCAGATATCGAACAGATTCTCATCACACACGGTCACCTCGATCACATAGGTCTGGCTGCACAATTCGTTAGAGAACGAGAGCGTATTCATGGTAGTCCCACAAATGTATGGATTCACTACCGGGATGCAGATGCACTAGTCAACTACGAAGAGCATGCAGCGATATACATGAAGTCTTTTGAGAGGTTAATTGGAACCTCTGGTGTTCCTGAGAATGAAGCCCATAAACTGGATCCAAAAAGACTCATTGAATATTACATGTCTATAAGAGAACCAGTTCCAACAGCTCATACTTTCAAGGATAAAGCCTGTTTCAACACAGGCATTGGTGAAATTACTGCAATATGGGTTCCTGGTCATTCATCTGGGTCAGTGTGCTATGTCTGTGATGAGAAGCAGATCCTTTTCAGTGGAGATCACATTTTAGGAGATATCAGTTCAAATCCAAGCATATCATTTGACAGCCCTGAAAAAATTGGGATGCTGACTTATCTTGATTCTTTAGATCGTATCTCATCAAAAGATGGCTACACAGCTTTGCCTGGTCACAGAAAGCCGATATTCGATATCAAATCAAGAATCGAAGCATTATATGCTGAATATGAAGATAAATTCCGAACCGCTGCTGAATCGCTGACATCCAATCCACAGACAGTCTACGAGATATCAAGAATTATCTATGGGGACTATGACACAAATTCACTTGTTTTAGCCCTAGCTGAGAGTCATGATGTTCTTAGAATTCTAGAAAGTAGGAAACAAGCCAGACTAATCAATCAGAACGGAGTGCTTCATGCGGTCAAATTTGACTAATAGAGAAATACATCACTTTAGACGATAGTAATGATCACAACAATCATCACCATTCATGAGTTTTTTCGATATTTTGAACTCCATTTCTGGATTAAAACCTGCCACAATGTGTGGGTCCGTACTACAGTGAAAGATCAATCCGTACTCTGGTTTTCCAATCTTTAGGTATGTATCAGCCATTGGGCAACTTGTGCAGTGAATCTGAGCCGAATCTTCAGTTCGTTCTACTGTGAACTCACCCCCTACCCTCTCAAAGGACCTCCACAGCGTGTCAAGAATTCCTTGGATGTCGTTGTTTACTCTCTCTTGGGCAATCTCAGTCCACATTTTCTCTGTGTTTTCAGCGATTATCTCTAGAACTCGTTGTTCAGCTTCAGGTCCGAACTCATTCTCATACTTCTCTAGTAGAGATACAAGCTTCTTTGGTTCAGAACGAGCTGCTCTGATTTCTGTGACCAGTTCTCTTAGTTCCTCGTCCCGTCTATCCGAGCTTTTCATAGACCAGTTCAAGGTTGGTCAGTATAAAAGAATCTAGTTCTAAGTAGTAATCCAACTAGCTGATAGATTCTTGATTCTATGCACGGCCTATGTGGCTGATTACAGGTTATGTATTTGCTTCAGAGAATCCACGATTATTCTGCTTTCTATCTCTTGCTGGGTCATCAGCTCTCAATAATACCAAGAATGCCATTAAGAGAATAATCGAAGCCACCACAAAGGGGAATGTCCCAATTAGTCCTGAGTGAGATGCTCCAGTCACTGGAATAGATGTGATGTCTGCCAAGAATCCAAGTAATAGCGGTCCCATAACAAAACCGAAGTCGCTAATCATTCGATAGAGTCCCATTGAAATCTCAAGCTTATCTTGAGGGGAAACATCTGTTGCATACGCAGCACTTGGACCCTGTAGACCTATGACTGCTCCATATAGTGCTAGGGCTACTGACAAAGTAAGTAAATCTGTGGAGAAAGGAATAGCCAATGTGATACCTGCAGTCAACACAAGACATAGTGCAAGAGGAATCTTCCTCCCAATCCTATCTGAAATGCTCCCGATGGGTGTGATTGTAAGTGCAGTTGTTAATCCACCTATTGTGAGAACTAGACCAATGGCACCTGAATCCAATCCTAGGTTATTAGCGGCAAACAGAGGGACTAACGTGCTCCGTACACCAGTTCGTAGAAAGAACATTGTGAAAATCGCAAACGTAACCATAAGGAACGATGGATTCGATAGAACTTCTCGCATGTCTCTTATGATTTCCCCCACACCCAAAGAAGCTCGTTCATTTCCTGAACTCACTAACTTAGGCAGGGTCAAGGTAGGAAGTACAGCCAATCCTGTGATTATTGCATAGGCGAAAAAGGGTGTGCGTATGTCAAAGGTATCAGCCAGAATCCCTCCAAATGTTGGTCCAAAGATAGCTCCAAGCAGGAGCATTCCTAAGTACAGACTCATCCACTGTCCTCTCTTTTCTTCTCCAGATATTTGTGCAAGAAACACAGTGGCTGTAGTGACATACAAAGCAGAGCCTGCTCCCTCTATCATTCTCGCAATTACTAGTGTGATATAATTCGGAGCTAAACCTGCCAGTACGGAAGAAGTCGAGAGAAGAATAAGGCCAAAAATCATGATTCTTTTCTTGTCGAACCTCCTTGAAAGAAGCCCCGCCGGCAAATCAAGGAACATTCGCGTTACAGCAAATGAGGAAACGACAAAGCCTACAAGTGTATATGAAACTTGAAAGCTCTCTGCATAGGTAGGAAGAATTGGGGCAACCATGCTGAGACCAAGAAGGATCAGGAATGTAACTAAGGAGAGGTTGAGAACAGTAATCACACTTCCCACATATTGAGAATTTTGTGCAACCTCTTCGCCTAGTTCTTGATGCTCTTCTGACAAGATTACATACGGTCCTTAGAACATGGACCGATGTTCTCTGGTTAAAGTACTTTCAGATTGGACTAAGCAATCAAACAGTCTAAAACTCAATGCAATCAATCTGCTCTTTTTTCCAGTTCTAGGTCGCGTACTTTCTTTCTTACAGATGCTTCAATCTCATCAATCTTCTTTCGGATGGTTTCAATGTGATCCAACCTTTTGTCTACTTCCAGTTTCTTCTGTTTGTCTAGTTCCGTATGTTCATCATAAGCATCAGCCCATTCCTGCCTGGTCTGAGTGAGCTGTTGTCGTAGATGTTCATACATTATCTTCTTGACATGAACGGTGTTTCTAAGAGTGAGAAGCTTTGATTCGACCTCTAGGGAGTAATCACGGAACTCCTCTTCTGCTTTCTTTAATTTGGCACGCAGTTCTATGAGCTCCGTCATTGTAAGAGCCACCTCATCATCCTTGGATAATACTGGCTCTTCAACAGAAGGTGCTTCTGTAACAGGTTCTACATCTGAAGTAGCAGGTGCAAAATGACTGGATTCAGCAGATGGAGATTGAACTTCAGTTCCTACAGGCACTTCATGCATTGTTGTAACGGTTTGTCGCTCCTCTGGATTAATCATCATCCTGGTTAGTTTCTCGAACGCTCTGTCAATATTCTCTCCTGTCAGAGCTGAGGTTTCAATAAAGATAGCTGGAGTTTCCAATGTTTCGCTAAACTTCTTGGTGAATTCCAGACCCTCTTCGTATGAGATTATGTCCTCTTTTGGATGATATGACCGAAGATCGATTTTGTTTCCAACGATTATCAGAGCTGGAAACTTGTCCATGAACCCCTTCGCTTCGACAAGCCACTTCGAAGCGTTGTCAAAAGATTCCCTGTCCACGACTGAATACGCCAGAATCAAACCACTGCATCCTTCGTAGTAACGTCTGCGCAGACTTTGAAACTGGGGTTGTCCAGCTATGTCCCAGATGACTAGACGGACTGACTCATCGTCGTTATACATGACAGTCTTTTGCGCAAAATCAACACCAAGTGATGGAATATAGTTAGATCGGAATCCCTGTCCTAGGTACTTTCGACGGATACTTGTCTTTCCAACATAACCGTCCCCAATTAGACAAATTTTGAACTGCCAACGACGAGATCCTGACATTATCCTCTCCGATCCTGAGGTGGTGTCATTATAATCCTACATTTTTGGTCCTTATAGTGATATTTCGGTTATGTCAAACCGCTTTTTTGGTAATAGGTACTGCAGCAGAGATATTATCCACCAATCCCTGCATTTGTTATAACCTCTGATGGAATTGATATCCATGGCAGACTTACCAAAAGTTGAGGCGAAACTCAGAGAAATAGTTGGAAGCAAATATGTCAGCAGTGAGTTGTGTGATAGATTGGTGTACTCGAAAGACTACTCAATTGAGGGGATTGCAGACGACTACACACCTGACATCGTAGTCAAACCCAGAACCACCGATGAAGTCGTTGAGATTGTCAAGATTGCCAATGAGATGAACCTTCCCATCTATACTTGGGGTGGCGGGACAAGCATGTCAGGTAATCCATTAGCTGTGGAACGTGGTATTGTTCTTGACATGAAACGACTGAATCAGGTTCTCGAAGTGGATTCAGATAACTTGACCATCACAGCTCAAGCTGGGACGACCATTGAGGCTATCTTCAATGCAGCACTTGATCAAGGTGTTTTCTTCGCACATCACCCGGAAAGTAGCCTATCATCAACAATTGGGGGTGCGTTGAGCTGCATGGGCATCAGTATCTATGGTGCAAAGTACGGCTATGTCTACGACCAAGTACTTGCACTGGAAGTGATCTTGAGTACTGGTCAGAAAGTCAGGATTGGGGGCAAGAGCTATCTCTCCCTACCAACACATAATCTCTTGAACCTCTTTCTTGGTGCTGAGGGTACTCTGGGTATCATCACTGAAGCAACACTCAAGGTGTATCCCAAACCTCTTACACGTGACCGGATAAGCTACGGTTTTCCTGATATCACATCAGCCATCGAGGCATGTAAGAGTGCTCACGCGGCTGGATGCTGGCCTGAAACTGTCTTTCTATTCGACCGGAGGTCTCTTGTTCAGTACATGGAGCGTGCAAAGACTCCAATTCCTGAGGAAGTTTCTATGGCTGTACTCTTTGGAGCATCCGGTAGTTCTGAAATGGTTGAAACAACACTTCAAGTCATAGGAAAATGCTCAGAGGAACAAGGTGGAAGCAGACTTCCTGAAGACCTTGCCCTCTCTTGGTGGAACTCTATCAATATTGGAAAGGATAATTTTGACCAGAGTAATTTTGCATTATCTCATACTGAATATGAACCTGATTTGGTGGATGCCTGCGTGCCCCTTAGTAGATTCCAAGAGTACAGTGATTTTTGTGACGAACTGAAAAAGGAGTTTGGATGGGTAGACATTGATTTTGGAGCCTTCATTGTTGGGGGTCCTAGAGGACCAATACCCTTCTGCATCTACTTCAGTGTACCAATCGACACTCGCATTAGGACAGAGATTGACAAATGGTTTCAATTCAAAGAACGAATGTACAAACGAGCTCTAGAGATGGGGGGCAGTCTTTCAAATGCAAACGGTCTTGGTTTGCGTTCTTCCCCCTGGGTGCAGGATCAGTTGGGTTCTGCCTGGAATCTTCTTACTGACTTGAAGTCGTTATTGGACCCAAATAACATCCTAAATCGGGGAAACAGGGGGTTTGGATTATAATGGACCGGCTTGAGAAGTATGAAGACTGGGCTCGTGCCTGTATGCACGTCCGATGCGGGTTCTGTCGTGAAAACTGTCCTGCCTACAGTCAACTGCAACTGGACAGTTACGCAGCAAAAGGAAAGATGACTATTCTATACCACTTGTTGAAAGGCAATCTCGAACTAGATGAAGCAGTGGCTGAGCGAGTCTTTGCCTGCACAAGTTGCGGTCTTTGCGATGTAGCTTGTGGATACAATCAGAGTGAAGCAATCCATGAGATGAAGACAGTCATCTATGATCAGGGTATACCTCTTCCTAAAGGTTATCAAAAGATTAGCACAAAAACCCGAGAGAGTGGCAATCCCTATTCCTCTGATGTGAATGACGGAGAAGCATTCCTGCAATCTCTACCCGAATCAAAACTGAATACAGCAAATTATACACTGTTTCTTGGATGCACACAAATCTACACACAGAGAGAGGAAATTGATTCTTTACTCAAGATTCTCAGAGTGGCAGGAGTGAGTTTCCGAATACCTGTTAACCAAATATGCTGCGGGTCTCCTGCATATCGAGTGGGTGACAAGGCTCAAGCTCGAATACAGGCACAGCGTGTGAGCAAGCTTTTTGCAGAGATGGAGTCTGAAGAAATCCTGATGTCCTGTGCTGGATGCTATAGAACGCTCTCTTATGATTACAAGATATTATTGAATGAAGTTCCAACATTCAAGGCTCTACACACAATGGAGCTTCTACAGAAATTAATCCAAGACAACCGCCTAAAGATTGAACCAATGGATGCGATAATCACCTACCACGATCCATGCCACCTCAGTCGACACTCAGGGATTTATGACGCACCTAGACAGATTCTTTCAGCAATTCCTGATGTTAAACTTGTTGAGATGGAGTGGAACCAGAAGTTTGGTAAATGCTGTGGAGCGGGTGGTGGATTTCGTGCTGGAAGAGGTGAAGATGCAATAGCAGTTGCTGCAAAACGAGTTCAAGAGGCTGAAGTAACTGGAGCATCAATTCTTGCGACAGCCTGCCCGTTTTGTCTTAGAAATTTAAGAGATGGAGCTACAAGCATTAATTCAGACATTAAGATAGAATCTGTGGAGTCCCTTTTGGCAAAGCTAGTATAAGGTCGAGTTTTGGCATTAGACCTCTCGACATCTTTATCCAGATCCATAGACATCAATTTGTGTTCAAGTGAGGATTGTTGAGCATGAAGCTGGAAGGAAAGGTAGCAATTGTTACAGGTGCTGGTGCAGGTATCGGTGAAGCCACCGCCCTTCTATTCTCTCAGAATGGAGCTAAGATGGTATGTACGGATATCTTGGACACTGGTATTAGGATAGCTAGTACAATACAGACTCTTGGGGGCGAATCGATATTTGTGAAAGGTGATATCAGTGAAACTGATGTGGCTCGACAGATTGTTTCGGAAACCATTGACGCATATGGTCAGCTAGATGTCCTAGTAAACAATGCAGGTATCGTGATTCCTGGACGCGTTGACAACACTACCCCTGAAGACTGGAATCGAACGATGGCGGTGAATGTCCGCGGAGTGTATCTTCTATCAAAATTCGCAATTCCTCATCTCAGAGAAACCCGGGGCGCCATAGTCAATGTAGCGTCAGCAGTAGCCCTGATGGGGGCTAAAGATAGAGCTGCCTACAGTGCATCGAAGGGCGCATTAGTAGCTCTCTCCCGTGCCATGGCTGTTGATTATATGGAGGACAAGATACGAGTCAACTGCATCTGCCCAGGCACTACTGATACACCTTCTCTCAAAGACCGTCTTTCAAAGTTCCCTGATCCAGAGGCTGCGAGAAAACAATTCATCGAACGTCAACCCCTCAGGCGTTTTGGTAGACCAGAGGAGATTGCAGAAGGCATCTTGTATCTAGCAACTGCAGAGTTCTGCACAGGAACTTGTCTATCTGTGGATGGAGGCATGGCTATATAGACTGTATTGCACTTACTCGGTTTCGTACCTGTTCGGTTCATCAAAGAAATCCATTACTCGACAAAACGTCTTTACCTCTGCTGAGTGAACAACACCTTCGGGTATGTAGTACGAATCCCCTTTCTTGTAGAGCTTAGTTTCATCACCTATTGTCAGTAATAGTTCACCCTCAATGACAAAACCATATTGTGCTCCATGACTGTGTGGTGATACGACTCCGATGGGTTCAATCTCAAAGAATCCAATCTGAAATTGAGCACCTTGAGCAATATGTGCATGAACTCCTTGGAATGGGACCTTTGCCTTTGGTAGTTTTTTAATGCAATCTGGATATGTTATAGTTGACATGATAACCCCACAATCTGCTTAACATGTATCAACGATTTATGAATTCCTGATAAGGCCACAGTATGGTGATATGGATTTTCAACAAACCGGAATCCTTTTTGAATCCCAATTCGATACCTGTTTTATGCCACGGAGAAAAAGACATCGACATGTTCACAGGGAACCAACTGTTTCAGTCTACAAACCTGCTGGTGTACCAGCCAAGGAACTAGAAGAAATCTTGCTCACAGTTGATGAGTTTGAGGCAGTTCGTCTCGCAGATTATGAAGGATTGAATCAGAGAGAAGCATGCACCATCATGAAGATAAGCCAACCAACATTCAACAGGATATTAGCATCAGCTCGACACAAGATTGCACAAGGAATAGTGGAGGGTCAGGTATTGCGTATTGAGGGGGGTCGCTATGTGTTGGGCGATGGTTCTGGAGGACTCGAATGTATTGATTGTGGCTATCGGTTAGATATGGACAAGGATCAACGCAACGCATGCCCAAAATGCGGATCACCTAGGCTCCGATGGCAAAGATGGGACTCAAAATAGTGTGTGGATAGCATACTAATTAGAAAGTTTCTCATTAACTCGGTCCCACACATTTCTTAAAAGTTGAGATATCTCATGGTCTGGAGCAAACTCGGGGAGTGTCTGGGATGCCACCATTGACTTTGTCATGATTGGGTCAAACTTGATTTTTCCAAGAACCTCCACGTCGTTATCGGTACAGAATCTCTCTATGGTTTCTGTGTTTTCCAAGTTCAGGTCGAACTTGTTGATTATCACCGCGGCTTCTACGTGGAACCTCTCAAGCAGTTCTAGAACTCTCTT
>Ga0209536_100003242_pt1 | contig 26204 bp, 19 predicted proteins | sample DeeMarSeWOR28_12_FD_187461 | JGI IMG/M metagenome (GOLD analysis project Ga0209536, IMG submission 187461) | Marine sediment microbial communities from White Oak River estuary, North Carolina - WOR-2-8_12 (SPAdes) (version 2) | ecosystem: Environmental > Aquatic > Marine > Intertidal zone >...
GCCACATGTCGAGATGCGTGTCCGCGGCGTCGATGAAGGCATTTTTTAGGGTTCGATTGGCAATGAGTTCCTCAAACACAAAATCGACGCTCAGGGCGTCTTCGAATCCGGTGTCCGGACCATTACTCTCCGCGAGTGTCGGCAATTTGCCGTGATATTCGAAGTCAACCGCTTTAGCGACTTCATTGACCGCCGCCCGCAGTGATCCATTGTCAACATCCCAGCTTCGGGCGCCCTCGATCCAAACCGGCAGTTCAGCGACCCGACTGCGGAGTTCGGCGCTTTCCAGTTCCTTCAACAAGCCAGTGGCAATCATCTCCTCTGCCACTGTCGCCGAGTAAGGCCCACCTGTAACGTAACCTACCTTGATGAGTCCGGCTTCGAACGACTCCATGTCCCCATCATTCAGACGACCGTCATTCAGCGCCCGAACGACAGTCAGTACAAATTGTGCATGATCCGCGTTAACCGAAACTACGAGCTCGCAGACACGCAGATTGGAAGCTGTTTCTTCAATGAGGCGATTCAATGCTGCGTCCCGATCGCGGCTCCGCTGGCGATCCTCGCGCCACTCGTCCACTTGGAAGGCAATAAGAATGCCAAGAACTACCACCAGCACCTCGAGCCCATAGGTGGCGAGCTTCTCCCTCGTCAGAATTGTCATCGGCTTGACTCCACTAAATGGCACTCAGAACTGGCGCACGAGCTGATTGGATGTTAGACCAATTGCAGCTGGAATCTGCCTAACAAAGGCGTGTATCGCGGTAAAGGTGTAGGCGCGCCGTCATAGGCAAAGATACGATCGATTCAATTCTCATTCCAGCATTCCGAGATGATCTGACTGGGGCCTGGCTGTATCTGGCCAATGTCTGCTCGTGACTACAGTACCTGGAGAGCCAAGTTAATGGCCACTGCTGGCCGGTATCGGAGATTCTCGGGTCCTGGATGGCCGCCGCAGCGATAGCCGCTCACCGTTCCAAAGCGGAACAGCCAGCCACGCCGGCGGCATGGCCGTTAACGTGACCTGCCCCCTAAATTCCGGGGGAAATGGCCGGGATTCCAAAGCAACTAAAAGAATCAGATTGGGCCGTTTTGCGAAATTGGCCCGATCTTTCCTGTTACTTATACAGCTGGTCCGCAAAGCCTTCGTATGAATCGGCATTGCTGACCGCATCATCGGGATGCAGCGACGTATTCTCGGACGACCCACCGTAATAATAATATTCCAGGTCACCTGCTCCGGCGCTGAAATGAGCCATTTCATGGAGGAAGACATGGGCGGCGAAATCTTTACCCTTCGGCTTAAGCTTGTTCATGCAGATGTGAACGTCTGACCAGACCTGGTAGACATAGGCATACGCACTATCACAATCGTCCTCGCACTCATACGTATAATCATCGGCGACAAATTTGTTTCTGATTTTTCTGAAACCCTTGATAACGGCATTTAGATGGGCACCAACCCCTTGAAAGGCGAAATGGTCAACCAATAAGTCATTCACTTTCTTGTCTGCCTGTCCGTTCGGGTCGTCTTTCTTGTACCTTTCCAGGGCAGTTACAGCTTCTTTGGCCATTGCGGTCGCCCTGCCATCCGCCGAACTCCGAAAATCCTCATCCGCATCGTCCTCGCCACAGCTGCACGTCTGACGCTGGACTTCGGCAACAGGCATTCGCATCACTTGGTTGGCGACGCGGTCCGCCTCCTGCTCATACCTGTCCCCCGGCGCCATCACTTTCAATCTGGCTTGAATCGACAGATCCTTCCCCCAACCCGGTGCCCTCTTGGAATGTCTGACAATCGGGCCAAATACTGATTTGCAGTCGGCTGCATCCACCGCCAAGGCTACCCGGGGTTCAAACATCCGAAGAATGCTGGCAAGCTGCAGCAATTGCCGACACATCCGGGGAGTGCCCAAGTGAAAGAGGACTGGCTCAACGAACTGATCGCGGGCTACAGCCTGCCCGAACACCTGGGTTTTGGCCGGGAGCTGGCGCCCGTCATGTTTCGGGCCGAGTACCGGCACGGCCGTTGGGAATCCGGCGGGCTGGCCCCTTATGAGCCCATAGCGCTCGACCCCGCGGCGACCGTCCTGCATTACGCGCAGCAGGCCTTCGAGGGCCTGAAGGCCTACCGGGTCGACCAGGAGGAACCCGCCCTGTTCCGGCCCGAGATGAACTATTTTCGCCTGTTGCGATCGTCCGCCCGTATGTGCATGCCGGACCTGCCGCCGGAGCTGTTTGCCGAGGCGTTGTCGCAGGTCACGGTCACCCTGGCCGATTTCATTCCGCGCGGCAGCGGCCAGTCGCTGTACCTGCGTCCGTTCCTGATGGGGACCGGCCCCTGCCTCTCGGTGAAAAGTTCCGACGCCTTCACCTTCCTGCTGATCGCCAGCCCTTCGGACACCTATTTCAGCAAGCCGATCCGGGTGATGGTCGAGCGCGAGCACTGCCGCGCGGCCGTTGGCGGCACCGGCGCCGACAAGGTGGGCGGGAACTACGCCGCTTCGCTGCAGGCGACCACCCGGTGCGGCGAACGGGGATTCGACCAGCCCCTGTGGCTCGACCCGGCGGAGCGCCGCTGTGTCGAGGAACTGTCCGGCATGAATCTGGTCGCCGTGATCAACGGTGAACTGCACACGCCCTGGCTGAGCGGCAGCATTTTGCCCGGCGTCACGCGGGATTCACTGCTGGAGTTGGCGAGGCGGGACGGACTGACCGTCGTCGAGCGCGCCATTCCCGTTGACCAACTGCTGGGCGACATCGCCACGGGCCGCTGCAGCGAGTTGTTCGCCTGCGGCACGGCGGCCATCGTCTGTCCCATCGAGGCTGTCGGCGAGGAAGACGGTTCGCTGGTCGAACTGGCCGAAACCGGCCTGTTGGCCGAGCGCTTGCGCGCCGCCATCCTGGATATCCAGGAGGGGCGGGCCGACGACCCGCTCGGGTGGATGGTGAACGCGGCCGATACGGAGCGGCTGACCGCCCGGATGAAGTAGCCGCCCGCGGTTCAACCGATCTTACGGCGGGTCGAACTGCAGGATCTGGGTGGCGCGGTTGGTCGACAGGCTGGCGGCCTCGTCCGACCCGGCCGTCAGCACCAATTGGTCATTCACCACGGCGCCGCTGGTTCCGTGCACGACGATCGGCGGCACCGGCCCGCCCACCCAGGACACTGCGCCCGGCGCGAATACCTCCACTGTCGGGATAAGCTGGGGCGGGAGGGTGTCGATACGTTCCCCGCCGGCGACGACGATCTGCCCGTTCATCACACCGGCGGCGAATCCCGAGCGCGCGAACAGCATGGCCGGTCCTTCCCGCCATTCCTGGCTCACGGGGTTCCAGATAAGCACGCCGTTCGACGTCGAGCCGCCGGGCCCCTCGCCCAGGCGGCCGCCTATCCACCAGATCTCGTTTTCGAAGGTCACGGCCCTGATGTGATCGCCAGGTACCCTGGAGTCGCCCGGGAACGAGGTCCACTCACCCGCGTCGATGTCATAGGAAAGCAGGCTGGTGCCGACGCCGGTGCCGCCCACGATATTGATGCGGCCGTGCAGGTGGACGGCAGCTCCCGCGGCCCGTGGACTGGGCATGTCGTTGAGGATCTCCCAGTGGGACGTTGCCGGGTCGAAACGCCAGAAGTTGTCGCCGACAACCTCCCCGAATCGGCCGATATAGCCACCAGCGACATAGACGAACTGCCCGTCGGCGGCCATCATTGGGTGGTGCCGTTCGCCGGGCATGGCGGGCATCTCCTCGTAGGCCTCGGTGACCGGGTCGAAACGCCGCAGCCGATCGAGATTCCCGTAGCCCCCCGCAGTGTAGACATGACCGTCGAGGGTCGTGGAAGCCGATTCGGAGAACGCGTCGCCCGTCTCGGTCGAGAGGCGCCAGTTGCCGCGGGTGAGCGGGTCGACCGGCGGGGGCTCCGCGCAGTCGGTGAGCGCCAGCCCGGCGAGTTGCACCGGCTGGAGTGCTCCCGCACCGAAACGCGGATCGGTCGACGCGTAGCGCATGATTCCGGCCGTGCATTCCTCGAACAGGAAACCGAAGCTGCCCCAGGAGTGCAGTTCTACGTCCTCGCGGTCGAAGTCAATGCCGAAGCGCGCGCCGCCGGTAATCAGCATGTCTTCGACCCACAGGGTTCGGCCCTCGGCCTTGCCTTCGCCGATCATCCATGCTTGTTTGCCCTGGTCGTCGTAGGTGAACCAGTAGGCCACCATGCGTCCGTCGGACAGCATTTCCAGCATCCAGCCCTCGCCGTCGTGCCCGGGGTCGTACCAGGCGCCGCTGCGCCCAGACACGACGCGGTCGGGTTCCGGCACAGCGGCCGGGTCGCAGGTCACGTCGTCAATCGAGGACAGGCGCACCAGTTCCATGCCGCCGCTGCCAAACGCCGGTGGGCCATTCCAGGTGGCTGCGGCCCGGCCGCAATCCTCGAAGACAATCTCGAGGCTGCCCCAGGGCGCGCGGACGACGTCGGCAGGGTCGAAACCCGGCCCGAATACGGCGCCTGCGGGCCTTACCATTTCGTCGATCACGATGCGGTCGTCGCTCGCGTCACCCGTTCCGATCAGCCATGCCTGGCTGCCCTGCTCGCCGAGTGGGGGGTAGGTGAACCAGGTGACCACGGCCCGCCCGCCGGGAATGACCTGAACGACAAAACCCTCGCCGTTGCGATCGGGGTTGAACCAGGACCCGCTGGCAAAGGCCAGCGGCTCGGCTGCGGCCGGAGATTGGCACAGGGAGACGCACAAACAGAGGATTACAGTCCGCTTCATCGAACCGACTCCGGATTTGGTATCCAGTGACACTCGAAGCCTACCATGTCAACGACGCATCGGTAACCGGGCGGCTGCCCGTTTTTTTTTCTGGTTGGCGGCCTGCCGGGGCGGGTGTCGCGGGAAGCAGGGCACTATAATATTCTCCTGACCCCCTGTCGCTGACATGCTTCCATGACCCCAGCACGGTTTCGATTGCCGACAGCACTCCGCTTCCGGAGGGCCTGGCTGTGCCTGCTGTTGGCGGCGGTCTGCTGCGGCGTGCAGGCCGACGAGTTCAAAGTCGAGGTCGAGGGCATCGCCGAACCGATGCTGGCTGGCGTTCAGGGCCGTGTGGCGGCTCTGGGGGTCACCGGCAACATGCGCCTCTCGAGCCGCCGCCTGGAACGCCTGGCCGAGTCGGCGGAGCGTGAAGCGATCCTCTCCCTGAGGCCCTTTGGCTACTACCACGCCGTTGCCGAGGGGCGGCTGCAAGAGACCGGCGAAAACAGCTGGCGCCTGATCCTGACGGTCGCTGCCGGTCCGCCACAGACGGTAGCCAGCTCGGTGGTGGACATCGTCGGCCCCGGCGCCGCCCTGCCCGAACTGCAGGCCTGGAAGCAGGGCTGGCCGCTGGGGGTTGGCCGGGTCATGGATCAGACCGTCTGGGAGGCGGAAAAGCAGAACGCGCTCGACCTGCTTGAGAGTCACGGGTACCTGGCGGCCCGCTATCTCGAGCACGTTATCGAGCTCGACCTGGAGAACCACACCGCCGTCACGCGACTGGTGCTGGAAACCGGGCCGCAGGCCGTGATCGGCACGATCACCTATGAGCAGGACGCCGTGCGGCCCGGCGTCCTGGAACTGGTGCCCCGCTTCGACGAGGGGCAGGCCTACGACGCCTGGCTGTTGGAGAAATTCCGGCTGGACCTGTGGCGCACCGGCTACTTCAGCAACGTCGTGATTTTCGAGGATCGGCGGCTGGAAGAGGAGCCGCCAAAGGTCAACCTGCGGGTGCAGGGGTCCCCCCGCTTGCCGAACACTTACCAGGGTACGCTCGGCTTCGGCACGGACACGGGCTTCCGGGCCCAGCTCTCATGGAGCCGCCACCTGTTGTCGGAACGCGGCGATTCGCTGGAATCCGGCTTCGGCTGGCAAGAGAAATTCAACGAGTTTTCACTGCGCAGCAATTATCGGCTGCCGCGGCGCGCCAAAGCCCGCGACTTCTGGATCAGCGAGGGCCTGGTGAATCGCAGGAACCAGAATCTCGATGTCAGTGTGGCCGATACGGGCGACGATTTCGTGCGCCTGGCGAAAGGCACGATCACCGACTACTCGATCAAGGGGGGGCGTCTGATCGTTCGGGACTTCGATCAGGGTTATCAGCAGATTTTCGAAACCTGGTACGGGCAGTACGTTTACGAAACGGCGAGCTATGACTTCGGGGACCTGGTTGACGAAGCCTTGAGAAGCGAGGTCGGGGACGAACTCGAACCGGTGACTCAAAACGTCAGTTCCCTGGCCGTGGGCGTCCAGTGGGACTGGCCGCACGTGCGGGGCAGCGCCTTCCAGACGGTCGGCCACCACGAGCGGGCGTGGATTCTTACGGCACAGGAGGCCTGGGGCTCCGAGCGCACCTTCACCCAGGCCTACGTGTCGTCGAGCTGGCACCGGATGCTGGGGGAACGCTGGAAGCTGTTGCTGCGGGGAGAGGCGGGCTACACGGATGCCGCGGTGTCCGACATCACGCTCGAAATTGACGATCGCACACTCGAGTTGTCGGTCACCGACCTGCCCAACCTGTACCGCTTCAGGGCCGGCGGCAGCCGCAGCGTGCGCGGGTACGGCTTCGAGTCGCTCAGCAACAACGGCATCGGCTCCAACAATATCGTCACCGCCAGCGTCGAACTGGAGATGAGTATCCGCACCAAATGGTCCCTGGCGGCGTTTTTCGATGCCGGCAACGCCTTCAATGACTGGAGCGATTTCGAGATGAAGAAAGGCGTCGGCCTGGGCCTGCGGTGGTACACGATAGCGGGCGCCGCACGATTGGATCTGGCGCAGGCACTCGACCTCGAAGGGGAGCCCTGGCGGATTCACTTCACGATCGGGACACCGCTGCTGTGAGCCGCCGTCGCCTCATCGTGATCTTCCTCCCGGCCCTCGCGATCCTCCTGGCCGCCGGGGGGTTCTACGCTTTGCTGCATACCGAGCCCGGCGCCAGGTGGTTGTGGCAGCGCGCCGCCGGCCTGGTTCCCGGCGAACTGCGGGCCGCGGCCGTGGCCGGCGACCTGCAGTCCGGGCTGCGGCTGGGGCAGGTGAGTTACCGGGACGAGGCGATCGCCCTGAGCGTGGACACGCTGGAGCTGAGTCTCGATCTGGATCTCCTGCCGCCCGCGCTCTCTGTCAAAAGGCTGGAGTTCGGGGCGCTCGAGATCCGCCAGGAGGCCGCCGGCCAGGAAGAGACGGGTTCCCCGCGGGACATCCTCGCCGCGCTGGCTTTGCCGATACCCGTCGAATTGGAAGAGGTTCGGGGAGAACGTGTCGCCTGGCGCGGGGCGGGGGATGATCCGGGCGTGGAAATCCGGGCGATCGCGCTATCGGCGTTTTGGTTCAAGCGCCTGGAACTCGAGCAATTCGACCTGACCCTGGTTGCGCCCGCCATGCGCCTGCGCGGCGCGGCGGAGCTGGGTTTTCAGTCCCCGTACCCGCTGACGCTGGAAGCCGGGGCCGAGGTCGGCCCGGCGCCTGAATCCGGTCTCGATGAGCCGTTGGCGCTGCGCGTTCAACTCCAGGGTGATCTCGGGGCGCTGCGCCTCGGGGTCCAGGCGGAGGAACCGCGCATCGTCCTGAGCGGCAGCCTCGAAGGCCTCCTGGAGACGCCTGCCTGGGACCTGCAACTGGAGGCGGACCGGCTGCCGTGGCCTTCCGATTCAGCCGAACCGCTGCTGATCGAACAACTCAAGGTCAGCAGCTATGGGTCGATAGACGATTATGGCCTGGAAGTGGAGTCGGGCTTCGAGGGACCGATGCTGGAAGGGCTGGAGGACCTGCGTGGCCGGCTGGTGGGCGCCGGCGACGGCCAGGGGCTCCGCATCGAACGGCTCGACGTCACCTCGACCGCGCTGGCCCTGGGCGGCGCCGGCCGCCTGGACTGGGGCGACGGGTTTGCCGCCGATGGGACGTTCGAACTCGAACGTTTCGATCCGGCTGGGTGGTTCCAGCCCTGGGGGGAGGCGGCGCCGGTACGCGGCAAGCTGCAACTGGCCTGGCGAGACGGCCGCGTCGAATTCGCGATCGGGGAACTGGAGGCGCCCGGCACCGTGGCCAACCTCACGGGTTCCGGGGTGTTCGATCCGGGCAGCGGCGCGGTTGAATCCGAGCTTGGCTGGCGGGAATTTGCGTGGCCGCCCGGGGCTGCCGCGCCGGACGTCGTGAGCCGCACCGGCACGGCACGTCTCGCCGGCCGCCTGGACGAATGGAGCCTGGCGGCGGATCTCGAGCTCGAGGCGGAGGGTTTCCCCGCAGGCCGCCTGCAGGTGCGGGGCACGGGCGACCGTCAGGCCATGGCGCTGGAGATTCCACGCGGCGAGGTCCTCGGAGGCAGCCTGGCGGGGGCGTTCGAGACGCGCTGGTCGCCGGAGCTCACCTGGTCGGCGGTCGCGCAATTTGTCGACCTGTCCACGGCGCCGCTGGCGCCGGCGTGGCCCGGGCGCGTCAGCGGGGAGGCGCGGCTCGGCGGCCGCACCGCGCCGCAGGAGCTGGACATCGAAATCCGCGGGCTGGCCGGCGTCCTGCGCGAGCGACCTCTCAAGGCCGAAGGCATGCTGCAGGTCCGGGAGGGCCGCGTGAATGCACAGGATCTGCGGGTCAGTTATGGTGGCTCGGAGGTTTCGCTGGACGGCGATTTGACGGCAGGCGGGGGGCTGGCCTTCCGCGCGCATAGCCCGTCGCTTGCCACGCTGGTCGACGGCGCCGCCGGTTCGGTTGCCGGCGCCGGGACGCTCTCGCTGGATCCGGCCAACCCCTATCTCGTACTGGACCTGCAGGGCGAAGGCCTGGCCTGGGCAGGTTACTCCGTCGAAGCGCTCCGCGTCGTGACGACACCCGGCGACGAGCCTGTGCTGCAAGCCGAGATCGAGGGGATCGCCGTGGGCGACAGCCGGGTCGACACCTTGACGCTGCGCACCGGCAGCCGGCGGCCCTTCGACCGCCTGGAGGCCGAGGTTGGCGTTGCGGACGCGCGCCTGGCCCTGCGCCTGGCCGGCGAGGTCGCCGACTGGTCGGCGCCGTTGGCGGGCGGCTGGCACGGATCCCTGCAACAGCTGCGACTCGACGGCGAGGCCCTGGGATGGATCGAACTGGAAGACGCCGCCGAATTGACGCTGGAATCGGGCGCAGTCACGCTTGCGCCGGCCTGCTTCCGGGGTTCGCGAGAGGGGCGCCTGTGCGTCGAAGGCGGTTGGCGTCCGCAGGGCGAGGCCACGCTCGAGGCCTCGCTCGTGGATGTGTCGCCCAACCTCGCGCTGACCCTGGCGGGTTCCGATCTGGCACTCACGCAATTGCTGTCAGGGAACGTGTCCTGGAAGCAAGTCGGTCCGGCAGAACCCGAAGCGACCGTCGCCCTGGATATTTCACCGGGCGAGATCCGGATCGAGGGCGAGGACCAGCCGATCATTTCGACGGGCCGGGGACGGTTCGGCTTCGAAATAGCGGACGGCCGCCTGTTCGCGGGCAACCTGGACATCCCGATACCCGGCGCGGGCGGCATCGACACCGATTTCAGCGCCCCCGACCTGTCCGATGGATTGGCGTCGGCCGTGGAAGGCAGGATTCAGGTCAATCTTCGGGACATCGGGCCCGTGCTGCAGCTCATTGCCGTCGTCGAGGGTTCATCCGGCCCCGTGGCGGCCGACCTGCGCTTCTCCGGAACCCTGGACGATCCGCGGCTCACCGGCCACGCATCGCTGGTCAGGGGCCGCATTTCGCATTTCGCTTCGGGCCTGCAGCTCGAGGACCTTCAGCTGGCCGGCGCGGTGTACGAATTCGACCAGACGGAGCTCAGCGGCACGTTCCGGGCCGGGGATGGACAGGGTTCGATCCGGGCAGTGGTGAATTTCGACAACCTTCTGGAACCATCCGTACGGGTCGAACTGAGCGGCGAGAACCTGACGCTGGTCAACGTCCCCGATCTCAACGTCAGGGCCGACCCCGACCTGCGCCTCATCTGGCGGGAGGGCGTGCTCGACATCGCCGGCCGCGTCAGCATTCCTTCCGCCCGCGTGTCGCCGCGCTACCTGCCGACATCGGGGGCCACGGAAAGCCCCGATGTCGTGATCGTGGCCGGCGAAGACCCTTATGCCCGGTCCGAACAGGCAGCTTCCCCGGAGTGGAGTCTTCGGGGCCAACTGGAAATCGAGCTGGGCGACGACGTGCGCTTGCAGCTCGAGCGGGCGCGGGCGCTCCTCGGCGGGACGGCGACATTCCGCTGGGACGGGCAACCCCTGCCGGTGGCGAGCGGCGGCTTCAATCTCACCGGTGAAATCAACGCCTACGGGCAGTTGCTGAAAGTGAAGGAGGGCCGGGTCAATTTCGCCGACCGGCCCGCCGACAATCCGTTCCTGACCGTCCGCGCCGAGCGCGAAATCTTCGGCAATTCGCAGATCAGGCGCGCGGGCGTGCTGGTCACGGGTACGCTCAGGCGGCCGGTGCTGGAAACCTACACCGACCCGATGACCACGCGGGAACGCGCCCTGGCGTTGCTGGTCACCGGCAACGACTTCGACTACGAGCAAGGCGTTGGCGCCGTCGAGGTCGGCATGTACGTGGCGCCCAAATTGTTCATCAGCTACGGCGTCGGCTTGTTCGACGACCAGAATGTCATCAGCGCCCGTTATGATCTCGGCAGGGGGTTCGGCGTCAAGGCCACCTCGGGGCAGCGCGAGACGGGCGTCGACATCAGTTACACCCTCGAGCGCTGATCCTTGAGCGCCGATCCATTGCAGCTGGGAGTTCGACATTTCGGAGTGAATATGATGCGAATCAGGCGGTTTGTCGGGTGGTGGGCTCTGGCTCTCTCTCTTGTGTCGTCGATGGGAACGGCGGCCGGGGATGAACCGTTCACCGTGGGGCAACTGGCGGCAGGGCGGGGTGAACGCGTTTCCGGTTACCTGGACGTTCCGGACGCGCAGGACCGGGGTACCCGCATTCCCGTCTCGATCGTAAACGGGGCCCGGCAGGGGCCGGTCCTGGCGTTGATCGCCGGCACGCACGGTTACGAGTACCCGGCGATCACGGCCTTGCAGCGGCTGCTGGCCGACGTCGGCCCGGCCGATCTGTCCGGCACGCTGCTGCTGGTCCACATCGCCAACCCGCCATCGTTCTACGGCCGCACGGTGTATGTCAGCCCCGCCGACGGCAAGAACCTCAACCGGGCCTACCCCGGCGATCCCGGCGGCACGGTCAGCGAACGTATTGCCGACACCATCACCCGGTTGGTGATCGAGCAATCGGATTACCTGGTGGATCTGCATGGCGGCGACGGCAACGAGGCCCTGCGGCCGTACGTATACCTGCCGGTCACCGGCGACCCGAAGCTGGACGCCGCCTCGCGCGGCCTCGCGCTGGCCTTCGGCCTCGACCACATCGTGATCGACGAGGGGCGTACGCAACCGGCGGAAGCATCGATTTACACCGACCAGACCGCGCTGTCGCGCGGCATACCGGCCATCACCACGGAAACCGGCCAACTGGGTTCCAACGACGACCACTGGGTGGACATGGCGGTCTTCGGCGCGCAAAACGTCATGCGCCACCTCGGCATGCTGGCCGGGCAGGCGCGGCCCAACGAGGGGGTGGTCTGGCTGACGGGATACGAGGTCCTGCGGGCCCCCGATACGGGGATTTTTCGCCCGGCGGTGCGGGATGGCTACGCCATCGCCGAGAATGGCCTGATCGGAGAATTGGTGGATGCCTTCGGTAATCCGCTGGCCGAAATACGATCTCCGTTTGCCGGCGTCATCAACTACGTGCTGGGCACGCCCCCCGTGAGCCGGGGCGAACCGCTGGCAATGGTCAGCCGCCTGGCCGCCGCGCCCGGGCCGGCCAGGGAGTAGCATCTGTTCGTGCCGGTCCCGTGCTTGCCAAACGACCTGCGAGCAGGTATCAAGGGGCTTTGCGACACACATCCGGGAGAACGAGATGGCCGGTGGCTGGAGCAGTGACGGGGCCGTCCAGGAGCAGATCGAAGCCAGCATAGAAGACGCGGTTGAGCGTGCCCGCAGCAGGCTGCCGAAGGGCGCCGGCCGACGCGACTGCGAGGAATGCGGCACGGCCATTCCGGAGGCGCGCCGCCGCGCCGTGCCCGGAGTGCGGCTGTGCATCGACTGCCAGGCGGCCCTCGACGAGCTCGAGGCCGCGTTCAGCGGTTACAATCGGCGAGGCAGCAAGGACAGCCAGCTGAGGTGAGGTTCACGAGGATCAAGCGATGGCACTGACTGAATTGACCGCGATGCAGGTGCGGGTGCTGGGCGCCCTGATGGAGAAGAAGGAAACCACGCCGGAACAGTATCCGCTGACCCTGAATGCTCTGCGCAACGCCTGCAACCAGAAAACGGCGCGCAACCCGGTAGTGGCCTTCACCGAGGGGCAGGTCGGGCACACGGTGCGGGAACTGGAAGGCCTGGGCCTGGTGCGCGAGGCGTGGGGCGCGCGGGTTGCCAAGTACGAGCACCAGGCAGGTAAGGTCCTGGGCCTGCAGAGCAAGGGCCTGGCCCTGCTGTGCGCCCTGATGTTGCGGGGCCCCCAGACACTGGGGGAATTGCGTACGAACACCCAGCGGCTCTGGGAATTTGACGACCTGGACGACGTGAACTACACGCTGCAACGCCTCTCGGAGCAGGATCCGCCCCTGGTGGTCTGCCTGCCGCGCATGCCGGGCCAGAAGGAAGCCCGCTACGCCCAGTTGCTCAGCGGTGAGCCGGACCCGGCCGAGTTCGCCGTTTCCGCCCCTCCGCCCCCCGCCCGGTGGGACGACGGCCTCGAAATACGCGTGGCCGCGCTGGAAGCGCAAGTTGCCGCTCTGCGCGAGCAGATCGACGCGATGAACGACACCTGATTCGCCGACCGAATCCGGGCAGCGCCGCCCGCGAATTTCTCTTGCCAGGACTGGATTTCAGGCGCATATTTGCGCCGTTCACCATCCGGTGACCCAGGGAGGTTCCTCCATTGCATACGAGTGTACGTTTCAGCCAGCGTGCTGTTAGGTTGTTCCTGCTCGTTCCCATCGTTCTTTCACTGGCAGCCTGCGGCACCACGTCGGGCTTCCAGGCCGCGCCCGCCGCGGAGCGGGAATACATCGACCTGACGGCCTACCAGCGGCTTCTGGTGGAAGATTTTTCAGACGATGCGACCCATCGCGCCAAACCGGAAATGCAGCCGATTCTGCAGCCAAAGGTCATGAAGGCCTCCACCATGTTTCCCGACCAGGTGGCGTCGGTGGTTGCCGCGGAGGGTGGTTTCGCGGCCGTCGACCGGTCAGGGGCGGGTGGCGAGGGCACCCTGGTGCTGAGAGGCGCCATCACCCAGTATGACGAGGGCAGTGCGACCCTGCGCTGGATGGTGGGCTTCAACGCAGGCAACGTCAATTTCGACGCGACCCTGCAATTGGTCGACGGCGGCAGTCAGGAGGTGCTGGGTACCTGGCTGGTCGACAAGAACAGCTGGGCGCTGGGCGGAGGCATCGCGGCCACGCAGACGCCGGAGTTGTTCATGGCGGAAGCCGCCCGCAAGATTGGCGAAGAGTTGGCCCGGTCACGCAAGGCCGGGCGGATAGGCAAACAGCAACGCGAATGAACCCTTTTCTTTGAGGTTCGGAATCCCTATGTATTGAGTCGAGGAATTCCACATCACTGCTTATCGACAGGAGCCCAATCATGCCCCACGTATTGCCACCGCTTCCCTATGCAAAAGACGCACTTGAACCCGTCATCTCGGCGGAGACCATCGACTACCACTACGGCAAGCACCACCAGGCCTACGTGACCAACCTGAACAACCTGGTCCCGGGTACCGAATTCGAGAACGCGTCGCTGGAAGACATCGTCAGGACATCCAGCGGCGGCATTTTCAACAACGCCGCCCAGGTCTGGAATCACACGTTCTACTGGAACGGCCTCAGCCCGGACGGCGGCGGCGAACCCGGCGGCGCGCTGGGCGCGGCCATCGACTCGGCCTTCGGATCGTTCGATGCCTTCAAGGAAGCCTTCATCAAGTCCGCGGTCGGGAATTTCGGCTCCGGCTGGACCTGGCTGGTGAAGAGCGGTGACGGCGGCCTCGAAATCGTCAACACCTCCAACGCGGCCACGCCGCTCCGCGACGGGAAAACCCCGCTGTTGACCATCGACGTGTGGGAACACGCCTATTACATCGACTACCGGAACGCCCGGCCGAAGTACCTGGAAGAGATCTGGAAGATCGTCAACTGGGATGCGGCCGCGGCCAACTTCGGCTGACGCCCGTTGGAAGCCAAACTCAACGTGCTGGGCGAGCCGCTCGCCCCCTGTTCGGAGCAGCCGCTCACGGGCTTCTTCCGTGACGGCTGCTGCAACACGGCGCCGGAGGATATCGGCCTGCACACGGTCTGCACCCGGGTCACGGCGGAATTCCTGGAGTTTTCGCGATCACGGGGCAACGACCTGAGCACACCGATGCCCGAGTTCGGTTTTCCCGGACTGAAGCCGGGCGACCAGTGGTGCCTGTGCGCCGCGCGGTGGCAGGAAGCCCTGGATGCGGGGGCCGCGCCCCGGGTCGTGTTGCGGGCGACGCACGCGGCGACCCTGCGACTGGTGAAACTCGCCGATCTCAAGAAGTACGCGCTGGATCTGGTTTGATCCTGGCCCCCGCTGGGTCCGGGCGGCGGTTTGGTGATAGTCTCGCCCGATGGATCATGTAACGATCGCCTTTCTGTTCGGCGCGCTCAGCGCCGCGTCGCTGCCGCTGGGGGCGATGGCGGGTCTTTGGCTCAACCCGGGGTTGCGCCTGACCGCGGCCGTCATGGCGTTCGGCGCCGGGGCACTGCTCTGCGCGCTGGCGCTCGAATTGGTGGTTCCGGCGCTGGAACATTTCCCGGATGACCCGCTGGAAGGTTTCAAGTGGCTCGCCATCGGCGCCATGCTGGGCTGCCTGCTGTTCCTGGGGCTCGATCATGCCCTGTCGAACATGGGCGGATACCTGCGCAAGACCTCGACCATCGCCGCCCGCCTGAAGCGCAGCAAGAAGAAACACTTCCGCAGGATCCTGGACAGGATGTCGGTCCTCGAGCTGATGATCAATCTGCCGCCCGAAGAAGTCCGGCGCGTGTTGAGCGACGTCGAAAAGCGGGTGTTCAAGTCGGGCGAAGTCATCTGTCACGAGGAAGACCCCTGTGACGCCCTGTTCCTGATCGAGACCGGGCGGGTGCGCATCTTGCACCATGACGAAGGGCAGGGCAGTGAGCCGGCGGTCATCGGCCCCGGCGAGGCATTCGGCGAACTGGCCCTGGTGACCGGGCTGCCGCCGATTGCGCGCGCCGAGGCGGTCGATGACACCGTGGTGTGGGAAGTGCACAAGGACGACTTCCGCGAGGTCGTTGCCGTCTCGCCGGGGCTGCAGCGGAAACTGGGCCAGTTGGCGAGCGGCCGCGCGCCGGCAGGTCCGGCCGCGGCTATCGATCCAGCAAGGTCCGCGGCCTGGCTGGAGGCGGCCAGCCAGCACCTGGAGTCCGAACTGGGGGCGCCCACCGAGGCCGAGATCGTCAAGGCGGCGCATCTGGAGCAACGCGGGGGCAGCAATGTCGCCTTGGCCATCTGGCTGGGCATCGCCCTGGACGGCATTCCCGAATCGCTGATCATCGGCGGTTCGATGGAGGGGGCGAGCGTCAGCCTCGCGCTGATCGGCGGGCTGTTCCTGGCCAACTTTCCGGAAAGCATGTCCAGCGCCGTGGTCATGAAGAAGCAGGGCAGCGGCAGCCTGCTCATCATCGGCATGTGGCTTTCGCTGATGATCATGACGGCCGTGGGCGCGGCCTTCGGCAATATTTTCATCGCCGACGCGCCGCATCACCTGCACGGCTTGCTGGAGGGCATGGCCGCCGGCGCGATGCTGGCGATGATCGCCCAGACCATGCTGCCCGAGGCCTACACCCACGGCGGCTGGCTTACCGGCCTGATGACGGTGACGGGTTTTCTCTCGGCCATCTGGATGGGGACGCTCGGGGCTTAACAGGCCCTGAATTTGTAGAGCAGCACCCCCAGCACATACCACACGAGGACCAGGCCCCACTCGACCGGCCACAGCAGCGCGGACGGGCTGCCGGGCAGGTACAGCAGCAGCAGGCCCAGGCTTCCGGCCAGCGCCAGCCAGCCGATCGCCGCGCCGTGCCGCAGGCGGAAAGGCCGCGCCATGCCGGGCTGATTGCGGCGCAGCAGCAGGAAAGACACGGCCACCAGGATGTAGGCGATCACGACGGCGAAGCTGCCCGCATCGACGATCCAGACCAGCAGTACCCGGCCGCCGAACGGCGCGGCAATCGACAGGAGCCCGATTGCCAGAACCGCGTTCGCGGGGGTGCCGTACCGCGGATGCAGCCGGCCCAGCCAGCGCGGCAGCATGCCGTGCGCGGCCATCGCGTAGACGGCCCGGCTGCCGCCGATCAGGAACGCATTCCAACTCGTGATGATGCCGCCGATGCCGCCCAGCACCAGCAGGTTCGCGCCCACCGGTCCCCAGGCCCTGCCGGCGGCGTCGGCGGTCACCAGCCTGGCGCCCAGGGCGGATGTGGGCAGCAGCAGCGCCACCGCAAAAATGACAAGGCAGTACCAGACCAGCGCCAGGGCTATGGAACCGAGCAGCACACGACCGATCGAGCGGGGCGGGAGCTGGATTTCCTGCGCGGCCTGCGGGATCACGTCGAACCCCACGAACATGAACGGCGCCATCACGGCCACCGCGAACACCCCCGGCATGCCCTGCCTGAACAGCGGCTCGAGATTCCCGGCCGTACCCTCGAACAGGGCGCCGCTGATCAACATGACGCCCGCCACGAGGATCAGCCCGGTCACGGTCGTCTGCACCAGCGCCGACACCTTGACGCCGATGTAATTGACAAAGGTCACGAGCAGGGCGCCGGCCGCGCCCACCGCGGCCCACGACAGGTGAACCTCCCAGCCCGCGATGGTCCACAGGTAGACGGCCTGGTAGTCGGGAAACCAGTAGTCGATCACGGTCGGCAGCGCCACCGCCTCGAAGGCGCAGACCGAGACGTAGACGAAAACGATGGCCCAGGTGCAAATGAAGGAGCCGAGCCGGCCCAGCGCCCGCAGGGAATACTCGTGCTCGCCGCCCACGACGGGCATCGCGGAGGCCAGTTCGGCGTAGAGCAGGCCAATCAACATGATGGGCACGCCGGCCAGCAGGAAGCCGAGCATGGCGCCGAGGCTGCCGCCGTTGCCGATCCACACCCCGGACAGGATGACCCAACTCCACCCGACCATGGCCCCGAAGGACAGGGCCAAGGTGTCCCGGAGGCCGAGTACACGACGTAGATCAGGGCTGGATGGGTTCATGGCGACTATGCTAGCAGCATCATTTGCCGGGGTGAAAAAAAGCCATGAACAGGCCTTATCGTTGCATCGTCATGGGCGCCGCGGGGCGCGATTTCCACGTGTTCCTGTCCTTCCTGCGCGGCAATGAGCGTTTCCGGGTGGTGGCTTTCACGGCCACCCAGATCCCGTTTATCGACACGCGCAGTTTTCCACAGTCGCTTGCCGGCCCGGGCTACGAGGAGGAGATCCCGATTTACGACGAATCGCAACTGACCCGGCTGATTGAGGAGCACGATGTGGACTTCGTCTTTTTCGCCTACAGCGACATCACGCACGCGGAAGTCATGCACAAGGCGTCGCTGGTTCAGGGCGCCGGCGCGAGCTTCATCATGCTGGGGCCGGAGCATACGCAACTGGCTTCCAACAAGCCGGTGGCCAGCATTACCGCGACCCGAACCGGGGCCGGCAAGAGCCCGTTGACGCAGTGGCTCGCGCGGACGCTCCGCGACAGCGGCAAGCGGCCTGCGGTGATCCGTCACCCGATGCCCTACGGCAACCTGGCAATGCAGCGCGTACAGCGATTCGCGACGCCCGGCGACCTCGATGACCAGGACTGCACCATCGAGGAGCGCGAGGAATACGAGCCCTACGTGGACATGGGCATTCCGATCTATGCCGGCGTCGACTACCAGGCCATTCTCGACCAGGCCGCGGCGAACGCGGACCTCGTGCTGTGGGACGGCGGCAACAACGACTTTTCGTTCATCCGCCCGGATCTGGACATCGTCGTGGTCGACGCCTTGCGGGCCGGCCACGAGACGGACTACTTCCCGGGGGAGGTGAATTTCCGCCGGGCGGACGTGCTGGTCATCAGCAAGTGCGGTTCGGCCGAGCCGGGGGCCGTTGACGGAATCCGCGAGCGGGCGCGGAAGTACAATCCGGACGCAACCATTTGCACCGCCGACCTCGGTATCCGCGTCCCCGAGCCGGAGCGGATTCAGGGCAAGCGCGTGCTGGTCATCGAGGACGGGCCCACGGTCACCCACGGCGGCATGTCGTTTGGCGCCGGCACGGTGGCGGCGCAGCGGCATGGCGCGAACGTGGTCGACCCCAGGCCGTACGCGACGGGCACGATCCGGGATACGTTCGAGGCCTATCCCCATCTCGAACGCGTCCTGCCCGCCATGGGCTACTCGCGGGCGCAGCGCGAGGCGCTGCGGAGCACCATCAACGACTGCTGCGCGGCCGAAAAGGTCGATTGCGTGGTGGACGCGAGCCCCGCCCGGCTGGACCGGATGATGGAACTGGACGTGCCGCTGCTGCGGGTGCAGTACCATTTCATCCAGCTCGACGGCCCGCCACTGGACGCGCTGGTCCTCGGCCTGCTGCAGGGGTGAGCGCGGTGGCGAACCCGGGCCCGTCGCTCAGGCCAGCACCAGGTAGGTGTCGTATTCCAGTGGGCTGACCTGGGCCAGGAACTGGTCCTGTTCCACGCGCTTGATTTCCACCATCGCGCGCTGGAAATCATCGCCCAGGTTCTCGCGGATGAATTCCGATCGTTCGAATATCGACAGCGCGGTCTCCCAGTTTCCCGGGAGTACCGCCTTCGGTTTGCCGGGGCCGCCAACCGTCGGCGGCTCGGGTTCAATCTGGTGGTCGATACCGTGCAGGACGCCGGCCAGGATGACGGCCAGCGCCAGGTAGGGGTTGGCGTCGGCGCCGGCAATGCGGTGCTCGATGCGGCGGGCGGTCCCTTCGCCGTTTGGAATCCGCAAGGCCACGTAACGGTTCTCGTAACCCCAGTTCGGCACCAGCGGGCCGTGTACGCCGCGCTGCAGCCTCCGGTAGGAATTGCGGTGCGGCGCGAGCAGCAACATCGAGTCGGCCATCACGCGGGCAAGGCCCCCGATGGCATGGCGCAGGGTGTCGCTGCCCGCGTCGCTGCCGTCGTCGAAGATGTTGCGGCCATCGCGGTCCAGCAGGCTCACATGGGTGTGAAAACCATTGCCGTCACGGTCGCCGAACGGCTTGGCCATGAAGCTCGCGATAAACCCGTGTTTCCGGCAGACGCTCTTGATGGCCTGCTTGAGGAGTTGCGCGTTGTCCGCCGCGTCCAGCGGATCGTCGACGTGCTGCAGGTTGATCTCGTACTGCCCCGGCGCGAGTTCCTTGAGCAGGCCGCCCTGCGGAATGTGCATCAGGTCGCAGCAGTCGCGGATCTCGTGCATCAGTTCCGCCCGCTCGTGCATGATGTCCGTGCTGTAGAGTTGGCCGCCGATGCGGCATTCGCCGTTGACCCGGCTCGCCGGGATGAGGGGGCGGCCCTCGCTGTCGCGTCTTTCGCTGAGAAGGTAGAACTCGAGTTCCGGCGCGCAGACCGGGATCAGGCCGCGCTCGCTGAACTGTGCTGCGACTTTTTTCAGGATGACTCTCGGATCGAACTCCCAGGGAGTCCCGTCCTCGTCATTGAGTTGCAGGAACAGCTGGGCCGTCGGGCGACCGGCCCATGGCAGCGGGCGGATGGTGCCCTCGATGGCGGTGCAGATGCCATCGCCGTCGCCCGTCTTGCGGCACAGGGCGGGCACATCGCGCCCCCAGATGTCGCAGGACACCGAGGTCAGCGGCATTTTGAACTTGCCGTCCAGGACCTTGTCGATCGCCTCTACCGGCAGCCACTTGCCCCGGTATACGCCGTTGAGGTCCGTCAGCACGACTTCGACGGTCTCCGTTTCCGGATGCCGGGCGAGGAAGTCGCGAACCGGGGAAAGGCCGGGGCTGGTGTCGTTCATGATGATCTCACTCGTTGTCTGCATGGATTCTATCCCACTCCCCGGTTTCAGGCTCCTGGTCCCGCGCTTCCGCTTCGATCGCGTCCCGCCACAGTTTCATATTGAACTCGATTGCCCAGAACCCACCGATCCACAGCAGTTGATCCCAGGCATACAACCAGTGGCCCATCCAGGCCCAGTAGGCGGCGTCGACGAACAGCACCGCGTAGAGAACCTTGCCCCCTTGGGTGGCCAGCATGAGCGCGCCGCCGGTGATGTCCCTCTCCTGCAGCCAGATGCCGATCTCGATGGTGAACATGATCAGCAGCCAGGTGACGGCATCCTGCAGGTCGAACCAGGCCGAGCGCCGCTCCACTTCAAGCCCGGCGCGGTCGGTGACGGCCGAGTTGTCGACGAGGAAAAACTCATCGTCGGCGGACAAGGCGCCGCAATTTTCCGCGCCGATCAGTGTGTATTCGAGATTGTACGTATACGAAATACCCTGGTCCGCCACGGAGCACAGGCTGTCGACTCCCGGGAGGGGCTCCAGGCGCTCCAGGTCGATAAAGCCGGTCGCCCAGGCGAACACGGTATGCGCCAGGAACACGTAGCAGACGCCCCGGACAGCCAGGAACAGCCACTGCAGGAAGCGCGTCCAGGCTCGCTCGGGCAGGGCAAACGTTTCCAGTTCCCACAGGAACAGCAGACCGAACCAGGCCGCTTCGTCGAGCGAAGTGCCGAAAGCACCGGTCCAGTCGAGCAAGGTGCCGCCGTTTCTCAGCGTGTGCTGGGCGTTGAGCCAGTCTTCGTGGATGTAGAAGGCCCAATTGATCAGCAGCAGGCTGTACACCGTCCACTTGACGATCTGCTGCAGCTTTTGAAGGTTTGCCGGACTGATCTGACGGTTCCCCCACCGGTATCCCGAAGGCGACTATATATCACAGGTCTCCGCGGCGGCCACGGCCTTTTCGATTGTGATTTCTTCCCCACGCTGCTAGTCTGCGTCCGTTTCCACTTGCGACAGGTCCCCGATGGCCAAGTATGCAGAGATCACCGGCTGGGGCATGTGTATGCCGCCCGCCGTCATGACCAATGACGACATGGCCAGCGTGATCGACACCACCGATGAATGGATTCGTACGCGCAGCGGCATCCGCGAGCGGCGCGTATCCCACGTTCCCTGCAGCGACCTCGCGTCAGTCGCCTGTTCCCGCGCGCTGGCGGCCGGCGGGGCGAGCCCGGAAGAGGTCGACTTGCTGATTGTGGCGACCTGTTCGCCCGACACGGTCATACCGAGCATGGCCGCCCACGTGCAAAAGAAAATGGGGGCAGTCAACGCCGCCGTGTTCGATCTCAACGCAGGTTGCAGCGGTTTCATCTACGGGCTTTCGGTGGCGACGGCGATGATCCGGGTCGGCGGTTACCGCAAGGTGCTGGTCGTGGGAGCCGAACGAATCACCTGGTTGCTGAACTGGTCCCTGCGCGACACGGCAGTGCTGTTCGGCGACGGCGCCGGCGCCGTGCTGGTCGAGCCGAGCGAAACCGAGACCGGTTTGCTGGCCTCACACCTCGGCTGCGAAGGGGACGCGCTGGAAGCCCTGCTGGTGCCCAATTTCGGCACGGCGGGCAATCGATTCGTCGAGAATTACGGTGTATTCGACGTCAGCTTCGACGGGCGCGAAATCTTCCGGCGCGCGGTCAAGGGCATGGCGAAGGAAATCAGGCTGGTCATGGCCGAAACCGGCCTGCGGAACGAGGATATCGACCTGATCATCCCGCACCAGGCGAACGAACGGATTATCGAATCGCTCGCACACCATCTTTCGGTGCCCATGGAGCAGGTGGCATTGAACATCGACAGGTATGGCAATACCTCGGCGGCCACCATACCGGTGGCTCTGTGCGAGGCGCTCGAGAGCGGGCGCATCGGGCCCGGCGACAATCTGCTGCTGGCCGCCTTCGGCGCCGGACTGACCCGGGGCGCCGGTCTGATCCGCTGGGGCGAGAGGACCACGCCGCTGGGCTTGAGCGACGCCAGCCTGCCTCCCTGCGAGCAGACCGCGCTGGAAATCATGCGTGAAGCCATCGAGCACACCGGAAGCTGACTTTCACCTCGCTCATCACCGGACCGTCTTCGACGGCTGGCGCTCGCTATCGCTAGCACTTTACATGACGCTGGTCGGCTACGCGGTGCTGGTCGGCGTGCCCGTCATCAGCACCGCCTGGGTGGAATTGCTCGGCTTTACCGAGGAGCAGGTCGGCCGTGTTGCCGGGGCGGACCTGGGCGGGTTGTCACTGGGGGCGGTGCTGGCGTCGCTGGTGGTCAGCCGGGTGAACCGGCGCCTGCTGGTGCTGCTCAGCATTGCGATCGCCGTGGCCTGCAACGGCCTGTGCACTTTTTTTGCAGATTACCAGGCCGTGCTGTGGCTGCGTTTCGGCGCGGGTCTGGGCAGCGGCATATACACGGCGGTGGCCGTCGCCACGCTGGGCGGCTCGAGCAAGCCGGCGCGCGCCTACAACCTGATGCTGTTCGCCTTCGCCTTCTCCCAGGCCCTGGAGATGCAGGTCCTGCCGATGCTGAGCATGAACGGAATCTACTTCGCGTTCATCCTCTGCTACCTGGTCACGCTGCCCTTTCTGCACTGGATTCCCGCCCGTCCGCTGGACCGGGCCCTGGTCGTCGAACTGGACACGGAGACAACCTCCGGCGAGCGCCGCGTCGTCGCGCGGCGCGTGCCGGTCTGGGTGCCCTGGCTGGTTCTCGGGGCGATCTTCTTCACCTACATCAACATCGGAACCTATTGGACCTATATCGAGCTGGCGACGATCGACGCCGGCATCGACAATGACTATGTCGGCCGCCTGCTGGTGTGGACCTCGTTCTTCAGCCTGGTGGGCTGCGCCGTGGCAACCGTGATCAGCGACCGGTTCGGCCTGGCCAGGCCGCTGCTGCTGGCGCTGATCAGCATGGCCACGGTCGTGGGGATGCTGAGTTTCGGCATCAACGACATCAACATCCTGGTCAGCATGTTCAGTTTCAACCTGCTATGGATTTTCGTGGACGTCTACCAGATGTCGACGGTGGCCAATGTCGACCACTCGGGGGCATTCGCCTCGCTCATGCCCGGAGCCCAGGGGCTGGGCCAGATCGTCGGACCGAACATCGCGGCCACCCAGCTCGGCGCCGGGATGGGCTACAGTGCGGTATTCGTCATGTGCGCGTCGGCCGCGGCTGTCGGCCTGGTCATTTACGGCGCCATGTACCTGTGGCTGCGGCGGGCCATTCCGGCCCTGGCCGAGGCATCCTGAAGACGAACGGAGGCAGAACGTCATGATTACCCTGTTCTGGTGCCCGCGGACCCGGGCGTCGCGAATCCTGTGGCTGCTCGGGGAACTGGACCAGCCTTTCGAGGTGCGGAAGATCGACATCCGCAAGCCGGAGGCCAAGGCGGATCCGGACTTCGTGGCCTCCAGCCCGATGGGCAAGGTGCCCGCGATCATGGATACCGGCGGCGATGCCGTCGTTCGCGTGGCCGACTCCGCCGCGATCGCCCTCTACCTGGCCGACCGCTATCCGTCGGCGGGGCTGGCGCCGCCGGTGGATGGCGCCGGGCGAGGGGACTACCTGTACTGGATGACCTTCACCCCGGGGGTGATCGAGCCCGCGATGTCCGAAAAATTCAACGGCTGGCAGGTCAGCCGGGTGACCTCCGGGTGGGGTGATTTCGCCACGATGATCGATGTGCTCGAGCGGGGCCTGCAGCGCGGCCCGTGGCTGCTGGGCGAGCGTTTTTCGGCCGCCGACGTGCTGGTCGGCTCCTCGGTTTACTTCATGAAGCTATTTGGCGTGCTGCCGGACAGCGCCACGCTGCAGGGCTACTGCGACCGCTGCCTGGCGCGGCCCGCCTACCAGCAGGCGCTGGCCCGGGACGCCGAACTCGACCTGTAGGAGCGGCTTTGGCCGCGATTGTTTTTCGTGGGCCAAAGAAGAGCAAAACAATCGCGGCTGAAGCCGCTCCTACAGCCGCTCCTACAGCCGCTCCTACAGCCGCTCCTGCGGTCAGTCGCTGTTCAGCGCGGCGTGCGCGGCCGCGAGCCGGGCAATCGGCACCCGGAACGGCGAGCAGGAGACATAATCCACGCCAATCTGGTGGCACAGCAGGATGCTCTTGGGGTCCCCGCCGTGCTCCCCGCAGACGCCGATTTCAAGGTCGTTGCGGGCAATCCGTCCCTCCTTGATCGCAATCTGCATCAGCCGGCCCACACCGCCCGGATCGATACTGGCAAAGGGATTGTCCCGCAGCAGCCGGGTCTGCAGGTAGTGAACGAGGAAGCCTGTTTCGGCGTCGTCACGCGAAATGCCGTAGGTCGTCTGGGTCAGGTCGTTGGTGCCGAATGAGAAAAACTCGGCCGTGCAGGCGATTTCGCCGGCCGTCAGCGCCGCCCGCGGGATTTCGATCATGGTGCCGAACAGGTGGGGTATGTCGACCCCGTGTTCGGACATGACCTGCTTGGCGATGGCTCGAAGCGGCCCGACCATGGCATCGAGTTCACCCACGTGGGAGACCAGCGGGATCATGACCTCGGGCCGCACGTCCAGGCCCTCGGACGCGCAGCGCGAAGCGGCTTCGAAAATCGCAGTGACCTGCATCTTGTACAGGCCCGGAATGAGCATGCCGAGGCGGACGCCGCGCGTGCCCAGCATGGGATTGGATTCCTGCAGCGCCTCGACCCGTTCCAGCAAGCGGCGCTTGGCCTCGATTTCCTCCAGGGCATGGTCCATTTCCTTCAGGCTGGACAGGTGCTGCATGCGCAGTTTCAGGTCGGTCAGTTCGAGCATCAGGTCATGGGCCGAGGGCAGGAACTCGTGGAGCGGCGGATCCAGCAGACGGATGATGACCGGTTGCCCCTCCATGGCCCGGAACAGGCCCTCGAAGTCGGAGCGTTGCATGGGCAACAGGGCCGTAATGGCCTCCGAGCGCTCGGTGGGCGTGCCGGCCGTGATCATGCGCTGCATGATCGGCAGCCGGTCCTCCTGGAAGAACATGTGCTCGGTCCGGCACAGGCCGATGCCTTCGGCGCCGTATTCCCGCGCCCGTTGCGCGTCCTCCGGGTAGTCGGCGTTGGCCCGCACGCCGAGCGTGCGGAATTCGTCTGACCAGCCAAGGATCTTGAGCAGGTAGGGGTTGCGGATGTCGGGCACGACCGTCGGCAGGTCGGCGTAGTAAATGTGGCCGTTGTTGCCATCGATGGACAGGCTCTCGCCTTCCTCGATCACAAGATCCTCGCCGACGCGCATCACGTGGTTGTCGAGGTCGATTTCGATCTCCTCAACGCCCACGACGGCCGGCTTGCCAAACTGCCGGGCGACGAGCGCCGCGTGGCTGGTGCGGCCGCCTTTGCTGGTGACCACGCCCTTGGCGGCGAGCATGCCGTGTACATCGTCGGGCCGGGTTTCCGGACGCACCAGGATCACATTCTTGCCTTCTTCCTTGGCCCAGCGTTCGGCCAGGTTGGGATCGAAGGCGATGACGCCCACCGCGGCGCCGGGCGACACGTTCAGGCCCGTCGCGATCGGCTTGATGTCCTGCAGTGAATCGGGGTCGAGTTGCGGATGCAGGAAAAAGTCGACCTGGTCCGGTTTCACCCGCTTCACCGCCTCTTCGCGGCTGATCAGGCCTTCGTCGACCATGTCGACCGCGATGCGCACTTCGGCCTGCGCGGTCCGTTTGCCATCCCGGGTCTGCAACAACCAGAGTTTGCCCTGTTCGATGGTGAACTCCATGTCCTGCATGTTGCGGTGGTGCTGCTCGAGGCGGCGGGCGATCGTTTCGAGCTCACTGAACATTTGCGGCATGTCGGTCTTGAGTTGCGCGATCGGCAGGGTCTTGCGGATGCCGGCCACCACGTCCTCGCCCTGGGCGTTGATCAGGTAGTCGCCCTCCAGCGCCGGTTCGCCGGTCGTCGCGTTGCGCGACATGAACACGCCGGTGGCGGAATCGTCGCCGACGTTGCCGAAGACCATGGTCTGGATGTTCACGGCGGTGCCCAGGTCGTGCTCGATTCCGGCTGCCTCGCGATAGTCGACCGCACGCTTGCCA
>Ga0209536_100003245_pt1 | contig 26183 bp, 23 predicted proteins | sample DeeMarSeWOR28_12_FD_187461 | JGI IMG/M metagenome (GOLD analysis project Ga0209536, IMG submission 187461) | Marine sediment microbial communities from White Oak River estuary, North Carolina - WOR-2-8_12 (SPAdes) (version 2) | ecosystem: Environmental > Aquatic > Marine > Intertidal zone >...
CAAACCACCGGCACCAGAGGCAAAAGAGCCAGCCTCGACGATGACTCGAAGCATCGTAAGACTAACGTAGAAACTGGACCGAGATCGTGGGGCAGGTCACTGTTTGTGCAGGCAACGGTACTCCGGAGGCAGGATCGCCTAGTAGGATGAGACAGCTCGTAGGAGAGGAGGCAGCTGGAGCCGTGGCGCGGCCCAAGGAGCAGGCAGTGGCAGGCGAACAACAGATTCGCGGTGGGTGGCGGCTCAAAGCCGGGATCACGCTCTTCGTGCTGAGCATAGGGTGGCCACTGTTGATTCCCATCCTCTCCCTGCTGGGAGTGACCGGCACTACGATCGCTGCTTTCTCGGGCATCATGGTGGTGGTGGCCGAGTTCATGCTCCTGGCGGGTGCCGCCATCGCGGGAAAGGAGGGCTTTGCCCGCATCAAGTCCCTGGTGTTTGGATTCCTGAAGGCCCACGGGCCGGTCCAACAGGTAAGCCCCACGCGCTACACTATCGGCTTGGTGCTCTTCACCGTGCCGCTCCTCATCGGCTGGGCCACTCCTTACTTCGGCCATTATGTGCTTGGTCTGGTAGAACACCCTTTGGCCTATGCAATCGCCGGCGATGTGATGCTCGTGGCAAGCCTGTTTGTCCTCGGAGGTGACTTCTGGGATAAGTTACGGTCGCTGTTTCTTCACCGCGCCACCGCGGTAATTCCAGAAGATGGCTCCATACTGGATCCACCCCAGTCGGATCGACCTGAGTAGGCCCACATCGTTGGAGTATTGCTGTTGTCGCTTGTTCGCATGTTTCTTTTCGGCGGGTATGTGGTCGTGCATATCGGTCACGCTGCACCGGGTGTTTCTACGTTGAAACCCGTTCTCCATTTCTCATTCACAAGAAGAGGTATCACTATGCAACGATCGTGTATTGCTGTTCTGGTGCTCGGCTTCATCCTCCTGGGTAGCTCGTGGGCTGGGGCCCAGACGAAGCCCAACATCCTCGTCATCTGGGGGGATGACATAGGGGTCCACAACATCAGCGCCTACAACCACGGTATCATGGGATATCAGACCCCGGCGATCGACCGGATCGCACGTGAGGGTGCTCTCTTCACCGATGCCTACGCCCAGCAGAGCTGCACGGCAGGGCGAGCATCGTTTATTCTCGGGCAGCATCCGTTCCGGACAGGGCTGCTGACGATTGGCATGCCCGGGTCGGACCATGGTATCCCGGAATGGGCACCCACAATCGGTGATCTCCTGAAAGAGCAGGGGTATGCAACAGGGCAGTTTGGAAAAAACCATCTGGGAGACCGCGACAAACATCTTCCGTCGAATCACGGGTTTGACGAATTCTTCGGCAACCTGTATCACCTCAACGCCGAGGAGGAGCCGGAGACCTACTACTATCCGAAGGATCCAGAGTTCAGAAAGAAGTTCGGGCCGCGAGGCGTGATCCACTCCTTTGCTGATGGCAAAATCGAAGACACCGGCCCTCTCACGCAAAAGCGCATGGAGACGATTGATGAAGAGATCCATGCAGCGGCCAAGAAGTTCATTGACAATGCCGCAAAGGGTGGAAAACCTTTCTTCGTCTGGTTCAACACCACGCGCATGCATGTCTGGACGCATCTCAAAAGCAAGACCTACGGGCGCACGGGGGTCGGCATCTATCCGGACGGGATGGTCGAGCACGATGACATGGTGGGCGCACTGCTACAGCAGCTCGACGATCTGGGGATTGCCCAGAACACGATTGTCATTTACTCGACGGACAACGGTGCAATGACGTTCACCTGGCCTGATGCCGGCATCACACCGTTCCATGGTGAGAAGGGTACCACCTGGGAAGGGGGATTTCGGGTTCCGCTGATGGTCCGGTGGCCGGGAGTGATCAAGCCGGGCGCGATCTACAACGATATCATTTCCCAGGAAGACTGGATGCCCACGCTGCTCGCGGCCGCCGGCGAGCCGAATCTGGTCGAGAAGCTGAAAGAAGGATACTCGGCAAACGGAAAGACCTGGAAGATCCATCCTGACGGCTACAATTTTCTTCCCTACTTCAAAGGACAGGTTGCCCAGGGTCCGCGGGAGGAGATCTACTACTTCTCTCAAGGGGGCGACTTGAATGCGATCCGGGTGGGTAGCTGGAAGATCCACTTCGCGACGCAGGTTGGGAATATCGCTACCGGAACCCGGTCGATCCCCGGGTGGCCGCTGATCGTCCACTTGCGGGCTGATCCATATGAGAAGGCGCCCAACGAGGCGGAGATGGGATACCTGCGCTGGTATGCAGATAACATGTGGACCTTTGTGCCGGCGCAAGGCTACATCAAGACGTTCCTCTCGACGATCGCGGACTATCCCTTCCAGCAGGGGGGCAGTCTGAATGCTGCCGGGATCAACTATCAGACGCTGAAGGCTGCATCCGCGCTGAAGCGCCTGCAGGATCTCGAGACCATCGCCCGACCCGGGAACTAGCCGGCCAAGACGCTCGATGCAATGAGTTCGTTTGTTCTCTGTTTGGCGCTCTTGCCACAGTTGTGGCGGCCGAGGCTTTGCTTCCTGCAGCCTCGGCCGCCATGATGTCGGTCCGGTGCTCCCATTCTCCTTCCGACAATGGAGAACGTCGGGCGAAGGGTTCGGATATAGCCATGCGATGCCGATGGCCTCGAAATCCAGCGCACGCAGGCGTGGCGCTTGTGCTGAGTCTCCTCGCTGGCTCTCACCCGCTGTATCCCCAGGAGCTTGAACCTCGAAGCCTCTCCAACATACCGATGGGCACCAATTTCATTGGTGCGGCCTACGGCTGGTCCAGCGGCAATGTCTTAATGGATCCGGCCCTGCCGGTCGAAGATCTTGATGCGACGATCCATGGTCTAGGGATTGCCTATGTGCGGGCAGTTAATATCTTTGGCATGACGGGCAAGATGGAGGCTGTTCTTCCCTACGTGTGGGGGTCGTGGAAGGGGAGGTTCGAGGGAAGAGACTCCTCACGAGTCATCGATGGCTTTGGAGATCCCAAACTCCGGTTCCACCTCAATTTCCTTGGGTCACCCGCCCTCTCACCGTCGTCGTTTGCGGACTATCAACAAGAGACAATTGCAGGTCTGAGCATCCAGGTTTCCGTTCCGCTCGGCCAGTACGATCCGGCGAAGCTCATCAATCTCGGATCAAACCGATGGGCGTTTCGACTTTCTCTGGGTGTTTCTCACAGGATGGGCCGATGGATCGCCGAATCATATGGAGCCTTATGGCTCTACGGCAAAAACTCGGATTTCGTTGGGGGGAATACCCTGGAGCAACTTCCGCTTCTTGGGTGGTCCGTCCATTTGGGGTATCTGTTGAGCACGCGGGTGTGGGTCAGCGCCGATATCGGGTATGGCTTCGGTGGGAGAACGGTCGTCGCAGGAGAGCATAAGCAGACCCGCATCTCTGCTGCGCGCTACGGTCTGACGGCAGCATATGCCATCGCCGATCGGCACGCGGTGAAGGTAAGTATTGCAAGCGCGACACGATTTGAGCGAGGCCCGGATTTTGATGCGGCAGCGGTGGCGTATCAGTTTCGCTGGAACGATCACTAGGCGTGACCACGAGCGACGCATGTGGCCTGCGCGTTGTGGTGAAGGATGGCCAGGGTGGAGAGGTGTGTTGCCTTGAAATATGCTGTGCAGACACAAAAAGGAACGTGGGCATGATAACCTCTCGATCCGTGCTTGGTGACATTGCCGTGACATGCATCGTGGCGCTCTGTCTGGTGTTGCTCCCGAGACTCTGCCACAGTCAGTCACACCCCCCGTCTGGCTCGGAAAATCACGAGAACGATGCTAGCCATTCAGGGCACGTCCATCACATCGGAGTCTTTGGTGGTGTTACGGTGAACCTGGAGCAGTCCGGGTCCAGTCCAACAATTGGTGTCGACTATTCGTGGAAGTTCCACTCCGGAGACCCAAGCCTTGAGGTGGGTTTGTTCAGTGAAGCGATCCTGGCATCACATACGGAGTGGTTGCTGGGGGCGCTGTTCTATGTCAAACCCTTTGAAGTTGCCTGGTTCAGGGTGGGGCTTGGCGTGGAGTTCCTGACCGAGGAGTCCGAGCACTCCGGCGAGCCTCTCGTGCACAGATCCGAGTTTGTGTTCCGACTGGGGGCTGGTTTTCCCTTCACCGTCGGGGCGTTTGTCTTCGCTCCAAGCATCGATCTCGATGTCGTACGCCAGCACACCGCACTGGTCGTCGGGCTCAACGTAGGGTATCCATTCTGAGCTCTGCCCTCCGCTACGCGTGTGCGGCATCCGGATGTGTGCTGCCTCTCACCTCTGGGCCACCCCCGGACAAGGCTGATCCTGGGTGACAAGCGGAGCGGATCCGAGCAGTTCTCCTTGAGGTGTGGGGTTTCCAGAAGGGCAAACTCTTGGCCAATCCCCCACGGCTCAGATTCCTCCCATGTGATCAAACGGGCCCCCAAGTCGCAGGGCTGGAATTCCCTCCTCGCTCTTCGGGGCAGGCCATTTGAATCCTCCCCTCAGATCCCCTATATTGTAGTCACCATCAAGCAGCCCAAACAACTCGTTACATGCTCCCCCGTTGACCAAGAACTTCCTCACTCATCCGGTATTTCGGCTCGCGCTGTTCGGCTTCCTGCTGGCGTGCGTGATTCTCCTTATCGCCGGGCCTCCTGGCTCCGGGGATGATCTCAGGCGTGTTGTCATCACCGACAGTGATCTGGAACAGCTGCGCATTTCCTGGTATCGCCGCTGGCAACGATCTCCCACACCCGAGGAAATGCGAGGCCAGCTCGAGCAGCTTGTTCGACAGGAAGTTCTCTACAGGGAAGCCCTTGCCCGGGGCTATGACAAGGACGATCCCCTCGTGCGGCGCGCTATGCAGCAGAAGATGGAGTTCCTCGGCCAGGCTCAGGCAGCCGGTGATACGCTCACCGAAGAAGAAATTCGCGCCTTCTTCGCTCTCCGGCGGGAGCAGTATCGGGTTCCGGGCGCCGTTAGTTTCATGCATGTCTATTACAATCTCGACACGCGGGGAGCCTCGGCTGAAGCGGATGCACGCTCGGATCTTGAGCGTCTTCGAAAGAGACGCCCGGACCCTTCGGTCCTATCCCAGTACGGAGACAGGTTTCTCCTCCAGTACAGCTACAGAGGGATGCAGGAACCCGAAGTGCGAGCGGAATTCGGTCAGGCCTTCGCCGACAGCGTCATGCGGCCCAGCGTGGGCCGCTGGCACGGGCCAGTTGCATCCGGCTATGGGCTGCACCTCGTGTATGTCGATCACAGGGAGGAGTCCTTCGTTCCGGAGCTCGAACAGGTCCGGCAGCGGGTCGTCGAGGATATGCAGATGGAGTCGCGCAATGCCGCCCGTGAGCTGTTTTTTATGGAAATCCTCCGCAGTTACCAGATCGTCTACCGCGGTGAAGCGCTTGAAGTCCTCGAGGGACGCCAATGAGTTTCGCCCGCCCGGTTCTCATTCTTGGGGCGCTCGCCGTGGTGTTCCGTGTCAGCGCTGCTGATACGGTCTTCCCCGCCCGGCTGGAGATCAAGGAGGCAGAGCCCGGACTCTTTGAGGTCAGCTTCAACCTTCCCGTCATCAACGACGCCCGGCTTCGCGCAGAACCTGTTCTTCCCGATGTATTCAGGGAAGTCGGCGAGCCCCGGATCACACGCACACAGGTCGAGTACAACGAATTCCGCCTCATGCGATGTGCACCCGAGAGCCTCTTTGGGCAGCGGGTTGCCGTCCAGGGCCTGATCGGCACCCAGATCGACGTGGTTTTCACCTTGACGACGCTTGACGGCCGCCTCTTCACTGCAACGCTCAAACCGGCCCGGGCGGCCTATGTCATACCAGAGGCCCCGTCTTTCCTCGAACTTGCGCAAGAAGGCCTATTCGGTGGAGCTCGGGAGATTGTCCGGAGGCCGGCGATCGTTTTGCTGGTGTTCACGCTTGTCGCCCTGAGCGGGCGCCGCCGTGCTATGGTGTGGGCTGGACTGAGCATTGTGATCGGTGGCATTACCGGGCAAATCCTGCAACTCTCGCGGTGGATGGAAGTGCCCTACCAGTTGCCAGTGATCTTTTCCTCGGCGTGTGTTTTGATGCTGGTAGTCGCGGCGCTGGGGGATCGTCAGACATCAGCGGAGCGTCTTTCGCCCATCTGGCTGACCTGCGGCCTGCTGGGGCTCTTGTTTGGCGGGGCGGGGATCGGCATGACTGCCGGGGAGTATCTGTCCAGATCAGAGCGGATGCTCGCCTTCACGATGTACACGGGAGGCATCGCCGCAGGTATCCTTTTGCTCGGGATGGTGGCGACGGAAGCACAGGCGATCATCCGAGCGTTTGCCCCTGAGCGAAGGCGGGCGCTGGCCTACCGGGCCTTTCTTGCGGGTGCTGGGACCGTGGCCGTGGCGATGGCCTTCCACCAGCTGAGCAGCCTCCTTTTTGGAGGTGGACTATTTCCCGGGGCGCCGGCTGAAATCTACTTGGCAGCAGCGGGTGTGGGTATGTGGTGGGGATTGTCGGGAACGAGGGTCGGCTGGCGAGGCGGGCTGGCTCTACTGAGCACAGTGGCGGCGGGTCTGCTCCTCGGGCTCTCGGGAATATCCCTGCCGTTTGGATCTATGAGTGTCCACGCTTCGTTATTCTTCCTGGGGCTAGCGCTCTTCCAGCCCCGGTTTGACCGCACATTAGTCGTGATCCCGGTCTCCGCAATCATCCTCCTCGTGCAGGCATGGTATGCCGCGTCATTCATTGCTGAGAACCTCTCCTATCCGATCGCCGTTACCACGGGAACGGCGCTGGCAACGGGTGCGATTGCCTGGATCTCGCGCCTGCTCTCCTCACGAGGTGGAATGGAAGCGGGGCCACTGGCGTACAAGGTACCCGGCATCGTCCTCATGGCCGCCGCAGTGGTATTCCGCACTGTAGACTACGTGGAGTGGATCCGTTCGAGCGTAGTGGGTGACATCGCCTTGGGTTTTGTGCCGGTCCCCTTGCTCTCGCTCGCCCTCGTTGCCCTGGCTCTAATCCTCTGGCCGCGGAGACGGCGTCTACAACAGATGCTGGGTCTCCGGACCCGCCAGCGGATGATCCACTGGATCCTGCTCGTAGCCGCAACCTTTACACTCTCGATCGGCGCCGTCCGGGCACGGAACGTCTTCTTCACTCCTGAGGCGCCTCGCGGTGAGGTAGCCCGCCGGACACTGGAGCAGGTTCTCGGCGCGACATATACTGCATTCAACCTCACCGATGAAGACGAGCTCTACCGGCGGCTCTCCCAGTCCGTCACAGGGGAGCTGGTGGCTGATATCTATCTCGATAGCCGTCGAAAGCTAACCAGCGGAGTTCGCCAGGGCGCTGAAGTCACGGTGCGTGGCGTGGAGGTTGTCTCTCTGGAGGAAGGGGTGGGAGGGACGAACCCGATCCAAGGCTACACTTACCAGTGCACCTGGGCCGTGACAGCGCGCGTCACACACCTCCAGCATGTGCACTACCGGCGCAACTTTTACACCGGGACCATTCTGCTGCGACGGAGCGACGACCGTTGGAAGATTGATCGCCTTGCCCTCCAGAGCGAGGAGCGGGTCATCATTCCCTGGAGTGCCTCATGATTGCCGTCTGCGATCTCGATTTCTCCTACCGGGGGAACGGCTTCCGACTCCGGGTGCCCCGACTGGAAGTCGCCCCGGGAGAGTCAGTCGCGCTGATCGGTCCCAGCGGGTGCGGAAAGACCACACTCCTGACACTCCTCTCCGGTATTCTCGTACCCGCCTCCGGGTCGATAGTGATTGAGCAGATCAATATTGCCTCGCTCGGACGGGAAGGGCGGCGGGACTTTCGTGCCATCCGGATGGGCCTGGTCTTCCAGGAGTTCGAACTGCTGGAGTACCTGAATGTCCTGGACAACATCCTGTTGCCGTATCGCGTCAGTCCAATCCTTGAGCTGAGCGAAATGGTGGTCAATCGCGCCCGCTCACTGGCCGAAGACGTGGGACTGGCCGACAAGCTTGCGCGGCGCCCGGGACACCTTTCCCAGGGAGAGCGCCAGCGGGTGGCCGTCTGCCGGGCGCTGCTTGCCCGCCCGGGAGTACTGCTCGGGGATGAACCCACGGGGAATCTCGATCCCGCCAACCGGGATCATGTGATGGATATCCTGTTTTCCTATTCCGCCGAGACCGGCTCGCCTCTGGTTGTGGTAACACATGATCATGAGCTCCTGCCACGATTCAGTCGCACGCTGGACATCCGTGAGTTGAACGCGTGAACCATGTGCTCTATATGGCCTGGCGTTACCTCCGCCACCACTGGGTGAAAACCACGGTGCTGGTCTCATCCATCGCTCTGATCGTGTTTATCCCGGCCGGGCTGCAGGTTATCGTTGGGCAGGCATCGGAAGCCCTCACAGAGCGCGCTGCTGCCACACCATTGCTGGTGGGGGCGAAAGGAAGTGCGCTCGATGTGACGCTGAGCGCGATCTACTTCACACGGCCATCGGTGGATCCGCTGCCGTACCAGGAGTTGGCGAGGGTGAACAGGAGCGGGCTTGCCGACGGCATCCCGCTTCACCTGCGCTATATGGCTGGAGGTTTTCCGATCGTTGGCACCACGACGGACTACTTTACCTTCCGGGGGCTGAGCTGCGCGCAGGGTCGCCAGATGGCCCTCCTGGGCGAGTGCGTCGCAGGTGCCGGTGTTGCCCGTTCGCTCGGGCTGGCACCCGACAGCTCGCTCATTTCCTCCCCCTCGAGCGCGTTCGACGTGGCCGGAACAACGCCGCTCAAAATGAGAGTTGTTGGCGTGCTGGAGCCAACCGGGACGGCCGATGACGAAGGCATCTTCGTGGATGTGAAGACCGCCTGGGTTATCGCGGGCATCGCACACGGCCACATCGATATGACAAGCCCCCAAGCCGAAAGCGGTGTGCTCTCTCGCGAACAGGGAAATGTCGTGGCCAACGCGTCTGTCCTGCCCTACAATGAGATCACGCCGGAGAACATCGACTCGTTTCACTTCCACGGAGATCCGAGCGATTTTCCGCTGGATGCCATTCTGGTTCTCCCCAGGGACCGGCGGTCCGGCATTCTCCTGCGCGGACGCTATCAGGAGCGGACCGAGCCCGTCCAGATGCTCGTGCCGCTGGATGTTTTGAACGAGCTGATGAACACAGTTCTTTCTGTGCGGGATTTTGTGATCATGGGGAGCATGGCAATCGGTCTTGCCACGCTGGCGACCTCCGTGCTCGTCTTTGTTCTTTCCATCCGGCTGCGGCGACGGGAGATCGAAACGATCCGCAAGATCGGCGGCACCGAGGGACGGATCAGGGCGATTCTTGCCACGGAGATTCTCCTTGTTCTCACTCTGAGCGCCGTCGTTACCGGGGCGCTGGTCTACGTCCTGGCCCGCACCGGAGTCACCCTTGCCCTTGCCCTTGCTGGATAACCGCTGTCCGATCTGTAGTGCACAGATAACCGAGGAGGCTCATGATGAACCAGATGGGGGGTTCTGTACTCATCGTCATCCTACTCTTGACAGGCTGTCAGCCTCGGGATGAACAGAAGTCCCCTGCGCCGCTGCCAGAGAAACCGACTATCGCCGTCTCGAACTACCCGCTCCAGTATATGGCCGAGCGAATCGGGTCCCCCCTGGTGGAAATAGTCTTCCCTGCCGGCCTCTCCGGCGATCCTGCCTACTGGAAACCCAGTGCAGAGGAAGTTGCTGCCCTCCAGAAGGCCGACCTGATCCTACTCAACGGAGCTTCCTATGAGCAGTGGCTCAAGGGCGTCTCCCTCCCCTCATCGCGGGTCGTGGAGACTGCAGCGGGGTTTGAGGATGAGTGGATTGCGCTCCCGGGAACAGTCTCGCACAGCCACGGGCCGGAGGGGAAGCACGAGCACGGTGAGATTGCATTCACAACCTGGCTCGACCTCTCACTCGCCCTCAAGCAGGCCGGTGCCGTTCGCGATGCCCTGACGGCTCACTGGCCTGAGCATGCATCGCTCTTCAGGGACAATGCCGCTAAGCTCGAACGGGACTTCACGGTCCTAGATAGGGAGCTCTTCCAGATTGGCCAGAGGGCTGGCAAGCTCTCAGTGGTCTTCTCCCATCCAGTCTATCAATATCTCGAGCGACGATACGGACTCAAGGGGGAGAGCCTTCACTGGGAACCGGATGCCGCGCCGGGTGAAGAGATGTGGAACGAGATGGCTTCCGTCAAGAAGAGGACCCGGGCAAGGGTGGTCATCTGGGAAGGTGAGCCTCCCCCGGAGGTCCGTGCACGACTCACCACCATGGGGCTGAGCTCGGTTGTCTTCGACCCATGCGGCAATACCCCTTCCACGGGGGACTTCCTGAGCATCATGCGCGGGAATGTCGCCTCGCTTGACTCGGCATTCGGACATTGATTCCTATCCCAAATATGAGTCACCCGGAGCGCTGTCTCATTCCGGCCCTGCTGGTCCTGCTGCAGACGCTGGCTGCAACCGCAAGTGCTGGTCACCCACCTTCGCCGGATTCCGCCGACACGCCGGGTCCCGATGGCGTGACGATTGGCTACGGAGACAAAGGCTTCGAACTCGCGACCGCCAATGGGGACTATCGTCTCCAGATCCAATCGCGCTTTCAGTTCCGTTACGCGACACCCTATGACACCGACCCGATCACACTGAGTGACTTCGACAAGGAGGCCCAAAACATCTTCCGCGTAAACCGTGCGCGCCTCAAGGTCGGAGGGAATGCCTTCGCGCCGTGGGTCAAGTATTTTTGGGAGTACGAGCTCGCGGCCTCGAATCTCCTCGATTTTCGCCTGATGCTGGAACCGTCCCCATACCTCCGCCTTAAGGTCGGGCAGTGGAAGGCGCATTTCAATCGAGAGCGAGTTATATCTTCCGGCCAGCAGCAGATGGCCGACCGCTCGCTCATTAACAGACCCTTTACCATTGACCGGCAGCAGGGGGTCTCGCTCTATGGACGGATCGCTCTGGGAGGGGCGGCCGACTTCAGCTACTGGTTATCTGTCCTGATGGGCGCGGGGCGTGGGGCCAGGACGAACGACGATAACCACCTGATGTATCTGGCCCGGCTGCAGTGGAATTTCCTCGGACGAGAGCTCGGCTTCCAAGGCTCGGATACCAAGAGCCGCGAACAGGCTGCCGGACTCGTGGCACTGGCCGCGGTCACCAATCGCAGTCCGTACACACGGTTTTCGCAGGATGGAGGAGGACAGCTGGATGGGTTTGCCCCGGGGTCCGCCGGGCAGTACCGCGTCCAACAGGCGCTCGTCGAGACGGCGCTCATGGTACGAGGCTTTTCCTGGCAGCACGAGTCACATTGGAAAGAGGTCCGCGATCACGCAAGCGGTGCCGTGACGACGCTTGCTGGAAACTACATCCAGCTGGGATACTTCTTTGCCACCATACTGGAGTGGGTCCCTCCGGAACTTGAGGTCGCCTTCCGACACGCGCTGTATACGCCGGATCTGCGTCAGGAAGAGAATCTCGAGCACGAGTACTCTCTGGCGGTCAACTGGTTCTTCAGTGACCACCGGAACAAGCTGACCGCGGAGTTTGGCTTTTTCGACTTCCAGCGCACGATTGAAGAGCAGAAGGATGGGGGTCGATTCAGACTTCAGTGGGACACATCGCTTTGACTTCCCTTGTCGCGTGAACTTCAGCAGGAGCGCCAGGCTCCATTCGGAGCGGGCCGATCCCGACTGTCTCTGCCATTTCGACTGAGCATCGCGTGAGCAAGAAGACCTACCTGGTGGCCATCTCCCTGATTTCCACGCTCGGGGGATTTCTCTTCGGCTACGATACTGCGGTGATCTCGGGCTCACTGACATTCGTGCGGACGCAGTTCCAGATGAGCGCCCTGCTCGAAGGCTGGTTCGTCGGATCGGCTCTTCTTGGCTGCGTTATCGGGGTGGGATTTGCAGGTTTCATGGCCGACTGGTACGGGCGCAAGCGATCGCTGATCGTTTCGGCCGTGCTTCTGCTTGTTTCCGCGCTCGGCTGTATGGTTGCAGGTGAGCTCACCGAGCTCATCATCTACCGTCTTATCGGTGGGCTCGGTGTGGGTGTGGCGTCGATGCTCTCGCCACTATTCATATCGGAAATCGCATGGGCATGTATCAGGGGCCGCATGGTGTCACTCTATCAGTTTGCGATCACTGTCGGCATCCTTGCAGCCTACTTTGCTAACGCCCGGCTACTTGCACTGGGAGAGGCAGCGGCCTTTGCCGAAGGTGGGTTCCTTCACTGGATTCTCACAGCGGAAGTCTGGCGTGGAATGTTCGGAGCCGAAACCGTCCCGGCGCTGGGGTTCCTCATGCTCCTGTTCCTAGTACCCGAAAGCCCCCGGTGGCTTATGGTGCGGAATAGGGAGGTCGACGCTGTAGAGATTCTCAAGCGGCTCATGAGCGAGGCAGACGCTCGGCAGGAGATCGGTGCCATCCGGCTCGTACTTTCACAGGAGACTGGTTCCTGGAAGCAGCTCCTCGCACCGGGGATCCGAGGGGCCATCTTGATCGGGATGGCATTGGCAATTCTCTCCCAGTTCTCAGGGATAAATTCCATCATCTACTACGGTCCCCGCATCTTCGAATCCGCGGGCTTCGGAGTGGGTGGATCACTCGACGGCCAGGTGATCATCGGGATCGTCAACGTGCTGTTCACCCTGATCGCGATCTGGAAGATTGACCAGCTTGGACGGCGCGTTCTGCTGATCATCGGCTGCCTGGGCATGATGGTGGCACACCTGGTGATTGGATCGCTGTTCTTCACGGGGAATGCCGACGGCATCCTTCTGATGATCTTCATTCCCCTGTTCATTGCCTTTTTTGCCTTCTCCTACGGGCCCGTGATCTGGACGCTCCTCTCGGAACTCTATCCCACCAGCGTGCGGGGACGGGCCATGTCGATTGCCACGCTCACCCTCTGGGTCGGAACCTTTATCGTCGGCCAGACCGTCCCCTGGATGCTTGAGAACCTCAAGCCCCACGGGACATTCTGGCTTTTCTCGGTCATGCTCGTGCCCGCGATCCTGATCACCTGGAAGCTGGTTCCGGAAACCAAAGGCCGGACGCTCGAGGAGATCGAGCAGTTCTGGTTGGCAAAAGGGACGCGCGAGGGATGAAGTATGTGGCATACTCAGCCACGTGCGCGTGATCAGGAAGAGCGGCGTGCAGGACGGAGGGCCGAGCGGATCCCTACAGCATGCTTAAATCCAATGTTTCCATCGAAATAGTGCAACCATTAAAACAATGACGATTCCGATGGCTATCCAGAAGCCGAGAGGGTAGAACCACCCCCAGTGGAGCTCGGGCATATAATCGAAGTTCATTCCGTAAACCCCTGCTAGGAAGGTCAATGGAATAAACACCGTTGCGATCAGCGTCAGGACTTTCATCACTTGGTTCATGCGATTGCTGACGCTTGAGAGGTAGGTATCAAGGAGGCTTCCGATCACATCTCTAAGCGACTCGGTGGTTTCCATCACCTGGACGGTGTGGTCATAAACGTCAGCCAGATACGGTCTCGTCGCCTCAGTCATAATGCTGGACTGAATTCGCCGTAGCCCTGCGACAACCTCGCGCATAGGCCAGAGAGTCTTCCGAACGGTCACCAAATCCCGTTTCAGGCGGTGGATCTGATGGAGTGTCTCAGGGCGGGGATTATCCACCACGGCCTGCTCGAGTGTCTCGAGATGATCGGCCATCACCTCGAGAGGCCCGAAGTAGTAGTCGACAAGAGCGTCAACAAGGGAATAGGCGAGGTAGTCCGACCCTGCTCTGCGGTGCTGACCCTGAGGCATGCGGATCCTGTTTAGGACGGCATCGAACGCCTGCTCGTGGATCTCCTGGAAGGAAATCAAGTAGTTCCGCCCGACGACCAGGGTGGCCTGGTCAACAGCGATTGCCTCTGTATCGGGGCTAAGTCGCAGCCCCTTCAGGACACAAAACAGATGGTCGTCTGTCCCCTCAATGCGAGGCCTCTGGGATGTGTTTACGATATCCTCAAGTAATAGTGGATGCAGATCAATGTGTCGGCCAAGCCGCTTGATCATATCAATGTCTTGGAGCCCTTCAATGATGACCCACGTGCACGAGGGGGAGTTGAGTAATGGGAAGCACTCTTCGATTGATTGAAGCTCCCTCTCCTCGCAATGCGAGGCACTGTAGTCCACTACCCGGAGTGTGGTGGTGGCGACCTTCTGCTCTCCAACAAATACGACGCTCCCCGGGGAGAGACCAGCCTTCCTTAAACCCTTTCTTGGTTTCTTGGGGGCGATGTTCGACTGACTTGTTCGTTTCGATGTCATTCTGACCCTCCTCCTGGAGTGGGTGGCTCCCCAAACATAGCATCCCTTAGCGAAGATGTCCAGTTGCAGAGCGACGGCGGAACCTACACGCTCACGGACATGCCGCTCTGAATGTATCGAAAAGATCCTAGGTGTTCTCTGACTTCTCCGCTCTCGGCGTACGACGCTTGATGGACTCGGCGGATGAGGATGAGGTCATTTCCATACTGACGAGTCACGGATTGGCTGACGGCAATCTGAGTGTTGTGGGGTTGAGGTGGGCTCAGGAGAATACCGAGCAGATAGCGATTACTATGGGTGCGCATCGTTCATCCGCGTGTAGTCGATTCCCACGCTGTGGCAGGGTGCGCAGCCGGCTCCCTTCGTCGAGGCCGAGATGAACGGGGTCCCGTCATCGCGGGTCTCGGCCCATACCCATCCGTCGGGTCCGGCATTGGGAGCGTTTCGGAGCTTCAACATGTAAGCGATGACTGTTCTGGTCGATCCTGTGAAGACGTCCTTCACGATGAGCGATGAATCGGGGAAGACGGCATCCCCCCGTATCTTCCCGGCCGAGTCCAGCTGGGTTGCTGCCGTCGGGTTGTAACGCACAAAAAGCCTGTCGGGATGGGCTGAATTCCCACCTCTCACTAGTGTATCGTTCCTGAACCGGTACGTCTTCCACTCGGTGGGCGCTCGCTGGAGCTCATAGAGCTGTGCATCGGTGACCTCCGATGGGGGATTAGCTGAGGGAGATGAGCTATCGCCACAGCCCCAGAAAAGAAGGACTGCGACGACGATGCTGCCAGTCGCGGTATGTTGCATCAAATGCCTAGTCTGCGTAATAGTCATGGGACCTGTACAGTAAACAACCGCGTCCGGCGTCCTGTTGTTCCCGTGCCGAGGCCGGAGGGCCGCGTGGTCATGAACAATCCTGCAGGTGGGAGGATGAGAACGGGACGGAATTCGCATCAGAGGATGGCGTCGGTCGCTCCTGGTCGCCGTATTGAGCTTGGGAGGCTGCACTCAGGAGGCCGATCGGGTTGAATCACGATCCCCTTCGTACGACAACTTTGAGCCAGGCTCCCTCCATCCCGAGGCCCCTCCAGAGACGCGGCAGTTTGGACAGCTGGTGGGTGTGTGGGATGCTCGGCAGGTGTCACGCAACTCGGACGGGTCTTGGTCCGGTGATACGATCTGGGCGGACTGGATCTGGCGCTACGTGCTGGGCGGCCACGCCGTTCAGGATGAGTGGATTGTCCCGCCGCTGTCCGATCATGCGTCGCCCCGCTTTCATGGCGTGATTATTAGAATCTATAGCCCGGGGGAGAAGCTCTGGCACATCGCCTGGACCGACACCAGAGGGAGGAAGTTCTCACAGTTTACGGCCACGGGCGACAGCGCGCGGATCGTCATGACGGGCGTCGATGCTCGCGGCCGTCTTGCACGCAACATTTTCGGTGAAATCACCCTTGAGTCGTTCGTCTGGACCAAGGAGTGGAACTTCGAAGACGGAGCGACCTGGGTGCCGGTCTCCCGCATCCGCTGCACGCGGAAGCGATAGCCTCGCGGGGTCTGGCCGGGACTTCTGAGCTGACCACGCGTTCGCCTTCCAACCCTGTCCTTTGCTGGAACCATCCCCTCTCTCCGACCGCCCGAAGGGAGCGCGGGCACACCGTTCCCAGAATCGCGATGCGATCGGACGCACTGCTAGACTCTGGATTTCTTCGCATCACCCCCCCGGTTCAGGGCCCTCCACTGGTAGAGACAGGTGAACACGTATGCCGTGATTCCGCCTATGACTGCAACGACCGTCATAAACACTCGTTCTCTCTCGTTGTTCCACAAAGAGTTTCTATTGCCCCAGGAGCTGCTTGAGGATAACCATCAGGACTGTCATTCCGACGACAAATAAGGCAAGCCGGATTGCGACGATCTTCCCGGGTGTATGCGATTGCTGAGGTGCCATCTGCTGATTCATAGATCGTTTTCCTGAAGACGAATTATGAGCACGCACTGATTGGGTCCGGCCAGAGAAGTATCTGCGTGCAGGATACTCATGGGAGGTGGTTCACGCCGCGGCCTGTCGCAGTTCTGCCTGACTCGGAGTGTCCACCATCCCGCCTGGCGGGAGGTCTGGGCGTTCTACTGGTGCTTCAGAGGCTTGTGGATGTTGCCTGTGTGGCAACCAAGAGGAGGGAGAGTGGAGAGTAGCTCGATGAGATACTGAATGCGCGCGCGTGCGACGAGCCGGCATCCGCGCAAAACACCGAAGTCCATATTCCGTCGGAGGGAACGGTCCGAAACGCAGTTTCGAGCTCGGTGTCCCCGAGTGAAGGAGCGACGACTTCAGCGGAGACTGTCCGGAACTCGTCCATCTGTGAATCACAGGCGTCGGGATCGGACGTCAGCGCGCTCGCAGAGGCTGCAGCAAAGACAACTATCCATGCCGCGAGCAACCCCAGTGTGAAGAGGCTCAGAATCTTGCTATGGCTTGATCTGTTCATGACGCAGCTAAATCTACGGAATGTTCGATGAATGAACAATGACGTGGAGATGAGTTCTTTTTCATGAAGCGGCAGCGAAAGTTCAAAACGGGGGCGTTTTGAGGGGTTTCGCTAGTACGGGAGAAGGGACATGGTTTTCCTTTCTTTGAGATGTAGGGGGGGCTACGTCCTGCTGGCCCAACGTGAAGAATGCGACGGCCGCTGCATCCCTCAAGAGATCCCCGCGAAAGTTTCTACCGGGAATCGGTATCTTTCGTTGCGAAAGAGAGGCCTTTTGGTATCATTAGTGGTTCTGTTTGCCTGCTACCTGCTTACTCTTCAGCCCGGGGCTCAGCCACACTGGCCCAGTTGATCTGGCGGACTTGGCGGGTTCTCCGGCTGCAAACTCACTCGTAAAGGAGGTTCGCTGATGCTTCGGAAAAGTGGTACATGGCTGGCTGAGTTCGTCCTCCTGGCTACCATGCTTGGTGCCCTTGGGTGTGTCCAGCCTGAGCAAAAGCTTGATGATCCTCTGCCATCGTGGAGAGAGGGAACGACGAAACAGTCGATTCTCGATTTTGTGCAGAGCGTGACTGACTCGAGCAGCGATTCGTTCGTTCCGGCTGATCGGCGGGTTGCGACCTTTGACAATGACGGGACGCTCTGGTCGGAACAGCCCGTCTACTTCCAGCTTCAGTTTGCCCTGGATCGGGTCAAAGCTCTCGCACCGGAGCATCCCGAGTGGCGCCACCGGGAGCCGTTTAAGGCCGTTCTCGAGGGAGACCTTCAGCGCGTCGCTGAATCTGGAATGCGGGGACTCCTGGAGATTGTTGGGGCTACACATGCCGGGATGACCACAGTGGAGTTCGAAGCGACAGTGACAGAATGGACCAATAGCGCCAGGCATCCACGGTTCAATCGACTCTATACTGAATGTGTCTTCCAGCCGATGCTTGAGCTCCTGGCCTATCTCCGGGCAAACGGGTTCAAAACATACATCGTTTCCGGCGGGGGCATTGACTTCATGCGCCCGTGGGTCTATCGCGTCTATGGCGTTCCTCCCGAACAGGTTGTGGGGAGCAGCATCGTTACGCGATACGAGATGCGAGACGGAGGGCCCGAGTTGGTGCGGTATCCCGAGATTGATTTCATCGACGATAAGGAGGCCAAGCCCGTTGCCATCCACAAGGCAATCGGACGACGGCCGATTGCAGCGTTCGGCAATTCGGACGGGGACCATCAGATGCTCCAGTGGACTGCGGCCGGAGATGGACCGCGCTTGATGGTTCTGGTCCACCATACGGATGCCGAGCGGGAGTGGGCCTATGACCGGGACTCTCACATCGGACGGCTTGATAAGGCGCTCGATGAAGCCATTTCACGTGGCTGGACGGTGGTCAATATGCGAGAAGACTGGAGAATCGTCTATCCGTTTGAACAGGCTGCGGAGGGAGCTTCCGGCAACTGATGTCGCTTCTCAGCACGGTGTCAGCGCAGATCAAGAACACACCACAATTACCACATCATACATAACAGGAGGTGAAATGCCAAGAAGTCGTTCTGCTGTGCTTGTTGGGCTGTTTGCGTTCATGGTCGCCACAGCCGCTCTGGGGCAGACGAAGCCCAACATTCTGGTGATCTGGGGTGACGATGTCGGGCAGAGCAACATCAGTGCCTATACCATGGGCCTGGTGGGCTATCGCACGCCGAATATCGACCGGATCGCAAACGAAGGTATGATGTTCACCGACTACTACGGTGAGCAGAGTTGTACGGCAGGCCGGTCGTCATTCATCACCGGCCAGAGCGTTTTCCGCACGGGGCTTTCGAAGGTGGGCTTGCCAGGCGCTGAAATCGGGATGCGGACCGAGGACCCGACCATCGCCGTGCTCCTGAAGGCCCAGGGCTATGCAACGGGACAGTTCGGCAAGAACCATCTTGGCGACAGGGATGAGCATCTCCCGACCAATCACGGGTTCGACGAGTTCTACGGGAACCTCTACCATCTGAACGCGGAAGAGGAACCGGAACTTCCGGACTACCCCGGGGAAATGAAGCTTGCCGACGGAAAAACCTTCCGAGAGAAGTTCGGACCCCGCGGGGTCATTCACTCCTGGGCGATGCCCGATGGCTCACAGAAAATCGAAGACACCGGCCCGTTGACCAAAAAACGAATGGAGACGGTCGACGATGAAACCTCGGACCTCGCCCTTGAGTTCATCAAGAAGCAGCAGAAGGCGGGCAACCCATGGTTCGTCTGGTGGAGCGGCACGCGTATGCACTTCCGCACACACGTCAAAGAAGAACTCAAAGGGATTTCAGGCCAGGATGAGTATGCCGACGGAATGGTCGAGCATGATATGCACATCGGGAAGTTCCTGAAGCTGCTCGATGAGCTCAAGATCGCCGACAACACAATCGTCTTCTATTCGACGGATAACGGCCCGCATTACAACACTTGGCCGGATGCCGCTGCGACGCCGTTCCGGGGTGAGAAGAATACGAACTGGGAAGGCGGATGGCGCGTCCCGGCGCTCGTGCGTTGGTCCGGGAAGATCAAGGCAGGATCCGTCACGAATGAGATCGTGCACCACATGGATTGGATGCCCACATTTCTGGCCGCTGCAGGTGAGGCCGACATCAAAGGAAGGCTCAAAAAAGGCGGAGTTGAGGCTATCGGACGCAGTTACAAAGTGCACCTGGATGGGTATAATATCCTGCCGCTGCTCACGGGCAAGGAAAAGGAAAGCCCGCGCAAGGAGATCTTCTATTTCTCCGACGACGGTGATTTGACCGCGCTTCGATACGATGACTGGAAGCTGATCTTCATGGAACAAAAGGCGATGGGTACCTTCAGGGTCTGGATGGAGCCGTTTGTCCCCCTCCGGGTCCCGTTGATCCTGAATCTTCGCCGGGATCCGTATGAGCGTGCACCAATCACCTCGAACACCTACTACGATTGGCTGCTTGACCACGCGTTCCTTCTGGTGCCAGCCCAGACCTATGTCGGGAACTTCCTGACGACCTTTAAGGAGTTTCCACCTCGCCAGAAGGCGGCCAGCTTTAGTCTCGATCAGGTAATGGATAAGATGCAAGAAGGCATGGCACGGTAGTCGATCGCACGACTCCAGGAGCCACGCCCGCTGCGACAGCGGTCGCATCAACTGCGAGGGAAGTCGGTAGACTTCCCTCGCTTTCTTTTCGGAGGGTCGTTTGCCGCGGCGGGCGGATCGCTGCCGGCGGAAGTATTGCAGCATCGTCTCAGCTCCATGCACAGGATGTCACCGGAGTCCGGCCGGTTCTGCTCAGGAAACAGCGCGGCCAATTGCATCTGTGGTAATTTGTGCCCACCATGTGCGAGCTTGTGCCGCACCGGGGGCTCACCATTGACGGAGGGACTTCCATGAATGCCGAACGTTTTTCAGTCGACGATGCGACCGTTCTGCGTCGTGCGGTCGAGGCAAGTATCAGGATTGCAGTTCTGGGCCTCCTCTTTGTCTGGTGCTTTCAGATCCTCCTCCCGTTCGTCGTGCCCATCGTCTGGGGCATCATCATTGCGGTCTCCCTCTACCCCAGTCAAAGAAAGCTGGAGAATCTCCTGGGCGGGCGTCGTGGGCTTGCTGCGGCGCTCCTGACACTCCTGATGTTTTTCGTCCTCCTCGTTCCGGCAGCGCTTCTGACCGAGACGATGGTGAGTGGGGTCGAGGCCCTGGCTGCAGGACTGCGGGATGGCACAATAACGATCCCGCCCCCAAGCCCCGAGGTCGAGCAATGGCCAATCATTGGGGGGCCGCTCTACGGGCTCTGGAATCTTGCCTCGACAAACCTCGAAAGTGCGATTGTGCAGATCGGTCCTCAGCTCAAGACCGCGGGTGGCTGGTTTGTCTCGGCGCTCGGTGAAGCCGGCGTCGCGATCCTGACGTTTCTTGTCTCTATCGTCATCGCGGGCGTCCTTCTGGCCCATGCAGAATCGGGTTCCCGTGCTGCGCACAGCCTCGCTATTCGTCTCGCGGGGGAGCAGGGCGAAGAATTCGTTGGCATCGCAGAGAAGACAGTGCGGAGTGTGGCAATGGGAATCCTCGGCGTTGCGGTCATCCAATCGCTGCTGGCTGGCATCGGGTTGTTAGTTGCGGGGATCCCCGGGGCAGGCCTCTGGGCCTTTGTGTGTCTGCTGCTGGCGGTAATGCAGATCGGTCCGCTCCCGGTCATGCTGCTTGCAGCCATCTATATGTTCACAACCGCTGAGACGGCGCCGGCAGTCTTGTTTGCCGTCTGGGCGGTCGTGGTTGTGGTGAGCGACAACCTGCTCAAGCCACTTCTTCTAGGTCGTGGAGTTCAAGTTCCCATGCTTGTCATCCTTCTAGGCGCTCTTGGAGGCTTCATCACGGCCGGAATCGTTGGCCTCTTCGTGGGTGCGGTCATCCTCACGCTAGGATACAAGCTGTTTCTGGCCTGGTTGGAAGGAGAAGTAGAAAGACCTGAGGAGTTGGGGAAACCGGGCACGACCGGTTGAGGATCGGGATCGCTACCGCGGAGCGCAGCACAGGGGGAATGTACCTCAGGGCTCGGAGTCAAGCATCGAATCAACCATTGAGGCGCGTGTGTCGCGCTTGAGTTACTGCGAGTAGTCTTTCACAATCGGCGCGTACTCGCGTTCGAGAAGCTGCCAGGAGATCATGATGTCGGCGGTCGAGCGGTTGCAGGCAATCGGGATATTGTAGAGCACGGCGAGCCTCAGGAGCGCTTTGACATCACCATTGTGGGGATGGGGCTCCATCGGGTCCCAAAAGAAGATAACGAAATCGATTTTCCCCTCCGTGATCAAGGCTCCCAGCTGCTGATCTTCCCCGAGCGGTCCCGAGCGCTGCTTAGTGATCGGGACCTCGGCAGGCAATCTCCCCTCTGAGAGCTTTCTTCTCGTCGCGCGCTCTAAAAGAGTCCCGGTTGTGCCCGTGCAGCTCAGGGCGTGACGTGCCAGGACGTCAACGTTCCACTCGACCCATTCAATCAGGTCGTGCTTCCGGTTGTCGTGAGCAACAAGGGCAATATTCTTCATCCGCACCATCGTTCGCTCCTCGGACTGACATGAAGCCCTCAGGGCCGTTGTCGCGGAGGGGGAGAACCCCACATCCTTGCCTTGGCCCGAATGAACATGCGGAGCCGTCTACCTCAGGGCAAGCTGGTGTTTTTTGACAACCTTTACTCCAGGGCTGACCAGCCGGGGCGAGCGGTCTGGAGAAGCATCTGTCAGATCCACACAATTCTCCGCCGTGGGGATTAAACCTTGGGAGCGGAGAATGCGTCAAAGCGGCAGTTATCGTCCTTCGAGGCCTGGCTCGCTCGATCCATGGATCTCCGGGGGGCGTATCATGACTGAGGGAGGGGGGGTGACGGTTGGCACGCCGCTCATCACCGACGCCAGTCCAACACACCAAGGGAAGGGAGATCAATCATGATGCGTGTCATATCTGCCGCAGTTGTCTCGCTTGCGCTGACGGCTACAATCGCGCTGACCGGCTGCTCCGACCAGACAAGTCCAGAGAGCGGGGCCCTGCAGGATGTCAGCTACGCGTTTGCAGACGATCAGCTTGCCACATCCTCATCGGCCGGTGTAGATATTGACGGAAGCTCCGGAGTCTTCTCCGTCGGCTGGCGGCAGTTCATGGTGCCGCATGACGGCTCCTCGGCACTGGTGGGGGATGCGCTCGCTGTGGTGTTCGATGGAAGCCAGGCAGGAAAGGCGCCGCTCCGGACGCGGGCGGGAATCGATATCGGGGCGGTCACGCTCCGCTTCGCTGGTACGGAATTGGGGCTGACCAAGAACGAGGGGTGGAAGAAAGGGGTATTCTACTCGTTGTTTCCCCGGCCGCATCGCGGGGCGATGCACGGGCCCCCGGAACGTCCCGGTCTGGAATTCGTCGGCGGCGCGACCTATGAGTTCAAGGTGACAGGCTCTGAGGCGTTCAGCGCAAGGACCATAGCCATCGCCGCACCACCCTCGCTACTCAACATCACGAGTCATACCGACGGCGATGAGGCTGACCTTACCTCTGATGTTGTGCTCGCCTGGGAGGGTGGCAACCCCACCGATCCGATCACGATCCGGGTGTCGACCCGGCTTCCCGATCCCCAGGGAGGCGGTCCTCGCAGGCGCGGAGAAGGCGGCGGCCCGCACCACGGAGCCTTGCATATTCCCCAGGGGTATCTCGTGACACTCGAGGGAAACCCGGGGACCTATGCAATCCCAGCTGCAGAGATCCGTGCATTGCTCGATGAGGAAGGCGGCTCGGCCTTTAGTGTCATGGTGCTTCAGCTCACCGAGAGCTCCTTCGAGCACGATGGGAAGTCATTCCGGACCCTCCTCCGGAACGGCGACCGGGTTCTGCTCATCACGCCGTAGGCGGACCCGGAACCGAGTGGGCGGGCGGAGCCCTGCGGGCTCCTCCCGCCCCCGATTGCCCCCAGGTCATCCCCGCCACCAGTCGCACCATCCTTGACATATTCCCCTCTCAGGTGGTACATTCTCAAGAATTGCTGACCAGCCTGCATTCCTAGCCGTTCAGGCGGACACCTTTCCTTCCGGCTCATTCACACCTGTTCGATGTTCCAGGGAGATTCTCATGCGACTATGGTGTTCCATCTTTCTCGTCTTGCTTGCGGTGGTCACACGTGATGCTGCGGCGTCCCCGTACGCGCGATATCCAGCGCTGAATTCCGACGGCTCCCGGTTGGTGTTCTCCTACCAAGGGGATCTCTGGACCATGCTCCTGCCGCAAGGCCAGGCGGTCCGACGAACGGTTCACGAGGGCTACGACGGCTACGCGCAGTGGACCAGGAGTGACTCCGCGATAGTCTTTTCCAGCAACCGCTACGGGAACTATGATGTGTTTCTAATGCCCGCCCAAGGTGGGCCCCCGCGGCGGCTTACCTACCACTCGGCCAATGATCTGGTGTGGGACGTCACGCCGGAGGGGGAGATCCTGTTCACAACCTCACGGGCATTTCGCCAGGTCGAGCGTGATCTGGAGATCTTCTCGGTTCCCCCTTCGGGCGGCACACCACGCCGAATGCTCGATGTGCTCGGGACCCACCCCTCGATCTCTCCGAGCGGTCGATTTGTCGCACTCACCCGCGGAGGGGGAAGCTGGATCCGGGCAGCCTACCGCGGCCCCGGAAACCTCGAGATCTGGATCCACGATCGGGAACGCGGCACGTACCGCCAGCTGACGGACTTCGATGGGCACGACTTTATGCCCCGATGGGCGCCGGGCGACATGCTCTACTTCCTCAGCTCTCGATCCGGCGTATTCAACCTCCATCGCGTGGCTATCTCAGGCGAGGGGGAAGCCGGTGGAGCGGTGGAGCAGGTGACCCGGTTTGACGCCGACGGAGTGCGCTGGTTCTCGATCAGTGGGGACGGTTCGACGGCCGCGCTAGAGCGGCAGACGGACATCTATCTGCTAAGACTCCTGGGAGAGAACTCTCCGGAACGCATTTTGATCGACATCTCTGCCGACGACAGACTCGATCCCGTCGAGCACAAAGTCTACTCCGACAATGTTTCTGAGTTTGCAGTATCCCCCGGTGGGAAGCTGACAGCATTTGTCGCACGGGGAGAGGTCTTTGTGAAGGAAAACAAACCCGATCGGTCGCACACGGTGAACCTCACACGCCACCCCTTCCGCGACTGGCAGGTGGACTGGCTCAATGATTCGGCGCTCGTCGTTGTGAGCGACCGCGAGGGACAAAACGAGCTGTATCTCCTTCGGTCCGCGGATCCATTAGAACCGAACCTCGTCCGGAGCCTGAAGCATGAGGTTATCCGCCTCACCGAAACGCCGGACGATGAGTCCTACCCCGTGGCCTCACCGGAGGGCACCAAGCTGGCCTACGAGATCGGCAAGGGAAAGCTCGTGGTCGAGGATATTGACGCGCGGGGGAAGCTTTCCAATCGAAGGGTTCTGCTCGACACCTGGGATCCGCCGGGGACGGTCCGCTGGAGCCCTGATGGCCGGTGGCTTGCCTACTCACTGACAGACCTCGATTTCAATACGGAGGTGTACATACAGGCGGCCGACAACAGCCGTCCTCGCGTCAATGTCAGCATGCATCCGCGAGGAGACCAGACTCCCGTCTGGAGCCCGGACGGGCGCAAGCTAGCCTTCCTCTCGGAGCGCAACAATCGGGATGCCGACGTCTGGTTCGTCTGGCTCAGAAAAGAGGATTGGGAGAAGACAACGGAAGAGTGGAAGGAGGAGGATCCTAAGGAGGAGACAAAGGAGGAGGGAAAACAAAGGCCCGACCGGAAGGCTCCGGAGGTAAAGATCGACTTCGAGGACATCCACCTTCGGCTTGTCCAGGTGACCAGCCTGCCCGGCGACGAGTCCTCGCTGGCGGTTTCGCACGACGGGGAGACCTTCTACTTCACGGCGGGGATGCCCACAGCCAAAGGACGGGACCTCTTCAGCGTGAAGTGGGATGGATCCAAAATCGCGGCCCTTACAACGGGCGGCCAGAATCCCTCGGCCGTCCGGGCCGATGGCGCGGGGAAGAACCTGTACTATATGAAGTCAGGGAAGCTCTCTCGCTACGCCTTCAAGGAGAAGAAGGTCCAGTCCCTACCCTTCTCGGCTTCCATGGAGATCGTATTTGAAGCGGAACGGCGGCAGGTTTTTGACGATGCCTGGCGGGCGCTCAAGCGCGGCTACTACGATCCGGACTTCCACGGCCACGACTGGGAGGCCCTTAGAGCGAAGTACAGACCGTGGTGCTTGGAGGCGACGACACAGAAGGACTTCCGGGATATGTTCAATCTCCTTTTGGCAGAAGTGAATTCCAGCCATATGGGTCTCCGAGGGGGGGATGATCGCACGGACACCCAGAAGGAGAAGACCGGCTTACTGGGGATCGAGCCGGAGCCTGCTCCCGATGGCGTCCGTGTCGCGCGTGTGATACCGAATTCTCCGGCCTCACGAATCGCCTCTAGACTGCAGGTCGGAGACCTGATCACTGCTGTTCAGGGCGAACCAGTGAGCCCAGAGAGGAATTACCACGCGCTCTTGGCACACACGGCAGACCGTGAGATTCTGCTTCAGGTCAGGAGTGCGGTGGGCAAGAGGCGCGAGGTAGTCATCAGGCCGACCGGGAATCTGAGCGGTGCGCTCTACGACGAATGGGTCGCGGATCGAAAGCAGATGGTCGACAGCCTCTCGAAGGGGCGCCTGGGATATCTCCATGTCCGGGGAATGGGGTGGGCGAATTTCGAACAGTTTGAGCGGGAGCTCACCGCACGAGGCCTGGGGAAGGACGGGATTGTGATCGACGTCCGCTACAACGGCGGGGGTTGGGTCACGGACTATCTGCTCACGGTGCTTGGATACAGGCAGCATGCCTATACCATCCCGCGGGGTGCTGCC
>Ga0209536_100003246_pt1 | contig 26164 bp, 22 predicted proteins | sample DeeMarSeWOR28_12_FD_187461 | JGI IMG/M metagenome (GOLD analysis project Ga0209536, IMG submission 187461) | Marine sediment microbial communities from White Oak River estuary, North Carolina - WOR-2-8_12 (SPAdes) (version 2) | ecosystem: Environmental > Aquatic > Marine > Intertidal zone >...
AAAATTCCCCACTGCTGCCTCCCGTAGGAGTCTGGGCCGTGTCTCAGTCCCAGTGTGGCTGATCATCCTCTCAGACCAGCTACCGATCGTCGCCTTGGTGGGCCTTTACCCCACCAACTAGCTAATCGGCCATCGGCCGCTCCACTCGCGCGAGGTTCTTTCGAATCCCCCGCTTTCCCCTCTCAGGCTCATGCGGTATTAGCCAGCCTTTCGACTGGTTATCCCCCACAAGAGGACACGTTCCGATGCATTACTCACCCGTTCGCCACTCGCCACCAGGGAGGGTTGCCCCTCCCCGTGCTGCCGTTCGACTTGCATGTGTAAGGCATGCCGCCAGCGTTCAATCTGAGCCAGGATCAAACTCTTCAGTTCAAATCCTAGTCCTGACAGTTGACTGTCAGCCGCAAGCGCATCTGCGAAACCGCAGACGCACCTACTTCTCGCTCAAAAGTAAACGGAGTTTACTTAAGTGCAAGCACTTTTAACTTCTGGAGTTCACATCGAGCGACGAATCGATCGATGCGCACCGTCCAATCAAGCGCCCACACTTATCGGCTGCGAATTTTTAAAGAGCTGGTTGCGGGGAGAGGATTTGAACCTCTGACCTTCGGGTTATGAGCCCGACGAGCTGCCAGACTGCTCCACCCCGCGTCCGAAGAACGAAATTGTAATCTGGTGCGGAATCGAGTGTCAACGATTTAGAGAGAAAATTATTGGCCGCGCGCGCCGCCCCGGCGACCGGCCCGGTCTCAGAGCCCGCGCCGGTCGAGCAAGGCCTGGGAAATCGTCCCCACGTCGACGTACTCCAGCTCGCCGCCAAGCGGCACGCCACGCGCGATGCGGCTTGCCCGGATTCCCCGGGCGCGCAGCATCTCGGCGATGTAGTGCGCGGTGGCTTCCCCCTCGTTGGTGAAATTGGTCGCCAGGATCACCTCCTGCACCACGCCGTCGGTGGCCCGCGCGATCAGCCGGTCGAGCCCGATATCGCGCGGACCGATGCCGTCGAGGGGCGACAGCCGCCCCATGAGAACGAAGTACAGACCCGAGTAGCTGAGCGTCTGCTCGACCATCGCCAGATCGGAGGGTGTCTCGATCACGCACAGCAGCGAGGCGTCCCTGCGCGGCGAGCGGCACAGCGCGCACACCTCGTCTTCGGTGAAGTTGTTGCAGCGCGCACAGTGCCGCACGCGCTCGAGCGCGCCCTGCAGGGCCTGGGCGAGCTGCCCTGCCCCGTCGCGCCCGTGCTGCAGCAGGTGGTAGGCCATGCGCTGGGCCGAGCGCGGACCGACGCCCGGCAGCACCCGCAGGGCCTCGATCAGGCGTTCCAGGCCCTTCGCAGTCTGGACGCTATCGTCCGCCATGGCGTGGTCGCATCCGTCCCGAGGCGCTGCCACCGCACCCGAGCCAGGCGGCCGCAAGCGGCCTCAAAACAGCTTGAGGCCGGGCGGCAGTCCGAGCCCGGCGGTCAGGCCGCCCATGCGCTCTGCGACCGTCGACTCGACCCGCCGTGTGGCATCGTTGAAGGCGGCAGCCACCAGGTCCTCGAGCATCTCCCGGTCGTCGCCCACCAGCGATGGATCGATCGACACGCGCTTCACGTCGTACTTGCAGGTCAGGGTCACTTTCACCAGTCCGGCGCCGGCCTGCCCTTCGACCTCGATTGTCGCGAGTTCCTCCTGCACGCGGCGCATGCCGTCCTGCATGGCCTGCGCCTGCTTCATCAACTGTCCGATATTGCCTTTCATGCCTTGTGCTCCTCATTCCGCGACCCGTCGCCCGGGATCGTGACCTGCTTACCTGTTTACTTGCCGTTGTCCGATGCCGACCGAATCGTCGATTCCACCACTTTGCCGTCGAACAGCTCGACCAGCGACTGCACGAACCGGTCCTGCTCGACGGAACGCGTCGCGTCCGCCTGCCGCGCGTCGCGCGCCTGGCTCTCGCGCGCCGCGAGCGAGGTGCTGTTGGCTTCGCCGACGTTGACTTTCAGCACCACGTCGCGCCCAAGATGGGCTTCGAGCGCCGCCTTGAGCTTGTCCTGATAGCTGCGCTCAGCGAGCGATGCCTTCGACTTCGGCACCGTGAGCTCGTAGGTCCGCCCGTCGCTCCGTTTGAGAGCGGCGTGCCGTGCGAGCTCGCGCGCCGCGCCAGTCACCGCGAGCTGGCCGACGAGCGCCGCCCAGTCGTCTCCCGACGGCGCGGCGGCAGGCGCCGCGGCGGGGGTGGCTCTGCGTTGGGCTGCGGCCTCGGTCTTTGCCGGCTTGCGCGCGCGCGAGGCACCGCCCGCCGGCGCCGCGCCCGAGCCGCCCGTCGCACCCGCGCCTTCCATCCGAAACGCGATCATGCGCAGCAGCGTCATGACGAAGCCTGCGTACTCGTCGGGCGCCAGCGGCAGGTCGGCGCGGCCCTGCAGCAGGATCTGATAGTCGAGCTGAACGATCTCCGGATCGACTTGCCCGGCCAGCGTTTCGATGCGCGCCCGCTCGGGCAAATCGTCCTCGAGCGCGGCCGGCACGGTCTGTGCCAGCGTGACCTGCAGCAACAGGCCCGCGAGGTCGGCGAGCGCAGTGTCGAACGACAGGCTGCGCAGCTGCATCTCGTCGGCGATGCGCATCACCTCCGCGCCGTTCTCCTCGGCAACCGCCTCAAGCAAGGCGAGCAGCACGCCCCGATCGATCGCGCCCAGCATGTCCTGCACGCTCTCCGCCGACACACGGCCTGCGCCATGCGCAATCGCCTGGTCGAGCAGCGAGAGCGCATCGCGCATGCTGCCGGCCGCCGCGCGCCCGATCGGCGCCAGCGCCTCCGTTTCGAACTCGATGCCCTCGGCCTGCAGCAACTTGGCGAGGTGGGCCGTGATCGCCGCCGGCGGCATCTGTTTCAGATTGAATTGCAAACAGCGGCTCAGCACGGTAACGGGGATCTTCTGCGGGTCGGTCGTTGCGAGAATGAACTTCAGGTGCGCGGGCGGCTCCTCGAGCGTTTTCAGCATCGCGTTGAACGCCGAGGTGGACAGCATGTGCACCTCGTCGATCACGTACACCTTGTAGCGCGCCCGGGTCGGCGCGTACTGCGCGGTATCGAGCAGCTGGCGCATCTCGTCGACCCGCGTGTTGGTGGCGGCATCCACCTCCAGCAGATCGACGAAGCGGCCCGCATCGATCTCGGTGCAGGCGCTGCACTGGCCGCAAGGCTGCGCGGTCACGCCCTGCTCGCAGTTCAGACACTTGGCGAGGATCCGGGCCAGCGTCGTCTTGCCGACGCCTCGCGTACCGGTGAACAGATAGGCGTGATGCAGCCGCTGCTCTTCGAGCGCGTGGCGCAGCGCACGCACCACGTGCTCCTGCCCGACGAGGCTGGCGAAGTCGCGCGGCCTCCATTTGCGGGCGAGCACCTGATAAGACATGCGGCCGATTTTATCAGCGCGGTCGAGGGAGGCCGCTGCCGGCATCTCCCTCGACCGCATGGGTGGCGAGCCTAACCCCCGGCACCTGCAGTGACCGGCTGTGGCTGCTTCCTTCCGGATCTGACCAGGTTCACCAGGCTGCAGTGCGGGGAGGCCCGCCGTCGTTCAAAAAATCGCAAAACACCGCGTTGGCGGAGAGAGAGGGATTCGAACCCTCGATACGCTATTAACGTATACACGCTTTCCAAGCGTGCGCCTTAAGCCGCTCGGCCATCTCTCCGGAGCGCGGGTATTGTAGCGCGCCGCGCCGTCTCGGGACCGCGGACCCCTGCGCTATCCGGCGACCGAGCTACGCAGTCCGTTCATGATCTCGTCGAGCGTACGCAGTTGCCGCGCCAGGCTGCGGACCGCATTGCGCGGCTGCCCGTTCACGGCAACCCGGCTCGACGGCCGCACGCCCTCTTCCAGGTCGATCAGCTGCTGGCGCAGCACGCGGGTCATCAGGTCGGCGTGAATGCTGGCCAGTGTCGTCGCATCGGACTCGGCCAGCCGTCCGGCCGCAGCCGCGTCGCGCAGGCGGTCGGGCGTCGCCCGGGCCGTCGACCCGACGCGCAGCGCGAGCGTGCGCCCGATGCTGACGATCGGCATCAGCCCGCCGCGCTTCAGATCGACGCGGCCCTCCTTGGTGCGCAGTACGCCGAACATGCCGAGCGGCGGCCGCAGTCCGCCGACCCATTCGGCGAGCAAGGCGAGAAACGGCGGCGTGCGCGACGCCGCGGCGACGACCTCGGCGTGCAGCTGGTGTCCGAGCTGCGCGTCGCCTGCCACGGGCATGAGGTCGAAGAAGATGTCGATGTTCATCAGATCGTCCGGCGTGGCGCGCTGCAGCCAGCCATCGACACGCTGCCGCCACTGATCGCGTGTGCCGCGCCATTCCGCGTTCGCACCCATGACGCCGCCCTTGCAGCGTGGGATGCCCGCCTCGTCGAGCAGCGTGGCGATGCCCGCGCCCAGTTCGGCAAACCAGGCATCGTCTTCCGGTCGGCCGTCGTGCACGATGGCGTTGTCCTGGTCGGCGACCAGCAGGCTTTCGCCGCGCCCCCCTGAGCCCAGCACCAGCACGCACCAGTCGGCCGGCGCGGCCCCGCGCCCTTCAGCCGCCATGCGGGCGAGCGTCAGATCGGCGGCGCGCGCGGTCAACGCCCGCACCTCGTGCGAAACGACCCCCGCGACCTCGATGCCGCCCATTCCCTCGGCGACCAGACGTCGCGCCACCTCCGGCACCTGGCTGTGGCTGGCCGCCATTGAAGCCACGTCGTCCGCGGCCTGCAGCGCGTCGCCGAGCACCATGGCGGCGCTCACCCGGTGATGCAGCACGTCGCGTTGCGACAGGACGCCCTGGGCGATGCCCCGCGCGTCGACCACGCACAGGTGACGAAAGCCGAGTCGGTCCATGCGCCCGAGCGCGCGATACACCAGCTCGTCGACGGCCATGGTCTCGACCGGCGTGGTCATCACCTCATGCACCGGCGTGCGGTCGAAATCCAGCCGAGCCTGCGCGGTCTCGCGCAGCACGTCGCGTTCCGTGAGGATGCCTTCCGGCTGCGCTTCGCTGCGACCCACCAGGATCGCGCCGACACGCTGCGCATGCATTTCCCGGATCGCATCGCGCAGCGTCGCGTCGCCGGAAATGAACAGCGGCGGCCTGCCGATCAAGTCCTGCAGTCGCCGTTCGTACAGATAACTGTCGATACGCGCCACCGGCAGCGTCGGGCGCGCGGACGGCGCTTCGCCGGGTACCGCGTACCAGCCGGCCTCGGCCTGCCGCCGGACGAGGTCGTCGCGCTGGCCCGCCAGCAGCTGCGCTTCGCCGAGCGTGCGCACGTCCGCCTCGCGAAGCTGCGGGATCAGGCGTGCAAAGACCTCCGCCGCCGCCAGGCTGTCGGCCAGCGCGCTGTGCCGGCGCCCGATCTGCACTTCGAAGTCCGAGGCAATCGTCTCCAGCCCGAGGTCCGGCAGCGCGGGTTGCAGCGCGCCGACCAGCATCGCGACATCGAGCGCCGGCGGGTCGTGCCAGGCGAGTCCCGCGCGTGCCGCTTCGTGCCGCAGGACGGCGAGGTCGAAGGCGACGTTATGGCCGACCACCACGCGCCCCGCCAACATGGCATGCAGGGTCGGGTACACCACCGCGAAGTCCGGTACGCCGGCGAGCGCCGCATCGCCGATGCCATGGATGCGCTCCGCCACCGCCGGCATCGGGATGCCGGGATTCACCAGCTGCTCGATGCGCGGCTCTTCCAGGATGCGCTGGCCGAGCATCGCGATGGCACCGATCTGCACCACGCGGTCGCGGCGCACGTCGAGCCCGGTGGTTTCCAGGTCGAGCACCACCACCGGCAGCGCCGCGAGGGCGGTGTGACTCGGCGGTGGCAGCCCGTTTGGCATGCGCTTGATCCGCCTACTTCAGCAGCAGGCCGACGAGATGGGCCACTCCTTGGGCAATCTCGCTCTCGAGCGGGAACGAAAGCATGCCCATCACCGTATAGCCGAGCAGCCAGGGCATGACATAGAAGCGAAAGATGAAGAAGAACCAGGCGACATACAGCGGGATCAGCGGTGGAATGAGGAATTCCGGCGTGATCGGCGCGAACAGCTTGATCAGCGGGTTGGTCGCGCGCACGAAGAAGCGCATGAAAAAGAAGCTGCTGTTCTCCGGCAGGAAAATCCCCATGCCGAAGCGGCCGATCAGCGTCCACATGACCATGCCCAGGGCATAGTCGATGACGATGACCCAGAGCGGAAAGCCCTCAACCATGCGGCGCGAACTCCATCATCGCTAATTGTAGGCGAGGCGCGGAGGCAAAAAAAAACCGGGGCGCAGCGCGCCCCGGTCCCTTATTGCCTCGACGCGGCTAGTGTGTCGCGCTGAGGTACGTCTCGCCCTTCGGTATGCGGATCTCGTCGACCATGTCCTGGGTCTCCTTGTCCGGCGCCGGCGTGAGCAGCGACACCACCACCATCGCCACCAGACTTGCCGTCGCACCGACCATGCCGAAGCGCAGGTGGTCCATGCCCCACCAGGGCTTCATGCCACCCGCGTACACCATGTAGAGGTACCAGGACCCTGCCACGAAGCCGACGATCATGCCCGCGATGGCCCCCGCACGGTTGGCGCGTTTCCACCACACGCCGAGCACCAGCGGGAAGAACAGCCCCGACATGGCGAAGCAGAACGCCCAGGCCACCGCGCCAAGAATGCCGGTCAGCCGCAGGCTCGCCACGAACGCCCCAGCCGCACCGATCACGACCAGCAGCACGCGTGCGACGATCAGGCGATGCCGCACGTCCGCCTTCGGGTCGATCATCTTGTAGTACAGATCGTGCGACAGCGCGTTGGCGATCGCCAGCAGCAGACCGTCGGCCGTCGACATCGCCGCCGCCATGCCACCCGCGGCGACCAGGCCCGAGACCACGTACGGCAGGCCTGCGATCTCAGGGGTCGCCAGCACGACGATGTCGCCGCGCATGAAGAACTCGTTGATCTGCAGGATGCCGTCCTTGTTGCCGTCGACAATCGCAAGGAAGTTCACCGCGCTCCACTTCTGGATCCAGGGCAGCTGCATGACCTCGGCGATCGGTTTGCCAATGATGCTCGTCGCCAGGCTCGGGTCGAGCACCTGCAGCTTGGTGAAGGTCGCCAGCGCCGGGGCCGTGAAGTAGAGCAGGAAGATGAACATCAGCGACCAGGCCACCGACATACGCGCCGCGCGCACCGAAGGCGTGGTGAAGTAGCGCATCAGGATGTGCGGCAGCGAAGCCGTACCGAGCATCATGCAGGCGGTCAGTGTGATGAACCGCCACGCCGCAATCGGCCCCTCGGCTGCCACTGCGTGCTTGTTCACCAGCGCCGCGCCGGCGCCCTTCGGCACCTCCGCAAGCGTCGCGGCGAGCGGCTTCAACACGCCGACCTGGTGCATGATCTCCAACTGACCGATTTTCGCCACGGCATCGCCGTAGACCAACTGCGGGATCACGCCGAAGCCCTGCTTGTTCGACATCCAGATCACCGGCACCAGGTAGGCGATGATGAGCACGATGTACTGCGCCACCTGCGTCCAGGTCACCGCGCGCATGCCACCGAGCATCGAGCAGATCAGGATCCCCGCTAGGCCGAACCATACGCCCACGCCGAACGGTATTCCGAGCGCACGTGAAGCGATCGTTCCGGTCGCGTTGATCTGCGCCGTCACATAGGTGAACGAAGCCACCACCAGCACGACCACCGCACAGAAGCGCGCCAGGTTGCCGCCGTAACGCGTGCCGATGAAATCCGGCACCGTGTAGCAACCGAACTTGCGCAGGTACGGGGCCATCAGCGTCGCCACCAGCACGTAGCCGCCGGTCCACCCTACAACGAACGCCAGATAGGAATGGCCGCCCAGGTAGATGCCGCCCGCCATGGCGACGAACGAGGCGCCCGACATCCAGTCCGCCGCGGTCGCCATGCCGTTGAACACCGGCGGCACCTGGCGCCCTGCAACGTAGTACGCATCGAGCTGCATCGTGCGCGACAGCCAGCCGATCAGCGCGTAAATCACGATCGTGAAGGCCACGAACAGGATGCCGATGGTGTCGGCGCTCATGCCGGCCTTCTCGGCCAGCGCCATCAGGCCGATGAAAATGACGAAGCCGCCCGTGTAGAAGCCGTAGATCTTGGGCAGGTTGTCGATGAACGAACCCTGCATTCTGAAAAAGCTCATGTCGCTCTCCTCCCCGTCTTATTCTTCTTCGGCCATGCCGCACTCGCGATCGACCTTCTCCTGCTGCTTCGCGAAGACGAAGAGCTGGACGACGAAGACGACCAGGGAGCCCTGCGCGGCCATGTAGAAGCCGAGCGGGAAGTGCATGAACGAGATTTTGTTCAGCTGCGGCGCAAACCAGTGGATCAGATAGGAAAACACGAACCAGATGACCAGGTGAACGATCATCAGACTGCGGGTGCGCTGCCAGTGGATTTCTTTTTGTGAGCTATCTGCGGCCATCGTCTATCCTCCTCCTGTTCGACGTGACGGATCGCGAACCCGCAGCTCCGGACTTGTTGGCTTCCGGTTAAACCGCAGGCTCGGCGATTCTAACCCATTTCACAAAAATTAAAACTTTGCATTTATCAACAGGCTAGACAGTCGTTTATGGCGCGTGCATGGCAGTTTCCCGAACCCGTCGCGGCGATCGGTCGCGCGCTGCGCGACTACCTCGGCGGCCGCCGTTCGAAGGCCCAGCCCGTGACCAACCGCGCCGAATTGCGCCAGTTTCTGGAGAGCCGGGCGAGCTACGTCTCGCAGATGTCCCTCTATGGCTACCTGCGCACCCGCACCGGCGTGCGCTTTCCGGAGCTGTTCGCCGATAACGCCTTCGTGGCGTCGATCAATCAGGCGAAGTGGCACATCTGGCTCGCCTGCCTGTCGGATATTGCGGTTTATGCAGGTTTGCTTATTTTGCGGCGCACCAACAGCCCCGTCGACACGGTTCGCGGCTTTATGCGAAGCGTGCTCGACGAGGCGTTGACGGTCGTCGGCACGCCCGCTGACGCCAGCCCCGAGTTTCACGCGCACGCCGAGCGGGTTCGCGCGCGCCTCGCATTGTGTGACTGGAACGCGCTCGAGGACGACGAAAGCGCCTTCAGCGAAAGCCCTGAGGCGCTGGTGCGCTACGCTCCGGTGATCGACGAACTCAAGACCCTCGACGCGCCCATCGTGCGCAACTCAGTGCGCTTTCGCTGGCAGGAAGTACGGCGCGATCTGCGACGCGACCTGCGCGCCGAGGCCGTGCTCGCCGACGCCGCGCAGGGCGCGGCGCCGTAACGCCGGCCGCGCGGCGACGGCTCAGGTCCCTTTCTTGAGCTGATCGAGGATCCCGGGGTTCTCGAGCGTCGAAACGTCCTGCGTGATCTCCTCGCCGCGCGCGATCGAGCGCAGCAGGCGGCGCATGATCTTGCCCGAGCGGGTCTTCGGCAGGTTGTCGCCGAAGCGGATGTCCTTCGGCTTGGCGATCGGGCCGATCTCCTTGCCGACCCAATCACGCAGCTCCTGCGCGATTTTTTTCGCCGCCTCGCCCTCGGGGCGCGCGCCCTTGGTCACCACGAAGGCGACGATCGCCTCTCCCGTGAGGTCGTCGGGCCGACCGACCACCGCCGCTTCGGCGACCAATTTGGAGTTCGCCACCAGCGCCGACTCGACTTCCATCGTGCCGAGTCGGTGGCCCGAGACGTTGAGCACGTCGTCGATGCGCCCGACGATGCGGAAGTAGCCCTCCTCGTCGGTGCTCGCACCGTCGCCCGCGAGATAGAGCTTGCCCTTGAAGTCATCCGGGAAGTAGGTCTTCTTGTAGCGCTCGGGATCGCCCCAGATCGTGCGCAGCATCGCGGGCCAGGGCCGCTTGATCACCAGGATGCCGCCCTTGCCTCTGCCGACCGGCGTACCGGTCTCGTCGACGATGTCGGCGAAGATTCCCGGCAGCGGCAGCGTCGCCGAGCCGGGCTTGGTCGGCGTCGCGCCCGGCAGCGGCGTAATCAGATGGCCGCCGGTCTCGGTCTGCCACCAGGTGTCGACGATCGGGCAGCGGCCGCCGCCAACCGTCTCGTGGTACCACATCCAGGCCTCCGGATTGATCGGCTCCCCCACCGTCCCGAGGATGCGCAGGCTGGAGAGATCGTACTTCTTCGGCAGGTCTGCGCCCGCCTTGATCAGCGAGCGGATCGCAGTCGGTGCGGTGTAGAACACGTTCACCTTGTGGTCCTGGATGAGCTTCCAGAACCGCCCGGCATCCGGATAGGTCGGGATGCCCTCGAACATCACCTCGGTCGCGCCGACCGCCAGCGGCCCGTAGGCGATGTAGCTGTGTCCGGTTACCCAGCCGACGTCGGCGGTGCACCAGAAGACGTCTGTCGGCTTGTAGTCGAAGGTCCACTGCATGGTGAGCATCGTCCACAGCAGGTAGCCGGCGGTGGAGTGCTGGATCCCCTTGGGCTTACCCGTCGAGCCCGAGGTGTAGAGAATGAACAGCGGGTGCTCGGCGTTGACCCAGGTCGGCTCGCAGCTGTCAGGCTGGCCCTTCACCACGTCGTCCCACCACTTGTCGCGCGGCGCGCTCATCGGCACCTTCGAGCCGGTGCGCTTGTAGACGATCACGTTGCGCACGCCTTCGCAGCCGCCCATGGCAAAGGCCTCGTCGACCACCGGCTTGAGGGGAATTTCACGCCCGCCGCGGAACTGCCCGTCGGCAGTGATGACCTCGGTGGCACCCGCGTCGATGATGCGCTCCTGCAGCGACTTGGCCGAGAAGCCGCCGAACACCACCGAGTGCGTCGCGCCGATGCGTGCGCAGGCCTGCATCGCGACGACGACCTGGATCGACATCGGCATGTAGATCAGCACGCGGTCGCCCGTCTTGACGCCGTGCGCCTTCAGCGCGTTCGCCATGCGGCAGACCTCGTGATACAGGTCTTTGTAGGTGATCTTCGTCACCTTGCCGTCGTCGGCCTCGAAGATGATCGCGACCTTGTCCGGCTGGGTCTTGAGGTGGCGGTCGAGGCAGTTGTAGGAGGCGTTCAACTCGCCGTCGTAGTACCACTTGAAGAACGGGGCCTTCGATTCGTCAAGCACCTTGCTGAACGGCTTGTGCCAGAGCAGCTGTTCCTTGGCGAGACGTCCCCAGAAGCCCTCGAAATCCTTTTCCGCCTCGTCGCACAAGGCGCGATAGGCCTCCATACCCGAGATGTTGGCCTGCTTGACGAATGCCGCCGACGGCGGGAACACGCGATCTTCGTGCAGGACGGACTCGATCGTGGAACTGGACATCGTTGCGCTCCTCCAAATGACAGTCGGCCCCAGCGGGGCCGCGCGTGGTCAGATAAAACCATCATGCCATGGCCTTGTAAAGGCCGGCTCAAGACCCGCGACCGACGGCTGTGCCGCAGGCCGAACGCGGGTTTGCGCTGTGCTAAATTGGCCGCCCCTTTTTTCCCGTTCCGACCGCGTCTGCCAAGGGGCCATCGCGCGCGGTGCGGCCGGACACGTCGTCAAAGGAGTGCGCGCATGAGTGTCATCCGCCAGAACGACCTCATCCAGAGCGTTGCCGACGCCCTGCAGTTCATTTCCTACTTCCATCCCGCGGACTACATCCGCGCGCTCGGCCGCGCCTACGAGCGCGAGCAGTCGCCCGCCGCCAAGGACGCGATCGCGCAGATCCTGACCAATTCGCGCATGTGCGCCGAAGGCCATCGGCCGATCTGCCAGGACACCGGCATCGTCAACGTGTTCCTGCGCATCGGCATGGAGCTGCGCTGGGACGGCGCCACGATGTCGGTCGAAGACATGGTCAACGAGGGCGTGCGCCGCGCCTACAACGACTCCGACAACCCGCTGCGCGCCTCGGTGCTGCTCGACCCCGCGTTCACCCGCGTCAACTCGCGCGACAACACGCCGGCGGTGATCCACATGCAGGTGGTGCCCGGCGCGAAACTCGAAGTCGATGTCGCCGCCAAGGGCGGCGGCTCGGAGGCCAAGTCGAAATTCGCCATGCTCAATCCGTCGGATTCGATCGTCGACTGGGTGGTGAAGACCGTGCCGACCATGGGTGCGGGCTGGTGCCCGCCCGGCATGCTCGGCATCGGTATCGGCGGCACAGCCGAAAAGGCGATGCTGCTCGCCAAGGAATCGCTCATGGCGCCCATCGACATGGCCGAACTCAAGGCCCGCGGACCGAATGACAAGCTCGAGGAGCTGCGCATCGCGCTCTACGACCAGGTCAACGCGCTCGGCATCGGTGCACAGGGCCTCGGCGGGCTGTCGACTGTGCTCGACGTCAAGATCCTCACGTACCCGACGCACGCCGCCAACAAGCCGGTGGCGATGATTCCGAACTGCGCCGCGACGCGCCATGCGCATTTCGTGCTCGATGGCTCGGGCCCCGCGGTGCTCGAGATGCCGAAGCTGTCCGACTGGCCCGCGGTGACCTGGCAGCCCGATGCCAAGGCGCGCCGCGTCGACCTGGACCGGCTCACCGGGGCCGAGGTGGCGGGCTGGAAACCGGGGGAACGGCTGCTGCTCTCGGGCAAGCTGCTCACCGGGCGCGATGCCGCGCACAAGCGCATCGAGGACATGCTGGCGCGCGGCGAAAAGCTGCCGGTCGATTTCACCAACCGGGTGATCTATTACGTCGGCCCGGTCGACCCGGTGCGCGACGAGGCCGTGGGCCCGGCGGGTCCGACGACCGCGACGCGCATGGACAAGTTCACCGAGACCATGCTCGGCAAGACCGGCCTCATCGCCATGGTCGGCAAGGCCGAGCGCGGGCCGGTGGCGATCGAGTCGATCCGCAGGCACAAGGCCGCCTATCTGATGGCGGTCGGCGGCGCGGCGTATCTGGTGGCCAAGGCGATCCGCAAGTCCCGGGTGCTGGCCTTCGAAGATCTCGGCATGGAAGCGATCTACGAATTCGAGGTTGCCGACATGCCGGTCACGGTCGCGGTCGATGCCAAGGGCGAATCGGTTCACCAGACCGGACCCGCCGACTGGCAGAGCAAAATCCGCGAGTTCAAGCTGCCGGTCACGGCCGCCTAGCTGCGCAACGTGAACGACACGACCCGGACCGACTGGCGCGCGGTCTGGGCCATTTTCGCCATCGGCGTGGTGAGCGCCGCCTACATCGGCAAGGCGCCGCCCGCCCTGCCGATGCTGCGCGCCGAGCTCGGCCTGACGCTGGTCCAAAGCGGCCTCGTCGCGACCATGTTCAACGTCCTCGGCGGCATCGTCGGCATCTTTGCCGGCATGCTCGCCGACCGCTTCGGCCACAAGCGCGCCGCGCTTGCCGGTCTCGCGGCGCTGATCGCGGGCAGCCTGCTCGGCGTCTTTGCGAAGGACTATGCGGCGGTGCTGCTGGGACGCTTCTTCGAGGGTGCGGGATTCATCCTCGCCTCGGTCTCGGGCGTCGCTCTCATGACGCATGTCGCCTGTCTCGCCGACCGCCCGCGCACCATGGCGCTGTGGAGTGCGTACATGCCGACCGGTGGCGCGGCCGCGCTGCTCGCCGCGCCGTGGCTGCTCGTCGCCATCGGCTGGCGCGGGTTGTGGCTGGTGGTCGCGGTGCTCACCGCCGCCGCCTTCGTGCTCGTGCTGCGCGCCGTGCCCGCGGTGGCGCCGCATGCCCGCGTCGGCTTCGCGCGCCTGGCACGCGAATCGCTCGCCCAACCCGGCAGCCTGCTGCTGTGTGCCGCCTTCATCGGCTACGCGGCCCAATGGGCGTCGATACTCGTCTGGCTGCCGACCTTCGCCATCGACGAGCGTGGCGCAAGCACGCAGCTCGCCGCGCTGCTCACCGCGGGGATGGTGGCAATCAACGTGCCGGGCAACCTGCTCGGCGGGCCGCTGATGGCGCGCGGCCTCAGCCGGGCGCGGCTGATTTCGTTTGCCGCCTGCGCGCAGGCGCTCTCCGCGGCCGGCATCTTTCTCGATGTCCTGCCGGACGCCGCGCGCTATGCCTGCTGCCTGAGTTTTTCGTTCTTCGGCGGCCTGATCCCGATGGCGGTCATGTCCGGCATCGCGGTGCATGCGCGTAGCCCGGCGCACATCGGCACCACCAACGGCATGGTCATGCAGGTTTCGCAGGTCGGCCAGTTCTTCGGTCCCATGCTGGTCGCTTGGCTGGCGACGCGCTTCGCCTGGAGCGCCTCGCTGGGCGCCATGCTGGCCTACGCCGCCCTCAGCCTGTGCGCCGGCGTGTTGATCGGCCGCGTCGAAGCGCGCCGCAGCGGCGCGGCGCAGCCGGCGCGCTAGAATCGCGCCCTTGCAAGGAGCCTTCATGAAACGCGATATCCACATCTGCGAGGTCGGCCCGCGCGACGGGCTGCAGAACGCCAAGCACCTCATGCCGAGCGAGGCCAAGAAGCGCTGGATCAGCGCGCTCGCGGCGGCGGGCATCGAGGAGATCGAAGTCGGTTCCTTCGTGCCGCCGAAGCTGATCCCTGCAATGGCCGACACCGCCGAAATCGTGGCGCATGCGCGCACCATTGCCGGGCTGCGCGTCGTCGCGCTGGCGCCGAACCTGAAGGGCATGCAGCGCGCGCTCGAGGCCGGCGCGCACAAGATCACCTTTCCGGTATCGGCCAGCCGCGCCCACAGCCTGTCCAACGTGCGCATGACCCCCGAGCAGATGATCGACGAAGTGCGCAAGTGCATCGCGCTGCGCGATTCGCTGCCCGCGGGCCAGCGCCCCGAACTCGAAGGCGCGGTGTCGACGGCGTTCGGCTGCACGCTGCAGGGCGAAGTGCCGGAAGACGAGGTGCTGCGCATCGCTGTGCAGCTCGCCGAGGCCGGCTGCGACTGCGTCGCGCTTGCCGATACCGTCGGCTACGCCAACCCGGCGCAGGTAAGACGCCTATTCGCGCGCGCCAGGCAGGCGCTCGGCGACAGGCTCGAGGGCGCGCATTTCCACAACACGCGCGGACTCGGCCTCGCCAACGCACTGGCGGCATTCGAAGAAGGCATCACCCATTTCGACAGCTCAATGGGCGGGCTCGGCGGCTGCCCCTTCGCGCCGGGGGCGAGCGGCAACGTGATCACCGAAGACCTGGTGTTCATGTTCGAGAGCATGGGGCGCTCGACCGGCGTCGATTTCGACAAGCTGCTGGGCGCGCGCACGATCCTCACGCAGGCCATTCCCGACGAGCCGGTCTACGGTCACACGCCGCAGGCCGGACTGCCGAAGAACTTCCGCCGCGCCGCCTGACGATGGCCACGTTGCCCCTCGACGGCATTCGCGTCGTCGAGTTTGCCCACATGGTGATGGGCCCTTCCTGCGGACTCGTGCTCGCCGACCTCGGCGCCGAGGTGATCAAGGTCGAGCCGCTCGAGGGCGACAACACGCGCCGGCTCGAGGCCGCGGGCGCCGGTTTCTTCCCGATCTTCAACCGCAACAAGAAAAGCCTCGCCGTCAACCTGAAGAGCGACGCCGGGCGCGACGTCGTGCTGCGTCTGCTCGAGCAGGCCGACGTGCTGACCGAGAACTTTCGCCCCGGCGCGCTGGAGAAAATGGGCTTCGGCTACGAGGCCCTCATCGCGCGCAATCCACGGCTCATCTACTGCTCGCTGAAGGGCTTTCTCGACGGTCCGTACCAGGAACGCGCTGCGCTCGACGAAGTGATGCAGATGATGGCCGGCCTCGCCTATATGACCGGATTGCCGGATCGCCCGCTGCGCGCCGGCTCCTCGGTGGTCGACATCCTCGGCGGCACCTTCGGTGCAGTGGGCGTGCTCGCGGCGCTGCGCGAGCGGGACCGCACCGGACGCGGCAAACGCGTCACCAGTGCGCTGTTCGAGAATACGGCCTACCTCGTCGCCCAGCACATGGCGCAGTTCGAGCTCACCGGCGACGCGCCGCCGCCGATGTCCGTGAAGCGCCCGGCCTGGGGAGTCTACGACATCTTTGAGACCGGCGACGCCGACCGCCTGTTCGTCGGCGTGGTCACCGACACGCAGTGGGCGGTGTTCTGCAAGGCCTTCGACGAGCCCGAGCTCGCCGCCGACGCGCGTCTGCGCACCAACGGCGACCGGGTCAAGCAGCGCGCCTGGCTCATCCCGCGCCTGGCTGAGACGCTCAAGCGCTACACGCGCGCCGAGCTGGCGGCGAAGCTCGAGAACATCGGCCTGCCGTTTGCGCCGATCGCCAAACCCTGGGACCTGCTCAGCGACCCGCATCTCAACGCCTCGGGCGGCCTGATGACGACGCAGCTGCCGGACGGCAAGGTCGCCCACATCCCCGCCCTGCCGATCGCGCTCGACGGCGCGCGCCTGCCGAAGCGGGCCGATCCGCCGCGGGTCGGCGCGCACACGCGCGAACTGCTCGAATCGGCAGGACTCGGCGGCGCGGAAATCGACGACCTGTTTACGCGACGCATCGTCGCCTGACGCCCCGCGCTAGCGCGCGATCAGCTTCGGCAGGAACAGCGTCAACTCGGGCAGCACGATCAGCAGCACCACCACGCACAGCGCCAGCCCGACGAACGGCGCAACCGAGACAATGATGTCGCGCATCGACGTTTGCGGCGATGCGCCCTTGGCGACGAACAGCAGCAGGCCGAACGGTGGCGTCGCCAGGCTGATCTCCAGCACCATCAGCATCAGTACGCCGAACCACACCGGGTCGAAACCGAGGTTCTGCACGATCGGCATGAACAGCGGGATGGTGATCATCATCATGCTGACCTGATCCATGAAGCAGCCCAGGAACAGCAGGATCAGCAGCATGCCGAGCAGAAGCATCATCGGCGTCAGCCCCGCATCGAGGATGGTCGCCGACAGCCCGGCCGAGGCCTGCGAGAACGCCATGATCTGCGAGAAGGTGATCGAGCCGCAGATGATGAACAACGTCATCACGGTGAAGCGCAGCGTCTGGCGCACCGAGACGGCGAAGCTCTTCCAGCTCAGACGCCGATACGCCGCGGCCGCGCAGAGCGACGCCGCCGCCCCCAGCGCGGCCGACTCGGTCGGCGTCGCAATCCCGCCGATGATGCTGCCGACCACGACGATGAAGATGCTCGACAGCGGAACCACGTACTTGATGAACGGCAGGATGCGCTCGCGCCAGCTGAGCTGCTCGACCTCGTACGCGGGCGCAAGCAGCGGGTTGCGCCAGCAGCGGATGATCACGTAGGCGAAGAACAACACCGCCAGGATCAGCGCCGGGATGATCGATGCGACCAGCAGCTCGCTGATCGAGATCTGCGCGATCGAACCGAGCAGCACGGCGAGCGCCGACGGCGGGATGAGCATCGCGATGCCGCCGACGGCGACGATCGGACCGATGGCGATCGCCGGCTGGTAGCCGCGCCGGTACATCTCCGGCAGCAGGGTCGAGCCGAGCATCGCGGTGTTGGCGATGGTCGAGCCGGAGAGCGAGGAAAAGATCGTGCCGCCGACGATCGCCACCAGCGACAGCCGCCCCGGCACGCGCGCGATCAGCTTGTCGACCGCGTCGATCGCACGCGCCGCGACGCCGGTGTAGAACATGATCTCGCCCATCAGGATGAACAGCGGGATCGGCAGCAGCGCGAAACTCTGCACCGAGTCCACCGCGTTGCGCACCAGCTGCACCACGCCGTTCTCGCCGCCCATGAAGACGTAGGCGCCGATCAGGTTGGTGGCGAAAAAGGCGAACACCACCGGCAAGCCGATCGCCATCAGCACCAGCAGCGTGCCGAGCAGGACGAGCAGGACCGCGTACCACTCCATGGACTAGCGCGCCTCGCCCGCGGCGTCCGCCGACGGCGACGGACGCGGCCACAACACGCGCCGCACGAAGAGCAGCAGCAGAATGAAGAAGATCGGCGGCGCGATGACGTACAGGTACCACTCAGGGAAGACGAAGGTCTCGTGCACCAGGTTGGCCGCGCTGTACGAGCGCCAAAACATGCGCAGCGCGTAGTAGGTGAGCACCGCGCAGACCACTGCGCCGAGGCCGTCGGTGCAGCGCCGCAGCAGCGCGCGCGCGCGCGGCGGCAGGCGCTCGACGGCCACTTCTATCGCGATGTGCCCTTCCTCGCGCAGCACCCAGGGCGCGGCGAGGAAGGTGATGCCGTAGAGCAGGTACTCGGCGATGTCGAGCGTCCACGGCGTGGGAAACAGGCGCAGCGTGCGCGCTGTAACGTCGACGCAGATCAGCACCACCAGCACGCACAGCATCGCGCCGGCGGCGAGCGCGAGCAGGTTGACCAGGGCATCGAGCGCGGAGCGCGGCGGCCCTCCGCCGCCGCCGGAAAGGCGCAAGGGGGTCTTCTAAACGTTAGCCGCCGTGGCGCATTGCTTGCGGCGCGCCACGGCAGATTGTTGTTCTTACTTCAGCAGCGGGCGGGTTTTCTTGACGAACTCCGCATCGCCCTTCGCCAGGTCGCCCCAGTAGGCCTCCTCGGCAGCGTCGGCGAAGGCGGCGCCCATGTCCATCGTCTTGATGCCGGCCTTGGCCTGCGCCGCCTTCTGCTTGGCGTCCTCGTCGGCGCGCCACTTCGGCCACTCGCCCTCGACCCACACGGCCATCTGGCTCAGGCACTCGCGCTGGTCGGCGGCCAGGCCCTTCCACTTGTCGAGGTTGACGAGAATCGCCACCGCGGCGCTGATGAAGCCGGGGTCGTGGCGGATCTTGGTGTACTTGTCCCAGCCGAAATCCTGGATGCCCCACAGCGGCCAGCCGTAGCCGTCGACCGCGCCGCGCTCGAGCGCGGTGTGCACCTCGGGCGGCGCCATGCGCACCGGGTTGGCGCCGAGCGACTTGAAGAAGGCGTCGTAGATCGGCACCGAGCGCAGGCGAAAGCCCTCGAACTTGCCGTCCTTGCCCGGCTTGGTGGTGTACAGGTGGAAGCGCACGCCGTTGAAAAGGTGCGTCAGGTACCAGGCGTTGAGCTTCTTGTTGTATTCCTCGTTGATCAGCGCCCAGGCGCCGTTCTTGCGCTGCTCGGCGGACTCGTTGCGCGCCACGCTGATGACGTCGCCCGCCGGCACCGCGCCGCGCCAGTAGTTGGGCGGACCATAGTGCATGTCGATGACGCCGTTCTTCAGCGCGTTCCATTGCTCGAGCGAGGGGATCGCCTCGGGACCGACGATGCTGATGCTGACCTTGCCGGCGCACTGCTTGTTGGTCGCTTCGACGAAGCGCACGAACTGGCGCGCAACGATCGAGCGCACCGGCAGGAACGACGCGGCCTTGAGCTTGACCTCTGCCGCCGCGGCTGGCAGCGCCGTCGCGCCCCCCGATACCGCCGCCGCGATGACGGCGATTTGCAGGATTCTTTTCATTGCAGTCTCCTCTCCGATTGAGCGCCGCAGTCTAGCCGCGGCGCCCGCGGGCGGCAAGCTGCGGCGCCGTTCAGTCGCGCGGCGGTCCCGGCGGCGGCAGCAGCTCGAGGTGCTGCAGCAGGCCGACGAAGCGTCCGAGCAGATCATGCTGGTACGCTGCGAGATCGCGTCCGCGCCAGTCGTGGAAGCCCTGGCCTTCACGCGCGCCGCGCCGCCCTTCCTGCATCAGGCGCTCGACGATCGGCGGCGGCGCGTAGCGCGGCGCATCGAGCGCCTGCGCCATCGAGCGCGAGGCGTAGTACAGGATGTCGACGCCGCCGAAATCGATGAATTCGCAGATGCCCATGGTCGCGTAGCGCGGACCGAAGCCGCTGCGCACCGCGCGGTCGATGTCCTCCGCGCTCGCCACCCCCTCCTCGACCAGGCGCGCGGCTTCGTTCATCGCCGCCGCCTGCAGGCGCGGGACGATGAAGCCCGGCGAGGCGGCGCAGCGCACCACGACCTTGCCGGCCGACTCGAGCAGCGCGCGTATGCGCGCGAAGGTCGATTCCGCCGTCGTCTTTGCCGGGCTCACCTCGACCAACGGGATGAGGTAGGCCGGATTGAGGAAGTGTGTGTTGACGAAGCGCGCCGGATGCGTGACCAGCGCCGCGAGCGTATCGGCGAGCATCGAGGAGGTGGTCGAGGCGATGATCGCCTGCTGCGGAACCTGTTCGCAGACCCGCGCGAAGGCATCGCGCTTGGCCTCGAGCGTTTCGGTGACGCCCTCGAACAGCACGTCGGCGGCCGCCAGCGCCGGGCCGGCCTGCTCCAGCGCATGCAGCGCGACGCGCGCCACGATCGCCTCGCACTGCGCCGCATCGAGCACGCCGTGCGCGCGCAGCAGGCCGAGGTTGGTCTCGATTTCCGCGCGCGCCGCGGCCTGCAGCCGGGCAGCGTCGGCGGCGTCGCGCGGCTTGAAATCGACGATGTCGACGTGATAGCCGGCATAGGCAAAGACATGAGCGATGCCGCGCCCCATACGCCCCGCGCCGAGCGCGACGATGCGGGTCACGCGCGGAGGCCCTCGCGCAGCAACGCCGACATTTCGGCGCGCGACAGGTCGGCAAGACCCAGGTTCTCCAGCGTACGGCCGCTGGCCCGCAGGTCGCGCCCGAGCATCGCCGAGGCGATCGACAGCAGGCCGCGCGCCACCGGACAGGGGACGCCGGCCCACTCGGCGACCGAAACGAGGAACGCCAGTCCCTGCTCGATGTCCTCGCGCATATAGCGATGCTCGGTGAGCAGGATCTTTTCGCTCCAGTCCTTCGAGTCGGTGAGCTTTTTGTGCACCCTGCGGCCGTACATCCACTCCTCGCCGTCCGCTCGATAGTGGTCGGCGAGCGGAAAGTGCGGCGCGGCGTAGCCGAGCGCCTCGCGCACCGCGATCCGCTCGGCATCGAGCGCGTCGGTGACCCGGCGGATCGACGGCTGCGTACCTTCGTTATGGATGTCCCAGCGCTCGAAATGCTCCAGCGGACCGGCGTTCATCAGGATGAGCGGCGGATGGATGATCGGCCCGGCGTTCATCAGCGCCGCCGACAGCGCATCCTCGACCGGCTCGAGTGCCGGAAACGCGCGCCGGATCACGGCGATGGCCCGCGCCTGGGCGCGCGCCGGGAACACGCCCGTCGGCAGTCGGGTCGCGCGCGCGGTGATCGCGGCGGTGGCAGGGCCGTGTTTGCGCGTCAGCCAGGGCAGCGTGCCGGTTTCCGCAAACGCGAAGCCTGCGCGGTTGCCGGCGGCGCGGACCGCCTGCGTCATCAGGTAAGAGCCAAAGGTCCCCGGCGCAAGGAACACGACCTGTTCGTCGACCAGTTGCGCTGCGATGCGCTGCGCGTTGTCAGCCTGGGTAAATGCCGGATCGGGCATCACCACCAGCGCCGCGCCGCGCAGCACTTCGCCGATGTCGTCGCTCACGCAGGCAATCGGCACGCGGCGCTCGCCGTCGGCGTCCTTCAGCGTGATCGCACCGCTGGCGCGCAGTGCCTCAAGCGCCCGAGCATCGCGCCGCCAGAAGCGCACGCGGTGCCCCTGCGCCGACAGGTCAGCGGCGCAGGCGTAAGCGCCGTTGCCGCCGCCGAGGACCGCGATCTCCATCGAACCTGCCCCGGCGCAGTGCCGCGCGCCTCAGACGTAGCTCTGGTAACGCGGGTCGTACATGCGCGAACGCACGTACGCCAGCAGGTCCTTCGGTTCGGGTGCGTCCGCGAGGCCCTGCGTGTAGGCGATGCCGGCGACCGCCGTGCCGATGCGCGCCGACACCTCGCGCACCGCGACCAGCGGCGGATAGAGGCTGCCCTGCGCGAGGTCCGCCTCGGACACCGTTGCCGCGAGCGCCTCGGCCGCCGCAAGGAACATCGCGTCGTTGACCTGGCGCGCCTTGCTGGCGATCGCGCCGAGCCCGACGCCCGGGAAAATGTACGAGTTGTTGCCCTGCCGCGGCACGAAATGCTGCCCCCCGTAGTCGACCGGATCGAAAGGACTGCCCGAGGCGAACAGGGCCCGCCCGCCGGTCCAGCGGTACGCCTCCTGCGCCGTGCATTCGGACTTCGAGGTCGGGTTGGAGAGCGCAAACACGATCGGGCGCTTGTTGAACTTGGCCATGCTGCGCAGCACCGGTTCGGTGAACGTGCCGCCCACGGCCGCGACGCCAATGATCGCCGTCGGCTGCAGTGCGTCCACCGCGGCGCCGAATTCCTTCACCGCGGGATGCGCATGCGCGTACGGCTGCTTGTGCTCGGCAAGCCCCGTGCGCTCCGCGACCACCAGGCCCTGCGAATCGACCAGCCAGCAGCGCTGCCGCGCCTCGGCTTCGGGCAGGCCTTGTGCCCGCATCGCCGTCACGATCAGGTCCGATATGCCCGTCGCCGCCTCGCCCGCGCCGAGAAACAGCACCTTCTGGTCGATCAGGCGCCCGCCCGTCACGCGCAACGCCGAGAGCAGACCGGCGAGCGCGACCGCGGCCGTACCCTGAATGTCGTCGTTGAAGGTGCAGATGCGCTCGCGGTACCTGTCCAGCAGGCGGAAGGCGTTGTGGTTGGCGAAATCCTCGAACTGGATCAGCACGCCGGGGAACACCTCCTGCGTCGCCGCGATGAACTCCTCGACGATCGCATCATAATCCGCGCCGCTGACGCGGCGCTGCTTGAGCCCGAGGTAGAGGGGATCGTCGAGCAGTGTCGGGTTGTTGGTGCCGACGTCGAGCAGCACCGGCAGCGTCTGCGTCGGCGGAATGCCCGCGCAGGCCGTATACAGCGCGAGCTTGCCGATCGGGATGCCCATGCCGCTGGCGCCCAGGTCGCCCAAGCCGAGAATGCGTTCGCCGTCCGAAACCACGATGATCGACACCTCGCGGTACGGCCAGTTGCGCAGCACCTGCGCCATGCGCCCACGGTCGGCCGCGGTGATGAACATGCCGCGCGGCCGCTGGTAGATATGGCCGAATTTCTGGCAGGCGAGCCCGACGGTCGGCGTGTAGATGATCGGCACCATCTCGTCCGGGTGGTCCGCGATGACGCGGAAGAACAGCGCCTCGTTGCGGTTGTGCAGCGCTTCCAGCGAGACGTACTTCTCCAGCGGATCGGCCTGCCGGCGCAGGTTCTCCAGGATGCGCTCGACCTGCGTTTCCTGGGTGATGACCTGGGTCGGCAGCAGGCCGCGCAGACCGAGCGCGTCACGCTCGGTTTCGCTGAATGCCGTGCCCTTGTTCAGCGCCGGGTCGCGCAGCAGCGCGATGCCGTGCGGTTGCTCCGGCGGGGATTGATTGCTCATGCGATTCTCCGTTCCAGCGTTCTCACGCGAAGGCCCGCGTTCAGGGCTTCAGCTCGATCTCGACAAAAGCGTACTCGACATCGTTTGCATTGATCACGTCGTGCTCGACACCGACGTTGCGGAAGTACGGCACGCCCTTTTTCAGCTCGGCGATCGATTCCTGGCCGCCCTCGGTGACGAGCTTGAGCCGGCCGTCGGCCATCGGCACGACGACATAATCGAACTCGTGGCGGTGCCAACCGGTGGCCGCGCCCGGCGCGAAGCGCCACTCGGTCACCCGCACCCGTTCATTGTCGATGAAGACCGTCGGCTGCGCAGCGGCACGCCTCTCGGTCATGTCACGGGCTCCTTTCGGCGCAGCATGCCATACAGCGCCAGCGCGCACTGGGGCAGCAGGAACCAGAACGCCGCATTCGCCAGCGCGAGCGGCGCGGTGAGGAACGTGATGCCGCCCTTGCCGCTCGCATCGACGAAGGCGACGAAGAACGGCACGCCGATCACGGTACCCGGGCCACTGGGACCTTCGCCGGCGTAAGCCAGGCTTTCACGCGCGAACCAGGACGCGAGCGCGAGGACTGCGCCGATGCCATAGGCCGCGGCGTTTGCGGCGCGGCCGCTGTGCCTCGAGGCATAGCGCAGCGCAAGCGCACCGGCGACGATGCCGGCGAGGCCGAATGCGGCAAGCAGCGGTACCACCATGCGCCTGCCGCTCAGGCTTTCGCCCCGAGCGCGTCCTTGATCTGCTGCAGCGCCGAGGGGTCCTCGATCGTCGTCAGATCACCCGGATCGCGCCCTTCGGCGAGCGCCTGGATCGAACGGCGCAGCGTCTTTCCCGAGCGCGTCTTCGGCAGCAGCGTCACGAAATGCACCGCGCGCGGACGCCCGATCGCGCCGAGCTGCTTGTCGACGGTGGCCATGACCGCCTTCTCGAGCGCCTTGCGGCCTTCTGCGGAATCGAGCTTCGAGACGTCCTTGGCCACCGCAAAGGCGAGCGGCATCTGCCCCTTGAGCGCGTCCTCCACGCCGACCACCGCGCACTCGGCGATGTTCGGGTGCATGTTGACGGCCTCCTCGATCTCGCGCGTGCCGAGGCGGTGCCCGGCGACGTTGATCACGTCGTCGGTGCGCCCGAGGATGAAGTAGTAACCGTCCTTGTCGCGAATGCCCCAGTCGAAGGTCGAATAGACCTGTTTGGTGGCGAAGGTCGAGAAATAGGTCTTCACGAAGCGTTCGTCGTCGCCCCAGATGGTCGTCATGCAGCCCGGCGGCAGCGGCGGCGCGATCGCCACCACCGCCTTCTCTTCGGCATCGGCGTCGCTGGCATCGGCTTCGCGCAGCAAGTGCAGATCGTAGCCGTACACCGGGAACGAGGGGCTGCCGAACTTGATCGGCGTGTTCTCGACGCCGTGAACGGCGGAGAGGATCGGCCAGCCGGTCTCGGTCTGCCAGTAATGGTCGATCACCGGGATCTTCAGCGCCTCTGAAATCCAGACATGGGTCGGCTCGTCGAGCGGCTCGCCGGCGAGGAACAGGTGCCGCAGCGAGGACACGTCGTACTTGGAGAGGTAGGCCGGATCCTGCTTCTTCAGCACGCGGATCGCGGTCGGCGCCGAGAACATGACGCTCGCCTTGTACTTTTCGACGATCTGCCACCAGATGCCGGCGTCCGGGCGGATCGGCACGCCCTCGTACATGATGGTGGTCATGCCGGCGATCAGCGGGCCGTAGATGATGTACGAGTGTCCCACCACCCAGCCGATGTCCGAGGTGGTGAACATCGTCTCGCCGGGATTGCCGCAGTAGATCAGCTTCATCGACGAGGCGAGCGCCACCGCATAGCCGCCGACGTCGCGCTGCACGCCCTTCGGCTTGCCGGTGGTGCCGGAGGTGTAGAGGATGTACGAGGGTTCGCTCGACTCGAGCCAGGCGCAGGGCACCTCGGCCTTGGCATGCTGCGCGGCGAATTCCTTCCAGTCGACGTCGCGCCCCGCCACGGTCGGCATGTTGGGATCGAGCCCGCGCTTGTAGATCAGCACGTGCGCCGGCGGGTTCTTGGCGAGGCGGATCGATTCGTCGACCAGCGACTTGTACAGCACCGCCTTGCCCATGCGACTGCCGCCGTCGGCGGTGATCATGAGCTTCGGCCTGGCGTCGTCGATGCGCGCGGCGAGGCTCGCCGCGGCGAAACCGCCGAACACCACCGAGTGCACTGCGCCGAGCCGGGCGCAGGCGAGGATCGCGAAGCAGGCCTCCGGAATCATCGGCATGTAGATGATCACGCGGTCGCCCCTGCCCACGCCGAGCGCCTGCATCATCGCCGCAGCGCGATTCACCTCCGCATGCAGCTCGCGGTAGCTGTAGCTCTTTTCCTCGTCGACCTCGGTCGAGATGTAGACCAGCGCCTTCTGCTCGCCGCGCTCCGCGAGATGGCGGTCGATCGCGTTGTAGCAAAGGTTGGTCTCGCCCCCGACGAACCACTTGGCGAACGGCGGGCGCGAGAAATCGAGCACCTTGCCGAACGGTTTCTGCCAGTGCACCAGCCTGGCCTGCTCGGACCAGAATGCGTCGCGGTCCTCGATCGAGCGCCGATGAAAGTCCTGATACGTGCCCATGCCCCTCCTCCTCCGCGCGACAGGCGCCTGCCTGTTCAGGCGTTCATATCCACCACGACCCGCCGGCTCACCTTGCCGGCGATGAAATCGTCGAACACCGTCGGCAGCTGCTCGAACGGGATCGTGCGCGCCATCTCCTTCAGCATCGGCGGGCGCATGTCGCCCGCCAGCCGTGCCCACACGCTGCGCTCGAGCTCGGGGCTCGGGGCATCCGTCGAGTTGATGCCGAGCAGGCTGGCGCCACGCAGGATGAACGGCATCACCGTCGCGTTCAGGTTGGGGCTCGCCGCCAGGCCGATCGAGGCGATCACGCCGTTCACCTTCATGGTGCTCGCCATCCACGACAGCACCTCGCCGCCCAGGTTGTCCACCGCGCCGGCCCAGGTCGCCTTGTCGAGCGGGCGGATCTTGCCGAGGTCGAGGCTCGAGCGCAGCAGGATCTCCTTCGCGCCGATCGTCTTCAACCACTCGGACTCGGCTTCCTTGCCGGT
>Ga0209536_100003248_pt1 | contig 26160 bp, 26 predicted proteins | sample DeeMarSeWOR28_12_FD_187461 | JGI IMG/M metagenome (GOLD analysis project Ga0209536, IMG submission 187461) | Marine sediment microbial communities from White Oak River estuary, North Carolina - WOR-2-8_12 (SPAdes) (version 2) | ecosystem: Environmental > Aquatic > Marine > Intertidal zone >...
CTGCTAAACAGTGACTTCCGCTTCCATGCCGTTCCTGTCAAAGTAAAAGCTTTTGGAACATTTCCAGTGCGGGCTTATGCTGTTCTGGGTTTGTAATGACAAATATACGTTCTTTGGAAATTAATGCAATATAATTGGGTTATACATTTGATGGTGGTGATTTTTGCAGAGTTTTCAATATACACCTTACGCTAGTTTGCTCGCGCTGTCCGCCCTGATTGCGGCAGTGCTGGCTGTTTATATCTGGGATCGTCGCGGGGCAACCGGTGCAAAATCTGCAGCAGCGCTCATGGTGGCGGTGTTCGTGTGGAGTGCGGGCTATATGTTGGAGTTCATGGGGGCCGATCTCGAAACAAAATTGTTCTGGGCAAAAATCCAATATTTTGGAATTGCGACTCTCCCTGTAGCGTTGTTCCTATTTTCTTTAGACTTTTCGGGATACAAGCTATGGCGCACTACTCCAAAATTAGCATTTTTGCTTATCATCCCAATCCTAACTGTTATTCTTGTATTCTCAAACGAATTACATCGATTGATTTGGCCGGCGTGGAGCTTGAAATTCATTGATGCTCGAACATCAATTCTAAACCTGGAACATGGTCCAGCTTTTTGGGTGAATTTTATCTATGCCTTCATTCTTCTGACAGCCAGTACGGTTTTAATCATCCAAGCATTGATACGTCGTCCAAAAATCTACCGCGGACAAACGATCAGCATACTGGTGGGGATTGCATTCCCCTGGATCATAAACGCGGTGTCAAATCTTATTTACCATATCGATTTAACACCCTTTGCCCTTACGATTACTGGCCTGGCATTTGCCTGGAGCATCTATAAGCATCACCTGTTTGAAAGTCCTCCAAATGCTTTTGAAACCATAATTGAGAGTATGAACGACCCGGTTTTCATCCTGGATATGCGGAATATGATCATCAACGCCAATTCAGCGGCGCAACTAATGCTCAATCTTCCAATCAACGAAATTATCGGCCATCATAGCAGTGAAGTTTTCGTAGGCCAAACAGACATATTCGATGTTTACCAACATGCTTTGAATATCCGCGAGGAAATAACGATTGGCCCAGAGTCACAAAAACGTCATTACGAAATATCAATTTCGCCGCTCACCGACCGCCTTGACAAAATTCTCGGACGGGCGATCATCTTACATGATATTTCTGACCGTAAAAAAGCTGAGAATGCAATGGCTATATCAAGAGACCAGGCATTGGAATCAAGCCGCGTCAAAAGTGAGTTCCTCGCCAGAGTTAGCCATGAACTCCGCACGCCGCTGGGCGTAATTCGCGGCTACGCAGACCTATTGTCTGAACCTGCCTACGGCGCGCTCTCAGAGTTGCAAAACAAAGCTGTCAGTGAGATTATTGACAGCACTGACCGCATTTCAGGTATGGTAGGTGAGCTACTGGACGAAGCACGGCTGGCAGCTGGAGCGGTTCAGCTTGAGATCGAGCCTTTCAACCCAGCTGAAATTTTGGAAGATATCAAACAAAAACTATCCGTCCTAGCTGATCAAAAGAAATTAGAACTCAATGCAGAACTTGACCCAGATTTACCGGCCCAACTCGTTGGCGACCCGACACGCATCCATCAGATGGTGACCAACCTGACCAGCAATTCCATAAAGTTCACCAGAAAAGGAGAAGTGGGCATCCATTTCTATCTGCACGACACAAACCAGTGGGCCCTGGAAGTCAACGATACAGGCCCGGGCATCCCGGAAGAAGCGCACGAGAGTATTTTTGAGCCTTTCCGACAGGCCGACAGCAGCATCCCGCGCATATTTGGCGGTACCGGCCTGGGACTCTCCATCGTCAAGCATCTAACCAACCTGATGGGTGGAGAGATCACCGTCAAAAGCGAAGTCGGCAATGGCAGCACGTTCACAATCATCCTCCCGCTCGAAACTGTGGAGCCCGAATGAGTTCGCCCTTGGCCCTTATCCTTGAAGACGATCCCAAATTATCCGAACTATATAATACCGTCTTAAAGCAATGTCAGTATGAAACTATAATAATTGACTCTGGACGAGATGCACAAAAAAGTCTCGAAACGCTTGCACCGGTTCTAATTTTGTTGGATATTCACCTCCCCTACGTTTCTGGCATGGACCTCCTGAAACAAATACAGGCGGATAAGCGCTTCGAGGAAACCACGACGATTGTTATGACTGCCGACCTGTACACTGCCAAAGAACTTGAAGGTCATGTAAAGCACGTACTTCTGAAGACACATGGGATCACAAATCTGCGTAACATTGCCACTGGCGTCCACCCGGACCATTAGCCTGCTACCGTCAAACAACCGATTCCCTTCTGCCAACAACATCGAAAGAATTCAAACACCGTTACTGTTCATTGACGCACAGAACGATACAGTCATATATCCCAGCATGGTCAATCCAGCCCAAATTTATGGCACAACTACTGAAATCTTTCCGGATATGGTTCATGACATCATGTTGGAAGCAGGCTGGGAAAAGATTGCGAAGCGGATTTTGGATTGGCTGGATTGAAAAGGGATTTTGATTAGTGGAGATCAATCAAACCTTATACGTAACCGATCCACAAGAATGGCGGGCATGGCTGGAAACACACTACAAGACCGAATGTGAGATCTGGCTTATTTATTACAAGAAGGATTCCGGTAAGCCACGCATCGTGTACAATGACGCTGTCGAGCAGGCCCTTTGCTTCGGCTGGATCGACAGCATCATCAAAAAACTGGACGAAGAATGCAGCGCCCAGCGCTTCTCGCCCAGAAAGCCTAAAAGCCGATACTCGCAGCCAAACATCGAACGCTTGCGTCATCTGGTCGCGGAGGAACAAGTGTTAGATGAAGTTGTAGAATCTCTGGGAGATGTTTTGGATCAAGAATTCGTCTTCCCGCCAGATATTCTCGATGCGATCAAGGCAGACCAGGGCGCCTGGGAAAACTATCAAAACTTCTCTGATACGTATAAGCGCATTCGTGTTGCCTTCATCGAGACAGCCCGGAAACGCCCAGCGGAGTTCCAAAAACGACTGAACTACTTCGTCAAGATGACCCGCAAAAATAAGCTGATCGGCTTTGGCGGCATCGAGAAATATTATTAGATCAAATTAATTTTCAAGGAGCATCCAATGAGCCAGATTCGCCTGTCAGCCGCTTGTTTCAAAGCCGGAGTAGTGAGTAATTTTGACGATTTTGCCATGCACGTTTCCAGCCTGGTAGACCAGGCTGCTCCTAATCATCCGGATTTCCTGATATTCCCTGAGCTTCTAACGCTTGAACTCATCAGTTTCTTTGAAAATACAGAATCGCCTGAAGAATATTTTCGCCTGGCAAGCTACACTAACGCTTACCTTGATCTCTTCACCCATTTGGCAAAGGATAAAGGCTTTTACATTGTAGGCGGCTCGCACCTGCGGGAAATCAATGGCAAATTGTACAATACCAGCCACCTGTTCGCGCCAGATGGACAGGTGATGGAACAGCGCAAATGTCATCTATTTCCCGATGAAGTGTCCACCACAACACCTGGTGACCAATTGTTTGTTTTCGAAACTGAAAAAGTTAAGCTCAGCCTGTTGACCTGTTATGACCTAGAATTCCCTGAAGCCGCCCGTCTGGTTTCTGTACAGGGGGCAGAGATTTTGCTTTCACCTTCAGCCACGGCCAGCGTTCACGGCTACTGGCGGGTGCGTCATTGCGCACAGGCGCGTTGCATTGAAAACCAGGTCTTTGTTGCGCATTGCAGCCTGTTGGGCGCAGTAGACGATACTCCTTTCTACGGAGCGGCCTCCATTCTGACACCTTGTGATGGAGATTTTCCGGAAAAGGGCATTGCTGCTGAATCCGCCTTCAACGAAGAAACTATCGCCACCGCTGAGATTGAGACAGAAATGCTTCACGAAATTAGACGATCAGGAGCAGCCACAACATTTAACGACCGGCGTTGGGACGTGCTGAATGCGCTCTATCAGTTCGAAAGCAATTCACCGGATGGCAGCAAGGTACATACCAATGAAATACAAGGAAAATGACTGACACTTTCCTTGTAGGTGATCGCGTCAAGGTGTTTCTCGATTCCAAATTCTGGAAGAGTGAAGGCTGGTTCGAAGGGACTGTTGTACGCATCGACCCATACTCGAAACACCGTCAATTTTACTGGGTGGAACTGGACTTAGAAGTGGAAGCCTTAAAGGGCGGCAGAACGTATCTAGTTTCGGTATTCAATCCCAAAAATCTCACAAAAACCTGACATCTGCAAGGATGTCTTTTCAATCGGTTATAATCGCACCAAATCTGTCATAATTTCTGGTCCAAAATGTCGATATTCCGAAAATTATCTATAATCTTCATTGTCATCGTGATTCTATTGGCCTTTGCATCTACGCTGATCTGGCGCTCCCCGGATTACTACACGGACTATGGAACGATAGAGTTAACCGCACCGATATTGACCGACGAAGAATACGGCGCGCTGATTAATACGCATCCGCGCCCGTATATTGTAGAGATTGAAACTCAAACTGGCGGGGCAGTTTTACTTTACGGCAGCGAGCATACCCAAAATCCGAATGATCCGCAGGTCGCTGATATTCAGGAACGCTGGAATGATTTTCAACCAACCGTCGCACTCGTAGAGGGTCGCCTGGGGTTTTTCGTTCAAGGTTTCCAAAACCCGGTCAAAGAATATGGCGAAATGGGTTGGGCTTTCTGGGTGGCGCGAAAAGATAATGTTCCGGCTTACACCTGGGAAGCGCCACGCGAGCGCGAAATCCAGTATACGCTCGAAGAGTACTCCAAAGAACAGGTTGCATTGTTTTACATCTTGAGGCCCTATTTCAGCAATCTCCGTTTTGGCAAACCGGAAGATCCAGACGCTGTTGCTGCAAACTATATCCGTGAACGCAGTGATTATCCGGGGATTGAAACCACAATTTCCAGCGTGGATGAAATCGACACTATCTGGGGGCGCGATTTCCCGGACGAAGCAGATTGGCGCAACACATCCGATCAGTTCGGCTTACCAGGTTACCTGGGAGAGATCGCAAACCGATCGGGCCAGGCCAGGGATGAACATTTCGTGCGTGTCATCATCGACCTGGTGCAAAAAGGGGAGCGCGTCTTTGCCATTGCCGGGTCGAGTCATGCTGTCAAATTGGAGCCGGCCCTGCAGGCTGCCTTTCCAAATGACTGATAAGAAGAGTCCCTACCTGAAAGACGCTGTTTGGTTCGGTCTGGTCTCTTTACTTGCTGGCGGTGCGGTCATGATCTTGTCAGTTACCGTTGACATGATAAATACGACCACGCCGCGTTGGATTGGCACCCTTTTCGGATTGATGTTCTTCAATGCGGGGATCGCGGTTGAGTTAATGGATTCGGGTTTCAGCGATTATGGGGAATCAAATGGTTTTCATATCTACATACCTAGGCATTGCTATCAATCCCCTTAGCTTTTCCCACACTTTTCAACTGGGTGGCCTTTGGGCCAGGAGAACGCGAGTTCAGCATGGAAGGTTCCACCCCCTTCTTGTCTGTATATTTTGACCGCACCAGCGAAATCATCGGACGGATTGTATTCGGGAACCAGCCTTTCTGATGGATGCATTCTTGGCGTATGTAGCCTATAACCTTATCGTAGACAATTTTAAAAAATAAAATAACGATATAGCTTCAGACGCTGACCAGGCGGATTCGGAACAACAAATACGGCACCACACGAAAAAGAGCGAGATCATCATCTCGCTCTTTTTATCCACATCAAACCGGACTATTTGCCTGCTACCAAGTCCTCGAGCATTTTCATCGTCAATGACTTGGGCCGCTCGATCGGTTGGCCCAGTGCGCGCGCCCAGACGTAGTTGGCAGTCACGCCTAGTGCGCGGCTGACGCCGAACAATACAGTGTAGAAATCAAATTCTGTCAGGCCGTAGTAGTACTGGAGCGTGCCGGAGATAGCGTCCACGTTGGGGGCAGGATTCTTGGCCTTGCCCTGCTCGATCAGTACCTGGGGGACAATTTCGAAGACCATGTCCGCAATCTGGACCAAGGTGTCATCAGCGAAGCGCTCCTTGGCGAATTCCATCTGCGCCGTAAAGCGCGGATCGGGCACCCGCAGCACTGCATGTCCATAACCGGGGATAACCTTGCCACTTTCGAGCGTGTCCCAGGCATACTTGCGCAATTGTTCTTTGGTGGGAACGCCACCGAACATATCGCGCACGCCCAGCAGCCAACCAAGGCATTCCTGATTGGCAAGTCCATGTAGTGGACCAGCCAGGGCGTTCAGGCCAGCGGAAAAAGCGTAGTAAATGTCTGAGAGCGTAGAAGCAGCCAAGTGGGTGGCATGAGCCGAAGCGTTCCCGGACTCGTGGTCAGAGTGGATGATGATGTACAAGCGCGAAAGATCTGCATAACCCTGCTGGTCGTCTATACCGAGCATCTGGGCAAAATTAGCTCCGTAATCCAGGTTGGGATCGCTCTTGGGTTCCTGCCCATCGCGATATTTTAGGTTATAGATAAAGGCAGCCACCACCGGCAGCTTGGCGGTCAGGTTGAGGGTATCTTCCAGAGCTGGCTCCCAGTACTCGTCCTTGGTCATGCCTTCCTGATAGCGGCGCGCAAACTCAGACTTGGGCTGCAAGGACGACACCGCCAGCGAGAAGAGCGTCATGGGATGCGTATCTTTGGGCATGGCGCGCAGGGTATCGAACACATATTGCGGGACTTCGCTGCGCCTGGCCCACGAGTCTTCGACAGCCAACGCCTGCTCTTTGGTGGGTACTTCACCGATCAGCAAGAGATAGAACAGGCCGCCAACGTAGGGCATGTCTGCGCCATCGGGCTTGGGCAGTGCGGCCAGTGTTTCAGGGATAGTCATACCGCGGAAACGGATGCCTTCCGCCGGGTCCACGTAAGAAACGTCGGTCAGCAGTGATTTGATGTCACGCATCCCACCCACAATTTGCCCCACGGTCACATTTGAAACTACAACTTCTGCGTTCTCTTTAGCAAGCTTGCGATAGCGGTCACGCTGCACAGGAAGTTGGGCGGCTATTTTTTCGTGCAATATCATTCAACACCTCCGAAAATAATTGCTGCAGGGCAATGCAACGATCGTCCCTGCACAATATAGATTATTAGATTTTCACCACATTTTTCAACGCGTCATGAAGCTCTTTGACGGCTTCAGCAGATTTATCGAATTCAGCTCTTTCTTCATCGTTCAGATCATATTCGATGATCTTTTCCATACCGTTCGCGCCCAGCATGACAGGCACACCGAAGAACATATCGTTCAGGCCATATTCGCCTTCCAGGTAGGCAGCAGCGGGAACGATGAGTTTTTTATCCTTCAGGATGGCTTCCGCCATCTGGGCGCAAGCGACAGCCGGGGCGTAGTAGGCAGAAGTGCCCAGCAGGTTGACGATCTCGCCGCCGCCCTTGCGCGTGCGATCGACAATGGCGCCTAAACGGTCAGAAGGGATATAGTCCTGCAGCGGGATGCCAGCGATGTTCGAGTGACGGGTCAGCGGTACCATCGTATCGCCATGTCCACCCAGAACATAGCAGTTGATGTTCTCCACGCTCACGCCCGTTTCCATGGCAACAAAGGCCCGCATACGGGTGGAATCCAGGATGCCAGCCTGCCCGATAACGCGGTTGCGCGGCAAGCCGGATTTCTTCAGTGCCAGGTATGCCATCGTATCCAGCGGGTTGGTCAGGATGATGTAGTAAGCATCCGGGGAATATTTCAGGGTTTCCGTGACAGCCTTGCTGACGATTTCCGCATTGGCGGTCAGCAGGTCATCCCGCGACATACCCGGCTTGCGCGGCAAGCCAGCGGTGACGATGATGATATTCGAACCTTTGGTAGCCTCGTAACTGTTCGAGCCAACTACTTCCACATCTTTTCCGATGACCGGCATGGCCTGCGCCAGATCTAGCGCCTTGCCCTGCGGCATACCTTCAACAATGTCCACGAGAACGATGTCAGCGACCTCGCGCTCGGCCAGCCACAACGCGGTAGATGCTCCGGTCATTCCGGCTCCAATGATTGAAATTTTATTGGTCATTTCTCCTCCAATTTGTGTTGATTGTGTATTTAATTTTAAACTGCAAGACGGTGATAGGTTATTTTGTCACCTTTTTCCTATGCAATTAGTTTTTCGGACAAATAAAGAAGACTCTACCTTATTATAGGGCAAAGTCTTTTATTGCTTCAAATCGAACTTCGATTATGCTTCCTGCGCCTCAAGATAGCGCGTGGCCTGTATGGCTGCCGCCGCACCCATCCCCGCAGATGTGACCACCTGCCGGAAATGCGGGTCGGCCACTTCACCCCCCGCGAAGACACCTTCCACACTGGTTTCCATCATGTTGTTAACTTTGATGTATCCCAAATCGTCCAGTTCCAATTTGCCTTCGAATATCTGCGTATTTGGTGTGTGACCGATAAAGATGAAGACGCCGTCTGTTTGCAGAACGCTCTCTTCGCCTGTTTTCACATTCTTTAGCTTGACAGATTCAACCTTATCTTCACCAACTACTTTGGTCACGACCGTATCCCAAATAAATTTGATTTTTGCATGTGCTCTGGCGCGGTTCTGTAAAATAGCGCCTGCGCGCAACTCATCACGACGATGCACAATGGTTACCTCGGAAGCATAACGAGTCAGGAACAATGCTTCTTCCAAGGCGCTATCACCGCCGCCAACCACCACCACTTTCTTATCCTTGAAGAACCAGCCATCGCAGGTCGCACAATAGGAAACACCTTTGCCAGTCAGTTCTTCTTCGTTGGGAATGTTCAAATGATTTGGGCTGGCACCAGTACTGACAATAACGGAATCTGCCAGATATTCAGCGTTATCCGTCAACACTTTGAATGGACGTTGTGAAAAGTCAACCGCGTTAGCCAGGTCAAATTCTGTGCTTGCGCCAAAGTGCTCGGCCTGCTTCTGGAACAATTCGCCCAGCTCCGGTCCGCCAACACCTTTCGGGAAACCAGGATAGTTTTCAATCGTGTACGTTAATGCAGCCTGCCCGCCCAACTGCATTCCAGTCAAGACCACCGGTTCCAACTCCGCACGAGCTGCATACAATGCTGCAGCATAGCCTGCCGGGCCGGATCCAATCACCAGCACCTTGACGTGTTTTCCATTTTCATTCGATGTTTTAGATGGAGCAGAAACGCTTCCTAGATTGAACATATTCTTCCTCAATAATTAATATTTTCTTTTTTCAAGACGCCTTTAGCGGCGATGGTATTACTATTTTCATTGTATCAGATGCGTAAAAGCGTGAAAAGTTTCAGGAACATGTTGATTCATCAAAGCGTCTAAGCATTCAATTCTACTAAAGGAGATTTTTATGAAACGCTTCTTGATTTTTTCACTCTTAGTTCCTGTTTTCGTTGCACTTGCCTGTTCACCATTTATAGCATCCAGGCAAGCTAGGCCTGTCCCTGAATAACCACAAGTTGTTGTCGTTGAGCCAGTAGAAGCCCCTCCAACGCCCATCGCATCACTTGTCCCTGAGCTTTTCTTCCCAAAAACAATCTACCAGGATACAACCAACAACTTCGAATTCGACTATCCGTCCAGTTGGACATTTGACGGTGGCGAACAGCACTCACGGGGATATTACGTTTAGTTCTACTCATGGGACTGGCAACCCGTGACATTATCGAAACTACTCCGTTTGGAGAAACTATCCTGTCCGTCACAGTGAATTATTGGGATCCAAAAAACGATCTCGAAGCCTTCGTGAACCAGCGCAAACTAGCCTTGGATTCATCCGGAAACTCCATTCTCACCGAAGAACGCATCACGCTTGCTGATGACTTGCCTGCCGTTCAATTCACCCTCCAGGGGCCTGAGGGTACTCAAAGCTACTTCCTTTTCACTACAGTCGGCGAACAATACCTTACATTTAGCGGCAGTGGCAATCTAGGCCTGTTGTCAGATATAGCACATACATTAAAACCCATCCAATAACAAAACACAATTACAAACAGGCGTTATTGTGAAAACAACAGCGCCTGTTTACATTTAATCGGGTACTTATACGCAACGGATGTGACAATAAATCAAGTATAATTTATGAAATAACGGGTAAGAATTGTCTAATTTGCAAAGATAGTGAATATGAACGAAATAAAATCAAAACCAAAGATCGACTGGCAGATAGTCATTTTCTTCGTCCTCGCCTACCTGATCGCCTGGTCGATTGCCTTCATCTTTGGCGTAGACGACGAAGCCATCCGCGCCACCTATTCCCCGGTTGCCGCAACCATCCTTATCTATCTACCCAAGTTTGCCTTCACCCTTTCAGGTTTGGTAATGTTCTGGCACACCAAACGACTGAATGAAATGTGGACGCGCCTGACTCACTGGCGCGTCCATTGGATTTGGTATGCCCTGGCCTATTTCGGTCCCGCCTTGCTTTATCTCGCCTCCGCTTGGATCTCAAACCTGCTCTCGTCAAATGGACCGTTATCTCTCCACATCGAATTCCCGTCAATACTCTGGATGCTGACCTTTGGTGCGCAAACAGGCATCATCACCTATTTTCTCTTCCGCGGCGGACTCGGCGAGGAGATTGGCCTGCGTGGTTTTGCGCTGACACGTTTGCAAACCCGTCACTCCCCTCTGAAAGCCAGTCTCATCATCGGCTTCTGGTGGGGACTCTGGCATCTCCCAGCATGGATGGATCGTTCAGCATTAGAAATTGCTGTGACTTGGTTGGGTGTCCTGTCATTCAGCATGATCTTCACGTGGTTCTATAACAACACCATGAGCCTGCCCATCGTGATGCTTTTACACGCATCTCTTAACTCATTCGATGATGTCTACGAAAACATCTTCCCAAAACTTGTCGATATGAACTGGGAATTGCCTTACATAGCAGGTGTTCTTCTGCTTGGCATAGTATTTGCAATCATACTCAATCGGTCGGCGAACAAACCATCAACCACATAAGGAGATTCACTTAATGAACACTGGACTCAATATCGGTTTATGGATCGCACAGGTTTCACTTCTCGGTATCTACAGCGCGTATGGAATTTACAAAACTTTTTTCACCACCAAAGCCAAAGAAAACATGGCATGGACAAATGGCCGTTCGGACAATTTCATTCGCTTTGTAGGCATTGCTGAACTACTTGGTGCATTAGGCGTTGTTCTGCCCATGCTGACAGGCATACTGCCGTGGTTGACCCCACTTGCCGCAATTGGATTAACATTGGTTCAAGGATTTGCCATCTTCACTGAACACCTACCCAAAAAGGAATACAAGATACTGCCTTTAAATCTTTACTTTATGGCTATGTCGATCTTTGTTCTGATCGGGCGCTGGTCATTGTTTAGCTGATTATCCAAAGCATTACTTTAGAAAGTGAGAGAAGAAAATGAGCGTATTTTATGAAATATCTGGTTTAAACGTTTACATCCAGATCGTTGTGACGATTATTTCCATCTCTGTGCATCTTTTTAACACACGAAACATAGAACGCAGGGAAACTATCCTGGAAATCATCGCAATCTACACCTTTGGTCTCGCAGGCTGGTTCGGTATAATGAGTGGTTTGTTCGGCCACATCATCTATGCGGACCAAGTTGCTGCGGGCATCGGATGGCCTCTGGATAGCGGTTTCCAGATGGAACTGGGCTTTGCTTCCATCGGAATTGGCTTGATCGGTTTTTTAGGATTTTGGAATAGATCCTTCTGGCTGCCTTTCATCATCGCAAAATCCACTTTCATGCTGGGGGCAGGATTCACCCATATCCTTCACATGATTCAACACAACAACTTTTCTCCGAGTAATACAGGCATCATCTTGTATTGGGATTTTCTGTTTCCAATTTTCATGATCGTTTTGTACATGCTTTATCGGCGTCAGCAAAAAGCTCAATAAGCAAATTGAAAGGACAAATCAAAATCGAAGAAAATAATAAAACAACCAACGGTAACCGAGGAACTTCATCCAACATTTGGATCGGCTTGATCTTTATTGGCGGCGGAGCCATCGTTCTTCTAAATCAAATGGGCGTTCTATCCTTCGAGTTGAACTGGTGGGCGCTCTTTATCTTGATACCGGCCATTGGCTCATTCAGCGGTGCTTATAACCGCTATCGCGCTACAAACAATCTATTCGATATGAGTGTCATGATGCCTGCCTTGATTGGTCTGTTCATGGTCGCTTTGGCGTTTAACTTGCTGATCGGCAACGGCTGGAACTTCAACTGGAGTCTATACTGGCCTATCATGCTTATTATTATTGGCTTGGGCATGGTTTTCGGTCGTTCCCGAAAAGGATGAGATTATAGCATCCTGAAACTTACCACCAGACAAACGTAGATATCTATATTTTAATTCGCAAGAGGAGCAATCGATGCAATCTATGCTTGAAGTGAAAGACCTTGCCAAAAACTACGGTGACTTCACTGCCGTCAAAGGGATAACCTTTGATATTAAAGAAGGTGAAATCTTTAGTCTGCTTGGTCCCAACGGCGCGGGCAAGACCACAACCATCTCGATGCTCTCAACATTATATACACCCACATCAGGCGATGCGACCATTGGCGGTCACTCCGTTACAAAAGACCCAATGGCGGTTAAAAGAGTCATTGGTGTTGTTCCTCAAGAGCTTGCACTTTATGAAGATTTGACCGCGCGTGAGAATCTCGTCTTCTGGGGGCAAATGTATGGATTGAGTGGCAAAGCGCTCAAAAGCCGTGTGGACGAAGTGTTGGATCAAATTGGGTTGGTGGATAAAGCCAAAAACAAAGTAAAAACCTATTCGGGGGGCATGAAGCGACGCGTCAACATTGGCGTAGGTCTGCTCCACAAGCCACGTCTGCTTTTCATGGATGAACCCACCGTCGGCATCGATCCGCAATCACGTCGCGCCATTCTCGATACGGTCAAACACCTTAACGAGCAAGGCATGACCCTTCTTTACACCACGCATTACATGGAAGAAGCGCAGGAACTTTCAGATCGTGTTGGCATTATCGATCATGGTGAATTGATCGCGCTCGGCACACAAAAGGAACTAACGCAACAGGTTGGAGAAACCGACACGCTCATCCTGCACATCGGCGAGAACGATGATCCCGAAGCTTTGGCAAGATCGCTCGATGGCACGCAGGATGTTCTAGAAGCCATTGCAACAGACCATGAAGTTTCGGTTGTTGCACGCGAGGCAGAAGATGTGCTTGCAGCGGTTGTAACCACAGCCAACGAGCGCGGCATCAAGATCCGCTCGATCGATATTCGCGAGCCAAATCTTGAAGCTGTATTTTTGCATCTAACCGGGCGCGCACTGCGGGACTAGCCATGAAAAAACTTCTCCTCATCGGCATTAAAGATCTCAAACTCATGTTCCGTGATCGTGCGGCGCTCACGTTCATGCTCCTCGCTCCCTTTTTGCTGACGATCGGCATGGGTTTTGTGACGGGTCGGTTCAGTGGCGGCTCCACTGGTATCTCTGATATTCCTGTCGTTATCGTTAATTTGGATAAACAGGAGTTAGGGAACGCGCTCGAAGATCTGTTCAATTCAGACGAACTATCCGATTTGATGGAACCAACCGCTTCATCCGACCCCGAAGCTGCCCGTCAACTTATAGAAAGTGATCAGGCCTCAGCTGCGATCATCATCCTGGAAGGCTTCAGCCGAAGCATCATCCCCGCCGAAGGGACAACCTTTGGTCAAGATTATGTAGAACCCGAACCCGTACAGATCGAAGTGTATACGAATCCATCCAGCCCCACCAGTGCAGGCATCGTCAAAGCCGTTGTGGACGAATTCATCTCGCGCGTCGAAGAGGGACGTACCAGCGGCATGACATCCATCGTGGGGTTGCTGCAAAGCGGACAGTTGGACCCTCAAAACGCAGAAGCCGAAGCGCGCGATTTATTACAAAATATCGATCAGGTCGAGTCTTCCGCCATTACCCTCAAAACAAATATAGAAGGCGCTGACGCCGTTGAATTCGACCTGCTTTCCTATTTTGCGCCCGGCATAGCCTTGATGTTCCTGATGTATACCGTCTCCTACGGTGGACGCTCCATCCTTGCCGAACGCGCCGAGGGCACATTGCCACGGCTGCTAATCTCACCCACACAAGTCGTTCAAGTGTTGGGCGGCAAAGTACTCGGCATTTTCTTTATGGGTACTGCACAAGTCAGCATTTTGATCCTCGCTTCTGCCATTCTTTTTCAGGTGAAATGGGGTAACCCCATAGGAATCGCAGTATTGATCCTTGCAGCGGTCTTCGGAGCAACTGGCTGGGGAATGCTGGTCACAGCCTTCGCCCGTACACCTGCACAGGTTGCCAGTACAGGTACCATTGTCATGTTGATCTTCAGCATTTTGGGCGGTAGTTTTATCAGCCTTGAAAATTTTCCGCCATTCGTGCAAACCATCAGCAAGATCACGCCAATCGCCTGGGGACTGGACGGCTTTACAACCCTCGCGTTAGGCGGAACCTTATCCAATTTGGTGGAGCCGATCACCGCCCTGCTCATCATGGGTGCGGTTTTATTTGGGATTGCGGTTGCGTTGTTCAATCGTAATGGATTGATGCAGCAATGAAAAAAATATTCGCCATCGCATGGAAGGATGCCATCATTAAATTTGCAAGTAAATCAGAGTGGTTATTCTTCCTTATATTACCCATCACCTTCACTTTCCTGATTGCAGGTGGGATCCCGTCAGGTGACAACGATAACCGCATCCGATTACTGGTCGTGGATGAAGCACAAACATCCATTTCACAGCAGATCATTTCTGAACTCGAAAACTCGACCGCCGTCCGCGCAGAGATTGTTGCGCGTGAAGATGCTGAAAGCCAATTCGATGACCGCCGCGCTTCGGTTGTGTTCATTATCCCTTCGGGGATCGACATCGAATCATTACAAAACGGCTCAGCAGAGGTCGAGTTACTTCAACAGCCAAACAACCTGAATGCAACCATCGCCGAGCGCGCCGTATTAACGGCAATTCGCGGGGTAAGCAGTTCCATCTCTGCGGCGCAGAATGCGGTCAATGTGCGTGAGGCAAAACAGCCCTTTGCCACGGAAGCAGACAAGCAGACCTATTTCGATGATTCCCTGGAAATGGCGCAATCCATTCAGGAGGATGCGCCTGAACGTGTGACCGTGATCGAAGGCACAACGCCCGACCAGATCGATTATGACCCGCGCACCAACACGTCTGCGGGGCAGTTGATCACATGGGTGTTTATTCCGTTGTTTGGAATTTCAGCTTTGTTCGCCTCCGAACGTCAGGGTGGGACGTTACGCCGCTTGCTCACCACACCTTCTCAAAAAGCGACATTCCTGCTCGGAACGATATCAGGTCAGGTTGGCATGGCGCTTGTGCAAATGTTCCTGCTTGTTGGATTTGGCATTCTCGTGATGAATCTCAACTGGGGGCGTGAACCGCTGGCATTGTTCGTTCTTCTAATTTCATCTGCGCTGGCGGCTGCGGCATTCGGCACGACCATGGGAACGTTCATCAAGACCGCAGGCCAGGCCACCGGGTTGAGCATCATGTTCGGCATGCTCTTCGCCATGTTGGGCGGATGCATGTATCCGCTTGAGCTATTCCCACCTGCGATACAGTCCGCAGTGAGGGTGCTCCCCACCACCTGGGCGATGGAAGGCATGCTGGATCTGGGTTTACGCGGTGGCGGATTGATGGATATATTGCCTGAAGCAGGTATCTTGCTTGGGTTTGCAGTCATCTTTTTCAGTGTTGGCGTTATAAGATTCCGCTTCGAGTGAGAATTAGTTTTTCGGACGGAAACATTTAAAAGCAGCGAATGAAGCAATTCAATATGCCACCGAGAACGAACCGACCATATGGTTTGTCGATGCCCGCGGCAGGTTTCTTGAGTGGAGCCTACAATCGATTCCGCGCTAGTGACAACCTGTTCTCGATGGATGTGGTATTTCCTGCATTGATCGGATTGTTCTTGGTTGGATTATCTTTCAGCCTGCTCGTTGGCGCCGCCTGGAATATCTACTGGAGTCTGCTTTGGCCAGTTATCATCATTCTCATCGGCCTGGGCATGCTCTTTTGCCACTACCAGAAACAATGAACATGAAACAACAGGCAGAGATAATTGAAGTCAATACTACAAAGAGGAGAAAAATATGGAACTCGGTGCATTCTCGATCAGCCTGACAGTAAAGGATATTGAAGTTTCAAGAGCCTTCTACGAAAAGTTCGGGTTCAAGGCTTTCGGCGGAGACATTTCGCAAAACTGGCTGATCATGAAAAACGGAGATCACGTGATCGGTCTATTTCAAGGGATGTTCGAGAAGAATATGCTAACCTTCAATCCTGGTTGGGATATGAACGCCCAGGCACTTGAAACATTCACCGATGTGCGCGAGCTACAGCGAAAATTAAAGTCGCAAGGTATTGAATTCGAAAGTGAAGCAGATGAGGGTACAACAGGTCCTGCAAGCTTTATCGTAGTAGATCCGGACGGCAACCCAATTCTCGTCGATCAGCATATTTAGTTAGCTTCCTCAGTTCACTCATTTGCCATCGGATGACGGATAATTTTGTTAAATTCGTCGGAAATTCGGATATATAGTGTAATATTTGTTGACGAAATAGAATTTATGTTCTAAAATCAAACATGTTCTTATTTGTTCAGCAAGTTAAGTTCTCCGAATACTCGGAAAAGGAGTAAATGTGAGCAGTGTTAGAGTTTTAGTCGGTACACGGAAAGGCGCTTTCATCCTTACATCGGACGGCAAACGCCAGAATTGGGAAGTCACCGGTCCGCATTTCGGGGGTTGGGAAATCTACCATATGAAAGGTTCCCCTGCTGACCCGAATCGGTTGTACGCCTCACAGTCTACCGGTTGGTTTGGGCAGATTATCCAGTGCTCAAACGATGGTGGTCAGACCTGGGAAGCGGTTGACAACAAGTTCGAGTACGAGGGTATTCCCGGCACACACCAGTGGTATGACGGCACACCTCACCCCTGGGATTTTGCGCGCGTCTGGCACCTGGAACCTTCTCCAACCGACCCGGACACTGTCTATGCCGGTGTGGAAGATGCGGCCCTTTTTAAATCAAAGGATGGCGGGACATCCTGGCAGGAACTTTCCGGATTACGCAGTCACGGTTCAGGACCCAACTGGCAGCCGGGCGCTGGCGGGTTATGCCTGCACACAATCATCCTTGACAGGACCAACCCCGGCAGGATATTTACCGCCATCTCGGCAGCAGGCGCCTTCCGCAGCGACGATAGCGGCCAGACCTGGAAACCGATCAACCGTGGGCTGAAATCCGAATTCCTGCCTGAACCGGAAGCCGAGATCGGCCACTGCGTCCATCACATCTGCATGCACCCCTCCCGCCCGGATGTGCTGTTCATGCAAAAACATTGGGATATCATGCGCAGCGATGATGCTGGAGATTCTTGGCACGAGGTCAGCGGGAATCTGCCGTCTGATTTCGGATTTGTGATCGATGTGCATGCCCACGAACCGGATACCATTTATGTTCTCCCGATCAAGAGCGACTCGGAGCATTATCCACCCGAGGGCAAGCTAAGAGTTTATCGAAGCAAAGCAGGTGGAAACGAGTGGGAGGCGCTCACCAAAGGGTTGCCCCAAAGCAATTGTTACGTCAACGTACTGCGTGATGCGATGTCCGTCGACTCGCTTGATCCGTGTGGCGTGTATTTCGGCACCACCGGTGGGCAGGTATATGTATCGGCTAATGCAGGAGACAACTGGGCTCCGCTTGTCCACGATCTTCCTGCTGTGTTGTCCATCGAGGTACAGACCTTGCCATGATCCGGGTTAAAATTCCGCATCATTTGAGTATATTGGCACAGGTTGGTTCCCAAGTGGAATTGAACGTCGAGGACCCAGTCACATTGAGTTCGGTCCTTGATGCGCTGGAAACTCGTTTTCCGGTATTGCGCGGGACAATCCGCGACCACGTCACGCAACAACGCCGGCCATTCTTGCGTTTCTTCGCCTGTGGTCAAGACTTGTCGCACGAACCGCCCGATAACCCTCTGCCCGACGCAATTGTATTAGGGGAAGAGCTTCTTTTCATCATCGGCGCTATCGCGGGAGGATAACTCAAAAACAATAAAATTCGATTAAAAAAAACCATACCAGAGTAGGTGGGAAACCAATCTATTTAATGCTAAAGTGTGAAACGCAATTGGGAGAGGAGCATGTTATGATGATAGAAATGACAGTCAAACAATATAAGCCTCCAATCATGAAACGCATTGGCGGCGTTTTTTTGCTCATTGTGGGCATGATATTCCTGGCCTTCACGCTTTACTATGCCTCAAAAGATGTCCCCTTATGGGTTTTCGGCAGGCAAACAAAAGCTGAAGTTGTCGAACTTTGGGTTGAACAATTGAATGAACTTCAGGGAAGAGAAGATGGAGAACTCCAATTCTCGTATAATCTCAAATATAAATTTACCACTCCCACCGGACAACTCATCACCAAGACCGCAAAAACCAGCGCATTTGAATGGTCTGGCATGTGGGAAGGTCAAAAAATTGACATCCTTTACTTGCCTCTGTATCCAAATTTAAACCGTTTAGATGATTCTCGGTGGTCGCTTTTTCTGTCTTGTACCTATATACCGTTGGTTGCCATCGCTTTTATTGGCTTAAGAATTGGCTGGTATATGATCAAATCCCCGTAACTTGAGGAGCCCCTTTTTTAGGGGCTTTTATTTATCGGGCAGCTTTATCTGTAATCTCCAGCGCTTTATCCAGCACATCCATACCTTCCTGTAACTGCATCTCTGTAATGATTAGCGGCGGGATAATCAGCACCGTGTGCCAATGTGTGTACAGGAAAAGCCCGTGATCCAGGCAGAACTTCTTCAATGCAGACATTTCCGGGCTAGACGCGTTCCAGGGTGCGACAGGCTCTTTAGTTTTCCTGTCTTTGACCAACTCCAGGATACCAAACAACCCGATACTACGGACATCTCCCACCGATGGGTGACTTTCCCCTAAGTCAGACAACATACGCTTCAACACCGGTCCCAGGCCTGCCACCCTTTCAACAATTTTATCTTCCCCTATCACCTGTATGTTCGCCACCGCCGCCGCCAGCGATACCGGATGCGCCGTATACGTCAACCCCGACTCGAAAACCCGTTCATCGAAGGCTGCCGCGATCTCCGGCTTCATTGCTACCGCTCCCAACGGTGCATAAGCAGACGTGAGCCCCTTGGCCATGGTTATGATGTCCGGCACTACATCCCAGTGTTCCACCGCAAACCATTTGCCCGTGCGGCCAAAGCCTGACATTACTTCGTCCACGATCATGACAATGCCGTACTTATCGCACAACGCGCGCACGCCTTGCATGTAACCTTCCGGCGGGATGATGATGCCATTCGTACCTGTGACCGATTCCATCAGGATTGCGGCAACGGTTTCCGGGCCTTCATAACGGATAATCTCTTCAAGATGGTTGAGATAATCCTGCGTAAACTCAGCTTCGGAAATATCTGGGTTGGTACGATGGAAGGTAGAGCGGTAACGATAGGGGTCGAGAAAATGCACCACACCTGGCATGGTCAGCGGTTCCCACATCTGGCGGCGCGGATCGCCAGTGGCAGCCATCGCACCCATCGTGGCACCGTGATATGAGCGATAGCGAGTGAGTATCTTGTGCCTACCAGTGTATCCGCGGGCAAGTTTGATGGCGTTTTCGTTCGAATCCGCTCCCCCTAACGTAAACAGGATTTTCGTCAGGGCCTGCTGCGGGGTGATGTCCGCTACGGCTTTGCTGGCGATCGCGCGAATCTTGGTTGTCATACCGGGTGCAGCGTAGGGCAATTCTACGATCTGATTCTGCATGGCATTAATAATGCGTTTTTCGCCGTGACCGACGTTGACACACATCGTCATCGAGTTGAAATCCAGGTAGCGCTTGTCGTTTGTATCCCAGAAGTAAACACCCCTGGCACGTTTCACCGGGATTGGATTGACCCTGGCCTGCGCCGACCAGGTGTAGAAAACATGCTCTTTGGAAAGTGGCAGAATTTCATCATCAGGGAGATTGAACATGGGAATTCCTCTTTATAATTTCATACGATTATAATACCCGCTCGCTTATTTTTTCATAAATGGATGGTTATGGGAACACCCCCTTATAAAAAATACATCGTAGTCGGAACAACCAGCTCCGGCAAATCCACACTGGCAGAACAGCTTGCGCAGAAAATCGGCGGCGACTTCATCGAGTTGGATGCGCTCAACTGGGGGGCGAACTGGACAGCCGCCGGGGACGAAATACTGCGCACCCGCGCCGACGAAGCCACCCGCTCCCCTTGCTGGGTGGTCGCTGGAAATTACCGCATCACACGCCCAATCACCTGGGCACGCGCCGAGGCGGTCATCTGGCTGGATTATGCTCTTCCAGTCATCTTATGGCGGTTGACCGCCCGCACCCTTCGCCGTGCAATTACGCAAGAAGAGCTTTGGAACGGCAACCGCGAAAGGTTTTGGTGGCATTTAAAGTTATGGTCAGACGAATCCCTGTTTCACTGGTTATTCAAAACCTACTGGCGGCGCAAACGTGAGTATCCGCAACTCTTCGAACAGCCTGAATTTTCCCACTTGAAAATCATCCGCTTCAAAACGCCACAAGAAACAGATAAGTGGTTGGAAAACATCAGAATATAGGTTTATGAAATAAACAGCGTAAAGCGGAACAAGTAGCATTCATCTTGTTCCGCTTTACATCATAGAGGAGAACGATGCATCCAGGCTGCTGTCTACTTCACCGCCACCGGCACAAGTCGAGTTTCAAAGGTTTCATCTCCAAGCTGTCCGTCTCCGTTCAAGCCCCAACACATGATGCCCGGATCATCCAGATTATTCGACGGGATCATTGCACAGGTGTGGTATTTGCCAACGGCCAATTGCCAGGCATTCGACAAATTGGTCACCGGAACCGGATCGGAACTCCTGAAAGTTGAAGTTATCCCCAACTGTCCATAGTAGTTGGAACCCCAACAGTAGACCCATCCTGTATCTTGCAAGGCGCATGTGTGGCTCAAACCGCTATCGACATCCAAAATATCGGTCAATTCATCTACCCATCTTTGCCGACCAAAAGAAATTTCAACAGGAGTTCCCTGGCTGTTCAGCGCTACGGTTTTCGAACTAAAACGATTTACAGCCACATCCAGATTGCCATCTGGTAAGTTACCAAGAATCTGGAAAGAGCCGTTATCCAGACACCTAACCAAACCCGTATTGGTTAGTCCACAAGTCTTTTCCTGGCCAGCATCGAGGTTTGAAACGCCACTAACCAAGGATGCTAAAGTGGGAGAAGTCTGGTTAATTTGTCCACCATCCGCCAATTGGCCTTTCTCATTGTCGCCCCAACACATGGCCCGGCCATCCAACATTGTCGCACAGGTATAGTAAAGACCGGCTGTGATGTTTGCTGCACCATCCAGCACTTTTACCGGTACATTGCGATTTGTAGTTGTGCCATCGCCAATCTGGCCCTTGGAGTTCTGACCCCAGCACCACACATCACCACTAGAAAGGATACAGGTGTGGTGACCACCAGCAACGATAGTAGTACCACCTTGCAAGCCAGTCACATCCACGCGAACATTACTGGTTGTGTTGGTACCATCCCCTAACTGACCGTAATCGTTGTTACCCCAGCACTGCACACCACCGATGGGTGTCAGGGCGCAGGTATGAGCAATGCCTGCCGCAATCGCATGTGTTTCACCGCCCGTAACAGGAATGAATCCACCCAGAACGGTTGAAGGTGGTGGCTTCGGCGTCTCGGTTGGTGGCGGGGGAATATCGGGCAGGGTGCACGCGTTCGTACAGGCGTCATCATTCACGTTATTGCCATCATCGCAGGCTTCCCCTTGTTCAACAAATCCATTTCCACACTGAGGTACTTCAACCGTACAAATTGCAGAACAGCCATCGTTAACTCTCAGGTTGCCGTCGTCGCATTCTTCACCGGGATCGAGATTACCGTCACCACAATATGGTTGAGTAGTTTCAATGACACAGGTGGCCGAACAGCCGTCCCCATTCTGGTTGTTGCCATCGTCGCATTGTTCGCCCTGGTCAAGGTTCCCGTCACCACAGAAAGGCGCAGGCAGCTCAATCGTACAGGTTGACGAACAACCGTCACCGTCCTGATTGTTGCCGTCATCACATGCTTCGCTGGGCTGGTTTATGGTTCCGTCTCCACAATAAGGAGCAGGCGCCTCGATGATACAAGATGCAGAACAACCGTCACCATCCTGATTGTTGCCGTCATCACATTGCTCGCTGGATTGGTTCACTGTCCCATCTCCGCAATAAGGAGCAGGTGTCTCGATGATACAGGTTGCAGAACAACCATCACCATCCTGATTGTTGCCGTCATCGCATTGTTCGCTGGCCTGGTTCACGGTTCCATCGCCGCAATAGGGCGCAGGAGGCTCGATGGTACAAACCGCGGAACAACCATCACCGTTGGTATTGTTGCCATCGTCACATTGTTCGCCTTGATCCAGGTTTCCATCACCACAGAAAGGAGCAGGCGGCTCAACAAGACAACTCGCTGAACAGCCATCACCGTCCAGATTGTTGCCATCATCACATTCTTCACTGGCCTGGTTCACCGAACCGTCTCCACAGTAAGGCGCTGGCACTTCAATGATACAAGTTGCTGAACATCCGTCACCGTTTGCGTTGTTACCATCATCGCATTCTTCGCCAGTTTGGTTCACAACCCCATCTCCACAATAAGGTGGAGGCGTTTCAACAAGACAAGTCGCTGAACATCCGTCACCGTTTGAATTATTGCCATCGTCACATTCTTCACTGGCCTGGTTCACCGAACCGTCTCCACAGTAGGGGAGATCAACTAACGTACAATTCGCGCTGCAATACTGATTCGCTCCCACGCCAGCCGTACCATCGCATTCTTCGCTGGCCTGATTGACAATATTATCTCCGCAGTAAGGTACATACTCCAAAGTGCACTGGTCGGTACAGGTGTAATGGTCTGGTGCTGATCCATCGCACTCTTCGCCAGCATCCAGGATTCCATCACCGCAAACAGGCTCAGGGGCGGTCGCGATCGGGCCGATATTAATCTTGAAGGGTGAATAATCCGTCGTATTGATTTGGTGATCCCAGAGAGCGTTATATCCGTCCAGCACTTCACAATCCGGGTATGGATTGGTTGGATACTCTCCATCATTATTGGGGCCACCCGTTTTTGGTGAAGCCCATACACGATAGAAAATGCCCTGAGAAGTCTTTCCCTGGAACTTCTCATACCTGACAATTGGTCCTTGCGGACAACCCCAATAATTGTTCTGAGCCTCTACATATTGAACATTGTTGTCATCTGTGTTTCTAATGGCAAATCCATTGTCATCGAAGTCATTGTAATGAATTTCCGGTCCCGGTTTTCCCTGTCCGCCCTCCATTTGGATACCTACACCATTATTGTGAATATCATTATTCAAAATAAAAGTGGGGGTATTTCCGGATAATACATTGTGTGTTATTCCAATATCGTAATTCTGAATCACAAAACCGATCAAAGAAAACCCATAAGCATTAATGGTGACGCCTGTAGATGTTCCAGCAAAACTGGACCCGTCCAATACTGGCGCATTCGGTCCAGCCCCAGGCTGAGCCAGATCGCCCGGATCACCCCATAGAGTCAGATTAGCCAAATTCGGCAAATCGGCAAGTACTACTTGCTCTTCATAGACTCCAGCCTCAACATGGATTGTCCGCCTCAGTGTTCCATCTGAAGCAATTATTTCATCAGGGCTGCCATTTGCAGCCACATCGTCTAAGGCAGCTTGTATTGGGGTTGATGACTCCGTGCAATTGGATAGCGAACCGCATCCGCCAACTGGCATAAAGTAGTACGTGGTACCGTTACGAACAAAGTAAGGATCGCCTTCTACAAGTATTTCAGTCGCTTCAACCGTTCCTAAGGCCAGCGGTTCACCAGTATCATCGGCCAGAGTAACATCAAGCTCCGCGGCATCTGAAACAACCGTCGCCAGGGAAATTTCACCTTCAATCTCTTCAGCAGGTGTTTCCGGATCTGCTTCGTTTTCAACTAACTCTTCAACCGGAAATTCCTGCAACTCAGGAGGTTCACTACTTACCGTAGGAAATACTTGCAGTTCAGGTATATCGGTAGGTGCTAAACTTTCCGTTGGGTAGACCTGCAATTCCGGTGGGTCATTTGCAACAGGGCTCTCAGTTGGAACGACCTCGAGCGTAGGAGAATCCTGAGTGAGTTCCGGCTCCTGTGTTTCTTCAGTTGTAGGAGGTGAATCCGCAGTCTCCTCAGGAGGAGGCGGTTCCTGTGTTTCTTCGGGTGGAGGGGGAGTTGTATCATCTGCCCGCGCTACAGAAGGGGAGAGTAAAGAGAGAGTCAAAATCAAAAGAACAAAGAATGAAAAAAACTTATATTTAAGGTTGGCGTTCATTTTGCATCTCCTTTCCAGTTTTTCTACTGGAAAATTTAGTCCCTGTTAGGATTTTGTGCTTGAGAGTTTTGCTTCAATACCATCTCCAATTTGATTTAAGAAAATAACCGACCTATTAGGCCGGTTTCGCTATTGCTCACCAGGAACTACGCCCCTTACAGGGTTTTGCGACCAGTTTTCGTTCCGGGGTCAACACATCCAATTTTCAGTAATTGCTTTTTAATGTGCGCCGACATATTTTCTGTTTATTCCATGACGTACACTTTTGAAAGGAGTTACTAGTACAAAAGTCCCCCATATCGACATTTGCGCAGAAATGATTACAAAGTTAAAAAATCGCATAGGACTTGCGGCTAACCCCCAACTAACAAAAGTGAAAAGGAAGATTTCAACATCTCCTCCATATAATGGGATTGGCATTACATCAATAACACTAAAAAGAATTTTACCAATCTAATCGTTCGATAATGGCAAACTCGATGAAAGTCTGGGATACAAAGCTAGGCGTCTAGCAAGCTCTTTTACATGCTTAGATAGTCTGGCTTCCGAAAACGAAATACAAGAAATACACAACTTGTATTTCAACATATAAATCGAGTGCCATTATCGGGAAAAGCAAATGGCAGCAAAAATAAAATTAAACATAATTAGTATAGTTCTAATCCTTACAGTCAGCTTTTTACCGACGCCGGTAAGTGCCTCAAATTCTTCATTCTCTTCATTACAATCGGGCTTGACAGCTATTATTGATTCAGACGAAGATGAACGTAACAGCCCACTTCGTGAAATCGATATAGTTAATCTCATATCATTTCAGATCGTACAGCAACCCACTGGAAACAGTAATTTCGTAACCCCGTTACCAAACTATGTGACAGCATATCAAAAGGCATCAAAGTATGGCACGATTGGCTTATTAGCACATAACTACCTGGCCGGACGTTATTTTTTCCAAATATTGCCAGGGCAGGAAATCGAGTTGGTTTACGATGACAACCAAACGGACAAGTTTGTTGTAACGGAAATCCAACAATATCAAGCGCTGTCTCCAGACAGCCCATCAAGTGATTTTATCGATTTAGATACTGGAAACTTTTTCACTACTTCAAAATTGTTCAGAAAAATATATATAGATCAAGCAGATCGATTGGTATTGCAAACTTGCATTTACGCAGATCAAAACACAACCTGGGGAAGACTGTTCATTATTGCAGAACCAATCGAGTAGATGCCACAGTAGAATAATTTGCAATAACAAACTAATTTTCTGCTATCAAAAATATCTGACCAAATCTTATTAGGGGAAAACACAAGACATCTCACATAAACAAGGGAACACCTTTCAAAAGAAGGTGTTCCCTTGTTTCACCTCAGGACGGTCTATAAGCCGCATTCTGTCCAGCAACTAGTGCCTGGGCGATCATCTCTCTGGGCGGCATGTCGCCACACCGCTCGTTGCGGCCTACCCGGGACTGGCGCCCTCCCGATGGAGGGTGCACATATGGAGACGAGCAGCCTCCCGCCGTCCGCAGACGACTTCGTCCCTGCTTGGCCTTGCTCCCGGCGGGGGTTACCTGGCCACGCACATTACTGCGCGCGCCGGTGGTCTTTTACACCACCTTTTCACCCTTACC
>Ga0209536_100003250_pt1 | contig 26153 bp, 21 predicted proteins | sample DeeMarSeWOR28_12_FD_187461 | JGI IMG/M metagenome (GOLD analysis project Ga0209536, IMG submission 187461) | Marine sediment microbial communities from White Oak River estuary, North Carolina - WOR-2-8_12 (SPAdes) (version 2) | ecosystem: Environmental > Aquatic > Marine > Intertidal zone >...
ACCTTAAAGCGATCTTCGAAATTGTCGATATGTTCTTGCTTAAACAGTTTTTTAAATTGCGCTTTTTCCTGAATATGAATCTGTTTCATTTACATTCCCCAAACAGGCAAATAGATAATCGAACGCGGGTTTTTAGAGAGACAGGCCTGCAGGCGATAGCAATCATTGTGAAAGGTAACAAATAAACTGACCCGATGAGTTGGTTTACCATGAGGCAGGAACTGATATGCCGGATGATCAGGGTAGGTTTTTAAAATCAAGCTTCGTGCCCTGGTATTTCATAGGTGGTGCAACTGCCGCCGGGGCAGTTGCGGGTTTGGGCGCTTGCGCCCTCACTTTTACCCGAACCGCTGCCCATGCTATGACAAGAAGCACTCATGATCCTTTCAAATTCTTCCGAACCGCAGTGCGGGCATTTGAGCTCCACCTCATCCTCTTGTTTCATTACCAATATTTCGAAGCAATCATTACATTTCAGGCATCTGAACTCATATAAAGGCATCTATTTTCCTCTTGACCGATCAATGAATAAAGCACGCTGCCCGGGCTTTATTAAAAAGACATCTATTTTGCACCACCCGTGGCTGTAGCGTCGCTGATGTGGGTGCTCCTGACCAGGATATAATATGCTCTTCTTATCCGGATTGTCAAGATGTCGAAACCGTTCGTTTTGCTGCAAATCGGCCACCACCGGGCACAACACAGAGCGAGAAAACGATTATTCCGTTCGCAGGTGCCTGCGATCTGCAGAAAAAGGGTGACAGCAATGGTCTCTGGCCTTAATTTAAAGCAGGCCAAAACCATCCGGATCGCCACCGGACACAATCTTTAACGAAATGGATGTTTGTCGCATGACCCCGCCATCATCAACATCATATGCTGCCGCCTGGCTTAACAGCATCACCGAAGTCGATCAGGTCCAATGGGATGCCCTGGCGGAGCCCTTAGACACGCCGTTTTTAGAGTGGGAGTGGCTTCGCCAAATGGAAATATCCAAGAGCACGACCGCTGAAACCGGATGGTTGCCCCATCATTTAACGATCTGGTCTGCTGGCCGCTTGGTTGCGGCTGCACCTCTGTATATCAAGGCCCACAGCGCCGGTGAATTTGTGTTTGATCATGGCTGGGCGGATGTCGCCCGGCATTTGAAGGTATCTTACTATCCCAAGCTGGTCGGCATGAGTCCTTTTACGCCGATGATTGGCTACCGTTTCTTAATGGCACCCGGAGAGAATGAGGACCCGCTAACCCGGCAAATGGTTATTGAAATCGAGCAACTCTGTCGCCAATATGGGCTGTCCGGTTGCAGCTTTCTCTTTGTCGATCCGGAATGGCGCCAAAAGATGATCCATTACGGATTTATTAGCTGGTTGCATCAAAGCTTTTCCTGGCACAATGCCGGGTATCAATCTTTTGATGACTTTGTGAATGTATTTAATTCAAACCAGCGCCGTAATATTAAGCGGGAGCGCCGTTCACTTCAAAATCAGGGCGTTCATTTGGAAACCTTTGCAGGCCATCAAATTCCGCCGGCGCTTCTATCTGAGATTTATCCGTTTTACGAACGGACCAATGATAAATTCGGTCCCTGGGGCTGTAAATATCTTAAACGGCCATTTTTTGATGGGCTGGCGGACGGCTACCGCCACCGACTTCTTCTGGTGGCCGCTTATATTGAGACCCAGCCGGATTCACCGGTCGGCTTATCCCTGCTGGTGCACAAGCGGGACCGTTTATACGGCAGGTATTGGGGCTGCTCAACTGAAATTAATTTTCTGCATTTTAACGCGTGTTACTACAGTCCGATCGAATGGGGAATTGCCAATGGTATCAAGCGGTTCGATCCGGGAATGGGTGGATATCATAAGATACGGCGTGGCTTCACTGCCGTCGGAAATTACAGTCTGCACCGATTCTTCGATGAGCGCCTTGAGCAGATCATGGATTCGCATATTGAAGAAATCAACCGCCTGGAACAGGAACAGATCGATGCGCTCAATGCCGAATGTCCCTTTGCCCATAAGGGCTAATTGAGCGTTTATGCTCAACTATCCCTTATGGTTTGATGCGTTCGGCCACAAATTCATGAAATTGTTCGGATATTTGCCTCTTCCAGACGCCCACGTGACCTGTTCGAACAGATACCTCAGTCCAGTTTGGCTCGATGATGCGAATCCGCACGGTCATGGGCGTTTGATCGACCCGCTTGGATCTGATGGTGGTTTGGGTGCCGTCGGTCTTCTCTTCAAGGATGGGTTGTTTGAGGTCTGCTAAAATTTGATGGCACACTGCATAGGTTTTCTCGTACGATGCCTGGTACGTGCGACTCAATTGTCCGTTAACATAAGCAAAGGTGCCGGCGCCGGCGCCGGCACCAACAAGCAAGGCAATGCATCCGGTGGCAAATACCGTGTGTGCAAGGGTTATAAGCAATAGTAGTCTTTTGAACATCTGAAGCCTCTCATCAGATTGAAATGCACATACCCTGCCTGCCGCAGGCATAGCTTCACGGATCTACGGTAACCGACAGAAGCAAGATCGTGCACCAGGCGGATGGGTAGCGGCGCTAGGGCGATCCGATACCATTTGACGACCCATATCGGTTAAGGGACGCCCTTCAATTCCGGTGGAGGAGGGGGCGCAACGAGCAACCGATTTTCTCTGTCGAGGCGAATAGTGGTTTTTCGCTGCGCTGAGAACCAGAGGCCCAGGCGGTTGCCGTCAGGGCCTAAAATCCATGCGCCCTCAGGTCTTACCAGCTGGACATAATCCATCCGGAATATCCATTTTTTTAAGGTCAAATGTGAAAAATCGACCTGTTGCCAGAGCCTTGCCCGCAGCGTATAACTGGGGTGGATTGCGATGATGGCATCCGGCACCCCCTGCAGCCCGCTATAATAATATGTGTGGTCCGACAACACCTGAGCTTTCTCAAACAGCTGGGTGACGTCCTGACTGGACTGCAGCTGCCCATAATGACGGGTGGTTGCACACGAACAAAGCAGCCCGGCAAGCCCCAGCACAATCATCATGTACGGCCATAGCCGCATTGTGCTTGTCGATATGTCTGAATTTCTTTTTTGTGCCTGCCCGATGTCAAATAACATGCGGTAATTTCCTAAAGCGTATCGAACTTCTGCAGCTCGGTTTAAGGGACACCAAATGAATTCTGATTTAGAGTAGCATTTTCGCCGTTCGTGTCAAGAGACAACTGAAATCGATCTGGATCCCCGCCAGCGCCTTTGATTGTAACCGTTGCAGGCGGAATATGTTGACACCCGGCTGGCAACCGGTTAACTTTGAAAAATTGGACCCAGAAGAATGAATTTATTTTAAATCTGATAGGGCAGACAAAATGTTAAATAATCTCAAACCCAAATTGACGACCTTTGGCAAATGGACCATCATTGTGCTGCTGGCCTTTATTTTGATTTGGCCGCTGACGGTTGGAATTTACTGGGGCGTTTATAAAGCCTTTACCGCCGTAGATGCCACCCGGTTTCCCTGGTTAAGCTCAAAAATTCATTCCGTTCTCAATCATGTTAAACCGGATTCAGGCGAAGCAAAAAAGGGAATTGCGCTCAGTGCGGCAATCAGCAACCGGCTGGAAGAAGAAATGGCATCGACTTTTGGCTGGTCGGTCAATGATTTGATTGTTTCGCCGACCCGCTGGCTTGATAACCGCGCCAATCGGCAGCGGGGCGTTATTTTTGCCACCCGGATGCTGGCCACCTTTTTTTCAACCAATCTGGCCAAGTATGGCAAGGTCGATGCCGAAAATGCAGCCTTAAAGGAAGCCCGGGAAAAATATTTTGCCTTTAGCGAAGCCAGCTGGTGGTTCCCGTCGACGGAAAGTCAATATCGTGAAGGCATTGCGTCGCTGCGTAAATACGAAGACGAGTTGGCTTCCGGTAAAGCGATTTATAACATGCGCTCAGATGATATGTACAATATGCTCAGCTTTATTATTGGCAGCCAGTTTTTAGACCAGCCGCTCGGGCTTTTAGTCCAGACCAACGATGAGGTGCCCTATACCGAGCTGGATGACCGCATCTACTATACCCAGGGTGTCATTCTGGTGCTGCGCGATTTTATTCGATCTTTTGTTGTGCTTTATCCGGAAATAAAAGAAAAAGGTGGCGAGGAAAATGTGCGCATCGCGTTTCGGGATATGGAACAGATTTGCACTTTTGATCCCCTGATTGTTCTGCGGGGGGATCATGATTCGGTTACCGCCGACCATCGCGGTAAGGTGGCCCGATACCTGATCTCATTCCGAGAACGCATAAACGATCTGGCTCAATCCATCCGCAGATAGCTGGAAGCTATCTCAAAAAATAATAATTAATCTTCGAAGACAGCGAAAAAGGATTCTAAAGGTGCTATAAAGTTAAAAGTGCCTAAAATGCCTAAAATGATCTAAAATGCCTAAAGTTTAGGAATTCAATCATTCTTATAGTAAAAAATGGAGCGTCCCGCGGCACAAACGTCTGCGCGGCGCGAGCGAAACCATAATTTTAGGCATTTTAGTTCATTTTTTGTAAATGCTTTATATCGGATTAAAACTGGGCCATAGGGCATCAGTTCGCCGGACACGGATTTAGGTGGGTTCTAATAATATTTTATGCCGACACCATAGTAGTAATAGGACTCGCCGTCAGCCAACTCCTTGCGCCAGATGACCTGAGCGCGGTAAACATCATGGCCTGATGAATAGGGTGAGTTTTCAATTCCGACAAAGATATCCGACCCGACCGGTGGGGCAAAATCTGATTCAAAATACATGCCGCTGCGGCTGTAGTTGTACATCCGGCCTTCATGATATTGCCCGGACGGATAATTCTCAATCAGGACCGTCGCTTCATGTTCAAACCGGGGTGTATCTCTTTTTTCCGGATTCGGTTCCATCCGACGCCCTCCGCTGAGTCTGATCGTTGGCTTTCACAGAAGACATCCGTTGCCGCCTGCAAACTTCGTTTGCGCCGATCGGCCGGGTCCACCGAGATGACTACTGTCTATAAATCTTCTTTGCCAAGAACGGTGAATTCCTTTTGGCCGTTGTCTAAACGCCGATGTAGATGGCAAACGCCACGAAAATTAAAAGGGCGCTGACGACAGCCAGGAGTAATGAAATAAGACTTTGTTGCATACGCCAAATTCTCCGGTCGGAATTTTGCTTGGGGAAATCGAGCGCCTTTTCTATTCAGCAGTTAGCATAAAGCGTGCCGAACTGATGATTTATTTAAGAAATTGAACAATAATCAACAAATGCGCTTGATCCAGCGGTGCTCGGTCGTCATTCAGGCATACCACTTGTGGAAAATTTTCCATAAAATCTGGGCAACAGTTTTCACATGATTCTGTCAGAAATTAGCACTTTAATTTGTCAACTTCATGCAGCACAATAAGGAGACGCATGGATCGGATCGATCCGGGCAGGAAGAGCCTTATAGTGGTTGTCAAAAAACGTTCCGATTCCGGGACGTCTTTTTGCACCACCACGGATGCCGCCATCCATTTTTCGGAACGTTATTGTGACAAGCGGTATAATTGGCGAGATGACCCTTCCCAATGGACGAGGGTGATTCACAATGAATCACCCTCTGAGCATTGGGTGACAGTGTTTGGACACACTGTTATGATGGTTATCGGTATTTATTCACTAAACTTTACCGAATATTTACCAGTCAACTTTTCCGGGAACAAAAGTATAACTTCTGGCCGGTTGGCTGTTGAGCCGGTCGTTTGGCCCTTTGGCCGGACCGACAGTCAGGATGATATTCTCGGCTTCCTGCAGAAATTTTTCTTTTTTGTCGCCTTTGACGCTGAAGGTTAAATGGGCACCCCACATGTCCTCGGTAATTGAATCCTTTTGATGTTCCAACCGATGGATACCGGTGTTGTCTGTAATCGAAAGCCACAACTGTAATGCGCCAGCCTTGATCTGAACCAGCTCTAATATAGTCTTATCATCCAGATAGATATGCACATAATTTTCATCATCAAAGATTTGATGATATTTTAGACTGAGCGGCACCGGCGGCTTTTTGTTCTGTTCCAATATAAAATGGCTGCCTTCGTTAAAATATTTGAATTTCGTTTCTTTGACACGCCGGAGACGGGAGTCATCCGCTTTTGCTTGCGGGTTAAGCCGCATATCCGGGTGCAGGTTAACGGCCGCTTGACTGAATTGCAGCTTTTTGATCAAAGATGCGACCCCCTGCCGATCATTTTTATGAACATCAAAATACAGCGCTACCATTGAATCGGCTTGATGTACATAATCGTAGTGATAACCGATCAAGGACTGGGGGCTGCAGGATTCGCCGGGGAGGGCCATACTTAAGGCACCTGAAAGCCCTCCGCTGGCAGGGGCGGCCAGTGCACCGGCCAGGGTTGCCAATTTTTTCATGGCGTCCGTATATTCTTCATCTTCAAGGCAATCATAATATTTTTTCAGGCTGTGGCGCTGCTCGATGTGGGCAATGGCGTAAGCCAACAGTGCTTCCAGTTCGGCATCATTATCCAGTGAGTCGAAAAGGGCGGTGGTGATGACGATTTTGCCGGTGGGGATCGCAAAGGCATTTATTTCGTCGCTGCTGGCAAGGAAAAAAGCATAATCGTAGCCCAACAATTTAACCGGCCAGTTATGAAGGACCGTTTCCCCGATCGCAGACAGATGGGACTGTTTTGCTGATGCTTTCTCGATAGGTTCGTAATGGCGCAATCGCATCGACCATTCCGTTTCTATAGCCTTCTCCACTGCCAGGTCCGGCAGATAAACGATTTTTCTAAAGCAAAAGCCACTGGGTCGGTAGCCTTGTTGATCAGCGTCTTCACGTTTCATGCGGGCCATAAGGGCTGGATCGGTAAAATGATTGCAGGACCAAAGATGGTATAGCTTGCTGGAGGGATCTAAGACGACGTACCGGTGATTTTCGTCTCCAAGGGTTTCAAGCAAAATGGTTTGTATGCCCTGTGCAGTTGTTTGTTTAAGCAGTTTAGCGCTGAAATCGAACCGGATGTTTCCGGTGCCCAGGACGGGATGGGACAACTCCAGCGCGATCTCCGATGATTCGATGCTGACGTCGACGATCTTGGCGCTGAGTTCTTTGTCCTGGAAAAATATCCTGCTGAGCGTTTTTTCATAAAAGTATTCGATGCCCTTGTGCCGGCCAAACCCGAAATTGAGTTTGTTCAGCTGCGGCATAATCACAATATTTCTGTTTATAACGCCGCTGGTAATTTGATCTTTTGACGCCGAGTTTAGAGAAACCTGGGCGCGACCGATTGTCGGCCAGATCCAGCCGGCACAGATGATAAGCAGATATAACGCGCTGGTACGTACGGGGTTATTGATTTTCACGATTTTAGCTCCAAATCATAAGAAATGCCGGGCTGCGGGTCAAGGCCAGGTTACGCTTTTTTTTCCGGAAGGGGTGTGACTCACTTAAAATGGTGCCGACTTTTCATTCAGTTTTTTTTCAGTTGCTTTCCTTATTGTTCCAGAAGCTCCCGGGCATGATCCAAGGTCTTCTGGGTAATTTTCTCCCCGCCCAACATCCGGGCGATTTCTTTAAAGCGGTCTTTATCGTTTAACAGCTGAATCGATGTGCGCGTCCTGCCGGAGGAGACTTTTTTCGAAATTCGAAAATGCTGTGTGCCAAATTTGGCTATTTGGGGCAGATGGGTAATACAAATCACCTGATGGTGCCTGGCAAGCGCGGCTAATTTTTTGCCCACCGCTTCAGCGACCCTCCCGCCAATACCGGAATCCACTTCATCAAAAACCACTGTTTCAACCGAATCGCTCTTGGCCAAAAGCGCCTTTAGCGCCAGAATAACCCGCGACAGCTCACCGCCGGATGCAATGCTGGTCAGTGACTTGAGTTCCTCTCCGACGTTGGGGGCGATTAAAAAGGTGGCCCGGTCGATACCGGTTTCAGAGATCATGTGATCATCAACTGTCAGGCGGGGATCGGTCTTTTCATCTGCCGGCATGGGTTGCAGGGCTACGCTGAATTTTGTTTTGGCCATTTTCAATGTCGACAGCTGCTCCATGACCTTTGTGGCGAAATCCTTGGCTGCTTTTTTGCGTTTATGCGATAGCTCTAATACGAAAGCTTTCAGTCGGGTGTGTAATTCGTTGGCGTTTGTTTCGGTCGCTTTGATTTGTTCGACAACATTTTCAACACTGTCCAGCTCCTGCTCGATGGATTTGCATTTCGCGATGACGGCATCCAATGTGCCGCCGTATTTGCGTTTGAGCTTGTTGAGTGTGTCAAGCCTCTCCTCGACGGCCTCCAGCTGTTTATCGTCCGTCTGAATTGAATTGAGGTAGTTTCGCAGTCCGTCAATCAAATCCTCGATTTGATAAGTGGCGTCAGACAGGTTTTGGGCAGTGGCCTTCAACTGTTCGTCGATCTGGCTGATTTTGGTCAGCTCTTTATTGACTGCCACCAATTTCTCAATGACCGAGCCCGGGGCGCTGTACAGCGACTCGATACTGTTATAAACGGTCAGGTAAAGGGCTTCAGCATTTTTTAACCGCTTTCTTTCCTGCTCGAGATCCTCATCTTCCCCCGAAAGCGGGTTGGCGGTGGTAATTTCTGTGTGCTGAAACGTCAGCAGCTCCATGTGTTCGGCCTGCCGCTCGGCGATCGCGTTTAATTCTGTTAATTTTTTGAGAACGGCCAGTATTTTTTGAAAGCACTCGCCGACGGCTTCACGTAAAGACAGGAAGCCGCCGAATTGATCCAGAATGTAAAGATGCTGCTCTTGTCTCAGCAGCAGCTGATGGGCATGTTGGCCGGAAATACTGGCTAAATTTTCGGTGATGGTATTGAGCAGCTGAATGGTGGCCATACGGTTGTTCAGATAGACCCGATTGGTGCCGTTGCGGGCGATGATCCGTCTGATCAGCAACCCTTCTGAAGGGTCATAACCGTGTTCGCTCATGATGTTGGCGACGTGGCTTGCAGGCGATAATTCAAAAAAGGCTTCCAGTTCGGCACTTTCAGCGCCACTGCGTACCAGGTCGGGGGCAGCGCGGCTTCCCAGCAACAGGTTGACCGCATTGAGGATGATTGATTTGCCGGCTCCGGTTTCACCGCTGAGTATGGTCAGGCCATCGGAAAAACTGATTTGAAGGTCATCGATAATGGCAAAATTTCGAATGGCAAGCTCTTTTAGCATGAATGGATAAATCGAATCGAGTTTATTGGAAACATGCGTAACATTATGATCCACGGCCAATGGCAGACCGCAGTGGTTCGGCCTTTGTAAGCGTATTGTTGGCTGCTGAGATGAACTGGAAGGATTTATGGCATAACGCTTAAGGTTTGTAAAGCAGATTGATATCACACCCAATTGGCGATTAACCAATTGAAATCAATACATTTTATCATAACACCATCGGCCGCAGAAAGCGTCATTGCAATCGATGGGTAAGCTGACAATGGCCCGCGGGAGCGGGGGCCCTTGCGGCACGCACAGAATCATTTGTATTATTTTGGATATCCGGTGATGGCGCGGATGCGTTCATATAACGGTTTGAGGCGCCGATACATCTTTTTGTATACATCATGGTAAAGGGCATTATAAAGGGCATGGTTTTTTTGATCGGGCGCAAAGACTTCGCCAATGTGGGTCATGGACGCTACGGCAGTCTTAAAATCCGGATGCAGGCCCAGGCCCACCGCAGCATCAACGGCGGCGCCCAGGCCCGAGGTTTCGTAAACATGGGGTTTGGCGGTCGGCAGTCCGAAAATATCGGCTGTCAATTGGAGAGCGCTGCGGCTCTGGCTGCCGCCTCCGGAAACCCGCAGTTCGGTAATCTTTGTCCTGCTGCGCTTTTCAATGCGTCCCTTGCCCTCGCGCAGGGCATAGGCCAGCCCCTCTAAAATTGAACGGTAAAGATGCGCGCGGGTGTGAATATCGCCAAAGCCGATAATGGCGCCCTTGGCCTCCGGGCCCGGCATCTTGAGACCGGGGGTCCAGTAAGGCTGTAGCATCAACCCCATTGAACCCGGCGGAATGGCATCGACCAGCTTATCAAAAAGGGCTTCGGGTGCGATTCCCTGGCGGGCAGCTTCTTGCTGCTCGAGCTGGCCGAATTGTTCTTTAAACCATTTAACCATCCAGTAACCGCGGTATACTTGAACTTCAATCGTGTAATAGTCTGTCACAGCTGATGGATAAGCAGGCAACAGCGGTATGGGCTCGATATACTTTTTATGGGTCACGTTGATCGTCGCGGTGGTTCCGTAACTCAAACAGCCGACAGATGGTTGGAGACTGCCGGAACCGATGACTTCGCAGGCCTTATCGGCGGCTGCGGCGATCAGCGGCAGACCCCGCGGAATCCCTGTTTCTCGGGCCGCAGCAGTGGTGATCTCCCCCAGGGTCTCTGCCGGCGGAACCAGCTCAGGCAGAATGGCCGGATCAATTCCCTTTAAAACCCGCCATTTCCAGTCCCAGCCGGCCGACCAGCGCAGGCGTTTGTAATCAAACGGTATGAAGCCCACCTGGCAACCAATCGAATCAACAAACTTACCGGTCAATCTGTGGGTCAGGTAGCCGGATAATAATAAATATTTATGGGTTTTTTGCCAGACCTCGGGCTGATAGGTGCGGATCCAGTTGGCTTCGGCCTCCTGCTGAAGGTAGGCAACCGTCTCTGTCAGACGGGCCATTTTGAAAATGAATCCCCAGGGACCGCCGATCGGAGCCTGTCCGTAAGTTTTGCGCTGATCGAGCCACATCATTGCCGGCCGCAGGGGCTTGCCGTCTTTATCGACATTGACAACGCTACCGCGCTGGGTGGTCAACGCAACGCCGGCAATCCGATCCCTATCGGTGTCGGGACGCTGCCACAGTCGTTGACAGGCCTCAACCAGGGCCTGCCAGAAGATTTCCGGATTCTGCTCCGCCCACGTCGGTCGCTCCGAATAATAAGGAACAAACACCACAACTTCTTTGGCCAATAGCTGTCCTGTCGCGTCAAAGATTATGGCTTTGAGACTCTGGGTGCCGTTGTCGATTGCCAGGATCAGATCTTTGGAGGTCGTCATATCAGAACTACCCATTTGGATTGCTCCGCCAGCGCTTGGGCAGAAATTTCGTGGTCATCGTGCCGAGCCGTTTGCCTGCTGCCATAAAGGGAGTTAAGAGCTTGCTTCTTTTTTTAATGGCTTGCTGGACCGGCAGCGCGTGGAGACGGTTCCACAGTTCTGTATACATCGCGATTTCCTCTTTCCAGCGCTTGCCGTCCCAGGGCAATGCCGGTTGGCACAGGTTTCGGATTCGCTTCAGATGCGCTTTGCCGCCCTCTGGCGTTAACAGACCGATGCGCACTCTGCGCAAAAGCAGGTCGTCCAGATGGCGGACCTGCTCGTTGGCGGCCGCAAATGGCAGCTCGGCCCACAGGGTGTGGGTGCCGGGGATGTGCATTAAATCCTGAGGCTCTGCCGCCTGTGCCAGCGCATCTGCGCCCTGCCCATAGCGACCGTAAAGCCGGCGCCAGACACGGTCGGCCAAACCAAAACGATTTAGCGGACCATCCGGTGGCTTGCAAAAGAGCGGTTTGTGCTTATCGACGTATTTTCCAGAAGGCAGAAACGGTTTGGCAGCCCCGAGGGCATCCCAGGCCAGACGGCGAAAGGTCGTCAGTTTTCCGCCTGTTACGGTTACCAGGCCTTTATCCACCCAGACCACATGTTCGCGGGATTCTTCTTGCGGTAAGCGTTTGCCTTCGCTGAGAACAGGTCTTAAGCCGGCAAAGGCGGAAATACAATCTTTTAAGGAAATCTTTATTGAGGGAAACAGGGTGTTGAGGCCCTCCATCAGGTAAACAATTTCGTCCTCTGTAATGGTGGGTTCCTGGGATAGATCCGTTTTATGGTCCAGGTCGGTAGTTCCAGTCAGAACGGCGCCTTCCCAGGGCAAAACAAAAATCATGCGGTTGTCCTGCGGATGGACGAAGCTGACACCGAATTTGATCGGCAGCACCTCAGCTGAAAATACCAGATGACTTCCGCGCAGCGGTCGCAGATGGCGGCCGGGGTCGGGCGAAGGGTGAAGCTTTTCGGCCCAGCAACCGGTGGCGTTAATGACGGTTCGGGTGCTGAGGGTCCTGGATTGACGGGTTTCGGTATCCGCGATGTTGACACCGGCGACGTCGCCGGCATCATTGCGCAGAATATCGATTGCGGCGGTGTAGTTTAAGGCAGCGGCGCCGGCGGCAACAGATTCATTGATGAGGCGCAACACCAGACGTGAATCATCAACCTGGGCGTCAGAAAAGCAAAAACCGCCTCTCAAACCATGTTGCCGGACATAAGGCATGCGTCGGTAAAATTCAGTTTTGTCGTAAAAGCGGTGCTGGCGCTCGTGAGCCATCAGGTCATACAAGGACAGCCCGATTTTAAGCGTACGCTTGCCCGGGCGCTGATGTTCGTAAACCGGCAACAAAAATTCCAGGGGCTCGACCAACCCGGGCGCCTGTTTGAGCAGCAGCTCGCGTTCTTCTACCGCCATTTTGGTCAGCAGAAAATGCCCCTCTTTCAGATAGCGCAGTCCGCCGTGGACCAATTTCGAGGAACGACTAGAGGTTCCCCAGGCAAAATCTTTTTGCTCTACTAAAAGTGCTTGCAGACCTATATTGGTTGCTTCACGTAAAATCCCGGCGCCGGTTATCCCCCCGCCGATAATCACGAGATCCCATTGTTGAGCGATATGGCTAATGTTCATCTATAAAATTACCTGGCTTGCTGCGCAAACCAAAAGCCTCATTATCTTATTCGGCCTAAACTGCTAATTTCTGAATCTTTTTTTAACGGCCGGTTGGCATCTTCTGGTTTTTCACAGCACCTTTTCAGCAACTGTCTTCTGGCTTTCAGGGCAACAATTTACCTGGATTCATTTGCTGATTGGGATCCAGATAGGCAAACATCTGCCGGAGCGCGTTTATGCCGACCGCTCCTTTTTCGGCTTGCAGATAAGGTTGATGGTCCCTGCCGATGCCATGATGATGACTGATGGTTCCCCCGGCCTTTACAATCGCCTGGCTTGCGGCCTGTTTCAGCTTGCGCCAGTGATCAAGGGTCTTTTGCGGGGTGTCGGCCAGGCGAAAAACAAAGGTGGTATAGATGCTGGCACCGGTAGCATAAACATGTGAAAGGTGGCTGAAAGCCAGAATGCGTTCATTGACCGGCTCCAGCGCTTGCATCAACGCGTCTTCGACGCGATTCATGGTAACGGTCACCTTATCCCAGTTAACGGCGGTTTCCAGGGTATCTACGGCATACCCCAGTTCCCAGAGCGTATTGCGTAAATATGCCGATCGAAACCGATTTTTTTTCCAAGCGTCTCCAATTCGCTTGCCGACTGGAACGCCCTTGAAACGGCGAATGATCGTCGCGGCTTCACTCTTGGCGACGCGGGCCAGCCTTGCGGACCCGATATAGCCGATCAGACACATACAGGCCAAAGCTGGATCGATGCCGCGGAATCTTAAAAACCGCTTCAACCACCTGATCTGCTGAGCATGCCCGGCCAGGGTCAGGTTGGCCGCTGTTTCCTGTGCATTACTCAGCCGAATCATGGATAGCGAAATTTGAGATTGCGCCAGTGCTTTCACGGCTTTGCTGGCATAATCCCAGGAGGGGAAGAAGATCCCCTGGATATCGTTGACATCCGGCAGGGGTAAAATGTTGACAATTATCCTGGTTAAAATTCCCATTCGCCCTTCGGAGCCCAGAACCACTTGACGGAGATCCGGACCGGCAGCAGAAGCGGGAAAGGGCGGCATTTTCAATTGGCCTTTAAATGTGGCAACTTCTCCGCCAGCATAAAGCTGTTCAATCCTGCCGTAATGCCGGGATTGCTGACCGCTGGAGCGGGTGGCCACCCAGCCGCCCAAAGTTGAGTATTCAAAACTCTGTGGAAAGTGCCCGAGGGTGAATCCTTTTGCGTTCAGTTGACGTTCAAGTTCGGGTCCGCGGATACCGGCTTCAAAGGTTGCCATCAAATTTGGGCCGTCAATTTCGATTAAACGGTTCACCCGCCGCAGGGCAACACTGAGCACCGGACGTTCGGATTCACAAACGCTAAGATGGCCGACAACACTGGTTCCGCCGCCGTACGGGATAACCACGGCATTGTGATTGCCTGCGTAAGCCAAAATTGCGTGAAGGTCTTGAACGCTCTCCGGTTGTGCCACGCCGTCGGGAAAGCGGTTGAGCGTCCCGCCGCGCAGTCCAATCCAATCCGGCAGACTCTGGCCATGGGCACACTGCAGACGCTGCAGCGGATCGTCGGTCACCAGCGGATGTTGCGGCAGCCGCGCAGCCGGTATGCGTTTGAGAAATTTATCCAGGGGGTAATCCGGGCTTATCCTGCCGTTTCCGACACGCTGCTGTAAAAGCACCGCGGCTTCGGGTGGCAATTCAACCCGGATTGACGCATCTCCCCATCCGTTCCAACGACGCATTGCCGATTTCCTTATCAGAGCATCGGGCCGTTATTCTTACGGCGATTGATACTGAATGATCAGCGCTCCTTTATGATTACCTGTTTGCGGCAAACGGCCTTATTGCGCGCCAGATTTCAATACTCTTTTGCATAGCGTCTTTTACAACCTTTTCGACTGAACGATCAGCCTGCGCAATGGCTTGTTCAAGTTCCCGGTAATAGCTGAGTGATGCTTTTTGTGATGTTTCCTCCCTGAAGTAAGCGGCGGCCATTTGCTTATATATGGAAGCAAAATCATTGAAGATCAGCGCATAAACCGGATTGCCGCATCCTCGTGTTAAGAGCATCTGTAACTCCCAATCATAAACGGCATAGGTGGTCTCTTCGTCTTCGGGCAACGGTTTTCGACTGAGGAAATCAAGCATTTTGTCAGGTTGGCGAATGGCCGTCAATTCGGCAACCGGCGGCAGCAAAACGGCCCGGACTTCAAGCAGCTGAGTGATGAAGCCGTTGGGAAGAAAGTTTGTATATTTGGCCAGGGTGCTGATCATGCTAAGGCCGCCCTCCAGCCAGTAATCATTGACCACCGTTGGTTTGCCATGCTTAATTTTTACCCAGCCTTCAACGGCTAATCGCTGCAACGTTTCCCGCAGCGTGGGGCGGGTCACACCGAGCTGATCTGCCATCGACCGCTCGCCGGGCAACGGCGTTCCGGCCGGATAGGTGCCATCCAAAATCGAGGTTACCAAAATACGTTCAGCATACTGGGTGGGTCGCAGTGGGGGGCCGGGTTGGGCTTCCATATATAAACCTCCATTCAAAATGGTTACTGGCTAGAGGTCATACCACTTTACAAAGACAATTTCAACACGTCATTAGACGACAGGGCCCCGGACTGAGATGCGAACGAAGCTGAAAAACACTGGCTTACCCCTTCGTCGCAACTCCAGTTTACCCTCGATAGGGGTCACTATTGTAATCGCCATTAAAAAGCCTCCCGCGCCCGGGCGATCTCCTCAACCGCACCCATGACGATCAGGGTCGTTCCGGCTGCGAGCAGGCGGGTAGGCGGTGGATTGAATTCAATTTCATCGACGTTGTCTTTGGCGCCCAGCACCAGCAATCCATAGCGCTCTTTCAAACCGCATTCACGAATCTCTTTTTGGTTGAACTTCGAATCTTGCGAAACCGTTAATTCATGGATTCTCAAATTGCCTTTGCCGCTGCGCAGCATATGATCCAAAAAATCCACCGCTGTGGGCCGGATCATTTCAGAAGCCATGCGCAGGGCACCGATTGCATTGGGGCATACGACCGCATCGGCGCCGGCTTTGATGAGTTTGGGTTTCAATTGCGGGTTGGACATGCGGCTGATAATACGCAGCCCGGGATTGAGCATACGGGCAGTCATGGTCACATAGAGTGTGTCTTTGTCTGACGGCAATGCGATGATAATGCCGGCTGCGCGTTCAATCCCGGCTGCGATCAGGTTTTCATCATCGGTGGCGTCTCCGTGGAGATACAGCAGCTCGCAAATTGCCTTGCAGCGCTCGATTCTCTCCGCATCTGTTTCGATCAACACGGCGACCTCGTTGTTTTGGCACAGTTCGGCGATGACGCCGCTGCCGGTCTCTCCCCCGCCGCAGACAATATAATGATCGTTTAATTTATCGATTTGCTTTGCCATTCTTTTTTTCCTTAAAAAGCCTGAAAGCTCACCTTCCAAAAATAAGGCCGTCAGGGAGCTGATGCCGTAGAGGATGACGCCCATGCCGAAAGTAATCAGCACCATTGTAAAAATCTGGGCCGTATCGTTTCCGGTAACCTGTATGACTTCGCCGTAGCCGACCGTGGTCAGGGACACCACCGTCATATAGAGGCAATCCAAAAATTCGGGCTCGCCATCGAAAATAATATAATAGCCTGTGCTGCCGACCATAATGACCACAAAAATTAAGGCCAGCAGATAATAGAGTCGTTTGCGGATGCTCATAATCCTGAAAATCCGTTTTGGTGAATTATCCGTTTGCAGCCTGCGGTCTTAATGCCACGCTTGCTGCCAGATTTCAAGTTTTCATCTATTTTCATGCAAGATTCAGGTAAGTTCTTTACAAACCTGCAAGCATGCTTTAATCTAAACGGGTCGCACCTTCCTGAGAGTTGAAACCCGGAAATTATTCAAACTGAACCTAAAACTCCAAATTGCCCCCGTTAAACTGCCGGCGCAACATTGCCGGCAGCGAGGTTGCCATGGACAAGCAAATTCCACTTATTATTGCGACCGGGAACCCCGGAAAGGTTTTAGAAATTGAAGACTTACTGAACGGCTTTCCGATCCGGATCAAAAGCCTTGCTGATTTTGGACCGATTCCGGAAGTAGAAGAAGATGGCGAAACTTTTGAAGAAAATGCCTATAAAAAGGCCAGCTTTACGGCCAAAATACTGGGCATACCGGCCCTGGCCGACGATTCGGGTCTGATGGTGGAGGCACTGGGGGGTGAGCCCGGGGTTCGGTCCGCACGCTATGCCGGCCCGGATGCAACTGACCAAGAGCGGGTGGCCAAATTACTCAAAGCCATGCAGGGTCAAACCAACCGCAAAGCGGCTTTTGAATGTGTCATTTCGATCGCCGTTCCCTCCGGCCCGGCCCTTACTTACGAGGCGCGTTGTGAGGGGCTGATTGCCGAAGCCCCTGCCGGGGAAAAGGGTTTCGGATATGACCCCATTTTTTTCTATCCACCGCTCAATAAGACATTCGGGCAAATGAGCCTTGCCGAAAAACGTGATGTCAGCCACCGGGGTAAAGCCCTGAATGAACTCAGACAGGAAATGGATAAAGTTTTGATCTGGATCCGAAGGCATATGCCGCCGGAAGAAAGATATCTTTACACCCGTAACACAGAGGACTTAAATGATTGCTGATTTGATTGCAGCCAATAGAAGCTGCCGGCGGTTTGATGAAAACCATCCGGTTGACTTAAGCACGCTGGAACAACTGGTCGATCTGGCACGGCTGTCGGCCTCGGGCGCCAATCTACAGCCATTAAAATATGTATTGAGCTGCCGGCCTGCGTTAAATGCTGAAATTTTTAGCTGTCTGGGCTGGGCCGCCTACCTGAAAGACTGGCCAGGTCCGGAACCCGGTGAAAGACCGGCGGCTTATATTGTGATTCTGGGTGATCGCCAGATCAGCAAAGATTTTGGAGTTGACCACGGAATCGCCGCCCAGTCGATATTGCTGGGGGCTAGGGACAGGGGGCTGGCAGGCTGCATGCTCGGTTCCATTAATCGCAAAGTGCTGCGCCCAGTGCTCGATATCCCGGCACATCTTAGCATTTTATTGGTCGTGGCCATTGGCAAACCCAGAGAAGCGATTGTCATCGAAAGCGTTGGGCCGGATGGCGATATCCGCTATTGGAGAGACGGGCGCGCAGTGCATCATGTCCCCAAGCGCGCCCTGTCGGATATTATAATTGCATCTCACGAACGCTGAGAACTTACGGGTTTGCGTCATGAAAGGTGTTCAACGGCCCATTTTGACCATCCGGCAGATCAATGCTAAACTAAAGGTTACATTATAAAAATTCAGAAAAGGAGAATGGGCATGGGACCTCATAAAGACTGTATCGACATCATAACGCAATTGGGGGGGATTACCGACGGTAAAGCAGCCCAGCAGGTATTTGAAGATACGATTGATGCTGAGAACCTGGCTAAACTCAAACGTATCCGCAATCCAAATGTTCTTCAGAAAATAGCCAACGCCATCAAACTCTGTAAGCCCGACGCCGTGTTTGTCGATACAGGATCAGAAGCAGACCGTCAATTCGTCAGGGAGCTTTCCATAAAAAAAGGAGAAGAATCACCACTGCCCATGCCCGGCCATACGATTCATTTCGATCTAAAAGAAGAACAGGGCCGCATCATTGATCGGACCTTTTACATCTACAATCAGGGCGAAGAGGTCAGTTCGCTGGCAAAGAAAAAAGACCGGGCTGAAGCGCTGGAAGATATCCGGGAAAAAATGACGGGTATCATGAAGGGTAAAACCATGATGGTCGGATTTTTTTTAAGGGGCCCGGTGGGCGCGCCGGCATCCAACCCTGCCCTTGAAATATCCAGTTCGACCTATGTGATGCACAGCGCCGCCATCCTCTACCGCAATGTATATGCCGATTTTGACCGGGAGGTCGAAAAGCGCGGCCATTTCTACGCCAATATCCACAGCGAAGGCTTGAACCGGCCCGAAGATTTGCCCAATGCCCGGGTTTACATGGACCGCAGCCACCTGACAACCTACAGTTTCAACTGCACCTACGCCGGCAACACCCTGCTCATGAAAAAGGGCAACCATCGCTTTTCGGTGGATCGCTCGGTTTATGAAATGAAGGGCGAACAGATTGCCGAGCACATGTTTATCACCGGCATCGATGGGCCCGGCGGGCGCGTTACCTGGATGGTGGGTGCGGCACCCAGCGGCTGTGGTAAAACAACCTCGGCAATGGCCGGTGATCATTTTGTCGGGGATGATCTGGCACAGATGTGGATTGCAGATGACGGCAGCGTGCGTTCCATCAATCCCGAATGCGGAATTTTTGGTATCGTCGAAGACGTCAACTGGGAAGGCGACCCCTACTTGATGAAATGCTTGCGTCATGAGGGCACCGAGGTCATCTGGTCCAATGTGCTGATTGATGAAAACGGGGTTCCCCAGTGGACCGGCAACGGGGAAGAGCCGCCACCGGCCAAAGGCACCAACTTCCAGGGACCCTGGAAACAGGGCATGACAGACGAAAAGGGCAAAGCCATCCCCATGTCGCACCCCAACTCCCGGTGCACTTTGTCCAACAGCGCTCTGGAAAACTATTCGGACAGAAATGAAGATCCCGCAGGCGTCGAGACCCGCATTTTTACCTACAGCGGACGTGATAGTGACACCATGCCGCCGGTCTGGGTCTCAAAGACACCCGATGAGGGCGTTGTGATCGGCGCCTGCATTGTATCCGCGGCCACGGCCACTGAAGTCGGGGCCACCGGCGTTCGCCGCCAGCCGTGGGCCAATGCGCCGTTTACCCCCGGCGCATTGGGCGAATATATGGATGCGCAGTTTGTTTTCTTCAACAGTGACAAAATTGCCGACGATAAACGACCGATATTGGCGGGTCTGAATTACTTTTTAACGCACGAGGCCAGAGGCGGCAGCTCCAAAAAATTGCTGGGTGAAAAAAAGGATGTCAAGGCCTGGATGGCCTGGCTGGACCGACGCGCCCATAAGGAAGTGGATGCCATTGAAACGCCCATCGGCTATTTGCCGAAGTACGACGATTTAAAGCGTTTGTTCAAAGAACGCATCGATAAAGAATATCCCCGAGACCTGTATGACAAACAGTTTTCGTTGTACATCGATAAGATCGTCGCCCGCATTGATTTGCAGGAAGAAGCCTACAGCAAAGAGCAACATATCCCAGTCCGCTTTTTTGATATTCTCAAAAAGCAGCGTACGGAACTGGTGGCGCTTAAAGAAAAATACGGGCCGATTGTAGCACCACAGCAGCTCGAAAATAATAAGTCATCATAAAACTGACCTTAACCACCAAGTTCACGAAGGATACGAAGTCAAAATCTTAACATATGGACATCTATCTTCGTGGTCCTTCGTGTGCTTTGTGGTCAATGGGAATGCCCGACTTGAACCTGCCGATTCAACAATCCACTCTTAAAGTCATATTTAGCCGTCGCATGCTGGTCGCCTTTATAATGGGGTTTTCCGGCGGGCTGCCGCTGCTGTTGACCTGGGGGGTGTTGCAGGCCTGGATGACCGAAAAAGGCGTTGATTTAACCTGGATTGGCATGATCTCCCTGGTTCAGATTCCGTATACCTGGAAATTTATGTGGGCACCATTTTTGGATCGATTTGTGCCGCCATTTCTCGGGCGCCGCAGGGGATGGCTTTTAATCGCCCAGATAGCTCTGGTGGCCGCTATCGTGGGATTGGGATATTCGGATCCGGTAAAAAATACTGCATGGATGATTGTGGCAGCGATCCTGGTGGCCTTTTTCAGTGCGACCCAGGATATCGTCATCGACGCTTACCGGCGTGAAGACCTGGCCGATGAAGAACTGGGGCTGGGCTCATCCATGTACGTTTATGGTTACCGCCTGGGCATGCTGCTGGCCTCCGGCGGCGGACTGATCCTGGCAGACCATATGTCTTTTTCTACGGTTTATTTTCTGATGTCGTTGTGCATGCTGCCCGGTATTATAACGACGCTAATGACGCCCGAGCCGGAAGTCGAGTCCGGCACACCGCAAACCATGAAGGAAGCATTGGTTGCTCCATTTGTTGATTATTTCAGCCGCAATGGCGCCATCTGGATTCTGGTATTTATCCTGCTGTATAAAATCGGCGACACCATGGCCAGCGGCATCACCATGCCGTTTTACCTGGAGTCCGGGTTTTCCAAGACGGAGATCGGTACGGTTGTAAAATTTTTCGGAACGGCGGCCACATTGATCGGTGCATTTCTGGGGGGCTTATTATTGCTTAAGGTGGGGATTAATCGGGGCCTGTGGATCTTTGGCGTTCTGCAGGCATTATCAACCGCCGGTTTTGCCATTTTGGCCCGAATCGGTTATAACATTGCCATGTTGTCGGGTGTGATCGCCTTTGAGAATCTGAGCAGCGGGATGGGCACCGCCGCCTTTGTGGCGTTTATGGCCAGCATCACCAACAAGAAGTTTACCGCAACCCAATACGCTCTGCTCACCGGAATCATGGGTCTATCCAGACAGCTGGCGTCTTCGGTGACCGGCTTCATGGCCAAACAGATGGGCTGGCCAGGTTTTTTTATTTTCTGCACCCTGATAGCGATTCCCGGAATGTTGTTACTTGTGAGAATTGCGCCCTGGAATTCACGACCGGATGGGGAAGGCGTTTAGCAGTGGAGCAAAAAACATTTCGGAATGCAGATTGCGGATTTCGGAATTTTAAATGCATGCATAGTTGAGATTTCAATCTGCAATCCGCAATCCAGAATCCGCGATTGACTTTACTCCGCTACTCCAGAAGCAGGAGACTTTTAAAACAATTTTTAAGATAAAAAAATGGCCCACATATTGAGATTGAAGGGACACCATGCCCAAAAAGCGACCAGAGGATAAAACCCTTGAGCGGGTGCAGCAGCTTCAGGAAACAAGAAGAAAAATTATGGGGCTGCCGCCTGAAAAGGCCCTTGATCGAATTTTAAATGATCGCCAGCCGGCGGCGCTGGTGCATTCGTTCCCGGAACAGGACTTTTACTTGCTGGTCAATGAAATCGGGGCCCAAGACTCACTGCCGCTGCTTTCACTGGCAACCAACAAACAGTGGGAGCATATCGTTGATTTGGAGACCTGGCAAAAGGACCATATTGACATCAATTCAGTCACGCGCTGGATGAATCTGTTAATGGAGGCGGATTCACAACGATTTATTCACTGGATTTTAAATGATCACCTTGAATTTATGGAGTGGTACCTGTTTAAAAACCTGGAAATCAGAATTCGCGAACACGATCAGGACCCCACCGAATTCGGCGATGAATTTTTTACACTGGATGATATCTATTATTTAAGATTTACCGATATTCCGTCCGAAAGTGAATCCGAAAAATTGATCGATGAGCAGCGTCGCAAATTTTTAATCCAGATCGCCCAACGCCTGGCGTCTGCCGATCATCTTATTTACCAGAGTGTTTTTCTGGAAGCGGCTCACATCATACCGGCTGAAACCGAAGAAGACTGCTATCGCTGGCGGACCACGCGGCTGGCGGAAAAAGGCTTTTTACCGTTCGATGAGGCCGTCGGTATCTATCAGCCCCTAAAGCCCGGGGAACTCGAGCGCAAGCGCAAAAAGTTTATACCGCAAGCCTCTCAACAAATTTCGACGCTTCCGGTACCCGTCTCTCCGCTGAGGGAACTAAAGCAGGATAATTATTTCACCCGCGCCCTGCAAAAAATTGAAGCGGCCAATATCGTGCAGCTTCTTCAGACCGAGTTTGCCCATTTGTGCAATCAGGTTGTCGTTGCCGATAGCCGGACCATCAGCGAGCGCGATGCATTGCAGGAAGTCGTAAAAAAGACCAGCGGTTATATCAGCATCGGCCTGGAGCAAATACTCAATGACCAAAAAGACGATGCTGCCAAAGGGGCGGCATTGATCACGCAATATATGCTTCAGGATATTTTCCGGGTCGGGTTTGGCGCCGCCTTGAAACTAAAATGGCGGGCGGAAAAATGGCTTTCAAAATGCTGGTTCGCGCAGGCTGACCTGCGATTGACCTTTTGGGGGGAGCAGTGGATGGGGGTTGTCGGCGGACTTCTGGTTAAAAAGCCACTTTATTATGATAACTATAAGACCGGGGTCTTGTACCGCGAATTTGCCACCTCCGATGATATTCGCGAATCCAAAGCCATTTTCAAGCAGGTGGTTGCCGTTGACGATTTATTATCGGTAATGAACATCCAGATGGATCCGCCGGCCCGATATGGATTTCTGACCTACAAAAACCTTTTGTTGACCCTCTGGGCGCGGCATGATCTCAGGCTAAAGGATGAAAAACTTAAGCCGCTGACCCGCAAACAGTTTGTGCCGTTTTTTCAAAAACTTTTGCCGGAACCAAAGGAGACCGGCCCTCAGGAGGCCCGAAAAATTCCTGGCCAGATGAAAACCGCCTTTTTAAAATGGTTGGCCGGCAAGACCGGCTTAAAAGATTATGAAATCACCGATCGCCTGGGGCAGACCTTTGAGGACCTTTTCACCGAGATTGAAAGCGAATATGGTCGGGTTAGCGCTGCAGATATTGATCCCCGCTTTGTTCACTTATTCCTCATGTCACCATAGTTTTTCATTTATGTCACGATCTTAAGCTGTTTTTCATTATATATTGAGCTAAATACTCAGCTTTCAACCTTTAAGCGTTTTACGGCTGCGCCGATAACTTGCACGGCTTTGTCGATGTCGTCCGCGGTCGTCGCTCTGCCCGTCGTTAATCTTAAAGTGCCTTTGGCCCACTCGATGGGGACATCCATGGCTTTAAGAACATCTGATACCTGCACCGTATCGGAATGACAGGCAGCCCCGGCAGATGCTGCAACTTCTTGCCCAATTTCATCCAGGATGCGATTGGCTTCCATTTCAAAAAATGAAATGCTGAGGGTATTCGGCAATCGCATATCCGGGTGAGCGTTTAACTTTATCTGCGGGCATTCTTTTTTTATTCCTTCAAAAAGCCGGTCGCGCATAGCCTGCATATGGGTCATATTTTTTTCAAGATCGCGTCGGGCAATTTCACAGGCCTTTCCCAGACCGACGATTTCCAGCACGTTTTCGGTGCCGGGCCGCACGCCCATTTCCTGGCCGGCGCCATGCATTAATTTGGCGGGTGCAATTCCCTGTCGGATGTACAGGGCACCGACACCTTTGGGGGCATAAACTTTGTGCCCGGCAATCGAGAGCAGATCCACCCTTAGGTGATTGACATCCACCGGTATCTTGCCTACCGATTGGGCCGCATCGGTGTGCACGACAATATCGTGCTTTTTGGCCAGCGCTGCGATTTTTTCAATAGGCTCGATGGTTCCAACCTCGTTGTTGGCATGCATGATGGAAATCAAAATGGTTTCAGCCTGGATGGCTGCTTCAACATCGGCTGTATTTACCCGGCCGAATTCATCAACCGGCAAATAAGTAACCACAAATCCGGCAATTTCCAAAAAATGACAAACCTCGGTTACGGCCGGGTGCTCGATTTGGGAGGTAATGATGTGCTGGCCCCTGTGGCGCAAAGCCTCGGCGCAGCCGATGATGGCAAAATTGTTGGATTCGGTTCCCCCGCTGGTAAATATGATTTCCTGCGGCTGGCAATTCAGCAGGGCGGCCACCTGCTCCCGTGCCCGGGCAACGGCCTGTTTGGGTTTGCTGCCGTAATAATGGGAACTCGATGGATTACCGAACTCTTCTTCGATAAAAGGCCGCATGGCCTCAATTACTTCCGGGTCATGGGGAGTGGTGGCGTTGTAGTCCAGATAAATGGGTTTTTTCATAATGCCTCTCGCTCATTGCTAGTTATAAGAGGGGGCGAGCAGTTTTTCTTAAATCGACCGCGGAATGAAATATCAGCGACGTCATCGTGCAAACTCATGCTTAAGGGCGCGTAGCGAAAGAACAGAATTCAAATATAAAATATCGGGTTAGACATAAAATCAAATTTGCGCCCATTGGTGGCTTTGGGGGCCTTATCGATGTTTTTCCGCAACGCTCCCTAAACCATTCAGATCCCGCCATAAGCGGGACTGATAATTCATCCCGCTATCACAGGATTGAATGGAAAAACTCTCCGACCTCTCAGTTATACCGCTTGTCATAAATACGGTCCGAATAATAAGGATGGCGGCATAAGCGGTTGTAGCAAAAAAACCTTCCGCAAACGGAACGTTTTTTTGACAATCGCTATGTATAAACATTTTAATGCGCTTTGCATCTATAACAGAAAAAATCCTCGCCTTGAACGAGGATTTTAAGCGTTAAAAATTCAGGAATCGGTACTGACCCGCTAAAATATGTCCGGGGTTGGCTTTTTATTTTGCGGCTCAAGTGACCGGGGCTTTTCATCGGGCTCAAGTGAAAATATCAAATCGAGGGCACCGATGGGCTGTGCAGCTCATCTTGCAGACAGGCCACATCCAGTATCATTTTCGGCCGATTGTTATGCAGGAATTCTTTAACCATCAGATCCGTAAAACCCAGCACACATGCAAACCGATTGGTCGTAAAGAAATGCTCCAGTGCGGCAAGCACCTCCTGATCACCGTATAATCCGGCATCTAAGGCAGCCGCGATACGGACTTTTTTCTGGGGATCCTTCAATCCTTCTAACACGGCTTTTTTGGCCGTGCGGCATTCCATTAAACTCAGATTAATCAGAGCCCAGCGCCGCCGGTTTGCATTCGGTGAATGCAGGGCATAATCGATAAAGCGTTTGTTTGCTTTTTCACGGTTATTTTTCAAAATATCAATTAACGCTTCTCTGACATCGTAATGTTTCGTCTCGACCGCAGCTTTACAAAGCAAATCCAAAACGCTGCTGTCCGTTGCAACCTGCCGAATCCGGTGAGCAGCTGCCATCAATTCCTCACGGGTAGAGGCTTGTTTTAAGCACTGTTCCAATATGAACACTAATTTTACTTGACAGACAGCAAAATACGAATTTTTAAATCTCGTATAACCAATAAATATTAAACGAAATATAAGCGTTTGTTACGGGTACATGGCCGGAATATGCAATTCAGTCGAAGTGTGGGTTTCGTATGGCTAATATACAATCCCGGAAAGTCACTTAGACGGTGGTATTCTGCACCTGAAATTTGAAAATATTTACGAATATTAGAAGATATATGCAATAATCTGCGTTTGTCCCAATGTAACTCAACAAAATTCAGTCACTCTCGCTCCCTTTATTGCCGGTATTTTCCAGGGAATCTTTTGCGACTGGTTGGGCGTTATCTTTCGATATTTTAAACGGCACAGCACTCTTAATATGCAAATCGCGCTGCGGAAATGCAATTTCGATCCCATTGGCATGAAAGCTGTCCCAAACCGCCATAAGAGCGACATCCTTGATATTATCAATCCCATTTTTGGG